>JGI20225J20221_1000161_pt1 | contig 167147 bp, 149 predicted proteins | sample BioMet4_FD_20221 | JGI IMG/M metagenome (IMG submission 20221) | reverse complement strand
GCATAAGAGTTTCCCCCCATGAGTAGCATTATTGAAGCAATAGCGAAAATTTTGTTTTTTTTATACATGATATTAAATATGTGATAATACAATAACTTCCCTGTTCGTATAGTTTATGAAAATCAATAATAATAAAACATTATTCATTATTATATATCTGAATTTCAATGTTTTATATTAGCATATTAGCTTATATTTAGTTTTTCCACAAATTTATATTATATCTCAACAACTAACAAATGGATACTCACAATAAGTGTGAGTATCCATATAAAAATGCTGTATTTCAATTCTGTTTAAAATATATCAAAGAAAATATTCTATGATAATTTTCTTTGATATACTATTTAAGGATTAATCTATTAATTCCACCCCGGGTTTTGATGCCCATCCAAAGCTGGATTAGCTTGAATTTCACTCAAAGGAATAGGCCATAGCAAAGCATATGCTGGGATAGCACCAACTTTTATACTTCCATCAGGCTTATTCTGAATCTTTGCTGTTTCTAAAGATACCCATTTCAATTTACCAGAATGACTTCCATCTGCTTCGGGATAGAGGCGTGTGCGCCGAATATCATCCCAAATTTTGAATTCCAATGGAAATTCATGCAAACGTTCTGTCAAAATCGATTGAATTAAGGCATCACCAGTTGCAGTTTCATTGCCCAAACCAGCACGTTTACGCACTTGATTTAGATAAAACTTAGCACCACCAACAGCATTATCTTCATGGTTTGTTCTAGCAAGTCCCTCAGCTGCAATTAATAAAATTTCAGAATAGCGAAATGTTGGCATATTATAATCTCCATCATGACCACTAATTAAAGCTTTCTCATCAAACCAAGCCCAATTACCTATATTATTTAAAGAATGACTAACTTTTGTTGCATCTGTGTATTCACGGAAGAAGAATTGCTTTTCATGCGCACGAATATCAGCCGGATCATAACTATCAATTATCATATTACAAGGTAAGTATGCACTATAAAGAACATCTCCTCCGGGATGGAGAACTCCATTTTCAAGACTATCTTTCCATTGAAAAGCGTCAGTTCCCACAGAACGGCAAGAATAAGAGTTTCCTACACTAAAGTCAGTATAGTTATATTCTTTTGCATAAATAATTTCATTGGAGGACTTTGTCGTTTTTATTTGGTTGAATGCAGAAGTAAGATCATCTTTACTACCATCAGCTTGAATAAGAGCATGCTTCCCACCATTGATTACTTTCAATGCCATATCAGCGGCTTTCGCATAATAGTCATTTCCCCCGTTAAGTGGAGCCCCGGCCCATTGCAAATAAACTTCAGCCAGCAACGTTTCCGCCATAGGCTTTGTTACATAACAACCATTATCATAGAAAGCCTTATCAGGTAGTGCATCGCCACTTAAGATATCAAGCAAATCCTGCTCCACATATTTATAAACATCAGCCGCAGGTATACGCTCTTTATACATTCCTTCGGTTGAAGTATAAGGCTCCGATATGTATGGGACATCTCCAAATTCCTTCACTAGCCAAAAATAGCCGTATGCGCGGAAAAATTTGCCTTGAGCAACATAATTTTTTATAGTAGTTTCATCCAAGACTCCAACCATATTTGGAATATTAGCTATAACAAAGTTTGCCCGAGAGATACCTTTATAAAATTCATGCCACAGCTTCTTTGCCGGACCATCAAATGATTCTATATTAAAGTTACAACCTTCAGATGCTGTAGTAAACGTTCTATCCTTACGCTTATCGACATACAATCCAGACATTATTCCACCCCACATCGTTGCTTTTGGGGTCCAGCCACCATCAACATCAGTATCATGTAAATAAGGAACTCCCCCAAAATAAAGTGCATTTACTGCAGATTCTGCATCCGCTTTAGTTTTCCAAAAGCTCTCTGCTTTTTTCTGATCCAAAGGATTTTCCTCCAAAAATATATTGCATGAACTCATCAGTAGAGATAATGTAGACATGCAAATAATAGATATATATTTATTATGTAATTTCATATGATTACGATTTTATGACAAGAATTAAAATGTAACATTGACACCAAGTGTAAAAGTTCTTGGGCGTGGGTATGTAAAGAACTGGCGGTTAGCTCCCCATTTATTATCACCTAAACGAGAAGAGTTGTCTGGATCATATCCCAAATAATCAGATGAAGTGATTAAGAATGCATTATTTACATTCGCATACAAACGCAATGCAGAAAGTCCAATCTTCTTAACCAAATTAGGATTAAATGTATAACCTATCTGAATCATATTACCACGTAAGTAAGAACCATCACAAACCCAATCATCATCAGCCTGATTGTTGGCGCCTTGTCCAAAGTTATTAAGGCGTATAGCTTGTTCTTTACCAGTCGGATTCAAAGTAGGATTCCATGCTTCAGTATAAAGACGATCAAGTCCATTAGTCAAGAAACGTGCCACTGTTGAGTGGAAATATTCTTGCATTACTTGAACTCCCCATGTAAACTGCAAATCAAGAGTCAAATCAAAGCCTTTATAATTAAAAGTATTAATGAATGACCCCATCCAATGAGGTAACCCATGACCTATAATCTGCCGGGTTTTATATGTGACTTTTTCACCAATCGTTGATGGTATATTCATCGTTTCAGGATCCCAATTAGAAGGAATTCCATCATAGATACCTGCTCTTTTATAACCATAGAAAGTTGAAAGCTCTTCGCCCTCGCGGATCAACATATCATAACCGACAAAACCGTCTGTCATAATTTGGCGCTTCCCTGTGATCGGGTCAACAGATGCGTGCTCGTCTAACTTTTCAACCCGGTTTTTATTAAAGCCCAAGTTTAAAGTTGAAGTCCATTGGAAGTCGTGTGTTTCAATAGGATGAGCTGTAACTAAAATATCCAAGCCTCTATTTGATACAGAACCAATATTATCCATTATTGAAGAGTAGCCCGTTGATTCAGGAACCGGACGTTCTAGCAATAAATCAGATGTATACTTATGATAGTATGAAATATCAAAATTGAGACGATTATTAAATAAACCCAACTCAAAACCTAAATCCCATTGAGCCGTCTTCTCCCATTTCAAATCTGGATTAGGCATATTGTCCAAATAAGAAACAACATTCAACTTATCACCAATAATAGCATTGGACTGGCTCACCATAGCTAAAGAGCGGTTTGTTCCTATTTCAGAATTTCCAGTTATACCGAAAGATGTATGTAATTTCAATCTACTAATTATTGGATTTTCCTTCAGAAAATCTTCATTAGACATCATCCATCCTAATCCGACGGAAGGGAAAAATGCATACTTATTATTTTCACCAAACTTAGATGATCCATCATAACGTCCTGTAAATGTTGCCATATACTTATTGTCATAAGAATATGCAGCCCGCAAAAAGTATGAATTCATAGTCCATTTGTCAAAATCATTACTTACAGATGGACGGTTAGTACCTGAACCTAAATTGTAATATCCATAAAAATCATCAATATATTTACTATCGGAAGCACTAAAATAAGTATAATCATATTCTTGCCAAGACATACCTGCCATCAAATTAAGATGATGTTTTTTTAATGTTTTATCATAAGTTAAGTATGTCTCTTCTTGCCAATATAAAGAATTGGAATTATTCGCAGAAGCAGTACCTTCTGAATTTTGATTTATTAGTGGGCGTGGAGTAAATGGTGTATAGTTTGCATTGCGATTATTATGGTAATCAACGCCTATTTGGGTCTTCAAATCAAGGTCCTTTATTATATGAAAGGTCAAAGCTGCATTTCCAAAAACCTGAGTTCTATATTGCATTGCATACATTCGCTCAAGTAGCTCAACAGGATTGCCAACACCTTCTGGACTATACTGTTGTTTTTTTTCCGGATCCGGATTATCCTTATCTTGATAGATAGCACTTGTTCCAACCATATTAGTTTGGGTATACACCCCATCTAATTTAACAGGCAAAAAAGGTAACTGTTCAATCATCGTACGTAATGCCCCTTGCCCATAAGGATTATCAGACGTTCTATTACCCCAAGTATGGTTCACCAATAAATTTATGGAAGTTGATAGCCATTTAGCCGGTTTATCATCATAAGTCAATTTAGCATTAAGACGCTTGAAATAAGAATTAAGCAATATACCCTGTTGATCAGTATAGTTCAAGAATGCTCCAACTGATGCATTCTCCATACTACGCTGAATGTTAAGCTGATGATTATGAGAAAAAGCCGTACGGGAAGCTTCCTTTTGCCAATTTGTATTATATTTAGGAGAACCATCAGCATTAAAAAGCCGTTGATCTGTAAATATTTTAGATAAATCTGTCGTAAAATTTTTACCTTGCCAAGCGTTAGCATTTTCAAGCCCCTGTTTAAAAGCTGACATCCATTCATTAGAATCCATCACATCCATGTATCTCGACATCGTACCAATAGACATAGAACCATCATATGACACATGAACTCCCTTTCCTGATTTACTACCGCGCTTAGTTGTTACCATAATAACTCCATTTGCACCACGAGCACCGTAAATTGCGGACGAAGAGGCATCTTTCAATACCTCAACAGATTCAACGTCATTAGGATTTAACAACTGAAAATCAGTCATGACAACACCGTCAACCACATACAAAGGACTTGCTGAAGCATTAACTGTGGAAAGGCCACGAATCACAACGCGCATCTCTCCACCAGGTTGACCAGTGTTGGAAAAGATATTTACACCGGCAACTTTACCTTTCAATCCATCAAGTGCATTAAAAGATTGAGATTTTATAATATCGTCACCTTTAGCTGTCGAAATAGACCCTGTTAAATCGGATTTACGCATTGTCCCATATCCAACAACCACAACTTCATCTAATAAATGTTGGTCTTCAACAAGAGTTACATTTATCACACTCTGCGAACCAACCTTAACTTCTTTAGAGTCATAACCAACGAAAGAAAACAATAATGTTGTATTAGTAGAAGTTTTCAAAGAGTAATGACCATCCGTATCAGTTATTGTGCCATTGCCAGTTCCCTTTGCCAATACGTTAGCTCCGATCACAGGTTCACCGTTAGAATCAATTACCGTACCGGTAATCGTTCTAAGAGATTGAGCATATGTACCCAAGCATAACATCATACCTATAAACAATAAGGTAAGATACTTCAATTTCTCACTCATAATTTTTCATTTTAAATTTGATTGATACTAAGGTTTATAATCAATTATGGGTTCTACATTTTTTGATTACAATTGAAGAAGAACCCCTTTTACTTCAATTACAATAGAATATCAATTGTTCCAATAAAGCCTATTTATCTAAAGCACATTTTTTTCAAAATCAAAATCCAATTATTTCTTCGACTAAGCTATTAAAACGTATTAATGACGTTCACCATACCTTAAGAAAGCGATGCTATTTTGGTACTTTGAGTCGCTAAAACCGACAATCTCTCACAAATTATACTTTATAGATTTGCACTAAACTCTTATTTGTATCCATATTGTATAGTTCTATAGGTATTGTATTTTAATATTTAGTTAACAAATAAAAGATTTTTCCATTTATGAATTATCCTTAAATGTGCCAATTTAGTGACTATAAAACAAATGTATTTTAGAGCATATAAAAGCATTATTTTTTAATTGATATATCATTAATTATCAATCAACTAATTAAAATGCAATAAAACATAAAATGTATATTAGAGTACATAATAATAAAGTAATAGTACAGTATAAGTAGACTGTTTTTATGCGAAACAGACGAAGCCAAGGGAATTATTAATAAAATTAAGTCACTAGGAAACTAAAATTTATAGATATATAGAAAAAACTCTTATCGAAAATATTATCAATAATTTCCTATGTAGGTAAAATATTACATAAAAAGAACAAGGAGGCCGATGTCATCTATCTATACAATAAGAATACATCATGCATCTAACAAAATATAGGCAAAAGAAATAAGAGCTCATCCAAATTCATCATAAAACTCTCATCTTTTGCCTATAAAAAGCGAAATATTATTAAAAACAGTTTAGGTATAAACTAGTTATTATGAAAACATATATTGTCTAATCTAATATTTCTATTACCATCCTGGATTTTGTACAATGGATGGTGCACGTTTCAATTCTTCGGTCAAAATAGGGAACAAATAAGAACGCGGAGTCTGAAATACACGATCATCATTCGTTTCGAACCTTACCATCTTATACTTTTTGCCATTGACAATAATCTTTCCATTAGGATCTTCTACCGGCATCATTCCATGCGCCCATCGCTGTGTTTTGGCGTAAGGCCAGCTATTTGCATCCACATACTTGCTTTCTGTGGCCAGCTCTTCTGCATTGTCAGCTTCCAGGTAGAGTCTGGTATGCCATATTCTATGGTTCTCATAAAACAGCTCGACTCTACGTTCACGCTGGATGTAGTCATTCATAATCACCTTGCTGGACAATGCGCTGGGTGGTATTTTTGCCATAAAAGAACGGGCTCTTACATCATTGAGCATATCATATATTTCCTGAGTAGGACCGGTTGTTTCGTTTACAGCCTCGCAATACATATATATGAATTCCGGAAGTCTCCATATTGCCGGACCATTTATCACATGCGAACCATCTCCTTTTATCCAGCCATCCTTATAGAACTTACGCAGGTAATAACCGGTATGTGAAGAAGCTTAGATAACTTGTTCCCACAGCATCATTACCTGTAGCCGTATTCAGGACTTTCCCGTTATAAGTCGATCCCATATAGCGAATGTCCCGATAAAAACGGGGATCACGTTTCACACTTTCATAAGGATTTGCATCATCATACCCGTCACCTACCGCTCTACTGGAATAAACCGGATAACCATATCCATCCGGAGCGATATATTCGTATTCATCAACCTGCTCTTGTAATGGCCTTTGGCGGGCATGTCCTCCATTCGTAGGGGGCAAAACATCTCCGGACCAACCTGTATCCTTGTCTCGGGTAACGAACCAAACCCATTCCTGCTGTATTGCGTTCATGTCATAGAACATGTTCCACAGACGCTTATATACCTTACTGTTACTACTGTTGTTACCCTTGGCATCTCCAAAGTCCGTATCGCTAGATCCCGTATATAATTTATAACGTTTCTCCCCGCTGTTATCCCGACAGTCCAATACTGCTTTTGCGGCAACTTTTACAGCTTCCCAACGGGATGCATTATACGTATATTCATCTTTGTATACCCTGGTATCATTGGGGAAGTTCCCCCCGTTCCACATCGGAGTTGCAGCTATCCAACGGGCCATGGCCTTAAGACCCAGGCAAGCACCTTTATCTACCCGACCGAAATCATCGTTTGTATAAGAAGCATCAACACGGGCATAGGCAGAATCTGCATCCTGACAGATTTTATCCACGACTTTATGCACTGACAACTTAGTGAAGCCCATGTCATCGGATGGATCTACCAAATAATCCAAATAAGGGATTTCCCCATAGGCACGAACCAATAACAAGTGCAAATATCCCCTTAAGAAATAAGTCTCACCGATTCTACGGGTGATGTCACCTTCACCAGATGCTTCCGGGTTATCAGGTGTATTGTACTTTTTTACTCCGGTCAGAATTATATTCGCCTTTCTTATCTTTGACCACAGTCCTCCCCAGTATTGTCCCCTGTCGCTTGAACCGGGCATACCCTGGGTGGGTCCGTAATTGCCAATCCAAAATTGATGGGGTATGGCGTTCTCATGGGAACTGGAACTGCATTCGTCTGTAATTGCTGCAGAAGAAAAGTGATTAAAAAACAGTAAAGGGCTGTTTGCCGATTTCGCATTTGCATATAAATCCGCCACCAAACCATCGACATAGCTGTATCTGGAAAAAATATCAGCTTCATTCTTCTTGTCATCCGGAGTTCTATCCAAATAGCTCTCACAGGAATAGCAGAGCACAAGAGCGAATGAGAATATGTAAAATTTAAACTTATTCATAATAATGCAGATATATAATTAATAATTAATGCTCACTCCAAAATTGAATACGCGTTGCACGGGATACCAGTCACCTTTGCCTTCCTTTATTTCTGGATCCACGTCAATATCTCCCAGTTTATCAAAGGTGAGCAGATTCATCCCTTGAAAATAAAACCTGCAAGACTGTAAATTGGCAAAGCGTAATGATTTTCTGGATAAAGAGTAACCTATTTCAATATTCTTCACACGCAAATAAGTTCCGTCAAACAAGGCCATACTACTCTGTGAATTCTTATTGTTTTGATTGGCACCATAAGTCAAGCGGGGATAAGTAGCATAGTCTTTGGTTGCCTCAGTCCAGCGATTCAGGTGCAATGCCTTAACTTTTCCAATTTGATCCTGTCCGAAAGAAGGAAAATCGTAAACCGCAGCTCCATCCAACAAAATACTGCTACGGGTTGCTCCCTGAAGCAAAAGGGTGAAATCGAATCCTTTGTACTGGAATCCCATAGGCAAACCGAATTGGATTTCCGGAGTTCTGGGATAACCTCTGTGTGTCCTGTCATCCGAATNTATCTTTCCGTCNTTATTCAGGTCTTTGTAAACAACATCTCCNGGAAANAAATTACCCCAAGGCTGGTAACCGGCACCNTCATTGGAAGCATTGAGTTTATCCGCTTCGGCCTGGTCATATACCAGATGGTCAACTACATATACGAAATGTTCNCCAACCGGACGTCCGGTAGACCTTCTCCATGCATAATCATACTTCACTTCATTCATGAATTTGATTTCATTGCGCGCAAAGGTCATATTAGGCTTGATAAAATACCGGAAATCTTTGCCAATCTGACCATTCCATGATATTTCCAGATCAATNCCATGATTATCCACAATTCCNGAATTAATNAAAGGAGCGCTTTTACCCACAATACTGGGGAATCCCAATTTGTTGGCATCACTTAAATTGGTTATAATATCATAACGATGTTCAAAGAANAGATCGGCAGCCAGCGTCAATCTATTGTTAAAGAAAGCCGCATCCAATCCGATATTCANTTTTCTGGCTTTTTCCCANGTCAANTCNGGGTTTGCAAAATTACCCTCAGCTAATCCATTTGTCCCATTGGAGAANTTATCTATNCCNAAAGANTANCCGCTTCCNCCTCCATAAAACTGCAAATAGGCAAANCGNTCATCGTTGCTATCGGAAATTTTATCACTTCCTACCCAGCCCAATGAGGCCCTTAACTTCAAATGATCCAGCCACTTCTTAGTCTTCGCCATGAATTTCTCTTCCGAGATAACCCAGCCTATCGCTCCGGAAGGNAAGAAGCCATAGCGTTTACCCGGTGCAAAATTCTCAGAACCGTTATAACCGAAATTAAATTCGGCCAGGTATTTGTTGTTATAGCCATAAGTNGCTCTTCCCGTCATNCCCTGATAACGGTAAGGAACCCTGTCGTCATANGTTCTTTCGGATCTGTTGAAGAGNAATAATCCGGAGANNTCATGCGCACCAAACTTACGCTGATAGTCGAGCCTTAACTGATAATAGGTTTTACTCTCCGTCGCATTGCGAGTGAGNGAATTGCTGATGGTTTCATCCTGATCATACCAGGGATTTCCCAAGATATATTTCCCGTCGTATTCATTATTATTCATGAAATAACTTCCGTTGATGCCCTCGGAGGGTTGAAAAGTAGCATAGCGCCCATAAGAAGCATAGCCTGATCCTCTGGTTTCAAGTACCCTTCTGAGCCATCTGCCTTCCGAAGCGTCATACGAGAAAGTACCTTCCACCTTAAGCCCTTTTGTAATGAAATCAAGCTTATGTCCCAGTGAGAAAGAACCGTTCAAGTCCGTATTCTTTTCATTCAGGTACCCTGTTCTTGACAATTCTCCAAGCAAATTATATCGGTGGATTGGATCGCCATACAGTAATCCGTGCGGGTTCTTAATCACATAGCCTTCATTTGCCGGATTGCCATTGTCNGGAAGTGTGATTGGCAGNTAGGAGGGCTGGGTATTGATGATATCCACAATTCGGGAAGCAGTGGTTCCGGGAGCATTACGGTCTGTAATTCTCGCACCAAGGTCAATCTTCAAATAAAAGTTCTTATTAATGTCAATATCCATGTTAGTGCGGAAGTTATACCTTTTAAATACCGCCTGTATGTCATCCGAGGAGCCTTCGTTGGTGTGCTTGTAATTTCCATCCTGCTTATAATAGTTGGCAAGCACATAATAGCGCACCACATCGGAACCGCCACGGACAGACAAACTGTAATCCTGCTGGGCTCCATATTTGAATGCATAGTCCCTGTAGTCCCAGTTATACCCCAATCCGTCGGAGTTGTCCCCCTTGGCTTTACGGTAATTCTCTATTTGCTGGCTGCTGAAGAGTGAAGAGGGGCTTGTATTCGGATCGGAATTCAACATGGCTTCATTGTATAAAGTCGCATAGTCAGCCGAACCTAAATATTCCGAAAGATTAATCGGCTTGTTCAATCCGAATGAAGCCTTAAAGTTGACAGTTGCCCGCTCTTGAGCTTTTCCACGCTTGGTAGTTACAATGATAACACCATTTGCTCCTCGAATACCATATGCAGCCGTGGCAGAAGCATCTTTCAATATGGTGAAAGTCTCTATTTCTTCGGGAGCCAGGTACGACATGTCGCGCTCCACCCCGTCAACAATGACAATCGGAGAGCTGTCACCATAGGTTGCGACACCTCTGATATTGATATTAGCCATATCTACGCCGGGTTCACCGCCGCTGAACTGATTCACCATTAACCCGGGCATACGGCCGGCCAACGCATTATTTAAATTAGCGGTCGGACTCTGCACAAGATCTTTGGTAGTCAGGGTTGATACGGCGCCTGTTATGGTCGCTTTCTTTTGTGTGGTATATCCTACAACCACAACCTCTTCCAACGCTTTAGAGTCCTCAACCAGTATCACAAGCAGTTCTTTCCTACCTTGCAAAGGCTCTTCCTTGGGCTGATATCCCACATATGAAAATACAAGACTCGCATTTTCATAAGGGGCCTTTATTGTAAATTTACCGTTAATGTCCGTAATGGTTCCACCTTCGCGGGAACCCTTTACCATAATGTTGACTCCGGGAAGAACATCGCCATTCTGATCCTTCACCTGGCCTTTGACCGTGACTTCAGATTGTGCAGGACTCTTCGCAGTAGAGACCTCGTAAAATTCAGCTTTCAAACCACCAGACTGAAGAACACAAGCCGCCAGAAATATAGCGAACCTCCATCTCTTTAATCTGATCTTTAGCCTTTCCTTTTTTTTCATAATAATAAATTCATTAGTTAATAAAAAGATCTATAATATATATAATGCGCATCATTTCAATAGTAAAGCAAACACCTAAAAACATCTAAATAGACCTCCAAATCACAAACACCACGAATATCTATTATTGAAAACCCGCCATTCAGATTAATTTATCAAATCTCATAGCAAAAACTTTAATTTATTCTATCTTAAAAAATAAAACAACCATTATTCCAAAAGCAATAGTTAACAAATAAAGATATTTTTTAATATTATATTGTTAATAAAAATGCCAAAATAGTATACTTTTAAAAAAATAAAATTAAGCACATTATTGATCGAATTCACAAATTTAAAACCCTAATAATAATTATATTACAAAAAACAAAGACGATTTAAATGTATTTTTAAGTACAATAACAGATATTGGTATTTACCCATTTTTAAGTTTATATACCTATTAACAAGCCTATTAATTTCAATAATATTATATAATTTAATTAAAGGATGTTGGTACCTAGATTAGAAAGCCAATTATCCGACAAGAACAGACAAGGAAAGAAGATAAAGTCAGCAGAGATAAATATTGAATTTCGGAATAACACCATTAAATAATGGTGAACTAAGGGTAATGAAAAGAATAAAGTTTAGACGAAACATTAACAGACAAATAAGGCTGCCTCAAAATCACTATGAGGCAGCCTTGAAATCGAATGTACTATAAAATGATTATTTCCTTAAAAAGAAGCTGTTATAAATGTACATTCATTTTAGTTATGGCAGAGGATCCGGTTCTGTGGGAATTGCCGGATCAAAAATAGCGGTACCTACTCTTGAGTCAGCACATCCATAGTACAAATGCCACTTATTCTTATAATAGATTAGTCCTTCAATAAATACCGTACCTGCAGGATATTGCCCACTTTTCTCAAATCCGTCCATTGGACGAAGAAATGGCTCATTCAGACGAGTTATTAAACGCGTAGGCTCTTTTGCGTCAAAGAGTGCCTGACCGGCAGCATATACATTTGGTGTAAAGCGTTTATCACCCTTATCATCGGCTCTATTTTTCCCATTATAAAGCAGTAAAATACCCTTCTTTGTATATATTGCAGGAGGACCACATTCTGTCAATTGGCTATCAAAATAACCATCGCGAGGAGAAAACAACACTTTCAGTGAACCATCTTGATTTACGAGAGGAGTCCAATCGATCAAATTATCCGAAGTAGCTGCGTAAACGTGGTTTTCACCCCAATACATGAAATACTTGCCGTTAATCTTCTTTATAACCTGCCTATTGTTCACTACTTCGGTCACGATAGATCCCGATTTGCATCCTAGATTATAGAATTTACCATTATAAGCTTTTGAGAATGCAGGACCGTGCTTAGTCCAATGTTTCAAATCACGGGATGTAGCAATAGCCAATCTAAAGATCTTTCTATTCCACTGGGTATATGCCATCACAAAAAGTCCATCATTAGTAACAGCCACACGGGGATCTTCACACCCACCAGGCCATTCCCTTTCTGATTGAGAATCATTATCCGGATAAAAAACCGGAGTTTTCTCCCGTTTAAAGCTAATGCCGTCACTCGAAGAAGCATATCCCAAACGTGAAGTCCGATGACCGATACCAACACCTGACTTATCTTCTGCTCTATAAAGCACTACAATTTTCCCTTTATAAACTGTAGCAGCCGGGTTGAAAGTATCATTAGATTCCCATGCTATATATTTTTTCGACAAAGGGCAATAAAACGTGCTACTATCGGGAGAGATAATAGGATTTGCATTTTGAGGACGAACGAATCCTCCTAATGCCCAATCCGGAAACTCCCTTTTATTGTTAGACGTTTGTTGACCATTCATCGTACAAGCTAGGAATAGCGCAATTCCGAAGAGCAAGTGCTTCTTTTTACAATTTCCCATTGCGTTTATTTTTTATTATTCTTATCGAACTCCAATAAAACTTTTACAGGAAAATGATCAGAAGGAACCCGTGCCTCATAGCTCTTCACTGATATTTCAGAAGGATAGTCTTTTACATCCGCTTTCTTCGCATCCTTTTTAAGTTCACGATACGAATCGGTTAAAACGCCATATTTTACGACATGAAATCCCGGAGAAACGAAAACATGATCAATACGGCTATCTGTGTAACTATCCGTTTCAAAACCATTAAATGTTCCGTTTGTGGCATATCTAAAGTCAGAAATCTCATAAGAATCACGAAGGTTTCCCTGAGCAACCAATGCAGTATAAGACTCATGCGTCTGATCTACATTAAAATCGCCGGTAAGAATAGCAGGAAGGTTCTCACCCAACTCCTTCATCTTCTTTTGTACAAGGAATGCGCTCTCAACGCGAGCTTTCTTTCCGATATGATCCATGTGTAAATTGAAAAACAAAAACTCAAAACCGGTAGCTTTCACCTTGAAATGCCCCCAAGTACAAATACGGGGCAATACAGCATCCCAGCCCTTACTAGGAACATTCGGGGTTTCTGATAACCAAAAATCACCTTTTTCAATAACTTCAAATTTGTCGGTACGATAGAATATTGCGGAATGTTCTCCTTTATCCTTTCCATCATCACGCCCTACGCCAATATAATCATATTTGGGCAAAGCATTTTTTAAATCCTTAAGCTGATGTAAAAAACACTCCTGAGTTCCAAAGATATCAAAATCATGGAATTGGACCATTTTGGCAATTACAGGATAACGATATCCCCAGCCGTTTCCAGCCAAAGAGTCTCCCCCATTGGCATTTCTCAGATTGTATGTTGCAGCAACAAATGTTGTGGGAGTATAACTCCCACAGCCGGCCAACACCAGAAATGCCCAAAGACAAAAAAGTAAATTTCTAATTTTCATTTCATTTATATTTTAATCCTAAACGATAATCCATTACTTTTCATTTGAAAGAGAATACGGAACATCCACATTAGAGATGCCTCTGTTTCTATTTGGTACCTGATCCATCTGATAGGATATTTGAGCTCCATTCATCAATTGTTGATGAGTTATATAATTACGTTGATAAGCCTTACCGTTTATAGACATGCTCTTCACATACTTATTATCCTCGCTATTATTATCAGCAGATATTGAAACAGTCTTGCCATTATCTAAATGCAGCTTCACCGATTTAAACAAAGGAGTTCCCAATACGTACTGGTCTGTACCCGGACATACTGTATAAAAGCCCAAAGCTGAGAAAACATACCAGGCAGAGGTCTGACCATTATCCTCATCGCCACAATAGCCATCGGGAGCAGCATTATAAAGTTTCTTCATGATCTCGCGAACCCAATATTGAGTTTTCCATGGCTCATTTGAATAGTTATATAAGTAGACCATGTGCTGGATAGGTTGGTTACCATGCGCATATTGTCCCATGTTCATCACTTGCATCTCACGCATTTCATGAATCATACCTCTACTCTTCATTCCCTCTTTTCCCGGAATAATAAATACAGAATCCATCATTGCATTAAAGTTACTCTTTCCACCCATCAGATTTATCAGTCCTTGCGGATCATGGAATACGCAGAAGCTCCAATGCCAACTATTTCCTTCACAAAAGTCACGCCCCCAGTCGGCTGCATCAAAGTCAGGATTAAACCCACCTTTATTATCTTTACCAACCATCAATTTACGAAGAGGGTTATAAACATTCTTATAATTCAATGCTCTTTCCTTAAAAATCGCTATTTCTTTTTCCGGTTTATTCAGTTTTTTTCCGAGCGTATATATTGTCCAATCGTCGTATGCATACTCCAAAGTACGGGCAACATTTTGTCCTATACCTATATTATTAGGTACATAACCCATTTTGTTATATTCTTCATAAGCAACTCTTCCTGATGAGGTCTTAGGTAAATAAGCAGTTGTGGCATGTACCAAAGCTTTCCACAACGTCTCAATATCATATCCTTTCAGACCTTTTACATAAGCGTCGGTTACAATGGAAGCCGAATTATTACCCACCATACAATTCCGGTGACCGGGGCTAGCCCATTCGGGAAGGAACCCACTCTCTTTATATGCATTCACCAAGCCTTCCTGCATTTTCTCGTTCATTGAAGGATACATCAGATTCAAAAATGGAAATAAGCAACGGAAAGTATCCCAAAACCCGGTATCAGTAAACATATACCCCGGAAGAACTTCGCCATTGTAAGGACTGTAATGTACAGCTTCACCCTTAGCATTATACTCATAAAAACTTCTTGGAAAGAGCACAGAACGATACAGGCATGAATAAAAAGTACGCAAATTATCAATATTGTCATCGCTGACTTCAATACGCCCCAATACGTCATTCCACTTCTTGCGTCCTTTTTCAATAACTTGCTCCATATTATCTTTACCCAATTCTTTCAAGTTCAACTCCGCTTGATCGAAACTAATAAAAGAAGAAGCAGTACGTACGTTCACCTGTTCCCCCCTGCGAGTTTTGAATTTTACAATAACCCCGGTATGGTTTTCTTTAGCTTCGAGCTTATTCGCATCAATCGATCCGTTGGTTACAGTATATACAGAATCGAACGGTTTATCAAATATCAGCACAAAATAATTTTTAAAATTCTCAGGGACACCGCCGCTATTTCTTGTAGTGTAACCTATAATTTTATTTTGCGAAGGAATCACCTTTACATATGATCCACGATCGAAAGCATCAACCACAACAGATGAAGAATCACTCGCGGGAAATGTAAAGCGAAACATAGCAGCTCTTTCTGTCGGAGCAAGCTCTGTAGTCACATCGTGATCGGCTAAATAGACTTTATAGTAATATGGAAGAGCTACTTCAGCTTTATGCGAAAACCAGCTCGCACGCTTATCTTCATCAAACACGATATTACCCGTGACAGGCATTATCGAGAACTGCCCATAATCATTGATCCAAGGGCTTGGCTGGTGAGTTTGTTTGAAACCTCTTATTTTATCTGCATTATAAGTGTACACCCATCCATCTCCCATTTTTCCGGTTTGAGGGGTCCAAAAATTCATACCCCATGGCATGGCAGTTGCAGGATAAGTGTTTCCTGTTGATAGTTCAAACTTAGACTGTGTTCCAACAAGTGTGCTGACATAATCCACAGGAGTTTTCTTTGCCGCTATCGGTCCACTCAAGCCGGTGAAACCAGCTAACAGGCAAAGCGCATAAAACGATGTTTTCATGAGAAAATGTGTATTGATTGATTAAAATTGTATTAACTAGAAACAAAAATAAGTAGAATATAAGAAGAATCTATATCTGACATCATCAAAATAAGCCAAAGGCCTAAACATTGACTATAATGGCACGGATTTTTACCTTCACAACTCTTATCTGATGCAAATAATACATATTTTGACTATCTTTGCAATAAGTCTATATACTAAATCAAAACTTTATGATAAGGCACAAATTATTACCTCTCATAGCTATTATCTTAATTTCTTGTTCCGATTTACATGCGTACAATTTAACGCATATTTCGGATAAAAGATATATGACAAACAGTTCAATTACATCCTTATCGCAAAACGAAAAAGGATTAATGTGGATAGGAACCTGTGACGGTATCAATATATATGATGGACAAAAAATAGAAGGTTTAAAATTACCAGGACACGACAACTATATTTCAGGCAATTTAATAGATCAGATCATATCAACAGGAAACGATATTTATTGGATACAAACCTACTATGGACTGAACCGTTTAGATAAACGCAATAACAGAATTACCCATTACAAAGAATTCCAAAAATTCTTCTTCATGGCTAAAGACCATTCAGGTACCTTATATGTATTAAAAGACAATAACAGCATATATTATTATAAAAACGGGGCTTTCAACAAAATAAATACGATGGGGGTACCATTTACCGATATCGTCGACTTCTTCATCGATGAGAACGATGTCATTTGGATTATCTTAAAACAATACAGTTATTGCTACGCCATACGAAAAGATCAAAAGACAGGAAATATTATATTAAGCCATAAAAAGAGCAATTTCAATATCAATTCCACTCTGCTATATAGTTCTCACGACAAAAAGTCAATCTATTATATTGATGATAAGTACAACTTATATGATTATGATATCTATAAAAGCACTAATAAGTATATCATCAATCTAAAAGAAGAAATCAACACTCGTGGTAGAATATCAGCCATAGTCAAGAGTCATAACAGCTATTTCATCGGATTTGTGCTAGATGGATTACTTAAATTGGAGAAAGACAGAAATAATCTCTACGAAATAAAAGATATGGGGATTAACTGCGGAATATTTTCCATAGAAAAAGATCTTTTCCAAGATATTGTATGGATTGGCACAGACGGACAAGGTATCTACCTCTATTCTTCAAAGCAACCTCCAATCAAATCGGTTACATTTAGTAAATCTGAAAATAAGATCAACCGCCCCATCCGTGCATTACTATGGGATAAGGAACGTACACTTTGGATTGGATTAAAAGGAGAAGGGCTCTTAAAAGTGTACAACTACAATCCAAATAAAGAGATTAGTGAATTTAAATCAGAAAAGATTACTTCAAAAAACAGTGAATTAAAGAGTAACGCCGTGTACTCCATTGCGCAAAGTCAGCGCAATATACTTTGGATCGGAACGGAAGAAGGTTTAAACTATTACTCCTATAAGGAGAATAAAACAAAGAAAATTTCACTGACTGTAGATGGTACTGAATTTAAATATATACATGACATTCGTGAAGTAAATGGCTCCGAAATATGGTTCGCGAGTGCAGGCCTTGGCGTATTAAGAGCATCTGTAAAGTGGAATAACAACACTCCTACCCTGACTAATTTACAACGCTACAGCATCAATCAAGACAATTTTGAATCAAACTATTTCTTCACAATTTATGTTGCCGAAAACTCAGATATATTATTTGGCAACAAAGGGTACGGAGCCTATTTTTTCAACAGACAAACCAATAGCATTGAGCCGTATGCTCCTAGTAGAAAGGAATACATGGCGCTTAATAATGTGCTGGCTATCAGCAAAGACACTCATAACAATCTACTGTTCGGCACAAGCTTCGGACTTTTAAAATACTCTCCCGACAAATCGTATAAACTATTTAATGTAGATGACGGCTTTCCAAACGGCACAATCCATTCTATCCAAAAGGACATAAATAATACTTTTTGGTTGGCTACCAATATCGGGCTTATCAAGTTTGATTCAAATAAAAATATATTCAGATCTTATGGCATTTCCGAAGGGTTGGATGTCGTTGAGTTTTGTGATGGAGCATCTTTCAAAGATGAAACCACCGGCACTATCTTTTTCGGAGGAATCAACGGCTTCACATCCATCTCACCCCGATCACTCACCGAGAAAGCCTACATGCCTCCTATAGATCTTAACAAGCTATATATATTCGGTAAAGAACAAAACATGGGAGAATTTATGCAAAGAAAGGAACATTCTGAAATCATTCGCTTGAGCTATGATCAAAATTTCTTCTCGCTTTCGTTTGCTTCGGCCGATTTTCTCAATGGCAGTAACCGCACCTTTTATTACAAACTACAAGGAGTTAATGACAATTGGATCAACAATGGGCAAAACAACGAGATTTCATTTACCAATATGGCACCGAGTAAATACACTTTATCTATAAAATATTACAACAGTGCTTACGATAAAGAAAGTAATGTCTACTCCTATATTATAATTATAGCCAATCCCTGGTACACTTCCGTTTGGGCTTACCTTATCTATCTCATCACTCTGTCGGTGATTGTAATGTTAATCGTACGTCATTTCAAATCGAAAGTTCAAGAAAAGAAGCGAAAGATGATGAACGAAATGGAGATCAAACATCAGAAAAAAATATTCGATTCCAAACTTCAGTTCTTTACCAATATCGCGCACGAGTTTTATACCCCACTAACCCTTATATACGGACCGTGTAAACGAATCCTGTCTTCAAACGGATTGAACAGCTTTATTTCCAATCACGTGCAGATGATTCAAACCAATGCAGAAAGATTAAACAACTTAATTGAAGAGTTAATAGAGTTCAGGCGCATAGAAACGGGTCAAAGAAAGCCCAAAATAGAATCGATTTCAATAACCAAAACCTGTAATAATCTCCTGGATTGTTTCAGTGATCTTGCACAATCAAAGCAGGTCAGCCTCGTACAAGAAACCGCCAAAGTTGTCGAATGGAATACCGATTCGAAGTTTTTCGATACCATATTGACCAATCTCATCAGCTATGCATTCAGCTCGCTAAGCGGAAAAGAAATAAAGATAAATATTGACCGAAGAGGTGATTTATTACTCGTATATCTGACTTACGAAGGCAATATTGACGAGAAAGAACTTAGTGCACTTTTCAATCATCATGCCGCATTAGATGATTTTGAGATCAAAGAGAATAATCAATTTAGTAAAGGACATTTAAGCTTACCCATTGCATACAATATGGCCAAGTTACTGAATGGAGATCTGGTAGCAAATCGTAAGAAAGAGAAAAGCATTGTTTTCACCCTTACTCTACCGTTTATTGAAGTCAGCAAAAGCAGAACTGAAAACAAACAGATGGAGGCGCTTTACACTCCCCAGGCAAATATACAGAAGATCACAAAATTACCTGAATACAAATTCGATGAAAGCAAATCCACTGTATTGGTGATTAATGAAGAGATAGACATGATCTGGTTTATAGGCGAACTGTTATATCCCGACTTCAACTTTATTCCATTGCAAAAACCGGAGCAGATTGATGAAAAACTCAATGAAATATCACCCTCATTAATTATATACGACATCACCACTCAAGGTAAGCAAGGTATGTCCGCCATAAAAAGCATTAAATCAAAACAAGCTACGGCACACATCCCCATTATCATCATATCAGGTCAACACGAAATGAACGAACAAATGGCTTTATTGGCTATTGGAGCGGATATGTATATACCAAAGCCGTTTAATCCCGAGCATCTGCGCATATCAGTCAATCAGCTATTAGAGAAAAAGGAAGTACTGAAAAACTACTTCCATTCTCCAATCAGTTCATTCGAGAAAAAAGAAGGAAAACTAACCCACAAAGAGTCAAAGGTCTTTCTTCAAAGCATCCTAAATATTATCAATGAGAATTTGACAAATCCCGATTTATCTCCCCGTTTTATAGCGCAAAAGCTTGCAATAAGTCCCCGGAGCCTTTATCGAAAAATGGAAGAGATAGGAGAGAGCAGTCCGACCGATTTAATCAGAGAATGCAGAATGCACATTGCTGAAGATCTGCTGCTCACCACTCAAAAAACCATTGATGAAATTGCATTTGAAACAGGATTCACCAACAAAGTGACTTTCTTCAAGATATTCCGCGAAAAACATAATTGCACCCCGAAAAGCTATAGATTACAACACTTGGAAGATTTGCAAACCAAACTCTAAATTATCTGCTTATAGCAGGTGACAAAGGCTCTCTCAGACTAATAGTAGTGGAATCTCCGTAAGCTTTAAGTATCTCGAGCGTACGGGCACGGCGTTTACGCCCTTTTACGTCCCAAAAGTCTTTGGTAAAGATAGTCATCAGGTCGAGACCTCCAATACCGCCTCCCCCACCAGCCGGTCGCCAAGCATTGATCATTGTCGGTCCATCCAGATAAGAAGTGTATCGCAGCCCCGTTGCTTCAATCTCCTCCACACTCTTACGTATACCCGGATCAAAAGGTTTCTTCGCCCAGTTACTCGGAATGTTGGTTTTATACAAGGCATAGAACGGCTCATCCCTCCAGGTGTCTTTACCGACTTTGATTTTCTTTTGATATACAGGATCCCAATTATAGCGCGTATTTGCAGTATACGGATGTAACGTAAGTACTATTTTCTTTTCCGGAACACCGGGAACAGAAGGTAAAGTATTGTCAAAGTTGAGCCATTTCTTCTCCAATGACATACTCTGGGTTCCGAATCCGGAATGTATCTCCAGCTCCTTCAAAGCGTTGGTATTGATCTTCAATTCACCATCACCTTTTAGCAACCGGTCCAGTTTCAAGGAGTCTTCCGGAGTCCAGTTTTGAGCGTAGAAAGGAAGGGCTACTACAAAAAGTAGCCCGACCGTTAGAGTAAAATGTCTCACTTTAGCTGATAGAATTTAATATATAGACTAATACCTGTATTCCAATCAAATCACGTTTAAGAGTAGTCCTACCACCACATATATCCACTGCCACAAAGTGGTTCGTCATAGCAGGGATCTATTGTCCACACGGTTTTAGGATATTTGCGGTTCTCCCACCAACGCCTGTAGCGCGCGGCAGCATCAATAACCTCCTCATCCGATAAAAAATAAATACCTTCATAATTATCGGCATTGGTACGTACCATTTTGCACCCCATTGAAGCGTTCTGTCCCAAGCGGATAGATTCAACCGTCCAAAGAATGCATTCCCCCAGCCGGAGCTTACCACCTGCAGAGTAGGAAACAGGAGCCAAAGGGAAAGAAGGTATAGCTGAAAGATCTTCAGCATATTTCAATAATTCACTAATATCGTCTTTGCTAAATTTAGGCATGGTGTTGAGACCATCAGGTCCTTCAGTCGAATACTTACCCGCTTTAAGCTGCTTTACAAACAAATCCACATCAGGATGATTGTAATCCAACGTTTCTTCGCTGCACGAAACCCAACAGAGGGAAAATACCCCAACAAATGCAACTAAAATTATAATGTTTCTATATAAAGATCGTGTTTTCATCACCACTCAAGTTTAAGGTTAATAAGTCATACGTAGGCCACAAATCAGGTTAAGATTAGTTGGACGCTCTGTACGTAAGGATTTCGTTGAAGAGTCCGTATCAAAATGATGTGATACGGATGGTTCTGCAAACAAAGCAAGTCTGTCACTCATTTTATACCTCACTCCGAAACCGGCGGCAATGGAAGCTTGTAACGGTTCCGAACTAAAACCATTGTCTTGAGCACCTGCAACACATTTTTCAAGCGCAGCGCCTGCTATTGCATACAGATCCACTTTACGTGAGCTCAACATCAACATATTCAGTTTTACCGGAAGACTCAAAGTCTGCAAGGTATGCTCCCCACCAGGCAAGCGGTTATATCCAATTCCCGCCTCGATAGAAAGCTTCTGCGTAAGATTACGCTCCAATGAAACACTTGCCGTGAAAGGCATCTTGTAATCGCCTTTTGACAAGGACGATCCAATAGCAGCTTTCAAAGCCCATTTTGACTTATTATTTTTTGAGAGGGCGGACGCTCCTTCATTCGTAGCAGAAGAAGCAGACCGGTTATTATCTGAATTTGTGTCTGTGTGTTGTGAATTCGAATTATGATAATTGTTGTTCTGGGCGGTATTACCGTAGAAACCGTTACCGTTGTGTTGCTGTCCGCCGTATACGCGTTGTGTGATGGTAATGGAAACCCTTACCGAGATGGAATCGTTATCCGACGTTGTGGATGCAGTAAGACGACCCGCTCCGGGAACAGTCATTCCGATACCGGAACCCGGACTTGCCGGATCGGTCTTGTGAATAGAAGGAAACGACTCCTTAGCAATATCTCCATTCAAACTTCCTTCAGGAGACAGGGCTGCGACTTGATTAAAAGCCTTCTGTATCTCTTCTTTCGGAGAGAAATACCAAAAAGCAGCGGAAGCGGCAGCTAGCACAAGTACCACAGAAGCTGCGGCGCTCAGACGAAACAGACGAGGAGTCAGACCAAAATATTTTCTTTGTCCGGAGTGGTTCTCGGCTTGGGATAAGTCCTTTTGCAACTCTTCCCAAAAACCATCCCGTACATCCATCTCCCCATCAGCGAGACGGCTACGAAAAAGGCCGGTTATTTTATCACTTTCTTTCATTCTCCGTATATTCTTTAATTCTTTTTGCTAACAAACATTTGGCGCGAAACAATTGTGAAGTGGAGGAATGTTCTTTAATGTGAAGCAGCTCGGCTATTTCCTTGTGCGACTTCTCTTCAAATACATACAAGTTGAAAACCGTCCGGCATCCATCCGGCAACTCGGCTACAAAGCCCATCAGCAGTTCTTCGCTCAACCTGTCTCCATTCTCTGCGACGCTATCTTCATCCACTACATCCGGAACTTCATCTTCCTGAATTACGAACTGTGTAATCCGCTTTTGCTTCCTTAAGTAATCAATAGCTTGCGTCACCATCACTTTTGCTACCCATGTTCCCAACGAGGACTCCCCCCGAAAAGAAAAATGAGTGAAAATCTTGATGAAACCATCGTGTAGAACATCGTGGGCAGCATCTATATCACCTATGTATCGATAACATAAAGCTAGCATCTGCTTGGAGTAGAGGGTATAAAGTTCCTTTCGAGCGGTGTCTTTACCAGCCCGGCAACCTTCTACCATATCCAATTCATTCTCCAAGGTTACTGTTCTTTTACACGACGCTCATCGCGCCTTTCATTTGTTTAGACGCAGCACTTATCAGAATGCTGCAATCAAATATCTAAAAAGAAGTTAAAAAGAATACACTCTTTTAAAGATATATCTTTTTACCAATAGAAAAGGGCTGTATCAGAGGTTTTACTCATGAAGTCGCGTCAAAAGCCACACCTTCAAGATTACTATTTAAAAACTCTGATACAGCCCCGAATATATACTGCTCAATCAACAAGCCTTAAAGCTCATATCAAGCCCCTTTACGGAGTGAGTCAATGCTCCTACCGAAATAAAATCCACTCCACACTCTGCATAATCACGCAAAGTATCGAAAGTTATACCCCCTGACGATTCAGTCTCATACCGACCGGCTACCATTTCCACGGCTTTCTTAGTCATTTCGGGAGTGAAGTTATCAAACATGATGCGGTCTACACCACCTAAATCCAAAACCTGTTGCAATTCATCAAAGTTGCGCACTTCAATTTCAATCTTCAAGTCTTTACCTTTTTCTTTGCAGTACTCCTTAGCGCGGGTGATTGCTTTATCAATGCCACCGGCAAAATCCACGTGATTATCTTTCAATAGAATCATGTCGAAGAGTCCGATACGATGATTGACACCACCACCTATCTTCACCGCCATTTTCTCAAGAATACGCATTCCCGGTGTTGTTTTGCGAGTATCCAACACCCGTGTATTCGTACCTTCAATCTGTTTGGCATATTTACGGGTCATCGTAGCAATACCGCTCATACGTTGCATCACGTTCAGCATAAGGCGCTCGGTTTGCAGCAACGACTGCACCTTCCCCTCCACTACCATGGCCACGTCACCCGGTTTCACTTCGGCTCCGTCATTTATATATACCTCAACCTTCATCGTCGGGTCGAATCTGTGAAATATTTCTTTCGCCACTTCCATACCGGCGAGCACTCCCGGTTCTTTAATGAGAAGTTTAGATTTTCCCATAGCCGTGGCAGGTATACACGAAAGTGTAGTATGATCACCATCCCCTATATCTTCGGCAAAGGCCAGATCAATCAGACGGTCTATTAATTCTTGCTCCTTATTCATTGACTTTATCTATTCTTATTTGATGTATGTAATACTTACTCTTATCCTTTTTAAGAAAACAATTCACCCTGTAACTACCGGTAGAGGTAATCAGCGTACCGATGACAAAGCTCGACTCACCTCTATTCCCCTTATGGTTTACATTGAAACCACTGACTTTGTTTGTCGAAAAGAAAGCAGCCATTTTTTCATAAGCTTTCTCTCTCTCCATATTTACCGGATTATCATTAATAATGACATCGACTTTATCACAAAAATACCTGTTCAGTTCCTGAGCATTTCCTTTTTTAAAGGCTCCGATTATACCATCGGGCAGTTCTTGCGACAGTACAAAGGAAATTCCAAAGAAAAGAGCAGTGAATAAAAATACGACTCGTTTTCTCATAGTTTCAAGTATAAATGATGGCAAAGGTAAGCATTTCACCTAAAAAACAATGAAAAAGTACTATTTTTGTCCCCCAATAAGAACCGTTATAAAATGAAGACCACTTTGCTCGTTGTAGGACGAACAGTAGAACAACACTTTATCACTGCCATCGACGATTATGTGCAGCGTACACGCCGTTATTTCTCCTTCGATATGGAGGTTATTCCGGAGTTGAAAAACACTAAGAGTCTGACTGTTGAGCAACAGAAAGAGAAAGAAGGCGAGCTAATCTGCAAGTCGTTTCAGCCCGGTGATGTGATCGTACTTCTCGACGAAGGAGGCAAAGAGATGCGTTCGGTAGAGTTCGCCGATTACATGAAGCACAAGATGAATACGGTAAACAAAAGACTCGTCTTTGTCATTGGAGGACCTTATGGCTTCTCACCCAAAGTCTATCAGATGGCGAGTGAAAAATTATCACTGTCGCGCATGACTTTTTCACATCAGATGATCCGCCTCATTTTTGTGGAACAATTATACCGCGCCATGACTATTCTCAACGGCGGACCTTATCATCACGAGTAATAATCATTTTTCTCTGCTCCCTATGAGCGTGAAATCTGAAAACCAGTACCGGATAGCGCCATCTCAACAAAACGTGCACGTGGATTGGGAGGTTGTTGCGTCAATATCTCCCTGATACGGGAAGCTGCTTGCACATCCTTCGCCACCATATAAAGGTAACCACCTCCGCCTGCACCGGGCAACTTATATCCGATGGTGTAATCCTTAATCCTATTGATAATGTCTTCCACAGCAGGTGGATTTGTTCCGCTATCCAAAGCTTTGTTTTGTTTCCAAGTCTTCCCCACCAGTCGCCCATAGCTCTCAAAATCATTACGCTGGATAGCTTCCGCCATATCCAGAGCATGCGCTTTCATCTCCTCCAGCAGACCGAGGTGAGCGGAGGAATTCAGGAACATGGAACGGACAATCTCCGCCAGGATACCCTTCGCAGTGCGGGTGATACCGGTGTAATACAATAAATGACAGTCGCGATATTCGGGAAGGGCAAACAGATGCTCGGGTAACCATCTCACCAATGGGTTCTGTACGAACCCCGGATCGGTCTGCAACAATTTAAGTCCTTGCAGCACGCCTCCGTACTGATCCTGCCATCCACCGCCGGTAGTGAGCAACTGCTCCAACGCCAGCGTGCGACGGCAAATCTGGTTCTTATCCCACATCAGTCCGCAGAAATCACTCAACGACCCCAATACCGTAGAAGCCAGAATGGAACTTGTCCCCAATCCCGAACCCGCCGGTATAGCCGATAACAGAGTGATTTCAATGCCGGAGCCGAAAGCTTCCAATTGTTTCTTCAACGACGGAGCTTCCACGGCGGCAAAAGCAGAACCAAACCCCGCCAAAGTGAGTGCCGCTTTAGGTATGGAGAAAGGAGAGCCCACTTTCTTATAATCTTGCAATTCCTCAAAAGTGGTGACCACTTCCACGGCTCCCATATCAATGGAGCGAAGCACTATATGATAGTCGGGACAAGGCTTGACATAGACTTGTAAAGGAGGCTGTCCGTTGAGCTCTATCGCCACATTCACCACATTTCCTCCCGCAAAAAGCGAATAAGGGGGAGTATCTGTCCAGCCGCCCGCCAGATCAACACGCACCGGACTTCTTCCCCAAACAATCTGATCGGCATATACATTCAGATGAGGATCACTTTTCCGTTCGCGCAAATCGTCAATCAATCCATCGCGCAACAGTTCAAAAGCCACCGCTTCATCACTTCCGCCGTCTCCACCACCCCCACCCAGCTTATCACACTGGGCACGCAACATCCGGTTATGAATACGTTGCATCTGCGGAGCATCAGCCGGCAATATTGCCGGTTTCTCCAACCCCAAACGGTTGAAGTCGGATGCCACATCCGCTAAATCCAACTGATAAAACACACTCTTATCGTAATTACGGGCAAGCTGTTGCCAGTTCTCTTTCCGGAAGACCTCCCGCTGTGCATATCCTCTTTTCAAGTTGGCATTCGTCGAAATCTCGTCGGCAGAGAGTCGCGAAGTATTCAGCCAGACCGTTTTCCCCTCCTCGCAATCGGGTTCCGAAACCATCCAGCGAAGCACAACTTCCATCTCTCGCTTATCACCGACCACAGGGAATAAGCTCGCCGCTTGCAAGTCATCCTTCCGACCGTCAACCGCATCAAGACCGAGACCTCTCTCCCCCAACCAATCGACGAATGAACGCCCCATAAATAAAGTACTTCTGCTATCAAGCGCACCCTTGAACACATCATCGAAACCGTAAGGACGCACCGCCCACTTTTCTTCACCCACGGGCACAATATCCACGCAGACGCCATCCGGCAGACTTATTCTCCAGTCGTTGTCGGGTACTCCCGTAATGATCTGACGCGAGCCCAATTTCCATGAGCGCCCTATGCAACTGTTTTCCACCCACAGGTCATCATTATCCGAAGACAGCGACACCCGCACCTCCGCATTCTGCACAAATATAGCCGGGTTGGGCTTCACCTTTCGATGCATAATCTGCCTCTGATCGTACACCTTATTCTGTAGAGCAAGAGTGGAAGAAAGCAATTCACGACTCGTCCCGAAATGATAGAACTCCCCACCGGGCAACGGCAGGATAGCGACCGACAAACTTTTCAATTCCTCATCCTCAATACGCGGGTGAGCACCCAGCGCGCAACCAAAGTCGGAATACATATCATAATACTTCAACCCCTCCCCGTCTTCCTTGTACGAACGCTTCATCAACAGCTCCACGGCACGGTCGCTCAGCAACCAAATGCCAATATCCATGAGGAACAGATGCGTTTTAGAAAGATCTTCGAGCACAGTAGTCGAAGGTTTTTGCAACATAAAATCGAGTGAATCCGGAGAATTACGGTCGGACACAAACACCCCGTGATGCGTAGCTAACACCGGATCAACCCACAGACCGTAGCACACCACGTCAGCATCGGGGATATCCTGCAAAGGCTTCTCGGCACGAATATAAACATCCCCACTGGCAATGAGCGTACGCAGACTTTGAGGTGCACGCTCCATGATCTTTTCATAAAGCGGCAATTGCAGCGAAAGCAAGTTCTGATTCAACCGTTGTCCCCTCGCCCAACGAAATACCGGTATCGGAGTCAGTATCTTCCCCGAAGGAGCATAAGCAGGTAAACGCCGGCTCTGTCCCCCGGCATGAAGCAAAATCCGCTTCCCACCCGAAAGCCATTCCTTAAATCCCTTGTTAAGATCATGACTTCTCTCCGCTAAGGCTTCTTGCTTATCAGCATGATTACCATTTGCGGCATTCTCTTTGCAGGCAACGGACGCAAAACATTGTTCCAACAACCAGGTGGTACCTCCACCCGATCCAAGTTTCATCCCTAGAGGATCAGAAGTACAGAACCATTCGTAAGCAGCGGCTTTCTCCAATTCATGAAATGCCGAAACCAGATTGGGCGGCAGAGACAGTAATTTTTGCATGCGTATATTCTCCCACTATTCATTTTAGGTTATGCAAAATAAAACAATCCGTCGCAATCTCAAAAGAAAAGAAGAGATAAAGCGTCGGGGTAACTCTCGTAAAGCTCAAATAAATTCAGTATTTTTGTTGCATGTAACTGATTTTAGATGAAGAATGAATCCTGACGCAGATAAATATTAGCATCGTCACTATATGTATCAAGAATATTCACCGGATATGCGCCTCTCCCATCTGATAGAAACCTATTGGACTTTCGATGGCGTCATTACCACTCCGCACAGTCACAGCGTTTTACCTGACGGTTGCGTAGATATTATATTCGACTTTGGAGGAAATGACGGTACCGGTGCGCTGAATACGGGACAGCCCGAACTTGTCGGCACAATGACCTCTGCATTGGAAGTCTCTTATAAGACAGGAAGAATTCAAATGATGGGTATCCGCTTTGCTCCTGCAGGAATAACGGCATTCACAAAGATGCCCGTTTTCGAATTCACCAATCAAAACATAACTCTTCCCCTATCCGAAACCATATTCGATAAAAGCTTCTACGAACGATTACCCGATATGAACAGCATGCGGGAGCGGATCAATTACCTCAATCGGTATTTTCTGACCACCCTGCATAAGCTTTACATCCCCAATAAACAGATAGAATACGCCGTTACGATGATTCAACGCAATAACGGTCAACTATCCGTCAGACAGATTGCAGAAGAAGTCTATTTGTGTGAGCGTCATTTCGAACGGAAATTCAAATCGGCGGTAGGTCTTTCTCCCAAAACGTTCAGTAATGTAATGCGCTTCAACTACACCCGCCAATATATAAAATCACATAAAGAAGAAAGTCTGTTTTCCACATCCATTGCATGCGGTTACCACGACTTGGCTCACATGAACAAAGATTTTCAACGCTTTAGCAATTCAGCGCCCTCGGAACTGACTCGATAAAGTCGGATTTTTACAAGAATGGATACATCCCAACTCTTTATCTTTGCAATTATTTAAAACATAAAACGTATGAAGTACCAATCATTATCACCCAATATCGGGGTAAAGAACGTAGAAGACACCGTCCGGTTTTACACCGAGACACTAGGTTTCAATCTTATCATGAGCGTCCCCTCTCCACACGGAGGTTTACAATGGGCAATGGTTGCCAATGGCGGAGTAACATTCATGTTTCAGGAGATCGAAAACCTGTTGGAAGAATATCCCCAATTGTCCGATCGCCCCGCACTGGGCATCATGACCTTTTACATCAAGATAAAAGGCATGCACGAACTCTATAAAAAGCTTCAGGGAACGGAGTATATCGCTCAAGAGATGCATACTACCTTCTATGGAGCAGAAGAATTTGCAGTCATGGACAACAATCGCCATATCCTGACCATCACCGAAGATCAAGCGGAACCCGAAGCCATCAAGAACTACGATAATTACTTTCTTCCCGCCAATGACTATCAGGAAAGTGCCCGGTTCTATTCCGAAGTATTAGGACTGGAAAAGAAGTTTGAGTTTGCCGAAAAAGGCATGGTCGCATTCAAAGTAGGCAACGAAGAACCCGCCATCATCCTGAAGGACATTACCAAAATGCCCGATGCGCAACCCGCAATATGGATTGAAGTGGAAGACACCAAGGCGGTTTACGCAAAGCTAAAAGACAAAAACATCAATTTCCTTTCCGAACCGTTCCGCATTTACACAGGTTGGGCAGTAGAATTCACAGATCCATCGAGAAACAGATTGGGATTTACCGACTATAAAAACCAATAAAATCCGCACTCTCTCCCAGAGTTTTTTTGCGTATTTTAATTGCACCAATTGCACTAATCCGCTTAAACAGTTGATATAATGCACGTTACAAGGGTGCAATTGAGCGAAACAGCAGGGTGCAATTAAATTTAATTGCACCCGCCGTTTTGTCCTGATTTTAAAATCATTATTTCTTCTTCAACACATAGATAGGTTGCTTCATCGTCCCCTCATTTTCCAGCTTTCCCGCGTCACAGAGTTGGCGGATATAGCGCGTAGCTGTAGTACGCGTCATGTTACAAAGCGATTGGAAGTCACTTCTCTTCATAAAATCATGCCCATCAAAATAGTCCACCAACTTCTTATCCACATCCTTTGCAGTCAGCTTTTTTCGTAAAACAGAGCGTTGTTTCAGTGGTTTAACTTTGATAAAACCGACCTCACTTAACAGCCTTTTATCGGGTCGAAAGTCGATATTTTTTAGTTTTACCATCGTACTTTTGCGTTTTGTCTCCGGTGTAACCGTCCCATCACACCCCAATACAGGGCGAAAATAACCCAATCCATCCAAATGCACCTGTCTGCCGTCATTCAATTCCCGGCCCATAAAATGCGACACGGCATCGAGCACCGCAGAAACATCCGTCTCTGTCAGTGTACAAGCCGACTGAATATACCTGCGCAAGTCAGCCGTAGTTGTAGAACCATTAAAGTGTATACGGGGATGCAAAGTTGTCTCTCCGTCCTGCTTATCCCCAGGTTGAGGATTTTCGTACCAATCAAACAAAATAGCCATTTTTCTTTATTTAAATTAATGATTTCAGTCTCATGTTCATTATCTGGCAGGTCAATGGCGCTGTCTTATTGCTTTTAGAGTAGTCTTGCTTCCGTTCACACACGGTCTGGTTTTTCATCAAGAAGTAAGCTCTATTCGTTACCCACAGCTGTGACGCATGTGCTCCACAACTGTGGTTCATCTTACTCACAGTTGTGGGTAATGTGAACCACGTATGTGGGTAACCATAAATAGCGTAACAAATATAATAAAATATACAGGGGAAAGCAAGAAAAGAACGCTGTTTTTAACGGGAAAGAGAGAGGAAAAGAATGAGTTATCTTAGCAGGATTAGTAGTTATTGGGACTAGGTCTTAGCAAAAACATCCCCTAGAATTAAAAACATAGGACATTGAGATACAAGAGAACTTTAAATTTTTTAGGTTATACTCAATATGACCTAATATTAATGTGCCTTAACAGAGCCAAATAGATTTTTATTACAGCAGGCAGAACGCTTGACATCGGCATAAACTTTATGGCTTTTGCCATGCCTCTCAAAACATTTACTTGTTCCATAATTCGCTTTGTCCTTTAATTATTTGAAATGGGAAAGTAAGAAAACGTAAACGCCGCAAAGTTATGTTTTCAAAAGATAATGCTTATGGCGTTGAAACAGTCATTCATGGCAGGAAATTAAACTTCAAAAATATGATTATTAAACATACTATAGATAATTTATAAGAACATAATGATATGTTATATCTTAAAATATATATCTTTGTAAAAGGTAACCTTGTTTAAATGGTTTCATATAATCAAGACTTTTATTTAGAAGGACAAACACATGAATTATCTTGAATGGAATAATATCATATCTGAGTATTTTTTTAACTCTGCTAACGCAGGAAAGAATATTTATTTATATACTACAAAGACCGATATCATCCATTTAGCAAGAATATATTTTGAAGAAGAGTTAGATGATGAGATATGGAATGACTTTATTATAGCTATAAAACGTGGGTTGCCTGGTTCTAATGGCAACATCACAGCAAAAGCAAAATATGCCTATGAAAAACGGAGACTCTTAAGTATTAACTCTATCGAAATAAAACGTCCGCCTTATATTAGCTATCTTGTTTTCTTTGTTATTCCACTTACAGAAGAACTTGATGGAGCTTATAGTACAAATAATTATTACGATAGGCTGAATGGTTTCTTAAGAGCCAATCATATAAATGAAACAATTGGAACAAATGACTTTCGTGATAACCAAATAAACTGTTTATGGGAGAATTTAGCTGATTGGGCAAACGTAAAAAAAAATGGAGATTTAGGATTATTTAATGCCATTCCGTTTACAAATCTTTATTGGGTTTATGTTGGAAAAGTATTTTCACAATGCATATTGCCTCCAAAGTTTTTAAAGACGTTACCAGAATTATTTGAATCTATTGGATTAGTTCCCGGCACTTTTTACGAAGACGCTTTTATAAAAGATAAGATAAAAAGCAGTAGAACCCATTTAATACCCCAAAATACATTAGACTTTTTAAAAAAAGATGATGAGATATCAAAATCCATCATTCAAGCAATACAACGTGAATATAAAAAATGGACAGGGGAAACACACGAGGAAATTGAAGAAGGAATAACACTACGTAAGAAAAAGAATTTCACTATTGCGCCTTTATTCCTTCAATTCAAAATAAATACTAATGACGAAGAAATAACGTTCTCATATAGAATGCGTTCTTCAAACGACTATCCCGAGGATTTGAAATTTGGAGAATATCAAAATTTATACGAAATAAACGGTTGGTCAAAAACATTACCTATAGGCTTCAAAGAAGGTCTTGAACTTAAAGATAATTTCAATAAATGGATTGCAAAGTTTCCTGATCGGGATGTGAGGCTATTCGTAAGTGCTGGAATATTTCAGTTAAGTCATGATTTTTGGATTGAAACGGACATGCTTTCAAAAACAGAGCGAATGTATTTGCTATGCAAAAATGGGAAAAACGAATTAATCAAAGAATGGGGCAAAACTTTTGGCTATGGTAATTTTAAGCAAGAAGAAGATTTTGAAGGTTTGCCTGAAAATTACTGTTTGTTTTGGTTTCGTAATCCTACACAAGGGCATTCAGAAATACCATCATTAACTTTATATACCCAAAAGCGAATCGAACTAATTGGAGGCCTGAAAGTTAATTTTAGGACTTATATTAATGATTTTTTGCCGGAAGTTGAGATTGTAAATTCAGACGGGAATGAATGTGTTTATTTACAATATAAGGGAACTAATGAGAGGATATTTCTTCACCAAAAGCAATCACTAAATAACCGTTGGTTATTGCCTGATACAATAGCCATAAATACCGATTTTTATATCAGAGTTGAAGACGAAAATTTTTCAGGAAACGAACTTGCATACAATCTAATTTCGTCTGAAAATACAGCAATATATATTGACGGTTCTAAATTGCCGAAACGAGATTCTTTTGGCAGAAGAATTATAACTGATGCAGAGCAATATTGTTCAGGGAGTAATATAATCAATCCAATGACTTCAAGCAAAAGATACTCCTGTGCTTTGAGTTGGATTTTCACTTCAACGAGCCAAGAAACTACCAAAAATATTTCAACCGCAGTATTTGACAACAATAATAGTAATCACCTTTGCAGTTTTCTCTCATTGAAAGGTTCGCTTACAACTGAAGATTTTTTTAGAGCATTTGATTTTTTTTATTCAAAAGAACTTTCAGAACATCCAATAGATTTAAACGCTAATCTTACCAAGCTAAAAAGAGCATCATTAACTTTTTATGATTTCATCGGAATACTTGATTACGATTATGAAACAAAGAGCATTGTTCTTAATCCACCTCAATTAATTTTTGTCCCGGCTACACAAGGAAGAAAGGTTTTGCTAATTGGCGCAAGAGATATTGCACTAATTGAATCTATTATAAATATTGCGCCAACATACAATTTACAAGTCGAAATTACTAAGCAATTTTCTTCAAATGCAAGATTGCTTTTGCCCGATGTCGTTACTATAAAAGCATTTGGAACAGCAAGTGAAAATTATGGAGAAAGAAATATAAAGGGACTAGCAGATGAATTGAAAATAACATTTTCAAACGATTACTTCCCGCAATTAGCACTTCAACATTTTTCTGCAAATATTACAGACTACGAAAATACGTTACAGGAAATTGATGAAGATGATTTCAATTGGGCAAGATATGTTTTTAATCCTGAAACATTGAGATTTGAAAAAAGCGAAACCGAAAACTTTGATAAATCATTTTCTCTACTTGAATACAAACTGAACGAATACACATATCTACACAAAATATGGAAAGACAATAGGTGTTTTAAAATTGATCTAAATTGGGGAAGATTTATAGCATTAAAACATTATAATAAAAATGTGATTTTATTTGACGCTATAAGTAACAAAGTTGCTATTCCTATTGAAACACCTTTGCCGAGATTGTTATCGGAAGCGATTATGCTATTAAGCGGATTAGCTCCTGATTTCAAAGAAATAGATGGCAAAAAATATCGAATTTATGAAAATGTGAATGGCATTTTCACTCAAAACTTATTCAAATCAAAATTAGATCAAACAGCAATAAATATAATAATATGAAAGACCCAATCGGCTCGTTTGAGACCATAAAAGAAAATTTCATTCGCTATGTAAAGACAGCGTTCGGAACAAAGTTTGAAAGCGTTGAAAAAGAGCGCTATGACTTATTGAATTATGACCGGGTACTTTATCGTAAACCTTGGATAGAACCTTTGCCCGATTATGTTTCAAGTGGTAAAAAAATAAACGATTTAACAGCCGAGGATTTGGGTAATGCCTTAAATGAATCTGAAGCTAATATATTTAAAGGGCTTGTAAATACTGGACTTGTCGGGGATTTCCCTTTGCATTCGCATCAAGCAGAGATGTTGAAACAAGCATTACTTGGAAAAAATTGCATAATCACTTCCGGCACTGGTTCAGGTAAAACAGAATCGTTTTTGCTCCCGTTATTTGCACAACTATCAAAGGAACTTACAAATTGGCAAGCACCAGTTCAAAAGTCGATAAGCGTAAATACTTGGTGGAAAGAAAATGGAGGACTTTCAGCACGAGAAATTGTAAATAGCTCAAATTATACTTTGACTAATGCTGTACGCCAACGGCAACATGAAACAAGAAAAGCTGGAGTGAGAGCTTTAATTCTTTACCCAATGAACGCTTTGGTAGAAGACCAAATGAGTCGTTTACGGAAAGCATTAGATTCTGACGAGACAAGAGCTTGGTTAAATGAAAACATTAACGGAAATGCTATTTATTTCGGAAGATACAATGGTACTTCACCTGTTGCGGGAGAATTGAAGATAGTTAAGGATGACGGAACTTTTGCAATCAATACGAAAAAAGTAAATCAACTTAAAGAACAATTACAGCAAATTGAAACTGACTCAACACGGGTTGAACAGTACATTCAGCAGACAGGGAAAACAGGTGGCAAAGCAAAGGATTTAAAATCATTTTTCCAACGCTTAGACGGCACAGAAATGAGAAGCCGATTTGATATGCAAGTTGCACCGCCTGACATTATGATTACCAATTATTCAATGTTGAGCATTATGCTAATGCGAGATATTGACAAAGGCATCTTTGACGAAACAAAGCAGTGGCTAGCTTGTGAAGATTTGCCCGAAAACCAAAGAGAGGCAGAAAAACCAAATCGAATTTTTCATTTAATCATAGACGAGCTGCATTTATATCGAGGCACACAAGGAACAGAAGTTGCGTATTTGCTGAAGCTTGTGTTAAACCGTCTTGGGTTGCACTCACATCACCCACAACTACGAATATTGGCATCCAGTGCATCATTAGAAGCCGGAGACGAAGCAAGTAAAAACTTCGTGTGCGATTTTTTCGGAGTAAGTCAAGAACATTTTAATCAAAAATTCAAAATTATTGAAGGGAAAAACAACCCTATTACCGCGTTTCCTGAAGATGGAACAAGACTTCCAATAAAACCATTCAAAGAAATTGCAGAAAAATTCTCTGAAGTAAAAGGTGATATTACAGACATAAATTTCATTTCAACTTGTGAAGCTGCGGCGGCTGAACTTGCAAAGCCCTTTAATATTACAACAAATGAAAATGGAATTTCAAAACTACTTTCAGTAATTACCAATCCTATTTTTCAACTAAAAGAACGATTGTTTTCTCCTTGTCAAGATTACAAAGCGGTTTGCTCGATACAAGCAAAAGGTGATGATGCAAACGGAAAATATTTTGCTGAAACAATTTTTGAAACCCCAGTCGGTAAGGAAGATTTAGAAAACGCCTTGCGTGGTTTATTGATTACAAGGGCAATGTTAGATGAAAAAGAATTTGAAAGAATAGCAAAAACAATTCCTGATGATAGAAAATTACCACGTTTTAGATTTCACTATTTTTTCAGAAACATTGAAGGCATTTGGACTTCTATAAAACCTGATGATGTTGATGCGAATTACAGTGATAATGAACGAACCGCTGGAAAGCTCTATTCTGCTACGCGAATAAATTCAGAAAAAGGGAACCGCGTTTTAGAATTGCTCTATTGTGATAATTGTGGAACAACATTGTTTGGTGGCAGCCGATTAATGACAAGAAATGAATCGGGTAATAATTCTTTTGAAATGCTTCCTATCAGCCCGAATATAGAAGGTATTCCCGAGAAGACACCTGCAAAATTAGTTGAGAAAAGAAGCTATCAGGAATATGCTGTCTTTTGGGCTTGTGGTAATCAACCATTCACGCCACATGACGCAGAAGCAGGAATTTCTCAAGATTATTGGAGACAGCCGACTTTAAATGGTTTTGATCAAGGAGACTTTGAAGCAAATTGGATTCCTGCATCACTCAACTGTATTTCAGGTGATATTGACAATTCTCACAATAAAGCAAACGAAAGACCTGAGCAATGGATAAAAGGATATTATTTCATAATAACCAACAATTCCAATCGTGATATTGCTTTACCTGATGCAAATGGAAACATTTCCACAATAGAAACACACAAAGCATTGCCAAGTGTTTGTCCTGGCTGCGGTGTAAATCATCAAAAACGAAGACAGGATTGGAACAAAATCAAAACTACTTCTATTCGTGGTTTTAGAACCGGTTTCGCCAAAACAACTCAAATGTTTGCAAAGGAGTTGATGTACCAACTTCCGAGCAACGAAGCTGAAAGAAAACTGGTCGTATTTTCCGATAGTCGCGAAGATGCAGCACAAATTGCAAACGGTATTGAACGAAATCATTTTACGGATTTAATGCGTGAAATATTAGTGAATGAATTACACTCAAATTTAATGTTACGCTTTCAAATTGTGAGTGCTTTTGATAATGGAGATACTACCAAACAGGAAGAATTAAAACGACAGTCACAAACAGTCTTTGATGAAATTGAGTATCTGGTTGAAAATTCAGTCTACTCAGGAGTAAACTCAAATCGTTTAAAAGAAAAATATGAAGCAGAAGTAAAGCTAAATGAAGTTCGTTCACTTACGCTCAACATTAGAAGTTTGATTGATATGACCAACTCTGTAAACCTTGCTCCTTTTGTTAAGCATTTTGTGGAATTAGGAATAAATCCAGGCGGAAACGATATTTCGTTACAAACAAGATTATTGAACAATAATTTTGTTCCATGGTACGACCTTATTGATTTTACGAATTTTCAGTGGGTAAACGGAGCAGATCAAACATACATAAAGGATTTAAAAGAAGGTTCTTTTGATGGACTCGCCTCAATGTTTTTCGGTTCGCTATTTTATTCCTTTGAATCTTCCGCATTAGGCTATGTTTGCATAAACCCTGAACTAGAAGTTATTGTAGACCAAGCAAGAACAGTATCTTTAGCCAAAAATGTTTTTTTGGAAATCGTAAATTCCACAATCCGGATTTTAGGGGATAAATACAAACATAACAAAGTTCAAGATACAAATCCTTTCAATTTTACGCAATACAGTCGTTTTCCTGGTCAAGTAAAAAAATACATTCGGGCTGTTGCCAACAGACTGTCAAAACAAGAAAATGAAATAGGTGCAGCTGTTTTCAATACGCTCTCAACAAGTAATTTGTTAAGAGGTGACACAGGGATTCAAATAGAAGAGCTTTTTATCAAAGTTGCACGATCAACAGATAAGGTTTGGACAAGCATAAGAGGAAACAGACCTCATTTGCATTTTAGTGGGGGAATTTGCACACATGCGATTACAGCATTACAAACACCACATAGTAAAACGTGTGATGATATTTGGAAGGAAAATTATCTTTCTTACAATGCTATTAAACAACAACGTCCACCAATCCGTTTGCATTGTGAAGAACTTACTGGACAAACAGACAACCAATTTGAAAGACAACGGCATTTCAGAAATATCATTTTACCTGACGAAGGCAACAGAAAAGTAAAAACAATTGATTTGTTGAGCGTAACTACAACGCTTGAAGTTGGAGTTGATATTGGAGCATTACAAGCCGTAATGTTGGGAAATATGCCACCACAACGTTTCAACTATCAACAAAGAGTTGGTCGTGCAGGCCGTAGAGGACAAGCTTATTCTGTGATTTTAACTTTCTGTAGAGGTAGAAGCCACGATGAGTTTTATTTTGCTAATCCTCAAAAAATTACTGGAGATGCTCCGCCAACACCATTCTTAACAATGGGTCAAGAACGGATTTTTAAACGTTTACTTGCAAAAGAGATTCTAAGAAAAGCATACGTCGATAAAAGTATTGATATTACTTCCGACGAAAAATCAAGTGTTCACGGAGAATTTGGTTCTATTGACAGCTGGAGTACTTACAAAGTCGAAATTATTGATTGGATTAACAATAATATAGCAAGTATAGAAGAAACCGTTGATGCTTTGTTAACGACACAATTGAAAGACAAAAGGGCCGACTTTATCAGTTGGGTTGCAGATACAACAGAAAATGGATTGATTGAAAGAGCACACAGTATAATTAACAACGACGAAATTGCAACGAATGATATTTCTGAAAAGTTTGCTGAAGGTGGAGTTTTACCAATGTTTGGAATGCCAACTACAGTTAAAAACTTGTATCACGGCATAAACAGAAAACTTGAACTGCTTTCAATAAATCGGGCACAAGCAATGGCAATTTATGAATTTGCACCGGGCGCACAGAAAACGAAAGACAAAGCAATTCATCAGGTTATTGGTTTTACAAGTGATTTCATTAATACTCATAATTCGGTTAAAAATATTGACCCATCTAACCATCTTCCGTTCTCTCTTAATCGTTGGTTTGTTCGTTGTAGATCTTGTGGTTTTTTTGAAACATATTCGGAAGAGCGGAAGACAGAATTAGAGAGTCAATCTGTTTTTGATAGTTGCCCGAATTGTCGAGAAAAAAATCCTGATAAGTATCAACAGCCATTTAAACTAAAATCTCCAAGAGCATATAGAACAAATCTTTCAGCAGGAAGCGATACAAAAGATGATTCTGAATTTTTGCTTTCACGCCCACCGATTTTTGCGGAAAAAATCGGTACAGCAAATGTGGAAACGATTAGTAATGCTTCCATTTCTATTTCAGACAATGATGTTACTTGGAGAGTAAACACAAATTCAGATAGATTTTTTACAGGTAAACTTTACAACACAAATAACAGGTTTCCTTTCAATTCTAATGGTTTTTGGTTTAACAACCAATGGTTGTTAAATGATTTTTCATCAGACATACCTGACAATAATGGCTATTCAATGTCTATTCGACAAATTGCAACAAGTGCTGAAGAGCAAATAGCATTAGCAAGTAACAAAAATACCGAAATATTTAGAATAGCACCCACAAGTGTTCCTCTTGAACTTGACTTAAATATGTTCTTTAGCGAAACAGATTTACCACATGTTAAAGCACAAAGTAACGGAGTGCGCTCAGGATATTATTCCGCAGCCTTTTTACTTCAACGAATTCTGGCTGACAGACTTGATGTTGACCCAACCGAAATTGAAATTGCCGACATTTCAATGAAATTGCTTGAAGACGGAACAAATAGAAGAATTGCTGAAATCATCTTGACCGATGAATTACCCAATGGTTCAGGCTTCGTTAGGCATTTATATAATAATTTTCAAAGCGTACTAATCGAAGCAATGAGTCCAAGTAATGCAAATAGCTACTTAGGGAAAATTCACTCGCAAACACATCAAAAAAAATGTGATGATGCGTGTTACGATTGCTTGAAAGTTTACCGGAATATGAATTACCACAGTTTGCTTGATTGGAGATTGGGAACATCAATGCTTCGTATAATGAATGATTCAAATTTTGTTTGTGGTACAGATGGTAATTTCAATTTTGTTGAACTTCACGATTGGCTTGCTTTTGCAACAGAATTAAGGAATAGCTTTGCTCAAAGCTTTGGCTTTTCAAACACAGCAGAGATAAACGGTTTGCCTATTATCAAATTCGGAAGAAATCAGAAACACATCATAATGATTGTTCATCCATTTTGGGATTTGAGGAATATCAGAGAGGCAAATTGGCTGGCTGAAATCAATGCGGAGATTGACGAATACACTAATCAAAGTGGTGGAAGTATTAGTATAATTGACACATTCAATTTGCATAGAAGACCTGGATGGTGTTATGAAAGGTTAGTAATAAGATGATAAATAAAATTGGGGATATAGATTTTAAAGAAATCGAAATGATTTAGTCAAGCTAATTTTCTTCTTGAGAAATATGATTAACTAAATAATAGTAGAAATAAGACAATTAATATTTTATAATCTAAGAAATTAAGCAACAGAATTTATTCCATTGCTGATATAATTATAACTTACGCAATATGAGTAAAAATATTAAAATTCCTATTCTTTCTTTTTTTTCAGGAGGAGGATTTCTAGATATGGGGTTTGAGCAAGCTGGTTTTGAAATTATTTGGACAAATGAATTTGACAAAACATTTGCACAACTTCATGCCGCAGGTATTACTTCATGGAGAAAGTCACGAGGAAATCATATTAAGGCAGAAATATTTAACACAAAGTCAATAATAGATATTACAACAGACGAGATTATAACAGAAGCATTCCCAAACGGTATACCTAATTTATTTGGAATAATAGGTGGTCCCCCTTGTCAAGACTTTAGCATGAATGGGAATATGAAAGGATTTAATGGTGATCGAGGAAAACTAACAGTTATCTATTTGGATAAGATATTAGAACTCATGCCTACATTTTTTGTAATGGAAAATGTGACAGGTTTAATAAAACGCAATGAAACAAAAGTATATTTACAAAATATTTTAAAAAAAGTAGAAATAGAATATTTTATTGACTATAAAAAATTAAATTCTTTAGATTTTGGAGTTCCTCAATTTAGAGAAAGAGTATTTTTTATTGGAATAAAGAAAATGCACATCAACAAAAAATATATTAATCAAAATATAATAGGCAACTGGTTCCCTTTTCCAATAAATCAAACGTATCAGAATGCTGCCTCAAGATATAAATGGGGTAAATCAGAGAAGTTTGGACAAAATTTGACTAAACCTAAAGACTTACCTATTGAATTATGCGTGGAGAGCTGTTTGGTAAAACCTAATCAATTAAAATCTATCCCGAATGCAAATGAGTTTTTTAATCTATATAAATCGGAAAATGAATTAAAATTGATAAATGAAGGAGAGACCAACCGACCTTCATTCAAGCGACTTCACCGATTTAAATATAGTCCAACAGCTTGCTATGGCAACAATGAGGTTCATTTACATCCATATCAAAACCGGCGTTTATCTGTCAGGGAGGTATTAAGGATACAAGGTGTACCTGACACATATGTTTTACCTCCTGAAATTCCTTTATCTAAAAAATTCAAAATGATAGGAAATGGAGTACCTGTTCCATTAGCAAGAGAAGTAGCTATGTCAACAAGGAATTTTATTTATAGTATAGAAACAAATATCTAATTATAGATTTTTGTTTCTATACTATCTTACTATCTTTGTTACACATCTTTACGTGAAAATACTATGAATACAGATTCAAAGATAACTTCAAATAAAAAGCATGTTGGACATAACTTGCGAATGATCTGTTTGTATATGGGTATAAAGCAGAGTGCTTTGGCAACTGATCTTGGACTGAGCCAAGCAGAAATTTCAAGAATAGAGAGGCAAGAGCATATAAAGGAAAGCTTTCTGAGAAAAGTCGCTGCCGTATTGGGAATACCAACCGAAGTAATTAAGAACTTTGACGCGGAAAAAATTATTGATAATATAAATAATTCTAAAGAAGGAATTATCTTTGCGAAAACAACCTGTACTTGCGACGCTTCACAACAGATTAATCCTCTGGATAAAATAGTTGAGCTGTACAATCGGTTATTACGAAGCGAAAGAGAGAAAATAGAATTATTAAAGAATAAGTAATCACGAAAAGTCAACTTGATAAAGCTTAAATAAACTCATTATTATGGATACAGAAATTCAGAACAATGGCTCACATATTGGTCGGAAGATTGAAAGAATACGCCACCTCCGCGGAATGTCTCAAACTGACTTGGGTAATTTATTGGGAATTACCAAACAGGCGGTCTCCAAAATAGAGCAGTCGGATGAAATGGATGATAATAGATTAAATGATGTTGCATCTGCATTAGGGGTTACTGTAGAAGGACTTAAAAAATTTAATGAAGAAGCTGTCCTCTACAACACAACTAACTATTACGAAAATTGTGGCGTGAAGACTAGTGCTGTTAATAATATCAATAACAATCATACTCTTAATACTTTCCCGATAGATCAGGTAGTCGAGCTATTCGAGAAACTACTAGCTAAGGAAAGAAAAGAATTCGAGCTTTTAAAAAAAAGGAAAGGATAGAAATCAGCGAAATCATTAGGGCAATGCATGCTGGATACGTCTCGAAAGAGAGCGTTGATGCATTAGTACTTGCTAAGAATGAAGAAATAAAGTTATTGAAAGAGGAGATCGATTTCTTAAGACGGGAAATACATCTTTTATTAACACTTAAACCTTTCCACTAAAATATCCCGGCAGGTTTCCATCATTGAATGAATGATAGCCTCTCCTTTCTGTCGGGAAACACGGATGGACTCACCGACAACGAGCATATCTTCTATAGTTGGTAATCCATTATTGTTGGCAGTAGTAGCATGTTCTCCATTATATCCTTCCGGACTATAGGTAAGATCATAAGCCGGGGATAAAGTCCATTTACCGTCACGACAGATATAACTGAAGTTTTTAGCATGGTCGTCTTTATTATCCACTAATACATTAAAAACCATGCGACGGAACATTTCATCGACTTGCGACGGATTTTGCGTTAGATAACCGGTCAGATACAACAATATCTTGTAATCTAGTTTAGGGTTGTTTATGGATTCATTAAGTAATGCTCCGGCTGTGGCAATGTGCAATCGCTCTCCTTTTTCTATATCGAAACGTTTACTGGCAAAATACTTACCGTGAATGAGCTTATAATCGGAAACTTCAATTCCACAAGCACGGGCCGTTTCGTTATAATGATACTCCATTTGTCCCATATTTTTTGGATCGTAAGTGTGACGAAACTTAACCAGCCAAGCGCCTTCTTCATCATGATATAAACATTTTGGACGGCAGCCACCGGAATTTCCACTATTGAAATACAAAATATCTGCTCCGAAATCGGACTTTTCGGATAAAACGTCAAGAGCCATTTGTTGCAAAGAATCCAATTCGGGCAGTGCTTTTTCTTCACCGACATACGACTCGGGAATAAAAGATAAAGCTCCCATCCCGGAAGTTCCTACGATACTCAATCGCTGAAGAGGTGTTAATGTACTATCATCTATCCCTTGTTTTTTCAGCATCCGGTGAAGCAAATAGCGACCATAGCCGTCCGGCAAACTATCTTCAAAAATACCAAAATTGCCCCAAAACGGTTCGGGCTGAGCGATAAACAGGTCCGATTTCAAAGGTAGATCTAATGGAGAAATAGAGAATCCAGACACCAGCCATTCCTTGTCATATTGAAAAGCACATCGGCGATTGTCGGGCGTCATTGTTAATGCGCCGACCTTACGGTCGCGATATAAAACAGAGAGCTTATTTATCGATTTCATTTCTACTTCCTCTTTTTCGTTCTTTATTCTTATTAATTCGATCTAATTCTTCCATTGTACTGTACAACGGTTGGGAAAGTAATTCTTTTATCTCCTTCGTATAGCCTAGAGCTTTAGCTAATGCCACGTAAGAAGCTAGAGATATAGTATGGTTCTGTTCAAATTTTGCAATAGTGGGTGTGGGTATCCCACTCATTTCGGAAAGTACATGTCGGGAGAAACCTTTTTCCAGTCGGCGCTTCCGAAGATTCTGTGCTAGAACTTTCATCACATCATCTGTAGTTTCTATATCAAAATTATAAAGTAAAGGCATATTATTGTATTTATTAAATCGATATTTAGTAGATAATAGATATTATTATATCTATTACAAATATAGCAAAAAAAGTATTTTGCACACTTACATTACATAAATAAATGCGCAGAGCAGTATTCTTCATTAATCTTTTTCATAGTAAAATTACAGGATATTTCATCGGAATTGAGTCATTTTACAAGTCTGAATCATTCGGGACCTAATAGAAATGCTTATGAGAGGAATAAATATATGAATATAAAAGATATATTGTCTCAGCCAGAGAGTCGCCGATTAGAATTTAAAGGTTCAATGCCTGAAAATTCCGATTTGGCAAAAACTATTGTTGCCTTTGCTAATGATGCCGGTGGTGATTTATATATTGGAATCAATGATAAGACGAGAGAACTCGTCGGCATATCGGAAGATGAATTGACAAAAACAGAAGAACAAATAAGTAATATTATTTTCGACCGTTGCTATCCAGCTATTTTACCTGATATTTCTTTTTTATCATCAAACGACAAACATCTGATTAAAGTCTCAATATTCCGAGGGAGTATGCCTCCATATTATCTGAAAGAGAAAGGTAAACTGAAAGGAACATACATTAGGGTAGGTTCGTCAAACAGATTGGCTGACGAACCTATTATAGCCGAATTAGAACGTAAAAAACGTAATATATCTTTTGATAGCGAGGAAATTCTTGACAAAACCGTTGACGAATTACATATTGATGAATTTAAAACAATTTATAAAGAAAAAACCGGAGAGAATATAGATAATTTGGTTTTAAAGAAATTGGAACTGATAAAGACTGTGCACGGCGTTGTATACCCCACTAATGCTTTAGTCCTTTTTTCTGATGATGAGCTTCGTAATTCAATGTTTCATTATGCTAAAGTGGAATGTGCTCGTTTCAAAGGAGTAGGCACGGAGGAATTTATTGATCAAAAAAGCATTACTTCTAATATAGCAATACAAGCAGAAGAAGCATATAACTTTGTACTTCGACATATAAATAAAGGTGCTACTGTTGAAGGCGTGTACACGATCTCGCATTGGGAGTATCCGATCAAAGCTATTCGTGAAATTATACGTAATGCAGTAGTGCATCGCGATTATTCTCTTACAGGAAAAGATATAAAGATTGCCATTTATGACGATATGATTGAAATAACAAGTCCGGGGTTGCTTCCTCCATCTATTGATTATGCAGCAATGGAAAGCCGCCAATCGGATGCACGAAATAAAGTTATTGCACCTGTATTTAAAAGATTAGGTATTATTGATCAATGGGGCAACGGGCTAAAATTAGTAGCTGAAGAAATGAAACTATACCCTAATATTTCTTTGAAGTGGAAAGAAGTTGGGTTATCATTCCAAGTACAGTTCGTAAAGTTAGATTATATAGAAGAAACGAAGCTTAAGCAAGAGTTACAGCAAGAGTTACAGCAAGAGTTACAGCAAGAGTTGCAGCAAGAGTTACAGCAAGAGTTTAGAAGTAAAACGTTGTATACTGATATTCTTGAAAAGTTATCAGGGAGGGCCATGTCAAGGCAGGAACTTTCTATTTCTTTAGGACAAAAAAGAGTTTCGGGACAATTAAATAAAGTACTTCAGAAGTTAATTACAGACAATCTGGTTAAGCGTACCATTCCAAACGTACCAAATCACCCTTCTCAGAAATTTGAATTAACGAAGAAAGGATCTACTTTTTTATCAATTATAAAAGAGCATTGAAGTAAATAGTAAATGCGCAGAACAGTATTCTTCATTAATCTTTTTCATAGTAAAATTACAGGATATTTCATCGGGATTGAGTAATTTTACGGTGCAAAGGAGAATAAAGAAATCTATTTTACTCATATTGACATACAAACGAGCAATAATCGCAATAAAGTATTATTATTAATTTGAGGCAACAAAAATTAGCCACTATACTAATGCAACATTATTAATATAGTGGCTAAACTTTCTTGCAATAAAGGATTGGAATTAGCGATTCTCCGTATCCTTCATACACCGTACAGAGAATGCATGGGAACGACCAGAAGAATGTGTCCATGTTTTGTCAATGACTTTATAGTACAAAGAAGTGGCACCTTGGTCTATATCATTTCCATAACTGCTCGCTGAAGAATTGGACCAGTAACATGCAGCACCTTTACTTTTATCTAGACCTGAATTGTTACCGCTATTACCACCGTTAGACCCCCATTTGCAGCCAGCCAGCGGCCAATAAGCATAATTTGTTCCATCATAACAGTATTTAAGTACCGCAATTGAACTTAAATTCACAAGCTCTCCTTTCTGCTCTATCTCATCCAGTACACGAGGAGATACTACTCGATAACCTTTCGGACAAGGATCATAAATAGATTTATGACCGTCAGAAGGATTGAGATAAGTATTTGATTCATTCGAATTCCCCCAGAAATCATCTTTACGGTCGGTACGCGCTCCTGTCCATGCACCCAAATACCAGTCAGATTTAGTGTTTTCGACCTCATTTGTATAAAGTAAGGCACGAGGATTTTCTATAGAAAATCTGACATTTGTAGCTTGTGTCGGTATATTAGTACCAACAGACCCAGACCAACCAATAGGAGTAGGCCGCCCCCACTGGAAATATACACCATTTGCTTTCCAATTATTGCCTTCTCCCGTCATGTATGTTCCCAAATTACGATCTAAAACAACATATCCAGTATTACCATAAGCCTGTTCTGCCGGAGGAGGTGTCATCCACACAATAAAACTCCACAGCACGGTAGTTTGGTCATCTCCATAGATAGCAACCTGTCCGCAACCTCCGTCATACCCACCACTTACTTTAAAAGCATTGACGGTAATAGTATAATCACTGGCAACGGGAGAAATATCTGTAGTCAAGCCATTTACACCAACCATTTTATGATTAACATTCAAATCACAATTAAGAATTGTTTTGGCATATTTAGGTTCTTCCACTTCCATAAAATTACCCCGAGCCTTGACGCTAATGGTATTATTTATCCCACTTGTTGAAATATTTGTCATAATGCAATTGGACTCTCCGTAAGCCCATCCACCTGCCAACAAACGCGTCTCTACAGGCTCATACCAATCACATGAATTATCCGAAAGCTTCAGGTCATTAATAGTAATTACATTCACTGCGTTGGCTTTTAATTGCTTTCCTTCTTTAAGGATGGGTATAGTGACTGTTTGTAAATCATTTTCTAAGGTTATAACAATATAAACCTCTTTATCCGTCAAATCAGCGGGATAAGTCGTTAAATAAACATCTTGAGCGGAGGATAGTGTCTCCGGCTTTGTTAATGAGACTGTAGCATACGGCTTTTTTCCTGTACCAAACGCTAACTCATCTTTATCCAAATCAGCAGTGAATGTACCGGAAAGAGGTGTCTGCGTCTCTTTGTCATACAAAGAAACACTTTTCAGTTTGTATGCCGAGAACTCTTTAGACGAAATAGTGAACTTTACATAGGCCATTGTATGTTTAAGCGTAAACTTGGCAAACATATTCGAGCTACTAACCGTCGCCTTGGCATAAGCAAAACCATATTTTCCGATGTGACGACTATCACCCGGAGTACTTTGCTCCTGCTCGGAAGACAAAGAAGAGGTTATTTGATTGCCTTCTTCAGCCAAAGTAGTATTTTGCTGATAAGGATAGTAAATAAGAAGTTCCGTAGTTCCTTCTTCTGCAATACTTACCTCATTTGAAGTAAAAATGCCTGAATTCTGACCGATAGATTCATCACTGAGTAGAGATTGTACATTGTTAATATTTGCCCCTTCCGTACGCGAAAAAACTCCTAAAGCATCACCTTCACTCCAAAGTAATGGATATGCATCGTTCGTTTTATCACCAATTGAAATGCGTGTTTGCGGAGACAATCCTCCTACCAAAGTGAGACGTGAATGTGCTTTATTTGGCTCCTTCCCATTCTCAGATGACAGCATTTCATCCTGCGTACAGCTGGATATTACCATAACTGTCACACATGCCGCAAATAATATATTTTTCATATTGATTTTTTCCTTTTAAGTTACACCATTTTACCATTCATTTTCTTCAAGATCTCCGGCAGAAGCATCATCACTCCATGCCCCTTCCGTTCCATCCGCTTTCCATGTTTGAAAAGCAGAACATACAGCCCGCCCTTCTTCATTATAAGCTATAATAGCACTGATATAATTGACACCAGGTTTTAATCCCTTTTCTACTTTCTTACTGTAAGGTAAGGAAACGGAAACTCCGTTTTCTTCGACAAACTTCACCAATTTTACTTCTATGTTATAATCGAAACCGATATCAGACACTGGATAAAAATCAATCACTTTAGCACTATAAGTTACACCAGTCTTTTGTTCGGAAGTAATCTGTGCTGTATTTTCTATAATATCCGAAACAGTTAAAGCCATAGTCGGAATAATACGGGGAGTTGATTCATCCTTGTCTGTACAAGAGGCAAATACCAGCATCAACGCAAAGATAAATGCCTTATTTATTTGTATTTTTTTCATAATCATCAAAGATCTGTTAGTTCTATTTTAATAAGTTTTTATACCGCAGCAATGCTTCCAGAAAATAGTAATCAGCGTATGTCAAAGGAACGTCAACTTCGCTTTTATCAGGAAAAGAGCCAACGCTGTGTTTCAATATAAAGTTTCCGTTTGTTCCCGGTTCCGCCAGATACTCTTTAGAAGCAAGCGTACGAAGTTGCTTCTCAGCCATATCAAGATAGGCTTCTTTTGCTTCTACCCTCTGAATATAATGACTCAATTCGATGAAAGCAGAAGCCATGATAGCAGCAGCAGAGGCATCACGTAGGGCATTCGGAATGTCAGGAGCGTCAAAATCCCAATAAGGAATGCCGTCTGCGGGTAAACGCCGAATAAGCATGTCAGCAATATGACCGGCTTGTAAGAGGTAATTTTGATAACCTGTTATTCTGAACATCATAGTGTAGCTGTATAATGCCCATGCCTGCCCACGACTCCAGGAAGACTCATCGGAATAACCTTGCACTGTTTGCTTATGACGTACTTTACCTGTTTCGGGATCATAATCCACTAGATGGTAAGTGGAGTAATCATCTCGAAAATGATTTCGAATGGTGGTATTGGCATGCGTACAGGCAATATATTGTAGCGAATCGTCATCATAGGCTTTCGACATGGAAAGTAGCAATTCCAAATTCATCATATTGTCTATTATTACAGGATATTTCCAATCACAGCCTTTACGTACAAAGTCCCAACTACGAATGACTCCGGTCTTAGTACTAAACCGTGTAGAAAGCGACTTCGCACCTTGGTAAAGAACTTTCTTATATGCTTCGTCACCAGTCAAGCGGAAAGCATTCCCATAGCTGCAATTTAATTGAAAGCCTACATCGTGATCTCGCGTTATATATTGTACAGAATCAAGTTTCAAAGTATTTTTTTGAGCTAGAGCTCTAATATGTTCATTCCCGGTATACTCATATATATACCAAAGAGAGCCGGGATAAAAGCCACTACACCACCAATAAATATTGGACGGAACAAACTTGCCGCCAGACAATACTGTACGGGGAAGTGTTTTATCGGTCAAAAGAGTATCCATACATGCATATTGTTGCTCGGCAACAGTAAATACCCTGTCAGTCAATTCTTTCATGGTTTCCTGACGCGAACAAGAAGCCAATGTCAAGAAACATGATATAAATAATAAAATCCTCATACTTTTGTTTAATTTTGTTTTGGAGTGAGGGTTGTTGTAAAAGTAGCAGCTTGGTTGGCTGTAACAGTTGCTTCAAATCCCACCATGTAAGTCCCGGGATTGGCCTGATCATAAGAATTAGTACTAGTAGTACTCCATGTTTTATAAGCGGGTTTCACTGTACCGTTAACGGTGAGATACATCACTTTACTTCCGTTAGTCAATATAATCCGGTTCGCTTCTACTGTCGGAACAGCAGGAGTCACCATACACCAACGCACTTTAGCCGATTTATCGGTTCGTGCTTTTACCTCATCAATTACCACTAAGTCTTGATCATTAACAATTTTAACAGTACGAGTAGCAGATGCTGCCTGATCTGATACAGCATTGGTCAAATTAAATGTAGCTCCCAACTCCGTAGCAGTATTAATAGTTGCAGTCAGAGTGGCTGCTCCATTTACCAAGTGCTTAGCATCATTAATCGTAATTGTACTATGATTCAGATTATTCATCCTAAACACGTCCCAGCGCATAGAATTTTGCCCCATATTCCATAAATCTCCCCCCAAATTAGCCAACGGGGTTTCCAATGTAGTGTAGCTCTGTAAACCAAAATCCATAGACCAGCGCACACCGTAAGCGTCATAAATAAAGGAACCTGCATCCATATGCCCGTGACTCGTTCCCGCTTTACCTCCTTTTATACCCAAATACTTATCTGAATCAGTGTATGTCCAGTCTGTATGTATCATAACAACCGGAGTTTCTCCCTTACCACTCCACAGCTTTTCCGTAGGGGCTAAGATATTATCCAAATCTAAGTTGTTTGCAAAAGCCATTATCATCGGTAATAAGCGATTTTCAGCACAATTGGCATATTCTCCATTTTTCAACATACGTAACTCGTTATACAATAGAGACGAATTTTTGTACTTATCGGCAAACCACCAAGTAGCCAACGCTGCGGTAGAAGCAGGAGCGCAATCGGAATAATTAAAGAACTTACTATTAAGTCCGGTCATATAAAGCATATATTTCGCGGTTTCTGAAAATCCAGATGTATCCGAAAGCCCGTTATCCGTACCAATAGTACTATTAAGAGCTGCAAGCATCAAAACCTCATAAAGTGTTCCATAGCACCAATATCCTGCACCTTCAGGATAATTTCCGTCAGGTGAATACATCACTTTCAGAGCAGATTTATTTGAGTCTAAAGCTTTCTCAATTATATCTTTAGCCTCAGAAGGATTGCTTTCGTAAGAAGCTAATGCAGCACAAACCAATCCACCGTTACAAACTTGATTCCAGTTATTTGTTGCTTCATAAAAGTTCAAATTCCAATTTTTGTTTTGGGCCTGTTTGAAAGCATAATTCAACAATGCGCTAGCTGCTTTCTTCCGAGTACCTTCACTCAACTCATTATAAAGCCAGTCATAACCAAAAGCAACAGCTGTAGCCATTTCGCCCACATCCAAGAAATGACGAGTTGAGTTCCAATCCGAGAAATTACATACTGCATTCATGTCAGTTTCTGCTTTCGTCAGATATTTACTTTCACCCGTCATACGATAAGCATAAGCACAAGTAAATATACGCAGTAAAGCATCACGTGAAACATCCAAAATACGTTTATTACTGGCATCCAATTGGTAAGTCAGCACTTTCGTATTCATGCCTTTACTATTGCACAAACTCATTATGGTATTATGCAGAATTGTGAGATTAGGACTTGCATTCGATTGGATTTTACTTTTCAACGCAGTAAACGCACTGGCGTTCATCAATAGACGTGGATGGTTGGTTGCAGTCAACATAGAAAAGTCAAGTCCATCTCCTGGATCTGTTGGATTTGTTCCCGTATGAGTAGAACCCGGACGAAACCGATTTTCATCTTCATCAGAACAACTACAAATCACTCCTGCAAAGAAAAATATCACTAATATTTTAAAAAGAATTGTTTTCATAGTTCAATTTATTTAATTTCCTAAATTGTTTTTCAAGCATAGAAACCTGAATTTTAATAGTTATCAGAATAAAATGGTTACTATCCTTGAATAAATTTAATTATTAACATTTTGTCAATTTAAAGGTATCAACCTTACTTTAAGCCGAGATGTACTGTTTGCTGGTATTTTTGTTTCGAAGCCTACCCTAGCGGTTCCCGGATTTGGACAATCGTATTTATGTGGAGGGACATTGGACCAAATTTTCATTTCCACATCTGTTTCTGCATCTACTTCGAGTAACATTCGTTTACCATCCTTTTCTAATTCAATTTGATTTTCCCCCTTCAGTTGAGGCTTCGTCGGAGTTACCATTACCCATGATACAATTGCTTCCTTGTCTCCTGTTTCCAACCGGTCAATTACTTCCAGCCAATCTCTTTTATCTAGCATTATTACACGCGAGGCTTTTTTAAGGCTATTAGCGAAAACACTTGTCATATCAACTTCTGCTCCTTTCTGTTCTTCTGAACAAAAAGTGTTAGTAATGGGAGCATAACTATTAACTAGATGTCTCTCGCCATTGATAGTCATAGTACTATGTGCCATGTTACTCAAACGAAAAACATCCCAACGCTGCGAATTTTGAGACATATTCCATAGATCAACACCTTTGCTTTCAAGAGTAATATAACTCTGCATACCTAAATCCATCGACCAACGAACCCCACTTTTCTCAAATATAAAACTCCCAGCATCCATATGAGCATGTGAAGTAGAAGGAGAACCGCCTTTTATTCCCAGATAAGTATCAGTATTATTACTCCATCCGCTACGATAAATAAATACAGGAGTAACTCCCCTATTATACCAAAAGTGTGTTGATGGTTGTTTTAGTTTTTTCAGATCAAGCGATGAGCTGAAGACCATTAAACTAGGCAACAAGCGATCATCTTCTTCGAAACGTGTATTAGGCTTATCCAGTAGTTGATAATCGAGCCATAAAAGAGAAGGATCTTTCAATTTACCAGCAAACCAAACCATCATAGTATTACACTCCGCTTTAACCGGAGAGTCTGAAAAACAGAAACAATCACCACTAGGAGCAGCCATAAATTGTAGAAATCGGGAAGACTCCATAAAACCGGGAGCCTTGGAAAGCCCATTATCCGTTCCTAAAGCACTTTCGAGAGCGGCAATGAGCATTACCTGAAAACTAGTTCCATACCCCCAATATCCATATCCTTCCGGATAACCGCCATCAGGGCCGTAACTAACCAGCGCCTTCGGATTCGTTTCCATACATTTTTCTATAATACTTCTAGATATATCCGGTATGTCTTCATAAAGAGCTAGCGCACCATACACCAAACCACTATTACAAACAGAGTTCCAATTGTTTTTTTCTGTATAGAACCAAGCATTAGTAGTATTTCTTGCCGCCTCAAACCCTTTTTCTATAATAGCTTGGCGTACCATGTGACGGGTTTCGGGTTTCAAATAATCATACAACCAATCATAACCGATGCCCAACGCCATTGTCATTTCGCCTACGTCAAGGAAATGAGTAGGATTCCAGTCAGTAAAACAACTCACAGCTCTCATTTCTTGTTCAGCACGAAGAGCAAACCTATTATCGTCCGTCATGCGATAAGCATACGATAAATAATAAATCCGCTTTAATGCTAAACGTGAAACAGCCAGTAAGCGTTTTCCCTCTTTAATGCGCTTCACAGGAGGATCACTTAGTATCTGATTGCACTGCTTCATTATCCTATGGTGTACAGCTGCCAATGGAGGATATTCCGCTATCATCTTTTTTATAGCTTGTTCTCCCCCCTTAGGCAGTAAAAGCCGTGGATGAGGTGTTATTTTGTCATAATCAAATTGTTGTGCAGACACAAATGCGTAACCAAATACAAAAATGAATAAGAGTATAAATATTTTTTTCATTCTTCCTTTTTCTCTTTATGATTAATATGCCCAACCAGAACGCTTGGTCAAATTTGAATTCTTCTGTATTTCGGAGATAGGAGCTGTCCAAGGCCACATGTAATCGGTATAGTACCAATTATATTCTACCAGGTCACCCCACCAGGATTTACCTCCATTTACATCATTTCCCTGAAATTTACTCTGTTTATATGTTCCCCAACGCATCTCATCAAAAAAGTCGATACCTTCCAAACAAAGTTCCACACGGCGTTCATAGCGTATTCTTTCAAGCATATCTTCTTTCCCCGTTACTGCGCAGGGGCCACTTCCTCCTTCTGTCAATGACGGCATGTGGGCACGGGTACGAACTTTATTCACCAACCGAATAGCATCACCAATCTGATCTGTTTGAGTTAGTGCTTCAGCATACTGCAATAAAACATCGGTGTATCGAATCAATGGCCAATCAGTCTGACAGCGACTACGGCTAATTAAGCGTCCCTTTTCAAACTCATTATATTTACGATAACAATAAAAAGCGGAAGTGCGTTTATCCAGCCAAAAGTCTCCACCATCTGTACCCTGCTCTTTCAATGGCCATCGGGCTTGTTTCCCTATTTGATTAGCATCCCCGTTATAATTTGGTTTGTAACAGTCAACAGGAACATACGGAGTAACAACTGTTTGTTGCAATCGTGGGTCACGATTCTCATAAGCTTTCTTAATGCGTGCTTCATTCCCATCATTGAGATAGTATTTTTGATAAATATCTTCCCCTACACGGGCTATTACAGCCTTTTTCTGTGAAGACATTGACTCCAACCCATCTCGACAGAAGAAGATTTCGCGTTGTTTTGCAGTCAATAAATTCCAATCTTCCAAACCTTTTACCTCAGACCACTTGAAATCAGAACCATCAGCATTCTTGTAATAGTCCACAAAATCGGCAGAAGGTTTTATCTCCGTCCAACCATCGTATGTATCACGTGCTCCAGTCATCTGCTGAATATTGTCACAATAACCCGTTTCCTCACTAAATTGGAGTGAGAAGATCATTTCCTTGCTTTTTTCATTTTCATACTTGAAAAAGTCAGCATATTCTCCTGTCCATAAGCCATAACCACAAGTTTCCACTTGTTTAAAATCATTCCCAGCTTCTTTATACATTTTTTTCCACATGTACACCATGCCGCGTAAAGCATAAGCTGCTCCTTTAGAGGGACGTCCATAGTTCGTTTCGCCTAAAGTATTATCAGGGAAATCTGTATTGTCAATACAATAAGACAGATCGTCTAAAATGACTTGCCATACATCATCTGCAGAAGATTGGGCACGTGTACAATCCTCGTTATTGATAGGTTCCAAATAAACAGGAACTCCTTGATAAAGCATATTTAGGCGATTATACGCCCAAGCTCGCAAAAAATGAGCCTCACATTGATAACGTGCCAGTTTATTAGAAGCCATAGCTGCTTTCGGAAGATTAGCTATTGCATCATTACAAGCATGGATAATTGTATAACAAAACTTCCATTCATACCATACCTGAAAATCGTCGGCTATTTTAGTTGCCAAAGAAAGTAGCTCTACCGGATAATTATTGGAATAATAATCGGTTGCAAATCCCATGGCTTCAATACCTTGGCGGTTCAGCCCATCGGCACGTCGAAGTTGGGTAGAAGAAAGCTGGGTAGCATAAAAAGGATAATAAAGTCCAGCCATACCTTTGTCTGCGAGTTCTTCTGTAGTCCACATGTTTTCGCTCGCTATCTGATCTTCCGGAGCTACATCTAATATGTCCATACAAGAAGTGGCTATCAGCGTCATTAATAAAATTAGTGCTATTTTTTTCATTTCAAATCTTGTTTTTAGTTCTTTATTATTAGAATGTAATTTGTCCACCAAAAGATATTTGGCGCATTAATGGATAACCAATCTCAGTTCCTATCTCCGGATCAAGTCCCGGATAGCTAGTGATTGTCAAAATATTATCCATCGAGACAAAAGCACGGAATCTATTTATAAGAAATTTATTGGAAATTCTTTGTGGTACAGTATATCCGATCTGAATATTCTTCAATTTGAGATAGTCGGCCTTATATTCATTCCAATCACTCTGTATTTTATTATTATATGTTGTTCCGTATGTCAAGCGTGGATATTTACCTGTTTGATTAGTGCGGGGATCATCAGGGTTAGAAGGATCATAAAAATAATGATTATCAGCAATATGCTCAATAATACCATATCCATGACTAATTAAAGTTGAGTTATAATAGTCCGTATTCCAATTGAGGTAGTGTCCAAAGGCACCTGACCACACCATCGAAAAATCTACGTTTTTATAAGAAAAAGCAGTATTGAAACCTAAATTAAACTTTGGAACACTGGTATGCTTCGAAAAGTTGCGATCATTTGCATCACCATAATTCATATCTCCATTACTGTCTGCATATAGAATATCACCATACCAAAGCTGGTCCTTCGCAATAGTCTTCATTCCACCAAACGAATAACCTGAATCAATCATAGCTTGTACCCAGACCATATCTTCTTTAGTACGTATCATCCCATCCTTCGGACCTGCATAAATATCAACCGCACCACCAGTATATCCTTCACCCGAACCTCTATAAACTTTATAAAGATATGTTTCCCCCAATTGGCGACCTTCACTAATATATCCACTGAAACCGGATTCAGATACATCACTAAAGTTGTTTACATAACTGATTTTATTCCCTTTTTCATCATAAGTCCAGTATTTCTGAAGGCTCCCTTTGAACTTCATTACCTTGTTGGTATTAAAAGAAAAGTTCATTCCAACTTTATACTCAATATCTTTCCCAATTCGGTCGTTCCAATTTAAAGTAAACTCTAAACCGCGATTACGTACTTCACCTAAATTTTCCGGAGCAGGCTCTATTACTCCCATTGACAAATATAGTTCCGGATGATAGAGTATATCCGAAGCATACTTATTATAATAATCTATCTCACCACTTAGACGATTCTTGAAGAAACCAAAATCGATACCTATATCAGTAGTAGTGGTACTTTCCCAATGTAATTTATCATTACTCAATTTTTCGCGTATAAGCCCTTTTGTACCTTCACCGTCAACAACCACATTACCTGTAGCATAGTTTGCCTGCCAATCGTAATTGCCAGTAGAGTTATTACCAGTTTTACCCCATGAAACCCGCAATTTTAGATTAGAAAGAAAATCTGAGGTTCCCTGCATAAAAGGTTCTTCCGAAATACGCCACCCACCGGAAAAAGAAGGGAAGTATCCCCAACGTTGATTCACTCCAAAACGTGAAGAGGCATCGGCACGAAGATTCGCTTCAAAGAGATAACGTCCTTTATATCCATAGTTGAGGCGCCCAAAATAAGATAGAAGTCCCCACTTACTTGGTGAAGAGCTAGAAGAACTAACTAGCGTTTCATAAGTGCTCAGTTCATTTAGCGTCCAATCAGTAGCACCTTTACGAGAAACAGCAAAACTTTTGCTATAATACTGCTGTGCAGAATAACCCAGTAATACTCCCAATTCATGATCTTTCTGAATAGTTGTATTATAACGCAAAAGAATCTCTGCACTTTGTCGCCAAGTACGGGCACTTGTATTCGTAATGGAAGCATTTGCTAAAGCACTTTCACTAACCCTTTGATCAGCCACATAATCCCAATAACCATTCTGACGGCTGTACGATGATTTATCGGTAAAAGTTGGGGAATAGTTGAATGTTCCTTCTATGCTCAAACCCTTATAGGGAGAAATAATGCCATAAACTGAAGCATTCAGGCGCCAAATGGTATTGTAACCAGTAGCTCCAGCCATCTGACCAAAGATATTGTTTGCATTTGAAGATTCTTCACTGGCCAATGCAGCACGTCCCCAATAATTTGGTTCTCCTGGATATACACCCGGAGTTGTCTGATAGAGATATTTAAAACCATTGCTAATATTAGCCATGCCATAGTCTTGTTTTTGTCCATAAAGACGCGTGCCAATAGTCAACCATTTAAGAATCTTGGCTTCCAAGTTGGTACGAAAATCTATCTTTTGAGTACTTGAGTCTAGATTCCACTTATTCATTACTCCCTGGTTATCTAAATACCCCAGTGAAAGCATATATTTCACCTTCTCCGAGCTGCCGGAAACCGACAGATTGTGTTCTTGAGAATATCCCGTATGAAATATTTCATCAAACCAATTGGTATTTGGATAAGCCACATAATTGGGAACTCCATATTCATTCAGACCATTTGGATTGGCAGAAGCTGTTTTCCAAAGATCAATGCTCTCTTGTGAAAAAATAGTTTTTGTATTCACATTTTCACAAGCTTCATTAACCAAACCCATATAACGAGCATAGTCACTGACAAAAGATAACTTGTTATATGGCATCTGCGCTATTCCTGAATAAGAATAGGATATCTGAGGCTTGCCTTTCCCCGCTTTCGTGGTAATCAATATAACTCCATTTGCAGCGCGTGTACCATAAATTGCCGTTGAAGCAGCATCTTTTAGCACCGATATACTTTCAATATCATTCGGATTTACGTTATCCATACTCCACTCAATACCATCTACTAATACAAGCGGAGAATTACTATTAAAAGTTCCATTTCCTCGTACACGAATAGCAGCACCATCCGAACCGGGTTGACCGGAATTTTGTGTCACATTCATTCCAGCAGCAAGTCCAGAGAGAGCAGATGAAACATTCATCAACGGACGCCCCTCCATCTGATCGGAAAAATTTATTGAAGTTACAGAACCCGTCAAGTTAACTTTCTTCTGAACACCGTAACCTACCACCACCACTTCATCCAGTACTTTTGTATCCGCTTTCATCCGAACATCAATAGTAGTACGACCATTCAAAAGAAATGTTTGTTTCTCGTACCCAATGTAACTGAATGAGATAGAAGGCTTGGACGAAGCCGTTTTTAAGATGTAACGTCCGTTCAGATCTGTTAAGACCCCATTAGTAGTACCTGCTTCAATAACAGAAACTCCCGGAAGGCTTTCTCCATTCTCATCTACCACCACACCACTTACCGTTGTGGAGGTCTGAGCCCTGACAATATCTGTCAGTAAAAAGAAGGAAGCTAATAGAAATAATAGAAATAATAAATAATGCTTCTTTTTCATTTTATTAGATTTAATGAATTATTAGGTTGTTAAACTCACATTGCAAAGAAATGTCATATTTAGCCAATCTAATAATACGCTTTAGGCAATAAATACCACGAATTAAGAAAATCCTATTGAGAATGGGAAGATAATAAAGTGTTTTAGCGAATCGACTAGATTTTATCAGAAAATGACTAACTATTATTACTCTGAATTTAGAAATAGATTGTATTTTTGCCTCATACCTTAATAAAATGTACGCCGAATATCTAATTAAAATTATTATGAAAAAGATTTTTTTATTTTTGGTTTTATCTTTCTTATTCTTCCCATTTATACAAAGTAAAGTGAAACTCCCTGCAATGATGGGGAACCACATGGTACTTCAACAGAACCAATCCGTTAATTTATGGGGATGGGCGGATGGCAAAAATGTAATTATTACCACTTCCTGGAATAATAAAACTTATCGCACATCTACAGGGAAAGAAGGATACTGGTCAATCAAAGTGGAAACCCCTGCTGGCAGCTATACCCCTTACACTATTAGCATTAGTGATGGAACTCAGATCAAACTGTCTGATATTTTAGTAGGAGAGGTTTGGATATGCTCTGGTCAGTCAAATATGGAAATGCGTATGATGGGTAATACAGGACAGCCTGTCAATCAAGCCTTGGAAACTCTACTAAATGCAAATAATTATCGAGACCGTATCCGCTTTATCACTGTGCCCAGAAGTAAAGATGAAAAACGGAGAACTGATTTCGAAGAGAGAAAATGGGAAGTCTCCACTCCAGAAACTGTTATTGATTGCAGCGCTACCGGCTATTTTTTTGCCAGACAACTGACTGAAAGTCTCCATATTCCTGTCGGACTGGTTATTAATAGTTGGGGAGGTTCGCAAATAGAATCATGGATGGATGAAAAGACATTAACAAATATTGAAGGAGCGGATGTAAAAACTGCCAGTAGCCCTAAATTAGATATGCACCATCGTTTAGGATGTCTATATAATACAATGTTGTATCCTGTGAAAAACTTCACAGCTCGAGGTTTCCTTTGGTATCAGGGAGAATCTAACATTTTCAATTATCAACTTTATGCTCCGATGATGACGGCTATGGTTCAACTCTGGAGGGATGCCTGGGAATCACCTGATATGCCTTTTTATTATGTGCAAATTGCCCCGCATAAATATAATGATAGCAAAGATACCAGCGCTGCTTTATTGCGTGAAGCGCAGATTGATGCATTAAAAACAATTCCTAATTCTGGAATTATCCCTACAACAGACATCGGAGATGAATTTTGCATCCATCCTCCTCAAAAAGATGTAGTAGGACTCAGACTGGCAACTCTCGTATTAACCAAAACATATCATATTCGCAGATTGCCATCCACTGGACCTATGATGACAGAGGTCAACTACTCTAACGGAAAGGCAATAGTAACTTTTAATAATGCATCTGCCGGACTTGCTCCAAGTAATTGCAATCTCGAAGGATTTGAAATAGCAGGAATAGATAGAATCTTTTATCAGGCAAAAGCTATAATTTCAGGACGCACAAATAATGTGGAAGTATGGAGTGAACAAGTTCCACAACCGGTAGCTGTGCGATATGCTTTTCACAACTATGTCGGAAATATTACTTTACGCAATACCTTTGGAATAGCAGCCTTCCCATTCCGAACAGATAAATGGAATGATGTAAAATAAAAGAATATGATAAAGCGATTCATACTATCTTCGTGCATACTATTTATTTTAGCATCTCTATTATCTGCCAATATCTATAAAAGATATGATGTAAGACATGGGATGTCAGGGAATTGCGTGCGTAGTATTTTACAAGATAGCATTGGTTACATGTGGTTTGCAACTCAGGACGGACTAAATCGGTTTAATGGCATCGAATTTACCAATTATGGCCATTCATCAGAAAATGGTGATAATAACTATATGAATATTGTAACTATTTGTCAACATTATGATAATAAACACATTTGGGTAGCAAGTACAGAAAAACTTTATCTATTTAATTCTCAGACTGAAAAATTTTCTGCATTCGACAAACAGACGAATGACGGTGCTACTGTCAACAGTGTATTTGGAATAGCATATGACAACTATAAACAGTTATGGATAGGAACAGCCAATGGATTGTTTGTCTATAACGAAAAAAAAGGAATATTAAGGCGATATAGACATTCTTTCTCCGACCCTCATTCATTGCCTGACAATCACGTATGGGTAATCTATAATGACTCATACGGAACAATATGGATAGGAACTAGAAATGGCTTGGCAAAATATAATCAGCATACCAATAATTTTACTACTTACGTTACAAAAGGGACTTCATTTGGCCGTCCTGCTTGCAACGAAATAATTTCCCTAACGCAAAGTTCACAAGGGGTAATATGGGCCGGAACATGGTATGGAGGACTCGCCCGGTTTAACAAAGAGACAGGACGGTTTCGCTATTATTTCGGAGAGGGAGATACACTTACAATCCCACGTATTCGTACTTTATTCCAACGGACAGCCAATTCATTTCATCTTGGCTCTGACGATGGGCTTTATACTTTTAATCCCACTACGGGAGAATGTATATTGACAGATGAAGAACATGCAAAAGAAAGTATTTATGCATGCTATCAAGATAGAGAAGGAGGCTTTTGGATTGGCACATATTTTAGCGGAGTAAGTTATCTATCTCCCAAACACAAGGATATAGAATGGTATTATTCTAACGGGACAAAACATTCCCTTTCGGGCAATGTAATCAGCCAATTCTGTGAAGATCCTCAGGGTAACATTTGGATTGCCACTGAAGATGGAGGACTGAATGTTTTTAATCCTCGCAGCAAAACATTTACAAATCATTTATCAGAAAAAGATAACCTCAAGATAGGCTATCATAATATTCACGCGCTTCTATATGATAAAGGAAATTTATGGATTGGGAGTTTTTCCAGAGGATTATATATTTTCAACACTCAAACAAAAAAAATTAAGAACTACCGTCATAGTCAGACTAATCCCCATTCAATACCTAATGATCATATCTACTCTATTTACAAGACCAAAAATGGAAATATTTATATAGGCACTTTATCAGGGTTTTGCCAATATGACCCCAAAAAAGATTTATTCCGAACATTGAAGTCATTAAGTCATATTTTTATCTATGATATCATAGAAGATCAATACGGAAATTTATGGATGGCAAGTAAAAGAGATGGTATCTGGCGTTATAACCCTCAAACTGGTAAATTGTACAATTACCGTCATAATCCCCAAAAAAAAGATTCTCCCTGTAGTAACTGGGTTATCCGTGTGTATATTGACCACAAACAGAACTTATGGTTTTGTACTGAAGGAGGTGGTATATGTCGGTATCACTATAAGCAAGACTGTTTTGAGAACTTTTCTACTAGAGATAATTTACCCAACAATATTATCTATGGAATATTGGATGATCAATCAGGAAACTATTGGCTATCTTCTAACAGAGGGCTCATTCGATATGAGCCGCAAAGCAAAAGGGCACAATTATATACTGTTGAAGATGGACTGCAAAGTAATCAATTCAATTTTCGTTCTTCATTACAAGCTAGTGACGGAAAGTTTTATTTTGGTGGAGTAAATGGCTTTAATGCATTTTATCCCTTTAAATTATCGGTTAATAAAGTGAGGCCTACAGCATCCATTTCCGCTGTATATATGCACAGTCCCGATGATAAGATAAGCCGTAGTAAACGAGTGCCTGCACTTAGTGGAAAAATCACTATCCCCTATCAAGTAGTGTCATTTGATATCATGTTCGAAAGTCTAAGTTATGTAGCTCCCGGCAAAAACTTATATGCCTATAAACTGGATGGAATTCATAAAGACTGGATTTACACTAACAAACATAACGTATCTTTTTTAAATCTTTCTCCGGGAAAATATACTTTTCGTGTAAAATCGAGTAATAATGACGAGTACTGGAGTAATAATGACTGTTGTTTACATATAGAAGTTCTACCTCCACCATGGAAAACAATTTACGCAAAAATATTTTACATATTAGTAGTTTGCGGCTGTATCTATTATATGGTACGTTTTTACCTACGTAAGCAACAAATCGTGAAACAAAGAAAAATGAAAGAAATAGAACAGATTAAAAATCAAGAACTGTTCCAAGCCAAAATCACATTTTTCACCCAGGTAGCACATGAAATAAAAACTCCATTGAGCCTTATCAATGCCCCATTGGAAGCCATTATGGAAATGCATGAATGGAATAATGAAGTAGAAAGTAACTTATCTGTAATACAAAAAAATTCAAATCGACTGATAGAGCTCGTCAAACAACTGCTCGATTTTCGTAAAGTAGATAAGGAAGGATACGCTCTCTCATTTAAACAAACTGATATTAATCAATTGATAGAAAATATCATTGAGCGTTTCCGCGCTATTTCATTAACAGGTATTTCTTTCAGCATTTCTCTACCTGAAAAACATTTAGAATATAATATAGACGAAGAAGCAATAACTAAAATTATCAGTAATTTGCTTAGTAATGCAATGAAATTTGCGCGTACTCAAATTATCATAATGCTGGATGAACATCTATCTGCTGGAGGTCGCATTTTTTCTATCAAAGTACGCGATGATGGACCAGGAATTCCCAAAGACGAATGTTGCAAAGTTTTCGAACCGTTCTATCAAGCAGGAAATTCAAGTAACAATGGGTCGGGAGTTGGTATCGGACTGAGTTTGGTTCGGCTATTGGTGGAAAAACATAATGGTAAAGTTTATATAAATACTGATTATGTTGATGGGTGCGAGATATGTGTAGAAATCCCTTATTTAGAAAAGAGTATCTCTATGAAGAATCCAATTTCCTCTATATTTAATAAAAAACTTATTTCAGTTAAGGAAGCAGAAATGGAGCTAAGCAGCTATTCTCTTCTCATTGTAGAAGACACAACAGATATGCTTGAATTTCTTGCCAAAAATCTTGAAAGCTCATATGTTATTCATACGGCTTCAAACGGACAGGAAGCATTAGATTGTCTAGAAAAGACTACAATAGACATTATTATCAGTGATATTGTCATGCCATATATTGATGGCTTTGAACTATTAAAAATAATTCGAGCCGATAATATGCTATGTCATATTCCATTTATTTTACTTTCAGCACTTGACAGTATCGACTCAAAAATAGCAGGCCTTGATTATGGAGCGGATGCATACATGGAAAAACCTTTTTCTTTACATCACATGAAGGCTACTATCAACAATCTATTAGAAAATAGACGTATGCTTTTTAATCATTTTACAACAGTACCGGATATGTCATATGACGGAATTTTGATGAACAAAACAGATGTAAAATGGCTTAATACAATTAACGAAATAATAACAAAGAACTTCACCAATGAAGAATTTACAATTGATAAGCTAGCAGGAGAAATGGCTATAAGCCGTTCTAATTTACAGCGAAAGTTAAAAGGCTTGACAGGAATGCCACCAAATGACTATATCCGGCTTATCCGACTTAAAACTGCAGGAGATCTACTACAAAAAGGAGAGTACCGAATCAACGAAGTGTGTTACATTGTTGGATTTAATAACCCCTCGTATTTTGCTAGATGCTTCCAAAAACAGTTTGGAATATTACCAAAAGATTATGTAAAAAAAGGAGAATAGATAATTTCATTTACAATTAGTCGAAGAAAGATATGAGGATACCTATTGGGTAGATAGATACATGCACACGATAGTTAGCTTGACTGGCAAAAAAATTGAGACGCAATTCAAATTCTTTTTCATTCGATTTAATGAATATATTATTGCATTTAGTGTAACCTTTATCTTTAACTCAATAAAATATTGTTCTAAAAAGGAATAAAGTCAACAGATACCCGAAGTGTACACAGGAATGATTTCGAGGAGTTTAGTAAACGAATAGGACTTCCGAAAAAATAATAAAATGGAAGACTAATCGTTTTTTCAACTAAAAGCCAAAAGCCGAAAACTTAGTAAACTATTCTTTTCTGTCCGATAAGTTGAAAAGGTAATATAAAAAACAGCGATTAGAGGCATTTTATATTGCAAGAATAAAACGCCAAATAGAAGATTGGAAAAACATGGCAATAATCACCTAAATCTTGCACACTTACATTACATAAATAAATGCACAGAACAGTATTCTTCATTAATCTTTTTCATGGTAAAATTACAGGATATTTCATCGGGATTGAGTAATTTTACGGTGCAAAGGAGAATAAAGAAAAATGAAAATCACACTCATACGCACAAATGAGGAAACCGGCAAAGAGACTTTTATTACGGTGGAACCGGATGTGCTAATGGAAAAGCTGAAAACGGAAAACAAAGCGGGTCATGTTTCAGCTCTGCGCAATCTTATCCCGCTCATCACAGGAACAATCGGCCATTATCAATACATCGACAGATTACCTCGTATTTGCCCCGCTGTGGAGTATGTCCACTCTAAAGAGAAAGAAAGGGTGCTGAGAAACTACAATGGATTGGTTCAGGTGGAAGTAAACAGCCTGGCAAACAGGGCTGAGGTGGAATTGGTAAAGAAACAGGCGGCTTTACTGCCACAGACATTTGCTGCTTTTTGTGGCAGCAGTGGACGAAGTGTCAAGATATGGACGCGTTTTGCTCTGCCGGATGGCAATCTGCCCAAACGGGAACGGGAGATCGGATTGTTTCACACTTTTGCTTATCGGCTGGCGGTGAATTGTTATCAACCGCTACTACCCTTCCCTATCACACTGAAAGAACCTTCGTACAAGCAGAGTTGCCGCATGTCGGTGGATGAAAGGTTATACTATAATCCTACCGCAGCACCTTTTTGTCTGGAGCAGCCGCATGAGGTGCAGGATGAAGCAACTTTCAGGCAACGGAGGCAGGCGGAAAAGAACCCGTTGCTACGCATGGAGCCGGGGTATAAGACGTCGGATACTCTTGCGTTACTTTTTGAAGCGGCACTGGATAGGACTTTCAGCGAACTAACGGATTGGAAGCGGGGTGATGATCTGCGTATAATGCTGGTGCACTTAGCCGAGCATTGTTACAGGGCGGGAATACCCGAGGAAGAAGCAGTGCGGCAGACGTTAATGCATTATTATCGGGAAGCGGATGAGCCTGTGGTACGTGCAACGTTGCACAATCTATACAGGGAATGCAAGGGTCTGGGAAGCCGCACCAGCATGACAAATGAGCAGGAGACGGCTTTCAAACTGGAAGAGTTCATGAACAGGCGTTATGAGTTTCGTTATAACACGGTGTTGGGGGAATTGGAATACCGCCAACGCGACTCTATACATTTTCATTTCCGCGCTGCCGATCAACGGGTTAAAAGCAGTGTCGCACTCAATGCGTTGAAAGAGGGCATAAAGGTATGGGACAGGGATGTGGCACGTTATCTTACTTCGGATTATATTCCGCTCTACAATCCTGTGGAGGAGTATCTGAATGATAGCGGTCGCTGGGACGGTAAAGATCGCATCCGTGCTTTTGCCGATCTGGTTCCTTGCGGGAATCCGCATTGGCGGGAGTTGTTTTATCGTTGGTTTCTCAGCATGGTGGCGCATTGGATGAACATGGATAAACAGCACGGTAATAATACTTCGCCTTTACTTGTCGGGGAACAGGGGTATAGGAAGTCGACCTTCTGTCGTATCTTGCTGCCTCCCGAGCTGCGGTTCGGCTATACGGACAGCATCGACTTTAAAAGTAAACAGGATGCGGAACGTAGCTTAGGGCGTTTTTTCTTAATCAATATTGATGAGTTCGACCAGATCAGCCTCAACCAACAGGGGTTTCTGAAGCATCTGTTGCAAAAGCCTGTCGCTAATCTGCGTAAGCCTTATGGGACGGTGATAGAGGAAGTTCGGCGTTACGCGTCATTTATCGGCACAAGCAATCAGAAGGATTTACTGACTGATCCTTCGGGCAGCCGGCGTTTCATCTGCATCGAGGTGACGGCTCCTATCCGCACGAATGTGACGATAAACTATCGTCAGCTTTATGCACAGGCTATGGAGGCTATCGCAAAGGGTGAGCGTTACTGGTTGGACGATAGTGACGAGGCTATTCTTAAGGAGAGCAATCGCGAGTTTGAGCAACCGACTCCGTTGGAACAGCTTTTCTTATGTCACTTCCGTGCTGCGGAAGCGGATGAAGAGGGAGCATGGATGACTCCTATGGAGATTCTGTGTTTTCTACAGACAAAGACCAGAGATAAGATTACACTGGGCAAAGCTTCTTTTTTCGGGCGCTCGCTCCGAAAGCTCGACATTGACAGCAGGAGGCGAAAAAGGGGCACGGAATATCATGTGATGAACATTGCGGAGGCCAACAAGGTGGCTTTCGGACGGAATAGTACGGCAACAGCATCTTGATAGGAGCTAATTGGAACAGGATATCCGGTGCAAAATGACAATAAATTTGTTTCGGCTTGGGGTTTGCATTATTTTTGCAGCGTATTAGAACGAAATAACGTATTGAACTTATTATAAAAACGAACGATGATGGAATTATTCCACAAATTTATATCACAGGCTACCGGCATTTCAGAAAGGCAGATAGCCCGTACACTTGAACTGCTGAATGATGGGGCTACCATCCCTTTTATCAGCCGTTACCGTAAAGAGGTGACGGGAGGTCTCGACGAGGTGCAGATAGAGGAGATAAAGAACCAACATGAAAAGTTAAGCGAAACGGCGAAACGAAAGGAAACAATAGTCAAGACGATCAACGAGCAGGGGAAAATGACTGCCGAGCTGCAAAAGCGTATCGACGAGACGTGGGATAACACCGTACTAGAAGATATCTACTTGCCGTATAAGCCCAAGAGAAAAACCAGAGCGGAAGCTGCCCGCCAAAAGGGGTTGGAGCCATTGGCTACTTTACTCTTCCTGCAAAGGGAAGCGGAACCGGAAAGGCGTGCATCGGCTTATGTGAAAGGAGACGTGAAAGACGTGGAGGATGCCATAAAGGGTGCACAGGATATTATTGCAGAGCAGGTCAGCGAAGATGAACAGGCGCGAAATATTGTCCGCTTTGCTTTTGGGCGACAAGCGATGATCAGTTCGAAAGTGGTAAAGGGCAAGGAAGAGGAAGCTGCCAAGTATCGCGATTATTTTGATTTCAGTGAACCGCTGAAGCGTTGTTCTTCGCATCGTTTATTGGCAATACGGCGTGGTGAGGCTGAAGGTTTGCTAAAAGTTACCATCAGTCCGGATGATAGTGAATGTACGGAAAAGCTCGAACGGAAGTTTGTGCGTGGAAACGGTGCATGCAGTCGTTATGTGGCTGAGGCTGTACAGGATGCTTACAAGCGCCTATTGAAACCTTCCATTGAAACGGAAGCGGCTTCGGGAAGTAAGGAGAAAGCGGACGAAGAAGCGATAAAGGTGTTCGTACAGAATTTGAGGCAGCTTTTGCTGGCTCCGCCTTTGGGACAGAAGTCTGTGATGGGTGTCGACCCGGGCTTCCGTACCGGATGTAAGGTGGTCTGCCTCGACGAACAGGGTGATTTGAAGCATAATGAGAATATCTATCCTCATCCTCCGGTATGCAAGGTGGCTGAGGCGATAGCCAAGATACAGAATATGGTGGAGACTTACCACATAGACGCCATAGCGGTAGGTAACGGGACGGCAAGTCGCGAGACGGAGGAGTTCCTTAAAAAGATAACTTTCCGCAGACCGATTCAGGTATTTGTGGTGAGCGAACAGGGGGCTTCCATTTATTCGGCTTCGAAGATTGCCCGTGATGAATTTCCGGAGTACGACGTGACGGTTCGTGGAGCGGTGTCCATCGGAAGACGTTTGGTTGATCCGCTTGCCGAGTTGGTTAAGATTGATCCGAAATCTATCGGCGTGGGGCAATATCAGCATGATGTTGATCAGACAAAATTGAAGAAGTCACTGGATCAGACCGTGGAGAACAGCGTGAACCTTGTAGGGGTGAACTTGAATACGGCAAGCAGTCATTTGCTGACTTATATTTCGGGATTGGGACCGCAGCTGGCTCAGAACATCACAAATTACAGAACGGAAAACGGTGCTTTTTCTTCCCGAAAGGAGCTGATGAAGGTGCCACGAATGGGGGCGAAAGCTTTTGAGCAATGTGCGGGTTTTCTTCGTATTCCGCAAGCAAAGAATCCGTTGGATAACACGGCGGTACATCCCGAGAGTTACGGCATCGTAGAGCAGATGGCAAAAGATTTGGGATGTAAGATCGATGAACTAATTGCCGACAAGGAGTTAAGGCAGAAGATTAAACTGGAGAAGTACCTCACTCCTACCGTGGGTATGCCTACCCTGAAAGATATTATGCAGGAATTGGAAAAGCCAGGACGGGATCCGAGAGGGCCAATCAAGTTCTTTGAGTTCGACAAGAATGTACGCACCATTGATGATTTGCACGAAGGCATGGAGTTGCCGGGTATTGTGGGTAACATTACCAATTTCGGGGCTTTTGTGGATATCGGCATTAAAGAGAACGGCTTAATCCATCTCTCACAACTGGCGGATCGTTATATATCCGATCCGAATGAGGTCGTTGCCATCCACCAGCATGTGCAGGTACGTGTACTCGATGTGGATAAGGATCGTAAACGTATCGCACTAAAGCTGGTTGGCGTGGATTAGCAAGGAGAGTTTACCTTAACTTATCATTCCCAGAATTTGAAGAAATGATGAACCGGGCCGTGCCCTTTGCCTATTTCATAGTCGGAGCCTGCCTTTATGGCTTCCACCATATATTCTTTGGCTTTGATCACGGCATCGGTAAGCGGCAGACCATGTGCAAGGAATGAGGTGACAGCGGACGAGAAGGTACAGCCTGTGCCATGTGTATTTAGCGTATCAATACGTTCGGACTTTAATTGCACAATCTCATCGGTCTCGGCATTATAAAAGATATCCACCAATTCTTTTTCGGTAAGGTGTCCGGCTTTCAACAGCACGGATACCGCACCTCCTGCCGAAAGGTCTTTCACGACAAGCGGCAGATCGGCCTGACAGGTGATCTTTCTACCCAACAGGATTTCCGCTTCGGGTATGTTGGGAGTAATGACACGGACAAAGGGTATCAGTTCTTTTTTCAAGGTATCTATCGCTTCATCTTCGAGCAACTTATCACCTGAAGTCGCCACCATTACGGGGTCGAGTACAATGTTCCGGATATCATAATTAGCCAGGGTTTCTTTTACCGCCAGGATAAGTTCGGACGAATGAAGCATGCCTATCTTTATGGCATCGGCACCAATATCGTCGAGTACCGACTTGATTTGTCCGGTGACGAAAAGCACCGGAACGGGATGCACTCCCGTCACTCCGACTGTATTTTCGTCGACGACTGCAACAATCGCCGTCGCTCCATAACAACCGCAGGCAGAGAAAGTCTTCAAATCGGCTTGTATCCCTGCTCCGCCACTCGGATCACTCCCTGCTATGCTTAATGCTCTTTTATATTGCTTTTTCATTTGTTTTCGGACTTTTTAGTTAGACATTCCATTGTTCCTCTCTATACGCGCTATCCCAAAATAGCCACTCCATCTTTGAGCACATCACAAAAGAACGGGTCATTGCGTCTCTTTGTTCCGGGGTACATTTCGCGGCATATTCGTCGCAAATGGAGATTGCCAGATTGACTGAATCTTCAAACTCTTCCCCACCATAGGTATTAATCCATTCCTGATAAGGATTTCCTTGTTTTATCTGATTCTTGAGAATGTGGTCGCCGACCTTTTTGTAAATCCAGAAACATGGAAGCACGGAAGCCAGAATGACTTCGACGGGAGCACTTCCCATCTGACGGTGCAAATAGGAGGTGTAGAGCAGGCAACTGGGTGATGCTTCTACGGAAGCATTTTTATCCGCCCCGGCAAGAAAAGATTCGTGCAATGCTTTCTCCACGGAAACGCTTTCGCCGGCAAAGCTTAGAAAAGCTTTCATGTGCTCGGGGCAACTGACACGTGAAGCGATTCCTGCAAGGACTTTTCCGTATTCGGACAGGTAGAGGGCATCTTGCCGGATATAAAAGATGAACTTTTCTTTAGGCAAACGGCCATCAGTCAGTTCTTTGATAAACGCTAAATCCAATATGTTCGCATAGATGGATTCGATTGCCGTCCATGCTTCTTCACTCCATTTCATAACTTATTTGTTTTTAAAGTATTGACAATATTTCGTAGTTCGTTTGCCGCTTCGCGGGGTTGAGGTGCCGACATAATCGCTGAAACGACGGATATTCCATCGGCTCCCGCGGCAATGACCTCGCCTGCATTATGACTATTAATGCCGCCAATCCCTACACTGGGATGACGACTGATGCGACTAATCTCACGAATGCCTTCGAGCCCTAGAGCCGGTGCGGTGTCGGTCTTTGTCGGCGTGCCGAACACCGGCGAAATGCCTATGTAGTCCACATCGAGAGCATTGGCATCAAGGGTGTCTTGCAGCGATTCCACCGAAAGTCCGATGATTTTATCCTTACCAAACAGCCTGCGGACAATGTCATAAGGCAAATCGGTCTGACCGATATGCAGCCCGTCGGCATCACAAGCCATCGCGATATCCAGTCTGTCATTTATAATAAGAGGCACGCCATAGGGTTTCAGGCATTTCTTCAACCTGACTGCCTCTTCATAGAACATCTTGCCGGAGCAGTTCTTTTCGCGAAGTTGTACCATGGTCACTCCTCCTTCAACAGCTTCCATGACGACTGATTCCATAGAACGACCTAAGGACAGGTCACGATCGGTGACAAGGTACAGGCTCAAATCAAACGTTTTCATAGCTCCTCCGTTTGTTTTAATTTAGCCGTAACCGTATTGATGATTATGTTACACAGCTCATCGAGGAAGTTCATTTGTAGTGAACCGTTTCCACGGGATTGCGCCGCTGCTATTTCGCCGGCAATACCCATAATTGCCATGGCATGCGTAGCTGCTTCCATCATATTGGGGTTAACGGCAGCAAAGGCTCCTGTTATAGCAGTGGCGGTGCATCCCATGCCGGTGACTTTTGCCATCATACGGCTTCCATTGCATACGGTTTCCACCATTTTACCATCGGTGATATAGTCGGTCTCGCCACTGATAACCACTACANCTCCCGTCTGTAAAGCCAGTTCTTTTGCCGAAGCTAAAGCGGAATGGGAAGCTTCGGTGCTATCAACTCCTTTTGTCTGTACGCCGGCATTCCGTAAAGCCATGATCTCAGAAGCATTTCCCCGGATAACGGAGGGACGGCATTCTTCGAGTATTCTCCGACAAACAGTTGTGCGGTAACCGGTAGCGCCCGCCCCTACGGGATCGAATATTACGGGTATCTTTCTTTCGGTGGCTTTTTTACCCGCTATTATCATAGCCTCCACCCAACTCTGCTCGAGCGTGCCGATGTTGAGAACTAGCGAAGAGGCCAGCCCTGCCATCTCTCCCACTTCATCCACCGCATGGGCCATCACAGGAGAGGCACCGATAGCCAATAGTGCATTGGCGGTATTGTTCATCACTACATAATTGGTTATATTATGAACCAATGGCGATTTTTGTCTGATAAGTTCCAGATCTCTTTCAAGGTTTCTTAAGTTGATCATAAATATAAAGTATTAAAGAAAAACAGCCTTGCCGGTAGTGGGTTGAAGAGGTTACAAAAAAAGCCACTTCGCAATGCGAAACGGCTTCAACTCTCATGCTATGGAGATAGTACAATGATTCTGAAGTAACAACCGTTTCCCTACGATGTCAATTACAACATATCAGGTTCAAGGGTATAATCTCAGCTCCTTAAAGGAACACCCCTAACAGCAATGGTACAAAAGTAGGAATAATAACGGAGAAGCAAAGAACTTTTCCGAATAAAAAGCGGAGTTACCCTTTTCTTCTGTGTTGGGTAAACCAAAGTACTCCGATTAAAATCGCAATTAATACGGTACAGATAATAGAGCCTTCAAAGCCGAAGTCCCCGCCGTTCAATATACTTTTAGTCGGGAGGTTAAGGGTCAACAGTGTCTTGTCAAAATCTGCTCCGCTGACTTCAAATCCTAATACGGGGCCCTGCAGCCAGTTCCAAAACAGATGTAAGGAGATGGGAAACCATAAGTTGCGGGTATAGATATACATAAATCCCAAGAGCAATCCGGCCAACAGAATATTGATAAACGGCAGCATTGAAAAATTGGGATTAAAGAGATGCAATATGGAAAATAAGAAAGCGGATAAAAACAATGCCAGATACTTATTCATTCCGGAATTCAACAAACGGCCTAATACAAATCCACGCACACAGATTTCTTCGGTAATGGCAACCAGCAACATCAACCCCCACGAAAGGACGAGACCTCCCAAATCAAACCCTACTTTTATAACCTGGATTTCACCCAGCATCCATAATATACCGAATCCAATGGCATAGAGCGCAAAAGCGACCATACCGCCCCAAAAGATATCTTTCCCGCGCCCTTTAATGGACAAGCCTAAACTGATGAATGGTAATTTTTCCCAATGACAAAGAATGATATAGGCAGACACACACGTACCGATAAGCATTGCGATCTCTTGCAGATAATGAAAGAGTACCCAGCCGCCAAATACCGGGGATAGATTGACAAGCACCATCAACAATGCGGAGAAAATACCGGATACGATGAGCATTATTATAAGAAAAGCGATGATCTTAGCTGCTGCCATAAGGTAGGGTTTCCCTTTATTTTCCTTAGCGATTGGTGCGGTGTTTTGGTTAAATTCTTCCATCATTCAGTATAAATTAGTAGTATATATTATTGTTCTATTATGTTAAATAGAATAGCAAAAATACCTATAAAAATGAAAAGAACGAAGATAATTGCTCAAAATCCGTATATTTGTGTAAACATATCTACGACAGCTATGAAATTTAGATTACTTTTTACTATGATCATGCTGGCGACATGTACTTATGTGTCAGCCGCACAACCCAACGGTTCGCCTATCAACAAGAAAACTTTTTTCGTTGCCAAACCGGGCACACTGGTGTCTTTGCTGACTGAAGCCGAAGCTGACAGTGTGACTCATCTTACACTGACGGGTAAATTAAATGCCATCGATTTCAAACATTTACGTGATGAATTCAACAATCTGCAAGTTCTTGATATCTCAAACGCTTCAATCAGTCTATATGCCGGTAAAAACGGAACTTATGCCGACCATTTCTATGTATATCCGATGAATTGCATTCCTGCATTCGCCTTTTGCAGACAATCAAACGATACGGTATTTCAAGGGAAACAAACTTTGCGGAGAGTTATTTTATCGGAGAAAATAAAGAATATAGAAGACGGTGCTTTCAAAGGATGCTCGAATATGCATGTCTTGCAAATGAATAAAAAATCGGCTCCTAACCTACTTCACCAGGCTTTAGCAGATAGTGTAACGGCTATATTTGTTCCTGTGGGATGCAGTGATGCTTTCAGAAACAAAAAGAACTGGGAGAATTTTGCCATTATAGAGGGTGATCCTATTGAAACAACTGTGCAGGTAGGATTGAAAAGCAGCTTGGCAAGTGAATTGATCAAAGCCGGATTACAACCCAAAGATGTAAACTTCCTTACGGTGGAAGGTAAATTGGATGAGGCTGACTTCAAGTTGATCCGTGATTTTATGCCCAATCTTGTTTCTGCCAATCTGACGAACTGTAATGCTACGGCAATACCTGAATATACGTTCACCCAAAAGAAATATCTTCTAAATATCCAGTTACCCCATAACCTGAAGAGTATAGGTCAACGGGCTTTCAGCGGATGCGGAAGGCTATGTGGCACTTTGGTCTTACCGCCCAGTATCACAGCAATTGAATATGGCGCTTTTATTGGATGTGACAATCTGCGTCATGTTATGGCTACCGGTAGCAGAATCACCACAATCGGTGAAAATATCTTTGGCGACCAAAAGAGCAAATTGATTTACTATAAATAAAAAAGACGGAATCGGTGAATATGATTCAAACCGATTCCGCCCCCATTCAACTCTGCTATCTGTATTTGTAGTCTTCAGATATGATTCATCGGGATGCCATAACCTATCTTGACGGTATCCATCACAAAAACACTTTGGATATTTGCCAAGAAGTCAAGAGTTCCCAACACGTTAATTACAAAGCTTTGATATTCTTTCATATTGGCAGCCTGCACTTTCAGCAGATAATCGAACTCCCCGCTGACATTGTAACATTCGGATACTTCATCCCATTCGAGCATGGCCTTTGAAAAATCTTCGGCAATCTGTTTATTGATCTGTTTTAAACGCACGTTACAATAGACAGTAAATCCGCGATTCAGTTTATTGGCATCAAGTACCGCCACATACTTCAAAATATAACCATCTTTTTCGAGTCGCTTGATACGCTCAAAAACAGGCGTAGTGGATAGATTGACTCTTTGTGCAATCTCTTTGGTAGTCAATCGACAATCTGCTTGAAGGACACGAAGTATTTTCAAATCAATTGCATCCAGTCTTTCTACGTTATTTTCCATATTCCAATGCTTTATGCTAAAACAGCTCGGGTTAATACTTTTACAATAATCCGGTTTTCTCCAACGCTTGCCTGATATCTTCTATCAAATCAGCTTCGTCCTCTATTCCCACGCTAAACCGGAAAAAACCATTATGGAATTCTGCGGGATAAAGATATTGCCTTTCGTCGTTTTCTCCTAAAAAAACAATTAAACTTTCATCATGACCCAACGATACGGCAGAAGTGATGACCTGCAAGTGGCTTACAAACTTATTGTGCGTATCATGATCTGCTTTCAAACCGAAAGAAATAACACCCCCATAGCCACCCGGCATTTGCTTTTTAGCAATGAAGTGTCCCTTGTGGCTTTCAAGTCCCGGATAAGCTACGAAGCTTACACACGGAAGCGACTCCAGATAATGCGCCAAAGCCAAAGCATTGGAATTGTGTTGACGCATACGAAGAGGAAGCGTCACCGCTCCACGCATGATAAGCCACGCATTGAAAGGACTGATCGTTGCTCCCAAATTAATTTGTGACTGTACACGAATGATATCCAAGTGTTCTTTCTTTCCGATAATAGCACCACCCATGGCGTCACCGTGACCGTTGATATATTTAGTCAGGCTTTCAATGGAGAAATCAGCTCCAAGTTCTATGGGCCGTTGATTGTAAGGGGAAGCAAACGTGTTATCCACGGACAACAATGCATGGTGTTCATGCGCAATACGGGCTATTTCTTCAATATCCGAAATAGAGATTGTAGGGTTTCCGGGAGTTTCAATATGTACCAGTTTGGTATTGGGACGGATAGCCGCCCTCACCGCTTCCAAATCGGTAGTATCGACAATTGTTGTCTCCACACCAAACTTTTTATTCAACAACTCGGTCAATAACCTATATACGGCAATGTATGTCACATTCGAAAAAACAACATGATCGCCTGTATTGAGCAACGCAAAAAACAAGCCGGACAATGCACCAACTCCTGAAGCAAGGCAAATACAATCTTCACCGCCCTCCAAAGAAGCCAGTTTATCTTGCAGGTACTGCTGATTTGCTCCACCGTTACGTGTATATAAGTTTTTCCCGGCTTCACTCCAATTCAGATCGGTGGGATCATAAGGCAATTCATAACTGTTTGCCATCACTATGGGGCGTTTTATCGCACCCGTTTCAGAATCCACATCATTTCCAGTGTGAACTGCACGTGTAAGAAAGCCCAATTCCCTACCATAGGTACGTTTTTCCAACGATTTATTGCTTGTTTCGCTCATTGTATATCTTATTATTTTCCCTTTTCAAGGAAGTTATCCGTTCTTGCAAAGATAGCAAATACAAAATTAAAATTCCAACTATTTATAATAATACAGAATAGAAGACTACAATCAATGAATTAATAAGAATAAGGCCATTCGTATACTACCAAACAATTGATGAAACAGAATCTTATTCTATTGCCGTCCGACTCAGATTTTGGGACTCTTCTTTCAGTAAATCGACGGAAGTCAGTATTTTTGCAACCAAATATACAGACTTTACCAATGTTAGGAACTAAAGATCTCACGGTCGGGCCTATAAGCCGACAACTATTCAACTTAGCCATGCCTATTATGGGTACTTCCTTTATTCAGATGGCTTATAATCTTATAGACATAGCCTGGGTAGGACGCATAGGCAGTGAGGCCGTTTCTGCTGTTGGAGCCGTAAGTATATTGACGTGGATGTCAGCTTCAATAGCATTGCTCAACAAGGTTGGTGCCGAAGTGAGCGTAGGTCAGTCCATTGGTTCGCGCAATCAGGATGATGCACGGCAGTTTGCATACCACAACATAATAATTGCTTCCATCATATCAATAGTATGGGGAACACTCTTATTTATATTTGCCGATCCTATATTGGAGCTCTTCAAACTGGAAGAGAGTATACACCAACAAGCTATAGTTTTCCTTCGTATACTATCCACAGGCTTACCTTTTGTTTTTCTCTCGGCTGCCTTCACCGGAATATTTAATGCTGCGGGGCGGAGTAAAATACCATTCCGCATCAGTGCGATAGGACTGGTGATGAATATGCTACTCGATCCTCTCTTCATTTTCGGAATGGGCTGGGGTACTACAGGAGCCGCCATAGGTACATGGCTTTCGCAAGCAATGGTTTTCCTGACTTTCATCTATTGGATACGCTACAAAGAAAACTTGCTGGGCGGCTTTTTCTCGTTTAGGAGATTAAAAGGAAGGTTTGTGAAGCGAATATTTAAATTAGGACTTCCGGTGGCAGCTTTAAATACGCTATATGCCTTTGTAAACCTATTCCTATCGCGAACAGCATCAGAACAAGGCCGCCATTTGGGTTTAATGGCATTTACTACCGGAGGACAGATTGAAGCCATTACCTGGAATACTTCACAAGGATTTTCCACGGCCTTAAGCACCTTCGTTGCCCAAAATTATGCTGCAGGAAGAAAGGAGCGCGTAATCAAAGCATGGAAAATAACAATTATTATGACTTCAATATTCGGCACATTATGCTCACTATTGTTTATATTATATGGTAATGAGGTCTTTTCTATATTTGTGCCTGAACCTCAGGCTTATGCCATGGGAGGTGAGTACTTAAGGATAGACGGATATTCGCAGATGTTCATGATGATGGAAATTACCATGCAGGGTATATTTTACGGTTTGGGCTACACACTCCCCCCCGCCATCGTAAGCATATCACTGAATTATGCCCGCATACCGATAGCCCTGTTTTTGATTAAAATGGGAATGGGAGTCGATGCCATTTGGTGGGCGGTTAGTGGCACTACAATAGCTAAAGGAATTGTTTTATCGGCATGGTTTTTATTGATAAGAAAAAAAATATCATAATATAAGCAACAAAAAGAACAAACAATACAACTATTGTATTGTTATATTCATAAATTTGCAACATTAAACAATGAAACAACTTATTTAAAATTAACAATTATGAAACAAATGAAATTGACAGCACTCTTACTTAGCGGTGCAATCTTAGTAGCCAGTTGCGGAACAATGAACAACACTGCAAAAGGTGGAATTATTGGCGGTGGATCCGGTGCGGCTGCCGGAGCTATAATCGGTGGTTTACTCGGTAAAGGCAAGGGTGCAGCCATCGGTGCAGCTATTGGAGCAGCAGTAGGTACGGGAGCAGGTGTTGTCATCGGTAAAAAGATGGATAAAAAAGCTGCGGAAGCTGCTAAAATACAAGGTGCTCAGGTACAAAAAATCACAGACAGTAATGGTCTTGATGCGGTTAAAGTATCTTTTGACTCCGGTATCTTATTTGCATTCAACTCATCAACACTGAACGCGAGCTCAAAGAATTCCTTAAGTGATTTGGCTAAAATTTTAAAAGAAGATAATACAACGGACATTGCCATTGTGGGGCACACCGACAAAGTTGGTACTTATGACGCTAATATGAAGGTATCTAATGACCGCGCAAACTCTGTAATGACTTACTTGAAGAACTCCGGAGTATCACTTTCACAGTTTAAGAAAGTAGAAGGCGTAGGTTATTCCCAATATGACGAAAGCGTAAGTGCAGATCAAAATAGACGTGTAGATATCTATATGTATGCCAGCGAGCAAATGATTAAGAATGCTGAAGCTAATAAATAATGTAAATCCTATTTCATAAGAAAAGAGACTGTTGCAAAAGTCTTTTTCACCACGGATTGCACACGTTATTGCAGATTAATTATACTGATAATCAATATAAAAATATCGGCCTAAACGTGTGTAATCTGTGGTAAGACTTTTGATGCAATCTCCTGCTATAACTCACAAAACAAAATGCACATAAGAGCCAAAAAGTTCTTCCGAATATTTCGTTATCTAATACTTTCCTTTTTTATCTCTACCGTTACTATGGTAGTGGTCTATCGTTTTGTCCCTGTATATGTCACCCCTTTAATGGTTATTCGCTCTGCAGAAAACCTGTTTGAAGGAGAATCCGCCGTATGGTATCACAAATGGGTTCCTCTTGACGAAATTTCTCCGCACTTTCCTATGGCAGTCATTGCATCTGAAGATAACAGATTTGCCATCCATAACGGATTCGACTTTGTAGAGATAAAGAAGGCGATGCAAGAAAATGAAAAACGGAAGAAAAAGCGGGGAGCCAGCACAATTAGCCAGCAAACGGCAAAGAACGTATTTCTATGGCCACAATCTTCATGGCTTCGAAAAGGATTTGAAGTCTATTTTACATGGATGATTGAATTGGTATGGTCGAAAGAGCGAATCATGGAGGTATATCTCAACTCCATTGAAATGGGCAAGAATATCTATGGAGCTGAAGCAGCAGCCAAGCATAAGTTCAACACCACTGCAGAAAATCTGACTAGAAAACAATGCGCACTTATCGCAGCAACTCTGCCCAACCCCATACGTTTTGATTCGGCAAATCCATCGCCATATATCAGAAAAAGACAAGTACAAATACAACGGTTAATGAGGCTGATGCCTAAATTTCCTCCCGCAAAAGACAAAGATTAAGATAGGAATATCAGATTAATAGATCTTTCAGTAGACTTCTCTGAAAGGAAATAAAGAATAGAGGTCGTATCAAAAGAACAATGATACGACCTCTCTAAATATAGAATAATAAATCAACGAGTTAATAGGAGTGACTCCCGTCACTCATTTCTTTTGCATCTATTTTGCGGCTATCAATACTTCGCCACGCATAGAATATGTACGCCAACACAAATGGAACTAAAATGGAAACATAAGCCATTGTCTTAAGCGTAAACAAACTAGAACAACTATTAGCCAATGTCAATGAGCTTTGTAAGTCGTGTGTCGACGGATAGTATGCCGTGTTATTATAACCTGCAACCAGTAGAAGAGCCAATACGGCAAACACTGTACCTGCCCCGGTAAACCAGATTCCTTTATCAAAAGTAGGCTTCAACAATGTCTTTCCTATGCCAAAAAGTACCAATACCACCCCCGCTAGAAATACGATGAGTATAATCGGCATCTCAATGAAATTAGTCAGATATTTGTAAGGCTCCATATAAATTTCTCCGGTACCCGGGCGAACAGCAAAGCCATCTGCAAACAAAGTACGGATAACAAAAGCCAGGAAGAAAACTAAAAATAAACCGGTATTGGCAATCAATGAACGGCGACTGCGCTTTACCAGATCGTCGTCATTGATATTATTGATAAAATAAAGAGCACCGAGCACTCTCGACAGAAAAAAGACAGCCAATCCAAGGACTACATTCCAGATATTGGTCAAAGCATCCAAGCCATGCCAACCATTTGCCCACTGACTGATTACAGGCATGGCACCATCCATGATATTTTCCTTATTTACATAAAAGTTGGAACCTGTAAAGAATGTAGCAACAGCTCCGCCCAAAAGTACAGGACCTACCACTCCATTTATAATAAGGAATGCTCTATAAGTTTTCTTACCCAAAAGATTACCGATCTTGCTCTGGAACTCATAGCTCACAGCCTGTAACACAAAACTGAATAAGATAATCATCCATAACCAATATGCCCCGCCGAAGCTGGTGCTATAGAATAAAGGAAATGAAGCGAAGAAGGCACCTCCAAATGTGACAAGAGTCGTAAAGGTGAATTCCCATTTACGTCCGGTTGAGTTCATGATCATTTTCCGTTGTTCTTCAGTCTTGCCCAAACAATAAAGCAAAGAATTGCCCCCCTGTACAAAAAGCAGGAATACCAGCAATGCTCCCAGCAATGATACTACAAACCACCAATATTGTTGCAGAAAAATATATGTATTCATAATTCGTTGTAAATTAGTTTTTTATTTATCGGATAGAAACGATTCTCAATACCACGTTTCTACAATCTCAACCTTCTGTATCCGGACCTTTACGAATAGCTTTCAGCATAATACCGATTTCAGCTATGAGCATCACAGTAAACAAGATCAGGAAAATAAAGAATGTAACTTGAACGGAGCTGACATCGAGCTTGGATATTGCAGCATTAGTAGGCATCAAGTCCTGAATAGCCCACGGTTGCCGACCGACTTCCGCTACAACCCATCCGGCCTGACTGGCAAGGTAACCTAATGGTATGGTAAGCATTGCCACCCAATGCATCCATTTCATTTTAGCCAGATCTTTCTTGTAAGCAAAGAACAATACAACGATAAAGAAAACAATAAAATATACACCCAATAACACCATGACATGGAAAGCATAAAAAGTCAACGGAACATTAGGCACCAAATCATGAGCATCTTTTATATATCCATAGCCAAAATATGGCATATTGTCTTTTAGTGTGGCAAGGGCTATTTTGGCATCCAAATCATTTCCAACGGAATGCGCGGCACGATAGGCACCCAAAGCAGCTATAGCAAGTCGTCCTTTTTCTATTTTTTCTTGTGCAGATAAAGCTTTAGAACCATCGGGCAAAGTATATCCCCCTTCTATCTGGTCTTTTACTCCGGGTACAAAACTATTCAGATCGCGATTAGCCAATAATGAAAGAACTTTGGGAGCTTCCCAACGGAATAAAAACGGATCGACACCATCATCGTACTTTTCTTTAGCCGGATTCAAGACTCCTAAAACAACAAGTCCTGCGCCTTGCTTTCCTTCATATAAACCTTCGGCGGCAGCAAGCTTCATGGGTTGCGTACGGGCAACCTGATAGGCGGAACCATCACCGGTCCAAGCTGTAACCAATATGGCAAACAAACCCACAGACGCAGCCACCTTAATGCTGGCAAGCGCAAATTTCTTATCTCTTTGTTTCAACAGATACCAACAACTGATTCCTATAACAAAAACAGCTCCCAGCACCCAGCTGGACAACACCGTATGAAAGAACTTATTGACGGCAACAGGTGAAAAAGCCACCACTGCAAAATTCACCATCTCGTTACGCACCGTATCCGGGTTGAACTCCATCCCCACCGGGTTTTGCATCCAAGAGTTGGCTACCAATATCCACCATGCCGAGATCGTAGCTCCAAGTCCTGTGAGCCAAGTGGAAGTCAGATGGAATTTCTTGCTCACCTTTTCCCAACCGAAGAACATTACAGCAATAAACGTGGCCTCCATAAAAAAGGCGAGAATGCCTTCAATAGCTAACGGAGCACCAAAAATATCACCTACAAACCATGAATAATTACTCCAGTTAGTACCGAATTCAAATTCCAAAATCAGTCCGGTGGCAATACCTACAGCAAAATTAATTCCGAATATCTTCATCCAGAATTTAGCAGTGCGTTTCCAAAACTCATCACCTGTACGGTAATAAGCCGTCTCCATAATACCCATAATAACCGCCAATCCTAAAGTGAGCGGCACAAAAATCCAGTGGTAGATAGCAGTCAAAGCAAACTGCGCCCTTGACCAGTCAATCAACGATGAGTCAATGTGTTCAATCATAGACTTTGTAGTTTTAAGAATTAATCAATATAGCTTGTTATGTTAATTATTTTCCCCTTTAGTGTTACGATCATTAACAACAGAGCGATCTATAAGTTCTTTACCGACGTATTTACTTTTATCATCTCCTACGAAAGAAGAATTTAAAAAGCGAGGGAAAAAGAAAATACGAAGTATAAAGAACATAATGAACAGCTTTATCAGGATTATCATCCATAGCGTCCGGCCGAGTGTCATACCACGGAAACCATCAATATAGAATCTATATATCTGCAAGAGAGTCTGCTTCATATAATGACCAATTATAATCATTACAAATATACATTATTTATATTTAGAAAAACAAGCAAAATAAATGATATTTAGTCCATCGATACAAAAAAAGATTTTGCCGTGAAAAAGAGGTTGTCGGTCTATCTGTTTTGCATAAATACTAGTTAGCAGATACATTTGTTGCTGTAAAACAAGCATATAAAGATATGGGAATAACAAGAAAATTGACAAAAACAGCGATATTGTTTGGTGTATTAAGCTTTCCTTTTATCGGAAATGTGAGGGCAATAGCGCAGGAAAGTCCAACAGAACTCAGAACAATGCAATCCAAAGAGACTCTTTCCGCAGCAAAAGATTCCCTCCTCCCGGCACAATGGGACTTGCAGACATGCATTGACTATGCATTAAGTCATAACATCAGTATTCGCAAGAACAAAATCACTTCCGAAAGCGCAGCCATTGATGTAAAGACCGCCAAAGCAGCTTTTCTGCCAAGCATGTCGGCTTCAGTCAGCCAGCGTATTGTCAACCGACCGTATAGCGAGTCCGGCACAATAATCAGCGGTGACAATATCACGAGCAGCCAAAGCAAAACGAGCTACAACGGCAGTTACGGGATAGACGTCTCATGGACATTGTACAACGGAAATAAACGTAGCAATACCTTAAAGCAGCAACAACTGAATAACCGCATTGCAGATCTCAATGTCGCCCAAAGCGAAAACTCCATTGAAGAGAGTATCACACAAATGTATGTGCAGATTCTATACAATGCCGAAGCGGTAAAGATTGATCAATCGACTCTTGCACTAAGCCAAGCACAATATAACAGAGGCAAAGAACTATTAAAGGCCGGAAGCATAGCCAAAACCGACTTAGCCCAATTGGAGGCACAAGTCAGCACGGATAAATATCAATTGGTCACCGCACAGGCCACCTTGCAGAATTACAAGTTACAACTCAAGCAACTACTTGAGCTTGATGGTGATCAGGAGATGAATCTTTATCTCCCGAATATCGGAGACTCCGGCGTCCTGACTCCATTACCCAATAAAGCAGATGTATATCAGGCGGCTCTCACTTTCCGTCCCGAAATAGAAGCCGGCAAGCTAAATATCAGTGCATCCGAAATGGGTATAAAAGTTGCCCGCTCCGGTTATCTGCCAACGCTCAGCCTCAGCGCAGGTATAGGGACAACCAATGCCAACGGCAGTGATTTTACTTTCGGCGAACAGATGAAAAGCAACTGGAACAATTCATTGGGCGTGACTTTAAGCGTTCCTATTTTTAATAATAGAACCACTAAAAGTGCCGTACAAAAAGCAGTACTACAGAAGCAAACCAATGAGTTGGAGCTGATAGATCAACAGAAAACCTTATATAAATCGATAGAAGGATTATGGTTGGATGCCAATAGTGCACAGCAACAATACACCGCAGCTTTAGAAAAACTCCGAAGCACCCAAACCAGCTATGACCTGATTCAGGAGCAGTTCAACCTTGGTATGAAGAACACGGTGGAACTACTCACCGAGAAGAATAATCTGTTAAGCGCGCAACAACAGATGCTTCAAGCTAAGTATATGGCAATCTTGAATGCGCAGCTGTTGAAGTTCTATCAGGGTGAAAAGATTCAGTTATAAAGCGGTGAAACAGATATAGAAAGTATAATAATAATGATACTACATTATGAATAAAAAGAAGATTATTAGTGTGACCGTCGGAATAGTCGTCATCGCCGGCATCGCATACTGGATGCTCGGAAGTTCCGGCAAAAAACAGAAAATCACATTTGAAACGGCTACCGTAGCCAAAGCCGAGATATCCAATTCGGTGACTGCAACAGGAACTATTGAACCCGTGTCCGAAATTACCGTCGGCACACAAGTATCCGGCATCATAGACAAGATATATGTCGATTATAATTCCGTGGTGCACAAAGGCCAACTTATTGCAGAGATGGATAAAGTGACCTTGCAAAGTGAGCTGGCTTCACAACGCGCAACGTATTCCGGAGCAAAAGCGGAATATGAGTATCAACAGAAAAACTATCAGCGAAGTAAAGGTCTTCATGAGAAATCCCTAATCAGCGATACCGATTACGAACAGTCACTCTATAACTATCAGAAAGCTAAAAGCGCATTCGAAAGCAGTAAAGCTTCCTTAGCAAAAGCCGAACGAAATTTATCATACGCCACCATCACCTCTCCTATTAACGGCGTCGTCATCAGCCGAAGTGTGGAAGAAGGACAGACCGTTGCATCCGGATTCGAAACTCCGACATTATTTACCATCGCGGCGGATTTAACCCAAATGCAAGTAGTGGCCGATGTAGACGAAGCTGATATAGGTAATGTGGAAGAAGGACAACGCGTCACTTTTACGGTAGACGCCTATCCCAATGATGTATTCGAAGGAAAAGTGACACAAATCAGGTTGGGTGCGACAAGTACCAGCTCCTCGAGCAGTAGCAGTACATCGAGCAGCAGTACTACGGTAGTGACATATAAGGTGGTTATTTCGGCACACAACCCCGATCTTAAGCTCAAACCGAGACTGACAGCCAATGTCACGATCTATACATTAGATAAAGGACATGTGCTTAGTGTACCATCAAAAGCCTTAAGATTCTCGCCTGTTGTTCCAATGGTAGGCAAAGATGCCGTAATAAAAGATTGCAAAGGTGAGCATAAGGTGTGGACTAAAGAAGGCAATACCTATACGGCACACCCAGTAACAGTAGGTATCACCAACGGATCATTGACTGAAATTACCGGGGGGATAAGTGAAGGCACACAGATTATTTCCGATATCGTGGTAAATACCACAAAAGATGGAGAAATCAATAATGGTGGCAATCAACAATCCAACGGAGAAAAGAGCCCTTTTATGCCAACTCCTCCGGGAAGAAAAAGTAGTACTAAGAGTAAATAAAATGAGTAAAACTGTAATAGAACTACAGAATATCCGTCGCGATTTTATTGTCGGAGAAGAAACCGTCCACGCTTTGCGTGGCGTCTCCTTCAATATCAATGAAGGAGAATTCGTCACAATCATGGGAACTTCCGGTTCGGGTAAATCCACTTTGCTCAACACATTAGGCTGCCTGGATACTCCTACAAGCGGAGAATATCTACTCGATGGAATAGCCGTGCGTACTATGGGAAAAGCACAACGAGCTGTATTACGAAACCGTAAAATAGGATTTGTATTCCAAAGCTACAACCTTTTGCCCAAAACCACCGCCATTGAGAATGTAGAACTGCCCCTCATGTACAATGCCAGCATAAACGCCAATGAACGGCGACGAAGAGCTATTGAAGCTTTACAAGCTGTCGGATTGGGTGACCGATTGGAGCATAAATCCAACCAAATGTCGGGAGGACAAATGCAACGCGTAGCAATAGCCCGCGCTTTGGTCAACGATCCGGCGGTAATTCTGGCAGACGAGGCAACCGGAAATCTGGACTCACGCACCTCCTTTGAGATTCTAGTCCTGTTTCAAAAGCTGAATGCCGAGGGAAGAACAATCATCTTCGTCACACACAATCCCGATATCTGCCAGTACAGTAGCCGTAATATCCGCCTGAAAGATGGGCATGTCATTGAAGATAAGACAAACAGCCGTATCCAGATAGCAGCGGAAACCCTTGCGACATTACCGAAAAACGATGAGGATTAAACCCGATATATTATGAACGGAACAAATCTATTCAAGATAGCATTAAGAGCACTGTCAAACAATAAATTGAGAGCCTTTCTCACAATGCTGGGCATCATCATCGGTGTAGCATCAGTGATTACCATGCTTGCCATAGGCCAAGGATCAAAGAGAAGCATTCAGGCTCAAATATCCGAGATGGGCTCCAACATGATCATGATTCATCCCGGAGCGGACACTCGTGGAGGAGTCCGGCAAGATGCCTCCGCAATGCAAACGTTGAAACTTGTCGACTACGAAAACCTGAGGGACGAAACCGATTACATATCAGCCGTCAGCCCCAGTGTATCGGCATCCGGTCAACTGATTGCAGGCAATAATAACTATCCGGCATCGGTAAGTGGAGTAAACACCGAGTATCTGCAGATTCGCCAATTGAATATATCAAGTGGAGAAATGTTTACCGATGGAGATATACAAAGCTCCGCCAAGGTCTGCGTAATCGGAAAGACAATTGTCGACAACCTCTTCCCTAATGGTGAAGACCCTATCGGACATATCATTCGTATCAACCAAGTTCCTTTAAGAGTAGTCGGCATACTGAAAGCCAAAGGATACAACTCTATGGGTATGGATCAGGATGATATCGTTCTTGCCCCTTACACCACTGTCATGAAGCGTTTGCTTGCCGTCAATTACCTGCAAGGTATTTTCGCTTCCGCACTTAGTGAAGACATGACCGATTATGCCACGGCGGAAGTCAGTAAAATACTCCGTCGCAATCACAAACTGAAGGATTCCGACACCGACGACTTCAGCATTCGGAGCCAGCAGGAATTGAGTACGATGCTTAACTCTACCACAGACCTCATGACTACCCTACTCGCCTGCATTGCAGGTATATCACTCGTCGTGGGTGGTATAGGTATCATGAACATCATGTATGTCAGCGTTACCGAACGTACCCGTGAAATTGGTTTACGCATGTCAGTCGGTGCCCGCGGCATAGACATCCTTGCACAATTTCTGATAGAAGCCGTATTGATCAGTATCACAGGAGGTATCATCGGTGTGATAATAGGATGCGGAGCCAGCTTCATCGTAAAAGGTGTGGCGCACTGGCCGATATACATTCAACCCTGGAGCGTATTCCTTTCCTTTGCCGTATGTACCATAACCGGAATCTTCTTCGGTTGGTATCCTGCAAAGAAAGCCGCCGACCTCGATCCGATAGAAGCCATCAGATACGAATAATAAATGTATGTGATAAATGTATAGCTATAGTAAAGGTTTAAAGCCTTACTATAGCTATTATATCAGACAAAAAAGTATTTTTGTAATATGATTATACAACAACCCAAATCCCGCCGGACACTCGAAGTATTCATCCATATTGTTGGATGGGGCATTGTATTGGGGCTACCGTTTCTATTAATGAACCGGAGCGGGTTCGCCATAAGTTGGGTAAATTACCTGCGACATGGAAGTGCCGTACCGGTATCATTTATCATTATTTTCTATATAAATTACTGTTGGCTCATCCCCCATAGCCTCTTCAATGGCAAGATGCAACAATACCTGATACTCAATATTGTATTAATCTTGTGCACGGCAGGAGCTATCCATCTCTGGCAGGAGTACATATTCCACACCTATCGGCCGGTGAACATGCCGAAACATCCGGGGCCACCGAGTTGGATATTTATTCTGCGCGACATATTCACGATGGTGCTTACCGTAGGATTGGCCGTTGCAATCAGACTAAGTGGAAGATGGGTGGAAACCGAAGCCGCAAGGCGCGAAGCAGAGAAGAGCCGGACAGAGGCAGAACTTAAGAATCTGCGCAATCAGTTAAACCCCCATTTCCTACTCAACACCCTGAATAACATTTATGCCTTAATAGCTTTCGACAGCGATAAAGCACAGGCAGCAGTCCGTGAGTTAAGTCGCCTGCTTCGGCATGTGCTCTATGACAACCAGCAAGACTACGTCACTATAGACAAGGAGATAGATTTCATACGCAATTATATAGAACTGATGCGTATACGTCTTGCCGCCAATGTGAAGGTGGAAACAGAAATCAATATCAATCCCAACAGTCGGACTGAAATAGCCCCTCTCGTTTTTATATCCCTGATAGAGAATGCTTTCAAGCATGGCATATCGCCGACAAAGCCCAGTTTTATTCATATTTCCATTAGGGAAGAAGCCGACAGCATCTGCTGTGATATCATTAATAGCTATCATCCAAAGAATGAAGATGACAAGAGCGGAAGTGGCATCGGTCTGGAACAAGTGCAAAAACGCTTGGATTTGCTCTATCCCGGGAAATACGAGTGGCAAAAAGGAGTGCAAAAAGAGAGAGCCGAATATGAATCAAAACTAACGATTCATGTCTGAGTGAAATCAGATACGAATCCAGTCTTTTTACCGATACTATAAAATAAAAGAAATATGAATCTTACCTGTGCCATAGTCGATGACGAGCCTCTAGCATTAGACCTATTGGAAAGCTATGTTTTAAAAACCCCTTTCCTCACTTTGGCAGGAAAATACTCCAGTGCAGTACATGCCATGCAGGAAATCCCCGAAAAGCAAGTAGACCTGCTGTTCCTTGATATCCAAATGCCGGAACTCAGTGGATTGGAGTTCTCTAAAATGGTAGAGAACCATACCCGTATCATTTTCACTACAGCCTTTGAGCAATACGCCATCGAAGGATATAAAGTGAATGCACTCGATTATTTATTAAAGCCAATCTCCTATTTAGATTTTCTGCAAGCTGCCAACAAAGCAATGCAATGGTTTGAAATTCGTCAGCAACCCAAAGAAGAAATAGAGAGTATTTTTGTTAAGAGTGAGTATAAACTGGTACAAATCGAGCTAGAGAAAATATTGTACATTGAAGGATTAAAAGATTACGTCAAGATATACCTCGAAGACGCCCCCCGTCCCATACTTTCACTCATGAGTATGAAGGCAATGGAAGACCTTCTTCCCGAATCCCGCTTTATCCGAGTGCATCGGTCATACATCGTACAGAAGAAAAAGATCAAGATAATAGATCGTGGCAGAATAGTATTTGGCAAAACGTATATATCTATAAGTGACAGCTATAAGCAAAATTTTCAATTATTTCTCGACAAAAGAAGTATGAATTAAAGACTGTTCGTCGATAAAATATTTTTTTTCATAGAAATACGATAAATTCTTATTGCATATTAAAAATTGTTTTTTTACCTTTGCGACGAACAGATAGGAAGTTGTGAAACTTCCCCCAATAGAATAGTTTAGTTAAGTCTAGTTTAGTTTTTGTGTGAAACGCTTCCCCGTTAGCGAACGACTCGGGAAGCGTTTTTTTATTGTCTATAAGGCACTTATAAAATAAGCATTTCCTAATACTGTTTCACTTTTGGGACAGAAAAATCGCAAAAAAATCGCAAATGAGGTTTTATAAATCGCAAAAAAATCGAATATAAAAAACCAATAAGCGAAAGTTATGGCAATACTAAAATTATCAATTTCTCTTGATCAATCACTAAAAGATGGAAGATATAAAATACGGATATCGCTCTCTCATAAATCGAGCACAAGATATATTCGAACTCCTTATATAATAGACTCCCCTTCCCAATTTAGGAATGATCAGATTATCAATCGACCAGACTCAGCAGTCATCAATTCAAAATTGAGGAAAAAGATCTGCTTTTATCAAGATCAGTTAGAGCGCATCCCAAATATCGATTCATACACATGTACTGAGTTAAAAGCATTATTATTAGCCCAAAAGGATTACAGTAAAATATATTTTCAACAAGTCGCTAATGAGTATATAGAAGAATTGTCAGAGGAAAAGAGAACCAAATCTGAAAAACTATATAGACTTGCAGCGAATTCTTTTATTAAATATGTTGGGGACATTGATTTATTACTAATAACTCCGAAGGAAATACGACACTTCGAAATGCAACTAGAAGAAAAAGGATTATCATCAACTACAATCAAGATATATCTGACTCTTGTAAAAGTCATCATCAACTATGCGAAGAAACGGAAGATGGTCACCTACGAAACAGATCCTTTTGATTTTTGTCGCATGCCTGCAGCAAATATCCGGGAGCTGGACTTGACTATAGAAGAAATAAAAGCTATTCGGGATGTAGAACTCAATCATTATAACCTAAGAGTGGTCCGGGACATATTTATGTTATCTTATTATCTTGCCGGCATCAATCTTGTTGATTTACTCGCCATCAATTTCAAAAACCAAACAGTTCTGGAATATACCAGGAAGAAAACAAAAAACAAGAAACAGGGTGAGAGGAAGACATCATTTACCATACAGCCGGAAGCACAGGAGATCATAAACAAATACATCACAAAAAGCGGAAAGCTTGTGTTTGGAAAGTATGATACGTTTGGAAAGTGTTATTCTGTTGTTTCTCGAAAAATAGCCGCTTTGGCCGAAACTGCGGAAATAGAAAAACGTGTAGTTTATTATTCAGCCCGAAAAAGTTTTGTACAGCACGGTTTTGAGCTAGGCATATCCCTTGAAATACTAGAGTATTGTATTGGGCAGTCAATGAAAAGCAATCGCCCTATCTTTAACTATTTCCGAGTAATGCGGAAACATGCAGATACAGCAATCAGGAAGATACTAGATAATCTCAAATAATCATTGAGCAGAGAGCACGAAGTCTATAGCTTCACTCTCTGCCTCTTCTCTCTCCTTCTTATCTTCCGAGTTAAGGCGTTCTACCAAATCCATATTCCCGGTAACAGTTTCTGTTCTATTCCCATCCGGATGAGCGACAGTCAAAAGATAGTGACCGTAACTAACAAAATCCTTGCCGATCAGCTTAGGCTTTCTTGTTCTCATAATTGTAGGTATTAGGCGGAAAAAAGAACGGTTCCGCTTTCCCGTTGCGTTACATATTCTATTTAGTAGGATACAGTGAGGTCATTAAACCATCACACGGGGGTCAGAACCGTATATGCGGAAACTACAGGCCAAGTTCTCAGTCTGTAGTTTTTTAAGGCGCATTATAGCTCCTACTAAATATTCAAAATGTAACGCAGTACAAATATGGGGAAAATCCGGGAGATAGCAAAAAAGGAAAGCCTATTCTTTGATTATTCCTAGCCTTACACTATCCTCATGTGTAGTATTATATTAGTTCATTCGTGTTTTTGTTTACAAATGTAGAAAGGCTTCTCCAAAATAGGTAAAATTACCTCGTTTTTTAGGATAAAAAGCGCCCAAATTGGGAAATATCGGTAAATTTACCTCGTTTTGATTGGGATTATCTTATATATAATTTTGGACTATTTATGTATATAAAAATAAGAGAAAACTGTATTTTTGATTAAAGAAGAAAGCCCGCTTATTTGGCGGGCTTAATAATATCATTTTAGACATGCTAGCCTAAATTTAACTAGGCTCATAAAATAATTGAATGTGTTATGCTCATCAATAATTTTAGATGCAACATATTTTTCATATAAATCATCAGGTATATTTTGCAGCAAAAGTATTTCATTGTTTCCTGATACATGAGCCAATTCTTCTTTGCTCATGTTTGTTATATCTAGCTTCTTTTCTTTGATAATCAAGGCGCAGTCTCCTGATAATGTCCATTGCTCCTCTTTCGTTTGAGAAGATTTTAATCTTAACACATCAAATATTTTATCTAACTTATCACTTCCAAGAGTCGCTTTTCCGCTTTCAAAATTTGATATTTGAGCTTGAGTTATACTTGCTTTTTCAGCTAACTCAACTTGCGTCATATTGACTTTTTTCCTTTTGTCAATTACTATCTCACGAATTGTTTTATTTTCCATAATTTGACGAATTATTAAATGGGTTAAGTGATCCTATTCCAAAAATGCTTTTAACATAGTCTTTATCTATTTCTACTACTTCATTGTTATCTACAACAACAACCCATAGACCTTTTATATCTGAAGGGTGTCCAGAAGATATAAAATTAAATAAATAAGAAGTTGATTTATTAACATTGATTTTTTGATCTTTTAGCTCTGCTTCTTGATTCATTTCTCTTTGAAAATATGAATCAAATTCTACGTCTTTTAAAACTTCGAAGGTTTTCATTTTTTTTTGTTTTTAATGTTGATACAAATATATTATATTTAATATATAATCGCAAGTAAAACCATGATTAAATATATTGTATTTAATATATTTAACGTTTACGCACAAAAAAGCCCCACCAATCGGTGAGGCTCAATACATAAACAACGGCATGTGATACCTTCTACTATACTATAATTTCTTTATCAGGTTAAACAGATTTGATATCCAATTGGTTCGTTTATTTACCCAAACTACCAAAGCAATAAACCCCACTATCCATACAATACCACCAGTCCAAACGAATAGCGTTTGCCACCAAGAAAGTTTCTTTTCTACAGTAACTACTTTCTGAACTTCCACCGGGTAGGGAATAGAATCTACCTTAGTCACGTTTACTGTGTCTCGGATGAGTTTATCCCGGTACTGATACTTGTATTTATAGGTGTAAACAGTATCACCCTTGACTGACATAAATATACTATCAAGATGGTAGATGCTATCATACTTTATCCGGTTGATATAGACGCTGTCATGCTTGACGGTTTCCACAGGTATATATTTGATACTTCGGCATGACATACACACCGAAGCAAGTAATAAGATGTAGAGTATCTTTTTCATACGACCAAAATCCAGTCATTAGCACACATATCCAACCAGTCAGGAATATAATTTGTGGCGATGGAAGCCTTAGTATCATCAGGATAAACAAGTAGGCATTGCTCACAATAATGGATACTACCATTCCCAACATTTGAAAGGACTTCTTTAGCATGATCCGGGAGAGACTGCATTTTAGGGACAATTAAAGCATCTATCTCAGAGTTTATTTGTTTAACGACAAAACATCTTTTCCCCCATTCTTTGCGCGCGACACATCTCCCTTTCTTTAGCGATTTTAAGGCCTTTCCAAAGTCACCCAATTCACCCTCGACTAACTCTTCATTCTCGGATGCCCCAACAACATAAGCTGTTTCTATTTCTCCTTTTGTATAAGTACCACTTTGATTACACAATATTGCCGAATATTCGGCTGACTTTTCATCTAACGTTTTCATATAATTATATTTAAATTAAAGTAATTCCCATCCTTTACGCACATCTTCCATCACTGCCGGCACACCGTTTTCTACCTGTGATATTGCAGCGGCAAAGGCACACATGGTATCTTTGTCTGCCACATCCGGCACGTAGGTAGATGGCACTTGCATTTCCTTGCATACGCGGATGATATATGCACTCGTTTTGTTTTCTGTCGGTGGTGCCCAACGGTTAATCAGTTCAGCAACTGTCTTCAGATGGTATAGTTTCCGGTAGTTCTGTAGCAACTTAATAACTGCCCGGTAACCGTAAGCCATAGAAGTAAACTGCTTAAAAAACTTGTCTTTAGACGGGGTTATTTCACCCTGCCATTCCGTTGAGCTATTTCGGATATTGCCCGGATTATTATTTCTGAGTCCTCTAGGTATGCTCATTGTGCACCCCCTTTCATTCTGAAGAAACTTTTTATATACCCGAAAGCTTCGGTTGTCAGAAAAGAGTATACAAAGGCAATAGCCTTGTTGTTACTCCATAATTGTGAGGCATTTCGGAATACATTCGTCACATAGAAGTATGACACTATCCAAGTACCCCACTTTGCTATCGTGAAAGCTATTCCGCTTTCCCCGTAACCTGTTGTAGCCAACGAAATGACAAACAGTATGGCAAAGATAAAGCCAAGCTGTTTTGCGGCTGAAAAGAACTTTTTAAAGTCAAAATCCTTGCCAGTATTCTTATCGGCTGCCAATCCCATAAAAATATTGATAGTCCAGACAGCCATCAGTACAAGCAATGCTACCGACAACGGTTGAAAGGCTGCTAACAGCAATGCTACCAGCCACGCCCAAAATTGTTTCATAATCTCCTCCATCTTAATTTATGTTTTATGTGGTTATCTCAGTATTTCATCAGCTTGCATGATCTGATCTAATGTCAAGTCGTTACTCTCCAGAAACTTGCCGAATGCTTCTTTTGTAATCTTCCCGAACTTCAGTTTCACGTCTTTTTCTTTGATTGGTTCCAGACATTCACTTACTGTCTTGTAGAACTTATCATAATAAGCATTCATCTCTGACAGTTCAGTCTCAGTCAATACTTTGGTCTTATCTGCCGCCTGACGGTATTTATCCGCTTTGGCTTCCATGTCTTTGAACTTATCATCCTGAAGCTTTTCAACAGCTTCCTTTTCATCGGATTCGTATTTCTCGGCGATGGGGCGCAACTCTCTCATGGCTTCAATGACCTTAAACTTGTCAGCATCTTCCATCTTAGTGAGCTTAGCACCTTTCAGCACCTGGTATCCTCCTACAATTGCAATGGTCTTCATACTTTCCCTTCTTTAAAATTGTTCAACATTTGATTCAATATAAACTACAGCTTCATTCAAAGCAGCTGCTGCCTCACCATTGAGAGCAAAATATTCTTTTGCGGTGATAGATACTTCGTTTCGGTAATCTGTCATGCCCGGAGTAGACAGATCATCGCCATTTCTATAGGTGAAGGTTCCGCAATAATTGCCTGTTTCTTTATCTTTTACCGTACCGGTTAGCTTTACTACTTTACCGTCTGCGATTACCAGCTTATCTGCTGATAGGACTACTTTATCATTACTGATTTCGACGTTTTTGAGCGTTTTGGCGAGTAATACGCCGTTACTTACTGTTACCATAATGCTATAATTTATTTGGTTAATAATTATTCCTTCACAAGTACTCTGATAGTACCAAGATTGTCACTCTTCACTTCCAGGTAATACTCAAATCTATCATCCCAGAACGATAAGAGTTTGCCTTCAATATTTCCTCCGAGTCTTAAATCAATCTTATCAGAGTTAGTCGGAATGATACCGTTATCAGTCTGAATGAATCTGTACACCTCTACGTACCGATCAGTCTCCTTATCAAGGTAGCAGACTTTAATAGTCAGGATTCCAATAAAGGCGTTGACATCCTTTCTGTTTGTTCCGTACAAATCGAACGATATCCCTGCTCTCTTATCTCCTGAATAGGAGTAATGAGCTTTAGCGGATAGAAAACTGGCAGGCGTTTCAGGACAGGGAACAAGGTCGCTGTCACAACCGGTATTTAACGCTGCCGATAACACTAACAGGATCGCTGTCAGTGCCAGATTGATTGATGATTTAAACTTCTTCATATTATAATTTTTAGTTGACTACTTCTGTTGTGACTTGACCTAAAGTGGTATTGCCACAGATCACATTAATTTGATGCGTAAATGAGGGATGCCAATCCCAAAACACAGAACTATCCAAATGTCCACCGATACGCAAATCAGTCATATCAGAACCTTTAGCTATTGTTACTGCATTCTCTGTATAGGAATAGATCAGATTGTCATGCATATCTCCGCCACCGTCTATTTCGATCTCTATGACCTGAATGGTAATTTGTCCGGTACTTGCATCTGCATCTGTCAAGTTCGTACCGTAAATATCAAAATTGATTCCACTATCATTTTGCGCATATTCGGCATGGCATGTGATGCTTAACAGGCTTCTGTCTACTACGCTCATGTTAAATGCTGGTATGGGTAATCCAATATAGAATGCATCAGTTCCCCAGGAACCTCCATTCTTAAAACTTGTGAAATCTCGATGTACATTGGTGAGCAAGCATATTCCTTTATAATTAGCCACTGACGTGAAGTAAGGGGAGTACAAAGGAATAGGTACTTCATTTGTGTTGCCCATCTTATCTGTCGACATACAGCCGGCATGCAGATTATCATTGGAGTCTATAAATACAATGGCCCAATACATATCGCCAAAGCTGACTCCCTGGTAAGACATTTGATTAAGATGCAGGTTAAGTGTAACACCATTTGCGGGATCATTGAAGTATCGTTTCTGCAGGCTTCCGGATCCGATGTTCCCATAGAGATCACCAAGCGGGTATAATGGTTTAACACTGTTGTGGTTGTAAAACTCAAAGTCCAACATCCTATAAAAAGACTGCCCAACACCATTAGGACGCTTAGAATACGCCCAATCGTAATTGCCGAGTCTTACCCGGTCTATGACTGTTTGTAAATTAGTAGATGGTGCACAATCGAGCCCGCACAGGCCATCAGCACCAACATACGTTACTGCACTTCCTGCAGATCTGGAAGGGTAATCGGTAGGTTTGAATTTTGCCCATTTATTGATGTTTACATGTGTACATATATGCCCTATATCATACCATGTCCCATTTAGTGCACCCGCACCCAGACATTGATATATTTCCCGTATCTCGATAGGTACCGTTAGAATTCCCTGACTAAGCATATAGCCTCCTTTCAAGATTAGATATTGTTTGTCTTAATTCCATGTTCTCGTTCTCCAAAGCGGTTATTCTGTCTTCGTGATTGACAACCTTTTTTGCTACACTAATCAAACCAACCATTGCTGCACCGCCATAATTAAGGGTCAAATAGTTGTTTAGTTCCTTCACAGAGGCAGGGAGGACGGATTGCCAATATTGGGCACTAGACCCAATATCTATGCCCTTACCGTCTTTCCAAGCAAATTCAATGGCCGGTGCTTTGGCTATCTTATCAATTGGCAGATCAAGAGTTCTGATGGGTGTTTTCAGACGCATATCGGATGTAGTATTTTGTCCCTTACTAGAAAGGTAGCCATCAGTAGAGATACCTGTTACTACATATAGTTCGTTGGGTACATACAACGATTTGCCACCATACACACGAACATAGGTGGTATCTTCCATGTAAAGACCGCCACCGTAAGTGCTATTGTACCAACCAAAATTTCCATTAGTCCTAAACCATCCATTGGATTGAAAGTCTCCTGCTGACACATTACCATAAGCACCGGCATATCGGTAAAATGAAAAATCATTTGCAGTAGACATTATTAGATAACCACCGTACAACCCCGGTTGATGGAAACCAATTCCCGGGCAAACGGTATTTACAGAACCATTTCCTCTGACTTGAATAGCTAATTTATCGTAACTATTATCACTTACAGTTTGGTACAAATCGGCATAATGAGTAATCAAAGTTCCCTCTATCATGGTTGCACCATTTACATGTAATTTATATTGGGGAGTTGGAGTACCTATCCCAACATTATTATCCAGTATATAAAGACCATTATAACTAGACCCTGCCGTACCTGTTATAATACTTATCGCATTAGTAGATGATATTTCAAATCTATCAGTCCATCTAGCTAGTTCTCCAACAGCTCCACCATAACCTATGAGTTTCCATTCCGGTTGAACGGTTCCGTTAGTTGTAGTTATATGTTCAACTCCATACAAACTTCCACTAACGTTATTAGTACCATCAAATGGTTGCCCAAATATATATCTAGGCGTCTGTAATTTAGTCGCGGAAGCTACATTGTCAGTGACAAAAGCTATCGATTGCCAATCCGTAAACGGGCTACCCTCTACCCATGTTCTATAATAAATTCTTGAATTGTTAGGAATTGCAAATTGAGCACCGTAAGGTCCACTTGTACCATGATAACTAAAGTCTAAATTAATAAGCATATTTGCGTTATTTGCTTCTACAGGCTTATTTAGAGCTCCATTATCATAATAATTGAGAGTTATTCCCCACTGATCACCCATCCATAACGGATTATTAAGATCATTTGTATAATTATCTGCTTTAATATATCTAGCAGCTAAATTCCCATTATGTGCACCATCTATCGTATCCGCATCAAGTCCACTGCCTACACCATCATTGCCCTCATGCCAAATTTTGTACTTGGTTAGGTTATTTAGATCATTGGTATAATAGGGGTTGTTGCTACCAACGAAAATTCCACTAGAGCTACTACTATTAGCCATATACACCAAGTTTCCGCGAGAATCGTTTAACCAACCCATATTCGCAACAGAAAGATGGTTTACATCTTGGAAATCGATAACGTTATATTGCGCTCCACCTATTAACCTAAACGGATATACGTCGTTATAATTAACTGTTAGTCTACCAGATATAGTATCACCTGATTTAAGTACATATCTGATATCTGTGACATCCTTAAAGTTTACAGAGTCGAGTAGCTTTCTCCAAGAATAATATTCACCGCCGCCATTTATGTAACGTTGCGAAACTCCAGTGCTATCGAACTGCAGTTGCCCGCCATAACCAAATTGGACAAATGATGCATAACTTCCGATGTTAGCCCAATAACCACCTTGAACTCCTGATAAACTTATGTTACCGGATCCTACAGGTACAACGCTAAACGCATCAGCAATACCATACCCGGCAAGCGTAGTAGGCTTTCCGCTTGCGATATCACTCCACGAATGAGAGTGCGCAGACGGAGTGAAAGTCAAAGGCTTGTTCCCGATCTCGTCCCATGCATAGCTCGGCTTATTTGCCTGTTTTGCCCACGGATAAACGTCGCTAGCCGGTAAGCTAGCCGGATAAGCCGGAAGGTAGACAGTACCGTCTACGCTGTCGTAGCTTACGTTTCCGAGCTTTACTGTAACTTTAGACAGGCCGGCAGCTCCATTGACCCACTTGGCCAGACTGGAATTATAAACAAGTGATTCCCCGTTACCCGGAGAAGAAAGCGAGACATCAGCAAGTTGAGATAAAGCAAGTGAAACAGATCCACCGGTACCGGGATTCTTGCCCTTAATTGAAAAGTATTCTTCTGTCCAGGTACCGACTTTGAGCTTCAGGCTGGCAATGACCGTAGTCATATCGTTGCCGGACAGTTCGTTGTCGTTGGCATCAAGTACTCCGAATATCCGTTTGAAATAGGTTGTATCAAGTTTATTATTTACAGCAGATTGCAAATCAGTTACTGTATTCTTATCCGCTTTAACGGCTAGTAGATCAGCCAATGTACTTGATTGAGTCTGTCCGGATAAGAATGCTTCAAGCTCTTTCCACTTGTTTATTATTCCATCGGTATCGGTACCCTCTAGGAAGTTATCTACTTTGGAAGATACAGTATTTAGAGCGGATTGCGTAGCATAGCCCTGATTTGTCACCCAGCTTTGCGTAGCATACCCGATCAATGCTGCACTGGTAAGATATCCCCTGCCTGTTACCCAGTCTTGTGTAGCGTAGCTGTGATTATCAAGGTAGTCCTGCAATGCTGTTGTGTCAAGTCCTACAATATCGCTTAATGCTTTGCTTGACCAATGGGTATCACCGGCAAGCTGTACCATGATCCGGTCAACTGTTGGTTTCTCATCAGCCCAACTGCCAACATTGTTTAAGCCACCTAATGACGTTGCGCCACCACCCGTATCACCGGAACCTTCCCTTTGCCCCTTGACAGAAAGATACTCTTCTGTCCATGCACCAACTTTTAATTTCAAACTATCAATGACTGTAGTCATATCGTTACCGGATAGTTCGTTATCGTTGGCATCAAGCACACCAAATACCCGCTTAAAATAGGATATATCAAGCTTGTTATTTACAGCAGACTGCAATTCAGTTACAGTACTCTTATCCGCTTTCACGGCAAGCAAGTCCGCCAATGTGCTTGATTGAGTCTGCCCGGATAGGAAAGCTTCAAGTTCTTTCCACTTGTTGATGATACCATCAGTGTCAGAGCCTTCAAGAAAAGTATCAACCTTACTTTTTAAGTCGGAAAAAGCAGGGTTTTTAACATAAGAAGAATCGATGTCTACGAAATTGTCAATAATGCCCACAAGAGTACGACCAACACGTTCGGCTGTATTCTCTCCAGCAGATGAAGCATTCCTTACCTGTAGTGCTAATGTCTTTAATATGTCAAGAGTATCACTCATTCTCCAATTATTCTAAAAACAGTCCTATTAGCTTTAATTCTACCCTTTCCCTTATACAATGGATATTGACTATTACAGTCATTCAAATAGCGTACACATTCCTTTAAGTAGCGGTCTGCAACGGAAAAAGCATCGTTGTAGGCCATTACCTTTTCTTTTAAATCAGATCGGGTTGAATATTCAGAATCTTTCTTTACGAGACCGAACCGACTTACATTTCCATCACCGTTTTTCACTAAACGAGCATACGAATAGTAAGCTAATGCAGCTTTCAAGCCCGTAAAGACGCGTTTCTCACCGCAATTTGTGTCATAAACGCTCCCATCTAGCAAGTCAGTATAGTTTTCCGGGTGCTCTTTTACATCAAGGTATAGAGCGTCTCCAAGGGCACTTTTGATGTCTATATTCTCGCTTTCCTCAATATATACCTGTATTTTATCATCAGATACAAACTGCGAAATATCACGGGCTTTAGTTTTAACGTCATTAGGCGTTATTATTAGAGATTGCTGCTGCATTTCTTACATATTTAAGTGGTTCTACACTATAGTCACCAGATGGATTAATAACCTCGTACCAGTGCTCGAAAATCTTCTTAAAGGCGCGTTCAATCATGCGTTGCTGTTTACTAACAATAGAGTTATAGTACTCGAAAGCATCCTCGAGTATGTCTCCCGAAAAGCCAACCTTACCGATACGGATACAATACCATGGTTCCTGCCCATAAGCCGAGTATATACGCTCAACTGTACTTGAGTCCGTGACGGTAAATTCTTTATCATAGTTAGCTGTTTTCAAAGGAACAAACTCAGGTTTCTCTTCATCCGCATTGAGCTCTACTTCAAGTATCTTTGCTGCATGGGTATCACCCTGTAACTGTACCAATGTCTCCGAAAAGCCATCATCTTCATCGTCTTTAATTTCTTTTCCATTCTCATCAACACGAGATGTACCTTTCTTTGTTATCATCATTCCTGCAGGTAAAAAATTACAGCGGACATTCCTGTATTTTACGTTAGAAAGTCCCTCATCGGTACTCATTTCCGTTACCACACGATCGGCGCGCGAGCGGGGATAAATATTTCGACCTGCACCCGATACCCATAGAATTTGCCCTTTGTAGTACTCAATACCTCCGGCCGCCTCTATTTGTGCCAGAACCACATCTTTGCGTGGATTAAACACGTCTATAAAATCAATATGGGCTTTATCAACTCTTAGAGGTTTCCCTGAACGCGTTTTTTTACCGGACCAATCAGGATGAATAGCGATCTTGCTTACATAGCCATTTTCGTCCTCTTCATACAGGCGGCAATTCTCAAATGGCACATAGTTTATCTCAACGATCTCACCAAGAATGTTATAATTAACATGTAATGCCAATCCATCAAGATCGGATACATCAGTACAAATCAATGCATGTATATCATCTGCCGTGTCACCTCTACGATTGACGACGGTTTCAGAAAAAGAAACCTCACGAAACCCATTACCCTCTATGAAGTTGGCAAAACGTTCTGCACACTCGCTTCCCGTAGAACTTGCTGCAATGATATTACGCAATGTTTGCGGATAGAGATTGTCTCCCCCAAATGCTTGTATGTTAAACTGCCTTAGATAGGATACGTCAACACGATTTGCGCTTTTATTTTTTAAATCTTTTACTCTCATAGCTTCGTGAGGTTTCTATTTATTCTCCCTTATTTGCAATAGCTTCCTGCGCCGCTTTGATATGGCTATCCAAGGCTTTAGCAGTCACTTTCTTGCCGTCAATCTCATAGTTTTTGAATGCTTCCTTTACAGTATCAACCGTTGCACCCTCTTTCCCGAGTTCCTCAACTAATGAAGCAACTAAAGCATCATTGAGAGTTTTAGTTTTACTTGCTATTCTCTTAGCTACTCTATCTTCCCAATCATTCGGCTGGGATGCAAAAAAGGCAATCCCTTTCGGATTACTAGCAAGGAATTTCTCCGCTACTTCATCCGTGAGATTATCATTAGTGTACATGTTTCCGCCAAAGGAATCTTGTATAAGTGCCCCGGCCTTTAAAGAGTAATTTGATTTTTCTTTCATCTTTCCGTTTTTCTTTAAGTATAAATATATTTCTATTATTGCATCCCGGTAGCAATCACTACAGGATGTTTTTACGAAAGTTTTTCCGAGGACAGTACCATAAAGCAGTGCTATATCGGATTTATCAGAATTCGAGAGGGTACTAGCCCCTCTCAATTCTTCCAACCTATTAATCGCCTCTGAGACTCCCATAAATTATCCTCCTACGGCAGCCGTCAAAGTACCAACCTGTGTTTTAGTCGTAGCATAATCAGTATTGAAAAGGAACAGCCCGGATTTAGGAGCTTTTGTCTCAGTCAAAGTGACTGCCCATCCTCCTTCGGTATCTTCAGAATACTTATCATTTTCAATTGCTGAAGCAGATAAACCTTGATACCATCCATATACCTGATAAGCTGCATCACCGGGTGTTGTCTCTTTATTCAAAGCCTTATACTTGTTTTCTAACACAAGTACATAAGTTCCATTTGCCAACCCGTCAATAATACCCGCACATACATCAGGATCATTCGCAAGTACTACTATATGCACCTCGTGATTAAAGCTGTTACGATATGCCCCAGCTACAAGTGATGTTTTAGTACCAGTATATGGGGTTTTTCCTGTAACCTTGATTTGATATCCCTTTTTCCCGGCTTTAAGCAGCAATGTTTTGATCACGTTTTTCCTTGCCGCGTCAAAAGTGCTACCGGATAAGTCTATATCTTCACGGTTAATTATCACTCCATTCTGTTCAAACCCATTTACAATAGGGTCATCACAGTTTGGCGATATATCCATTTTAAGTAAAGTGTCGCAAAGTCCCATATTTCCCCCTTTCTAGTATGCCAACTGGAACAAGTTATCTTCTCCTACTAGAGTGGCAAGTTTACCGGTAGAATAGATGTAGTTTTTACGGTCCTTCTTTTCAAACCAAATATCCATATCGGAAATGATCTTATTAGCGGGAGAACCGACAAACAACTGATTAGGCGTACCAAATACAGCACGATGCGGAAGATTCAGTTTGGTACCGTTATTCTGATACTTCTCAATAAAGCGGTCCCAAATAGACACACGGTAAATCAAATGGCCGTCATACTCGGTTACATCCAAGCCCTTGAATACTTGTTCCCAAGTAAGAATGAGCTTATATTCACGTTTCAGATCGCGAACCAAAGCATCGGCAAGTGATTTGGTACAAAATACCCCGGCACCATCCATAGATGAGATACGAGAATCGGCATTGTCAAAAAGATTATCAAATATGCCTAATGCTACTCCAGCTTCGCGAATCTTACTACGCTGTAAAGCGGATGTAGCTTCTGCATTTGCAGCAATGGTCACACGTTGTGAAGCATTTGCGGCACAGATGGCAAACAACTGCTTGAAGAAGCCATCACAGGTCTTGAATAAGCTAACATCAACACCGTCAGTGATAGACCCTGCATCTGTAATGCTTGCAGCACTCTTATCACCAAACCAAGTAAAGCGCCACATCATCCGCTTAATTGCCAAATCCAAAGCAGGCAGAACAATATAATCCATGTATTCAGTAGAAGTAAGATCACCAATTTCAGTACCTGTCTTAAGACAGTATTCTGCAATTGTACCTTCCAACTCTTCATAACACCATTCCAACGGGATAGACCAATCACCCATATCCCACTCTTTCTCTGCAGCTCCAATAGTAGCCTTTTTGTAAGTAGGATCACACCCGGAACCAGCCCAACCAATATCAGACATTTCACCTGTCCAACCTAATTTGTCACCTTTAGTTACATTTTGGCGGAAAGTGAAAAATTTTTCGAGAACCTCATCAGTGAAGTTCGTCATGATTAAGAGCTCTTTCAAGTCCTTAATAGCCCCATTGCTGGGGGTTAGATTTTTAATTTCTTCCCAAGTCATAATTACGCAGTTTTAAATCTCTCTTTTTGTTTCGCTCTCTTTTCCTCAAGCTTTTGCTGAATCAAGCTCGCGGGTTCAGCCTTATCTTCCGGTTTTTTTACATCAACCGTGGTAGAGCGTCCCGCCGGAACATAAGTACTAGCAACAGTCTTAAGCCATTTCTCACCACCCGCTTTTGCTACAGAAGCAAGTATTTTCACATCAGATTCCGACTTAGCATTTGCTTTCAAAGACTCTATTTCTGCTTTTAAGCGGTCATTCTCTTCTTGCAAAGCATTTGTATCATCCGGTTCTTTGATCTCTGTAATCTTACCATCTTTCACTATTACCGTACGTCCATCTTCTAGGACGAATGTTCCATCAGGAGACGCCGTATCACCTACCTGTATCTCTCCATCCTCACGCTCAACAGTCAATGTGTCGCCTGTTGAGGTCGTAAGTTCCATACTAACCGGCTCCGGATCGTCTTTTACTACACCCAGAGCGATACCTAACGTGCGAAATGCCATCGCAACGGTAGGCTTTTCTGTCTTTTCTTTTGCCATAGAATTAATATTTGATTTATTTACTTTTGCCGATGCCGGCGGAATTACCTGTGAGACAAAACCTAGTTCAAGGGCTTTATCACCTTCGAACCAGTCAGCAACAGTCATTTGTGCCTCCAATGCCGTACGATCTTTTCCGGTACGCTCTACATACAGGTCAAGCATTCTATTACGTTCCTGTTCAAGGGAATCTGCATAATCGCGTAGCTTATCCGAGGTCATATCACCGGAGATGCCATCAGGATAATAAGGAGAATGAATAAGTATCTGAGCATGCTCGTACATACTTCTACGTTCCAATGGGGCAGCCAACAGAACGATAGTAGCAGCAGAAGCACATTTACCGACAACCCTAGTCGATATTTCTTTCCCGGTTGCCCGTAATGCGTCATAAATAGCATAAGTTTCATCACATCTACCACCACAGGAATGAAGTTCGATGTCAATGTTATTGTCGGAAGGGTCTATCCAATCGATGAAGCCTTGAATATCAGAAAAAGATATACCACCATCACCTGTTAAATACCAGTGCATCATTTTATCTTTATCCGCTACAATGTCCTTGTTGAAGTATAATTTCGCCATACCTTTGTAATTGTTTGTAACAAAGTTACGTAACACGATATGGCTTGAAGAATAAGGGAAAGGAATTGCACTATCATTGCGTGATAGTAAAAAAATAGGGATGAGCAATAAGCCCACCCCTATACTAAATTTCTACATCTTCAGAGAATTTTTTAATTACTCGATACACTGTGCTCTCACCTACTCCATACTCATCGGAAAGATACTGTACAATGTAAGTCATCTTATGGCCATCATCGACCATGCGCCTATACTCTTTGTACATCCCGATGTATTTCACATCGCCGACTTCTATGGATACACTAGACATTAGTTCCAACACATTTCTGTGAATCGTTAACAACTCGAATGCGTTCATACGTTGCCTAAATCTTCCAAGTATTTCACTCTATTTGCTACTGACGTATATTCTTCTACGGAAACAACCGGAGCCGGAGCCATCATCATACCCTTTGCAACTGCCCTCGCTAACATCTCCTCACCTACTGCCTGATTGGATGTCGTTGTGACATTGATCGGGACGCCGCCCCCTATTTGGTTGAATGCTGATAGTATCGGGGAGAACATACTCGTTGCCGACGCCGTCAAAACACTCTCACCATTGGATAACATTGCCGGGATTGAATCACTTGTTGCAGTGCCCGGACCGTTGACCGCTCCACCCTCTGCAAATTTAGCACTTTTTACCGTTTTTATTGCAGTTGCGATGTTAGAAAGTATAGTGCCTATCGTTGTTGCAATAGCTGCAAGATTTCCGGGGAAAGGAACCCCCGATGCAGATTTAATACCTTCTGCTATTGCTACTCCCGAATTTATAGCAATTTGCGCCAATGCCAATACCTTAGAAGCCATTGCAAAAGATTTATCTGATTCTCCTATTGCGTCAGTTAAAGACATAAGCCCCCCTGTTATATCAGACATTGCCTGTAACTTTGTTTCTTCAATAGAAATTTCCTTTTGTGTCAATGCCTTTTTTGCATCATTATACTCGTTTTGTTTTTCAAGTTTACGAAGATTAAAGGCTTCAATGCTTTCACCTTCAAGCTGCTGCAATGAATCTAACTCGGCTTTTTTCTGATCCATTTTAATACGGAGAATCTCTGTTTCATTACCGTATGCCGCGGCGATCTCTGTATCAAAGCGAAGTTTCAAAGCATCCTGCTGCTTTTTTATCACATCATTGTCGTGTTGTACGACTAGATCATCTACAAGCTTATTATATTTTTGCTGAATAGCGTACTTCATTTCCTCGGTCAACTCCTTCTGGGCAAGCTCAGCATCACGTTGCGCTGCAAACTGCTGCATCTTGAGTTGATATTCTTGATCACTACCCGCTTTTACAGATGCAAGTTCATTATCAAGTATCTTCTGTCTGATATCAATATCTTTTAGTAGTTGCTCATCGGAAAGGTTTTTCAATGCATCTACCTTTTGCCTTTCGATGGATACGATCTGTTCTTTGATTGCCGTCCTAGCAGACTTATTCAAATCCTTTTCGGTAGTAAGTCTTCTCCTTAAATCCTCTATCTGACGATCATATTGGTAGTTTACTTCCTGACGTTCCTTGACACGAGAATCCTTTACCAATTTGAGAGCTTCATCCTCTGCTTTGCGAATCTCAACGATCTGTTTTTCTCGTATGGCCTTTGCCTTTTCTACAGCTTCCTTTTGCTTTTCAGTATCCTCTAATGTAAGGTTGGCTAACTGCGTCTGCATACGACGAGTAGACTTGTAATATTCAGTATCGGCTTCGATCACGGAAGCCTTTGCTTCGGCCAAACGTTTCAATGCTTCACCTGACTTATTACCCATCTCAATTTCATGTTCTATCAATTTTTGATTGATAGTGGCCAATCGTTTCTTTTCTGCCGATGCATCCTGTTCGATGGTAAGGGCTTGCTTTAGATAAGACATCCTTTCTTTTGTGTTATACTTATCTTTTTGCGCTACCTTATCCCTTAGTTCAGCTACTTGCCTTTCCCTTTCGGCTGACTTGACAATTTCTTCCCTGCTTTCTCTCGCAAATTGATTAGCGAGTTTTTGGTACTCAACATTCTCTGTAATTCGGTCATTAACCGACTTTATCGCATTGCCCACGAGAGGAAGATGTTCGGCCATGCGCATAGCCCACATAACCATCTTTTCTCCGACTTCTACCACCGATAATATTTTCCCGGCCATCCAAATGAGCACGTTAGTAACCGCTTCCATCAATATTTTTAACGGAGCCATTACCTCTTTAAGCTTTGCACTATTTGCAGCACTGGAATTTATGCCTTGATTTAACGCCGCAAGGGCAGCAGCTATCCCGGCAATGATTAACACAATAGGATTTGCCAATAGGCCAAGTAATGTCTTTCCAAAGGATACAACAGCCTGTTCTGCGATCTTCACAGCACTTCCTAAGCCATTGCCAAACATACTAGAGATATTCTGTAGTGACTTATACCATTTGCTTTCACTGCCGAGCATCCCTTTCACACTATCCTCATAGTTACCAACGTTCCTATAGAAGCGTTGAGTCTCCTCTTCTGCATTCTTAATCTCATTTGTAACGACATTAATCTTATCCCTTAACTCCTGTCCTTTGGCTTCACTACGCTCGGCTCTACTAAGAGAGTCATATTCTTTAGTAAGGTTTGAAAGTTCGGCACGAAGAGATCTCAAACTACCTTCCTGTTCCTGCTCTACTTTGCGGTTATTCTGAATTTCCTTATTAAGCACCCGGATGGCATCAGAGTTTTCAGTAGCCGCAATCTTAGTTTCACTCAATTTAAGATTATATTTTTCCCGGCTGATGCGCCCGGCCTCTAAATCTTCCTTGAGTGTTTTTTCCACTTTTTTTAGGACGTCAAGTTGTGTCCTATACTCCGCAATCTTCCTGACTGCGTCATCATAACGTACTCTAATGTCGAGTACTCTTTCCTGTACATTATCCATATCTACACCTCCAATTGTAAAAGTTTACATTCACATATACCGGTATTCTCTGCCTTTATTTCTATGATAGCATAGTATCTACCATACTGACCAAGATATATCGGTACTGTCACATCCAAAGATTTCAAATCAAAATCACTGATCTCTATCTTTTCCGTAATAATAACCGGCTTTCTGATTATTCCCTGATATGATTGATAATAGTTATTAATGAGCGTTGGCCAATCAAGCCCGGTAAAGATGGCCTTAGACTTTCCGCTATCATCCTGCTCGATGAGAATTCGTGATTCCACGCTAGAGAACTCCAATTCTCCGCTCGTGTTATAGCTATATATTGGCACACTTGCAATGCCACCACGAGTGTCACTTGCAGCAAAGGGTAATGTCACCGCGTCTCTTTCATAATCAATCGTATTATCCTCAATCACAAGTACACCATCATAGGAAGAAACAACAGTATCATCATCCTTATACTTCATTCGGTTGTTACGAGCAAAATCATCTAGTATATAAGCAATCTCATAGGGCTTATTTTCGTATGTCTGGGCTACTACTCTACGCGTCCAATCTTTAGCCTTAGATATATTATTCCTGATGGTATCCACAGATACGAAGCTTATTTGTCCCTCATTTTCGGATGGAATAGCAAACAATCCACATAGAGAACAAAGAGATTTTAGGAAGTCGATAGTTTTTATTTTAGGCAAATTCTCAATTACTGAGAACCTGTCACCCATCTGAATCTCTTTAGGTTTCATGTCGAATGTCATACGATGAGTATCGCTTCCGGATAGTTGCGTAAAGCCTTGCCGTAATCCGATAGTAAAGAAAGATCCTGTCTGAATATCAACTTCAAAAGGAATATTATAATAATAGGGGAATTCTCCAGGAACAACTGTATAAGGGAGATACCGGAAGTTTTCCATCACACTAGTATCACCATAGAAAACTACTATATTGTTATTCTTGCTTTTGAAATTAGGCGTTAAGACAACCGTGCCATCAACCTTTAACTTTACAAAGCGAACGATTGTGCCGCTTGTATCAAAAACGTATTCAAATGCAGAGCTAAATCCCGGTCCTTTTTCTAAATTAGTCCAATATACTAGACTTCCATTTTGGGAAGTCTGTACGTTATTGGCATCCAATAAGCCATAGTTGTCTCTTTGGTTAGCATGCCCACCGTTACGCGTAAGCAAAGGAATAATCAAAGTTGATAAAAAACTCTGTATATTATCCGGCCAATTAAAAGTTAGTCCGTACTTGTTCTTTATCTGATTGAGAATATAAGACACCCGTACAGATGGGTGATAAGTAGCAAGCGTCTCTGTAGACTTGAGACCGAAATTGATCTTAGAAACAATAACACCTGCATTCATATTATAATTGCTTATTGCTAAAGAGCTATTCCACTGAACATAATCCTCATTTACAGGAAGATCATTTAATGATATGCCTTCCTGTATAAGATCATTCATCGAAACGAAGTTCCCCCAGGTGATTGCGATCTCAATGGTATCTGATACAGATATCAATACAGCCTTTGCCTTAGGTATAACTTCCACACCATTGCGAAAATACCGGGCATCGTGCAGAATACGAGGATAATCGGTATCACACGCCGGCAGATCTGCATGCTGTATGATGCGCTGATTTCTCACCGTCTTAGGAAGCTTGATAGTATAGCTATTATTACTCACTATCTTACTAAGGTCCGTAAACAGGTTACTCTTGTAATTGAGCGTTATCTTGCTATCATCATCAAGATCGACCAGCTCACCGTCAATAAAAAGCATTTCGTCTCTCATAAGCTTTGAACACTTGTCTCGGGTAAAATTATTGTTGCTATAAAGTCCTGCAGTACGCTCCGGGACTTTGTGAAGGTCTCAACTGAAACATTGACAGCTTTCCAACGATCCACACCGTTGACGTCCTTACCGGCATACATATCTACTACAGGAGTAAGAGCTAATTGGAAAAGGAAGTCGTAAGTATTGGCATCAATCAATGGAGCGCAAACGGGAAGAGTGTTATTCTCTGTTTTCCGTTGCTTTCTTCCCGAACCGCCGTGGTAACCATTCGTATAATTATAATCCTGCATATTGTTTCGGATGAACTCTCCATCATTCGAAATCTGCCGGCTCTCATCCCCTTGCTTGAATAGCCAATACGAATAATATCCATGTCGGTTTATCCAACGCAAATAAACCCCGTCCGTACAATCATCTACAAGTAGCGTTACCTTAGATGCTGCATTCAGTAGCCCCTGAAATGTAAAGTCAAACGTGTTATCAAAGACGCTGGCCACCGATGAAGATCCTGGCAATTCAAACACAAGTTGAGCATTTGCATTGATGCCATTCATCATTAAGTTATGTACCTTTCTTCCGGGCAATGCGATTGCATCCAAAGCAGTACCATCTGCCGTCACAGTCACATTGCCTGCAGCGGCTGAATACATCCCTACAGAGAAAGGGAAGTTCTTAAACCAAGTCAATACACGGTCACCGTTATACCTCTCTCCTACTTTCATAGCTCCCCAAATAACAAACGTGTTGAACTGAAAGCTATTGCCTACACTACCATCTGAATTATATAGATTGATTTCTACGCTGAACAAACGACCAATCTTACTATCTTGTGCCCCGGTAACAGTATAGTCCACTTTACTAAACTCAACCGCATCAAATGCCGCTTGCATATATGACGATACGTCAAAGAAACAAGCAGTACCGAACATGGCACGCTTTTCCGTATGACTCTCATTTGTGACGGTATCAGTCACCACCATGGCCACAAAAGCCCACGCTTTACCAAGCACATTTATCACAACCGGATTAAAGCAAAAAGCTATCTCATCCGGATACTCAATCGTTGTACTGTCAATTGCCTGCGTTCGCATTACTATCAGTGTTTATATGCTTCACATCTTCATCAAAGATGCCAAACACGCGGTTCATAATTTCTTTAATTGTCTCTTCTATGTCATGGGAGTAGATATCTTCACGTCCACCTCTACGATATAATTCAGTGCCTTCATTAGCTATCTTCCGAGCAAGCAGATAAGCAAAACTCTTCGGATTGTCTACATGAATACCTTTGTCCTCAACCCACTTCTGTATGATCTGATAGAAGCCTCTCGGCACTCTACCTGCCCCACGTCCGGACTGTAATACACCGAATGCTTGCCGACCAAACAGAATACCATGGTTATCATCAACAGACACATTCAGGCTTGCAATTGTCCGACCACTGGCCTTTTGTCCGGCACGTATGTGATTATCTATGATACGCTGGCGTAAGGAACCCAACTCTTCAACGAGCACTTTCTTAACTTCATCCCTGTTTCCCATCAGCATAATGATACTCCGTGTATCTCTTTAAGTTGTAGTTCGATTGTTATCCCGGTGATGTTAGCGTCCAGCTTATCGTAAAAGACAGAGTAAGGGACATCGCCCTCAACAGGCTCAAACAATCCGCTCTTATTTAGCATCTTGATAAAGTCAACGGCATATCCCTTGCAACGTTCTATCACTTCATCATTCGCCACACCATCAAAATCAAGTTCCGTTATATCTGCAAAGGCTAACATACAGTTAGGGCAATCTCTTAGTTGTGTACGTGACAAACTAAACTTTCCCGACACAGGGAGTACGTTGATGATTGCCGGAAAAGGCAATTTGTCAAGGCGTACATTTGCCGTAGCCCAGTTGTCAAACAAATAGGTTATGCCTTGCATGCTTTCGGCAATAGAGGCGATCTTTCTTTCTACACTTGTTTTCATCACTTCTTGTTTTGATAGATTTCACGTAACCGACGCTCATAACGTATCTTCTTAGCGTCCATATCCAAACACTTATACACACGTACCCAAGGCACACGTTCCACTTCCTCATGATCGGTTATCCCCATACGCAAAGCATACCAATCAATCATCCCGAAAAAGCCGAACTCCAAATTATCAATGCCGGCACTCCTTTCCTCCTTGGTTGGCTTTACATTCGTAGAAGCAAACAGCTTGTTTATACGCTCCACTTCCTTTGCCACCCAATTAGAGAATCCCAATACTTTATCAGCATCACATAAGAGTACTTTATCCTGTGACAATCCAAGCAGTACTTTACATGGGGTAAACAGGATACCGGACACATCGGAGATAGACTGCAATTCTATCAGCTTACCAATACAGATATCATTCAATGTGTCAGGTACAGACATTTTAAAAACACTTTCGGGCTTTGGAAGCTTTTCAATCTGGGCTTTCACCTCTTCCGGGTTGGATGCCACTTGGCTCAATATCAAAAATTCTTTTACTGTCATATCGTTGCTAATTTTGCTTTCGCTTTTTGTGGTATTGGTTTAATCCTAAACATCATCGCCATGATAAGCATATCAAGATAATCAGGTGAATGACCGAGTATCTCTTTCATCTTATCCTTGCTAATTATTCCTTTCTTCTTGGTGTCCGCATCTATATGATCCTGCTTCAGCACGCCAAGCTCTTCAATAATACTTTCACGTTGAGCTTCGGTACAAATAATTCTTAGCATACGTGCATTGATCAGTTCAGCCAATTTGAAGCCACACTCTGACTTAATGTTATCATATTCGGGATTGATGGGTCTAGTGCCGCCGTGGAACTCTTTAATACCCGTAAGGTAACTCTCAAGGTATTGCCCAAGCCCATCACTATCGACTATTGTCATACTCCGGGGTATTCCGAACTCAACCATCAAGTTTTTGAGGTCCGTTTCGATCATCTTACCCGGAGAATAGTCTTTATCAATCCGGATCGTACAGACATTGCCAATCCAATGACCGGCAATAAATCTATCACGTCCTTTCATTGCTAGGTCAGAAGAAAGAGACGGCAGCCCTGTTGGCTTTATATGCTCATTCGTAAACAGATCACAGATTGCATCATATTCACATAGCACTGCCGGATCATCATCATACTCCCAATTGCCGAAATAAAGACGTTCCTTAGTCACCTTATCTTTTGTTGTCCGTAGCGTCTCTATATAATCCTTTGTCGCATAGGGATTGTCCTGTACAAGGGCGGGAATAAAAGCATACGGTGTTTTAAGTTTCCCTTCTTTCCACGGCTTATAAAACTCCCGATACAACCAATTCTTTTTGGGGTTACAGGTGATAAGTATCTTTCCCGGAACGTTATACACATCATTCATGTGCCGCCCTATACGGGTTTTCAACACCTCAAATGCCAAGTAATGCACCTGGCCGGCTTCCTCAATCCATCCCCCGGTAAACTCTTTAGAACCGAGACGCTCATACATCGGATCCTTTACCGGGTAATAGGTCAAATCAAGAAAGATGATTTCCGAACCATTATCGAATGATATTCCGTCATTAGTTCGATGATATGCGCTGAAGCCATGCCATTTTGAAACCTTATCGAATGTCACGGCAATGGACTCCCGGCTATCCTTCAAGTTATTTCTTCCGGCAAACCAACGAGTACCGGGAAGATAATATCCGCATTGCATCAGCCATTCACAGCCCAACCAAGACTTACCACCCCCACCGGCACCACCATAAGCCAAGAACTTAGTTTCTTCATCCCGAAGGAAGTTGTATGCTAACCGTTGCTTTATGTTGACCTTTGCTTCTATCATTCTTCATCAGAAACTTTATTAGCATCCGGAGTAAAAGGAAGAAAGTTGAAGCCTTGAAATTCCTTACCAGCATTTGTATGATCAACTTCTTGTTTGTCTGCAAGCCCAAGAGTACGAGCTATGATGTTGGCATTGAACGCCCCGACACAAGCCCCCTCAAACTGCTGTGTCTTGATTGTTTCTTCCACGCGCGCGATGACCTCCAAAAAATCTTTATCTTTTTTATTTCTACATTCATCTCTGAATTCCCGAAACCAATTCGTTGAAGCTCCCACATAGATACAGAATCCGGTAAGAGAATAAGGGCGTGATACAGGTGAGACCTCACGTTGTGTCTGCTCTTCATTGACAATGCGTGTTCTCTTCCCCTCTTTGCGCTTCACGGGAATAGTCTTTTGAATTGCTTTCTTAGTAGTCCATGGATTCTCGTCACACCATTGGAAGTATTCACATGCTGCCTCCCATAAAATATCAGGAGTCGAGAATAATTTGTCTCTCCCATGTTTGTTCCTTAACATCCAAAATTGATTTCCTTTAGGTGCTGCCATCTTATTCCTCCTCTGTTTCACGACATAGAATTGAATCTATATCTTCATCCGTAAAATCTAACTGCGGGTATAATACCGGTATCTGCTTTAAGTCACCCTTGAAGAATACAAGAACGTTTTGATGAGTCTTACCAATCTTCCGGGAATGATTGAATTGATTGGTCACACGCATGGCAAGCGAGCCTATCTGTGTAGCAAGTATCATCTCATTGTAATAATGTAACCCAGCGTCAAGGAAAGCCTGTATAGTATCACCTACGAAGTTATAATACTCCCCACTCTTAGCACGAACTTCACCAACGACGAATACAACAAAGCGATTATCGTTAAGTAATGAGCAGCTCTTCCGAATTATCGTTTTGTATGAATTAAGAAAGTCCTTGTATTTCATGTTAGACAGATCACGCGGATTATCGGAATAAACTTCCAAATCCGCATAAGGCGGGCAACTAAAGAGTAGATCTGCTTTCAAGTCGGTGAAGTGTTGGTCTATATCACAACTATCACCACACTTCCAGATCGGGCACTCATTCGCTGTTAACGGTGGCTGTATTTCCGCTGCATTCTCATAATTGGCTTTTACCTGTTCCGGACGTAAGTCAACACCTCGATAGGACATACCCAATTTAGCGGCTACAATACCACGGACAGAACCACCGGCAAACGGGTCAAGTATCTTTCCTTCAGGAAGATTAAACCAACGATACACAAGTTCACAAAGTACCGGGTCAAAGATGGAAGTTCCACTCATCATCGGAATATTATGCTTCTGACAATAGTCTGTTATTTCATCCCAGGAAGGATCGTGACCGATCTTTTCCCGCATACGGTTACGCACTTCATATATACCGGGATTTTGTGCAGAGCGATTGAATGTAATATCCTTTTCCCGTCCCTCTTCGCTTTTAATGCCTAGTGCCAACCATGCGCGTTTACGTTCCTGCCATCTGCCTTGCCTGGCATCAAGAATAGAAAACGGGGGAATAATAAAACGATCCTTTAATGAAATGACACGAGCATCTTTCGCTCCGAGAGTATCAGGAAGAAAAGAGGAAAAACCGTTAAAGTCTATATCAGCAATACCCCAATCTAGCAATTGATTACAATCCCATTCCATAAGCTTGGTAACATCCCACTCGCCGTTATTCACGTTGTCACGGATGATGATTTCATGCTCACGCTCTTCCGTTAAACCCTCAATCAAGACAGTGGGAACTTCTTTCATTTCTAGCTGTACACAGGCATCATAGCGTTGGTTCCCAGCAATGATAACAAGCTCACCGGTACGGTTTGACAGGATAAGCGGGCGGGCTTCGAAATAGTCCGGATTACGTTCTATTGATTCTTTCAGCTTTGAGAGCTGCTCTTCCGTGATGGTTCTGGGGTTATTTTCCAGTTTCTTTAAATCTTCTATTTTTCTGTAAATCAATTCCATATTATCAATGATTGCGTTACAGAAATAAAGATACCGAATAACCCTCTAACAGGCTACCCGGTATTTAAAAAGTCACTATCACGTGGTGAGAGTAAGATCTATTCAGAGATCATTCATTCAATCATTTTTTTGTAGAAAAGAACATTTTATATATTTTGGATACTATTTTATGATTGATATAAAAAATTGGTACACAATTTGTTTTGAAATTATTTCTTATTTTATCTTGATAAATCACCGTCCAAGTATAGTCACACCATTGATTACTTATAATAGGAGATTGACCAATATACATCTCCTGCATAACCGTAGCAAAAGGTTTAATATCTACAATTTCGATATTAGGATTTTCTTCTAGCCATTTATTAACTTCTGTTTCAACTTCAGATGGCCAATTCGCTTGAAATATTTTTATTTTCATTGTTTTTCCTATTATTATTCAATATCCTTTAATACAAAAATCTCCATCTCTTAATATTATCCTTAGTTACGGCAATTTCATTTTTATGACTCCACCCATTCTCTTCTTTTGGCCAGTTGGGCAATTCGGTATATTTTGCATATTCGGGTATAAATACATGAAAGGTACCATCGTTCACGCATCCTTTTGTATGTCCTTGATATATACAGGGTATATCAACATCAAACAATAGGATTCTATGTTTAGGAATATCTTCTGATATGTCATGCCAAAGGAATTCCTTATACAGTTCGTACATTCTTGTTTTTACGTATTGGTCTATGACATATCCCTTTCCTGCGATAAGTCCGTCATCATCCCATAATATTTCGGAATAAATTGAAGCTTCATTTTTTGCAATGGCATATACTTTATTTTTATCCCATCCAAAGGCACTTTTAAATACATGACTACATACTCCGTAATCCCTCATATCATAAATAATAACCACTAAAATGAATTTGTCATTATCAGAGAGCCCATCGAAATCAACTTCTTCTGATAAATCGGGAAAACAAACATCCTTATGATTAAAACAGTCTTTTATGTTAGACGCATCGTATATGCGCCTTTTTAGGTTGAATAGTCTATTGGCATACTCTTCCTGCTCTTTTGTTAATTCGTTCATACTATTTTTCTTTAATGGTTCGTTCTACATAATCCGGGCACGCTGGTTCTCCAGGTTCCCCAATGTTACAGGAGAAATTAAACCAATGGCAGCTGTCACATTTTGGAAGAAGTTCTTTTCTCGCTTTTTCTCGATCGGCTTTCATGCGATCTTTTATATCTTCAGGTAGCGCGTCTTGCGCTGCCTTATCAAATGTAATGCATTTCATATTATCCATTTTCTTCAATAGGTTTAATTAAACGGAAAATAAAATTTTTTGCCCCTTTTCCATTTCTGCAATCTTACAGTTCTTTACCGCTTCGTTGAAATAGGAGTCTTTGATTTCAAACCCTATCCCCTTTCTACCTAAAAGAATGGATTGATAAATTTCAGATCCAATACCAAGGAATGGAGTTAAAATAGTATCGCCCTCATTGCTCCATAATGTCACCGCCCGATTAATGGTGTCTAACTGTAAAGGACATATATGCTTCTCGTCGTTTTCACCGCGGGCTTTCATTCCGTTAAGCGTATTTGAGTAGTCTATATCCATCCACACAGGACTGGCGTACTTCTGCCACGTGTCAACCGATATATTGCACCGTACAGGGTGTGTATGCTCACCGTCTTTGCGAAATACCATTAAGTAATCCGGTATCCCTACTCTTGACATAGATGCATCCTTTTTCACTTGCTTGTGAAGCAAACCTAACGCCTTTGTTCGCTGCATTTCGGTAACAGGATTTTTCCATATAGTTACACGAGAATGATAGATAAACCCAGCTTCTGCAAACGCTTCTAATATCATACCGGAAAAGTCCCGTAATCCGATAAATCCCTCTTTACCTTTCTGAATAGGTAAATCCATGCAATGAACGGCAACGTTTCTGCCATTCCACATAACTCTATACAGTTCTTTTACAAGGAACTTGAAAGCAAAGAAAAACTCTTTATAATCTTTAGAATTGCCCATATCTTCCAACTTGTCAGAATAGGTGTAGAGTTCAGCAAATGGTGGAGAGAATATAGAGAATCCGACACTATCATCGGGGACATTTTGAATCAGCTGTACACAATCACCTAAATAGATTTCGCAACTATCCGATTTGTAGCTTTTCAATACTTCCATATTTTGCAGTTTTATTTGGTTCTTGATATTTCTATTGGTCGCCTCGCTCATCGCATGCTGCATCTCATTAAATTGCTTTTGTTTTTCATCAATGGTTTTCTTAACATTCTGCATAGTGTCTATAACTATCAGATAGATATTCACATCATATTCTTGTCCGAAACGATAAGAACGTCTAATGCCCTGATAAGTAGATTCAAAAGAAAAGTCAAGTGAAGCAAATATTTGATTGTGGCAATTTTGGTAATTTAACCCGAATTGAGCTATCTTTAGTTTAGTAATCAATACCCTAAATTCACCTTTTCCAAAACTCAGTAACTTTTCTTTTTTATATCCTTTGTTATCGCTCCCTTTTACTTCAACGGCATCAGGGATTAGCTCCCGTAACATTTTTCCCTCATCATCGTGCCCTATCCATACGATAAATGATTCATCAGAATTGTTTGCGATTTCAGCGACACGGGATAATCTTTCGCTTATTGTATCTCTCAGCTCTGCATGATATGTTGTTGCGGATACAGCCGTGTCATTAAACAGCATACCGTTATCCCTTTTTGCCGTTTCTACAACTTCTTCAATGATATTCAGTTCGGGGAGCACATAACCTGATCCATTAAAACCGATATCATCCGGTTTACATAGCATAACCGCCCATGTGGATACAAAATCCCAAAACGCTTGCGTTGCATGTCCTTTTAATCTCCATGAGGAAGTATTACCACCGTCATGTACAAAATACATAGCAAGCATTTCATTACGATTCATCACGTTTAAGAACTCCGCATGATTACATAACTCCATTGTATCGTTAGGGCTTGGTGTTGCTGTACATGCTAATTTGTAAGGAGTATCTTTAAACTCATCAATCAGCTTTTGTTTCGTTTTACCATCGAAGTTTTTCAATATTGAACTTTCATCCAATACCACACCGCCAAAAAGACAAGCGTCAATATTATCCAAGTTATCATAATTGGTAATATAAATGCCAGGCTTTAAATCTTGGTCGAATACCGTTGTTCCTAATTCTTCTACATAGTATCCAAACTTATCACCCTCTTGTATGGTCTGGGGCACAACGCCCAAAGGAGCAAAGATAATGACAGGCATGTCTATGTGGTTAGCTACTTGATCAGCCCATTCTAGTTGCTGAATTGTTTTGCCTAGCCCGCAATCCTCAAACATGGCAAACTTTCCGGCTTTCAAGGCTCGTTTCACACAATACTTTTGAAAGTCAAACAGACATTCATTTATAACTCCGTCATTAACATCAAATCCGCTTTCTATGCGATTTTGTTTCTTTGTTTCTAAAAATTCCATATATTCTTTCATATCAAATTCATTATCACATTAATACTTTTAGCTATCTCCACAATCAGGAAAATTAATGTCCCTATTGCAAGTGTTATGATTAGTTTCTTTATCATGCTGCAACTTCTTTTAATTCACGTAACTTTCTACACAAAGCTTCACAAAGCACTTTAGCCATATTGACTTCGACGGCATTACCTATAAACTTTTTTTGATCTGCTTGGCTGCCGATGAGGACATAGTCTTCAGGAAAGCCCATAATGCGCTTCAGTTCCGGTATGCGAAGCATACGCATCTTAATATCTACTATTCCATATAAAGCCATAAACTCTTTTATTTTTATAGTCATGGGACTGTCTGTTTCGTAGATTTCAATCGCCACCTGTCCGGTTTCCGTAGCAATAAGATATGGCGGACGTTTATCCATCTTTGCTATCAATGTGAAGCAAGGCTTATCAATAGAACTTCCTGCACTATTGAACTGTGGATTCATCAGGTAATGCCATTTCCTGTTTGCAGTTATAGTCTGAGCCGGATCATCAATTGAACTTCCCACATTCCCGAAATTGGTATTCATCACCCAAGGCTTGCAGCTCACAAGATTGTATTTAGGGTTTTGTGTAATGCAACCTAGTGGTTTGTCGGCAGAAGTCGGCTTGCTTTGTCCGTATTGCTGATCAATAAAGACAGGATTCACCAATCGCTGTTTAGGAATGGTAGTAATACCAGGACACGGGTCGTTAACATCGGAATGTTGTCCGCCTCCCGAGTAATAGTTAGCGAAAAATGGGGATACCAATGAAAGCCTGTCTTTTGTAAGTAAGGTAGGGCATGGACTATTAAGGTCTTTCCCTAAATCATTAAAGCTATAGGAACAAAGAAAACGGCTGTCAATAAACGCTAATCGGTCTTTTGTGGTAACCGTTGGTGCAGGATCATTTACTGAATGATTGTGCCCGTTTCCGTAATAAGCCGAGATGAAAGCATGATGATCAACAGTAGTAATACTTCCGGATGGTCCATCAACTGATACGTTTTTGCTATATGGATTACCGCCAAAATATTTAGAGATAAAAGCAACTTGTGCGATTCCTAAACGATTCTGAGTTGATACTACCGGACAGGGTTCATTAACTCCCGGGGGATTATATTTTCCTGTCCGACTCATAGAATTGTATTTTACTAAAAACGCATCTTTCCCACCTGCCACAAACTTAATCAATCCGGCATAGATACGTTCCAGTGTTTTCTCGGCAAGTGGCTTTTCTCTGAATATGGTTTCGCCCTCATCTTTAAAGTTCAGCACGTCTTTTACAGGCTTCCACGGCTTTAAACTACTGAACATGTCCTGTCTTCCGCCTTTGCAATGCGTCGGATGCGGAAATACAATCGGCATCCCTTTCTTGGCAAATATCCCGAAGAAGCGTTTACGAGTGGTATATGCACCATAATCGGCAGCGTTAAGAATACGATAATCGAAATCGTATCCGTATCTCATTACATCGCGTTTCCACCTCTCATACGAACGTCCCTTGTCTTTTGATATAGGTTTTCCGTTTTCATCCATATCGCCCCAACACATAAACTCTTCCACATTCTCAATCTGAATATAATCAGGATTAATGGCTTTAATATATGGGAATAAATGATCGGCTAATGTCCGGCTGTCCGCATCCCGGGGCTGACCTCCTTTGGCTTTACTAAAATTAGTACATTCCAAACTTGCCCACAGAACAACCTTTGCATTCGGGTGCATATAACGAAGCATCTGAATGTGACTGATCAGCCTGCTAAATCGCGCTCTCTTATAAAGAAGTGTGATATCCTCAGTGAAATGCAGTGCATCAGGGTGATTGGCCGCGTGACTGGCAATGGCATTTGCATCATGGTTTACACAAGCAATAACCTTTGCACATTTCTCTTTATCAATACGAGCGTTATCTACACCCGTAGATGTTCCGCCAGCCCCGCAAAAGAGATCGATATATAATAAATCTATCATCCTTATGTTTTCTTTTAAAAAACCTGATGGTTTCATAGCTTTAATTTTATTTATTTCTAATCTGAATAAAGCCCCGCCTTTCCGTTTCTTTGAGCAGCTCCATATCGGAGTCTTTTATTTCGGCTATTGTTTCGCCGTTGATAGTGGTATAGTGGGGAATATTAAACTGTTTTCTGATTTTTTCTCTAATGATGGGAGTAGATGTTTTTTCCCAATGGATTGTTAGTTTCATAGAGTATCGTTTTTGAAGTACGATCTAATATTAAGATCTTCGGGAGGTTCATGTTGAACAGGAACATAAGGTGCTCTCTCATCAATAGATCTGTTATTTTGCCTACGGATTAGCATGTCAAGTTCATCCGACCGTTCCCGGAGAAATTTCCGAAAGGCCTCGCCAATGGTAAGCATGTCAAAGTAGCCGTAGAACTTACCGTATCTACCAAGCTTAAACCGGCCTATGAATAACAGAAACTCTGTGAGTTTGATATGACTATACTGCCTGCAAAATAGTTGGGCAAATTCATCCATAGCGTTTATATCGGCACTTTCTTTTGTGGATGATACAAAGTCAAGCCCTAGTACTTGCGTTTTAACCCACACGGATGAAGAGCCATTGCCATACATTCGCTCAAGGTCACCAATAGCCGGGGATTTCTCACTGTATGCCTTTTCTATGTCAGACACAAGTATTGCACTTAGTGATGATGAGAATGCCGCAGATAGCCCGCTAAAGTTCGGGTATCTCTGTTTCACAGCCATTAACATCGCTTCCTTGCTCGATGGCTGCGTACTCGTCAAGGAGTGCTCTTGCCTTTGTTGCTTTATCAGATTTCCGATTGTCTTTTCCATTGCCTTGATTTTTTTCTATTATCCAAAGATTTGCCCTACTATCCCATCGTTCTATTTTTGCTCCGTTGGTATTGCGCCAACCTAAAGCCGAGAAATGGTTATAAAAAATTTCCGCTTGTTGCTCCCAGTCTGGAAGCTTTCCGCGGAAATACTCTTTTACCTGTTCAGGTGTAGGATGAATAAATTCTGTCTTTTTACGAGAAGAAACTTTTTTAGGTGGAGGATCCGGTGAAAATAACTCGATAGAGTTATTCTCTATCTCTTTCTGTTTATGTTTCTGTTTATATAAAGGGTTACCGTTTATGTTACCATTTACGTTACCGTTTATGTTACCACTTTCGTTACCATTTTTGTTACCTTCAGAAACATAAAGGATAGAATAAAAAGCTCCACTTACTCGTTTTTGTCCTTCTTTAAAAGAAATCAATCCTTTCTGTTGGAGTTTGTTGCGCAGGTCACAAATTGTTTTGCGAGAAATGCCTAGCTCAAGCTCTACATTTCTCGACGGCAATTCGAACGGATTAGTCCAGTTTCTCGAGTTACATTCTTTCAGCAAATAGAAATAAAAATCTGCCTCGTAACTTGTCATAGGTCTAATACGCCTCACTGACCAGAAATTATTGATTAGTTCTATGTAATTCATCGTAAATAGGAATTAACTTCATTCATAAACTCTTCCAAAGAGTGACAGACAACATATTTGTTGCGCGCTTTTTCAACTTCAATCTGCCAAAGCTTCTGTTCCTCACTTTGCTTTCCCCTAGGTGTCTTCATTTCAATACAGAGGGAAGCATACCCTTTCTTCGGAAAAAGAAGAATAAGATCTGCAACTCCCCGTATCGAACCTTCATATTTCATTATTGAGCCTGTCCTTACATCGCGTTTACCACCATTAGGAACAGAAAACATAAGCCGGGAAAGTGAAGGATATTGAAGTCGAAACCACTCAATACAATTATGCTGTATCTTACTTTCTGATTGGGGTTTCATTTTTCCGTAGTTTGATTATACCACTTTTCAACCTCAGCTAAATGTTTCATCAATGAAGCAAAAAGTGCCATACTGATTCCGGCACCACTGACATTTGGATTTACCATTCTTATCTTACCCCTTTCATCTTCCAAAAGAGTAAAGGAGATCAATGATTTTTTGTCTATATTTTCATTACTCATATCTTACCTTTAAATAAGTTCATTGCTAAATCAACTATATTCTCTTTCACTACATCATCGGTACCTGTAACACCATTGGCAATATCCTTTTTTGTTTGGATAACCTGGTACATATATTCATCAATGGTATCTTTACCGAGGAAGTAATAGCAGTTAACGTTATTCTTTTGACCGTTCCTGTGCGCCCTATCCTCTGCCTGCTCACAGTCAGAGAAAGTCCACGGGAACTCAACGAATGCCACACGGCTAGCAGCAGTTAGCGTCAGCCCTGTCCCACCCGATTTGTAGTTAAGAATGATAAGCTTGCAATCCGGGTTCGTTTGAAACTGATCAACGGCGTATTGCTTTTGCGACTGGCTATCTTCTCCGGTAACCGTAACAGCGTGAGGGAAAAGTTTTTTGAGTTCGTAAACAACCTCTTTGAGGTAGGCAAAAACAATTAGCTTCTCACCGCCGTCAATTACGTCATGAATAAATTCGGCAGCCGCTTTGATTTTACCACGTGCGGAAACAGCTTTCAAAATGCCCATCTTTACCATCACTTCACCACGAAGGGAGCGCGCGATCTTTTCATCATCAGCATCTTTATAATTACGTAGATAACTTATTAAGTCGGCCTCTGCACGTTTATACTCTGTACGCGTGGTTATATCAACCTCTAAATACTGTCTAGTCTTATCCGGTAGCTGCTTCAATACTTTTGATTTTTCACGCCGGAAGAAACAGGATTGCCAAAGTCGCCAATTCAGTTCTTTCACATTGGATGCTTTCTTTAACCCGGAACAATACTTATCAACGAAATGCTTATAACCGCCAAAGTCTTCAAGCCGTTCCATGATCTTCAATTGTTGGATCAGATCGGTGTTATCATTCACGACAGGCGTTCCGGTAAGTTCAAGGATAAACTCCTTTCCTTTACAGATACCCTCCGTAAACTTGCTTTGTTGTGTCTTGGTAGATTTACATTTATGACTTTCATCTATGATTACCGAACGAAACAAAGAGATACGCGGGTCAAACGTGATTGACTTCATCGTGAAACGAGCATCATCTTTCACACTCAGCACAAAGAACTTTTTCAAGCTCTCATAGTTAACAATGAAGATATCACAGCACTTTGCCTCAAAATACTTCTGCCATGAAGCTTTATTATTGTCATCTAAGATTAATGCCTGCTTACCTGCAAACTTCTTAAACTCACGTTGCCAATTAATCTTCAGGGCTGCCGGACAAATAACAAGGCACGGATACGCTTTTGCTATCGTAACCGTGCCTATTGCTTGACAAGTCTTCCCGAGCCCTGGTTGATCCCCTAATATACATCGCTTATGTATCAATGAATATGCTATCCCCTCAAGCTGATAATCGTAAGGGTCAATCTTTAGATTGTGTGGTACCGTCAATTTTGGCATTTCGGGAAGAGAGAAATCACCACGAGGCATTGATGTTTGTTCTGCCCACTGTATTGACCCGCAATATCCCTGATTGACTGCCCATTCTGCCATTTTGTTGACGTACCACTCATCAGCACTAGCAACTATCCAAGCTTTTTCGTCATAGACGTATGCCCTTTTTATGTCGGCCGAAACGGATGGTATTTTCTTCACGCACTCCACTAATCGCGGGTGATATAGGAATTTGAGTTTGAAACCATCCGGGTACTTAGTTATACAAAAAGGTGCTGCCATACGTTAAGCTGCGGTTTCTTTTACTTTGTGTTTACGACGTGGTTTGATAGTTTTTCCGTTAATCTCCAAGGTGACTTTTGCATCATCTAGATTATTTACGGATTCCTCAATCTTATCGGCAAATGGTTCTGCAGATTCACCATCAAATGGCAATTCCTGCTGTACAATTGCCCATTTTTTAGCAGTCAGATACTGTTCAACCTCATATTTACAAGCGTTGATAGCTTCCATCAACTCAAAAGAGTAATTATAATCTTCATTATCATTGCTGAACATGGTAAAAGGTGCATTCAGATTAAGGACCTTCTTACTTTTCAAGAACCGTTTCCCTGTCAATGTCACCCCTTCACTGTCTCCATCGCCACCGATAGAGAAACCTGTCACGTCAAGAGTATTCAAAATATCGTCCGGTAGTTCGTCAAACGACTCTTTACCGTCCGCCTCTTTCATTTCACAGAGAAATGCAAGGTGCGGAACAAGTTCCGTGAAGCAAAATTCCAAATCTTTATGAACAATGTTCTTTCCCTCAATGGTTACAGTGTCATCATTTTCATTCTTATACACCGCAATCAATGTTTTGTCTTTCGTGACTTTTGCTTTAATAATTTTCATTTAAAACCTCCTTCTAAATAAAGTTTATAATTCTTGCTGAATATTATATTTATCTATTCTTATACATTTGAACCATTTCTTCATAACCCACGTCACCATAATAAGGTAAGTAGCAGCCATGCTCTGATTGAGCCCATACCTTAAACTTATCCATAAAGTTACTCAGTTCCGAAATTGTCATTAAATGTGTCTCGTAGTCCTTTAATTCCAATTTTTCAGTTATAGGATTATTATATGGAATTTGACCAAGAATAGCCCGTTTGACATCTCTTTTGCAATCATCTTTTGAGACGTATCCAAAGAAATCCGCCATAACAGAAAACCACATGTGAATTGTCCTATTTTGCTGTCCAGTACGAATATCTTCTTCTTTGGACTTTTTCTTTTCGGTCAATGCGAATGTGGCTTTCTTATTAATCAATTTTTCAAAATGCACTTTGGCCTTTTCCCTTTCAAAAGCATTCAATGAATTATAAATCATTCCTGTGCAAATATTTTCTTATCAGTTATTAAGTTTCTGTTTTCTTCCAATAACTTGATAAACTCCTCACAATGGTTAGTAAGAATTGGAGTATCACGTTCGGGATTAAAAACATAGGTTTCTGTGTATGTTCCAGATACGTAGCCATCTTTACTAAATTCAACGACATTGTATTCGAATGTTCGTACATCTGAGCCGTTCTGCATAAGAGCATAGGGATAAACAAGATGCTGAAAGTGATCTTTGAATTTTCCAACATAGTAACTTCCTGTAGTCTTAATATCGTGAACGGTGGTTGGCATCAGTTCATCTATAAACCCGTAAACAAGGACAGAACCAAATGAAGTGGGTAGAATAGCTTCAACCCTTTGCTGAGTAAGTGCACCTTTGAAATAGTCAGCAAACTCTTTACAGGTAGAGATAGGAAAAGTGAATGTGCGGTTGTTGTAAACAGCAATGTACATTGTATCATTCCATCCTCTATTGATCTCAATATCTTTCGGCTTCCTATTCTCAATAAGGGCATCTACAAGCTCATTGAAACATGTTCCTCTGTCAGCTTTCTCACTATCAAACGGCTTTCGGTTTATTCGATCAATGAGTTCTTTAAACTGCAATTCGTGAAACTCCTCGGGTGTATGGGGCGGATTTTCTGACCATCTCCAATAATTATCCCAAATAGCATCACTATTTAGATACCCATTAAAGGCATCTAATAATGTCGCATAAAATCTATAGAGCGGTTTCATATCTCTATCTTTTCAAATTTAATGCCCCTACCATTCATGAAGTCACCCAGAGCGACAATATCATCTCTTGTACCGGTAACCTTAAAAGCTCTGACATAAATTTTGCATGAAGAAGTTATTGCGGAGCTCTGCATTGAAACAACCGGATCTTGCAAGGATTTATCCAATTCAGGTCGTACAACGGGAGGGGTTTCCGTTTGTATCTGCTGTTCCTTAACTTCCGTTCTGACTTTTTCAGCTTCGGATGCCACACGTTCACGGTTTTGCTTGAGCGTATTAGCGTACTGTATAGTTGAATTGATATTAAGAGTATCCAAGTATAAGGATTTCAATAGTTCAACATCTTCACCAATAGCTTCGAGCGTTACCATATCATCGTTGATTTTGGCTATCATTTCGTCAAGTTCAGAATTGATATCCTTTTCTTTAACTGTTTTATTAAGCCATTTATCATTGAATAATCTTTCAAAAGAGACAAGGGTAAATTCTTTGTTATCAAATAATTTTTGAATTGCTTTCTTCTTATTATCCTTGTACGTTTGCTCACTTTCTTGAACCACAGAATCAATCTTTGATGAGCATTCATTTATTAATTTTATGGTATCCGAAACGATTTCTTTAAAGGCATTGAAAGGATTCATGAACTCTTTTTCAAGTTCGAGTCTCTTAGAGTTTAAAGCCTTAGAAGCCTTATTCAAAGTGGCTTTGTCTTTCTTCGCCTGATCAATGTTCGATTCATTATAATTAGCTACATCGTAGTTCGGCAGAATACTTTCTACAAAAGACTTTATCTGCATTGCATTAGTAGTCAAACATCCTAATGTTTTGTCCTGTACCACTAATTCCAAATTGGTTTCCTTAATTTCCGCTTTCATAATTATAATAGACTGGGTTGTTCTACTTTATCAGAATATTTTTTAGTAGCAGTATCATAAGCAAGGTTTAATGATTTTACTTTAGCAGAGAATAAGTTGCGTGCCATCATTAAAGAACTGCCTACATGCTCAAAGTCATTGATACGTAAGGCAAACTCATTTGCAGAGTTGGCATCGGTGATATAATCAATGTTCTCTTTTATTTCAGCAAGAACCTTGTCATATTTATCTTGCTCGATTTTCTTATCTGACAGCATAGAAAGATATGGTATAATCACCTTTGAAGCTATAAAGTCATTCTTTGCCGTTGGTTTGGCACGGGCATCCAAAATAGTCGGTATTACCATTATACCAGGTAGGTTACAGGTATTCTTTCCATCATTTCGATTTGTAGGGTCGAACGTGATTGTTCGTCTTTGAACGCCATTCTCGTTTTTCATTTCCAAATACCCTAAAAGATCAAGTTCCGTAACAATAGAGTTATAAGACTTATCACGTAATGCAGGTACAAATACCGTATCATCTCCCTCTTTCCGTGTATCTCGGTGAGCTACAAAAATTACATTCTTATTTAAAGAAGAAAGCTCTCTCGTAAACCATAAGAACTCGGCATTAACATTATTCCAATCTTTAAATCCTGATGGCTCTCTATTTCCGCATTTATACGATTTAATGAAATCCATCATTTTGCCTATTGTATCAACTACAATTGTTTGATAAGCGCTTAAATTTTCTTGTAATACTTGCCTCAAGTCTGTCCATGATTTAACCTGCACAGTGTCGATACCTTCCAGATGAGACATGTTTACACGTTTTACACCATTATCAAAGTCTAATAACAAAGGCTTAGGTGCACTTAACGCCAAAGTAGACTTTCCCATACCGGCTTGTCCGTAAATCATCATTTTTACAATAGTCGGGATTTCTAATTCGTTTGCTTTCTTAATAAGTCCCATTTCTTTAATTTTTTAGGTGAATAAATAAGTTTCAAAAAAAAGTTCCCGGATAGGCGATCAAACCACACCGGGATATACCTCAGTACAAATAGTAAGATTAATATAATACTTAAAAGGGGCTTACACCCTACGGCGTCCTTTCCGCGCGGCTTTATTGGTTAATAATTGATTTAATTGTTTTTGTTACAGATACTCTCACAAGCACCGGTAACCATGATTAAAAAATAAAACTCTAGTTTAAAGTGAAATGCTTCCCCTCCGCTGAGAGGTTCAAATTTGTGGGAACACCCGGATTCGAACCAGGATAGTAATAGTTTCCTCGTATAATACGCTGTTATCAATTACTCTCACGTGTACATGGGCAATAACCAATTCTGCCATGTCCCCATTTACGTCATCGTTCTTCATACCCTCTTCTGAACCAATGTATGTCAGATTCGTCCATATCCTTATATATGGGGATAAAAGGACACTCTTTATTGTCTGTTTCAGCAAAGCCCGTTAAATCGACTTTCACTAGTGGTATGCCACACGCCATATCTTCTGTCACGTCATTTTCACTCAAACCGTTAGCCCAAGACACATCAACTAATATCATATCCGGTATCTTACCAACTTTGCGCAATCCAGCGGCTATTTTTTCAATCATAAATCTTTCCATAATCGTTTTTACTTAGGATTATATACCTTTCTTAATACTCTATGGTAAAACCACACAGAGTACAAAAGCCCAATTATATTTATCCAATAATTAAAATCTCCAGTGATGGGGTTAGGCTCATTAAGAGTCAACATACAAGGCAGTGCTAGCAGGCTGAGCAGTAGCACGTTTATCATTGTTCTTTTCATACCTTTTTAATTTTACTGATTTTCTATTCTTTTTATTCCTAACAACAGCATATCTAAGTACATCTGCGGCATTGCAGAACCATTTCCCGTTTTGCTTATTTGTAGGTTTTTCGACTCTCACTTTTCCCTCATCCATCAACCTAACTAATCGACCTCTACCCCCTACGATAGAAGCAGATTCTACTTTGCCAAATGTCTTAGTCTCCATTATCCTTAGGATATCAATCAAACGATATTCTGCGCTCCCATCAAAATTTGAATATCCATTTATATCACTCACCTTAATTTTCATGCCGATAGAGAATAAGTATCATTGTGACTTTTAAATCTTACATATCGCATTGCAATACGTGCTCGAGAGGGTAACTTTGTTTTTCTCATATCAAGGCTATGCGATGTAACCTGCATCACGAGAAAGAGAATGCAGAAGAACAACTCTAATCCATGCCGCCGAATCTCATTAAGGTCGAAATTCCTGTGTAGACGCTGGCAAAGCATATAAAGCACGAGCTCGGTATCTTTGGATATTCCAAGCTTACGATAAATAGTTCTCTTTTGAGTTTTTACAGTCCAAAGAGATTTACTCAAGTTGTCAGCCACTTCCTTATCGGCAAGTCCCTTGCAGTATTCGTTGGCAACTTCATATTCACATTGAGATAAAACCAACATTACGCCACACGTTTAATCTTAAAACTTCCGGCTTTCTTGTCTATATTTCCTTCTCTTTTCCAATCTGCACCCTCAACACACATTTCCAATCTGAGTCTTGAGAGTAAGCTGTTAATTGTCGAAATACTACGAATAGGAAAAGTCAATACATCCCCAACCTTCATGCTGCGCAACGTAGGGGAATAATCTTCTGTTACTAATTGTCCTTTTTTCATTGTTCTAAATTTTTAGTTATTAATATTCGTGCCCCGATAACCTACAACGGTTTCTTGACGGAATGATGTACCGTTCGGGGCGTTTCAGCCAACTCCATTTTGCACCGTTGCAAGTCTCCTGCTCCTTTTCGTTTTCCAACGAAATATCATCGCTAGGGTATTGCTACTCCGGGTATCTCTCGCATCCTCTATATTGAGGGAAAGCGCCTGTAACGTTTTCAGGAACGAACTACTTAGGGTAGTCACTCCAATATGCTCCCGCCATACTTTTTACAGATTGTTCCACGTATCGAGACGTGACGGGATATTTTTAAAAGCTACCCGGCCAGGTTGGATAAATCGGATTTGCAATTTCCTCTATCCCCGTTGACTTTGGACCGGTTTGAGTTCTACCTTTTAGTAGCTTTTATATTTTTTAATCACCTACGTAGTGAGAACCGAAACGGCCTTTGCTATTAGGATTGTAGAAAGCTGATTGAGGAATGCTTAAGTCATTGTAAGCAGCTGAAGGTTTTGCAGGTTCCCAATTCTTGAAAGCTTCTGATCTCTTTGCACGTTCTTCTGCTTTGCGTGCTTCATCTTCTTTTCTAGCCTCTTCCATTACTTTACGCTGGCTTGCAACCATTACATCAAACTTTGCCATCTTCCAAGATTTTTTTAAAGCTTCAGCCCAAGTGTATTTACCTATTGTATTATTATATAGGCTGTGTGCTCTCTTCATAATATCTGATAAATTGTACTTTTTCATTGTTCTTACTCCTTTTTAGGTATGTCAAAAATTTGTTATTCTCGTTCAAACTCACTTACTTTGTTGTTGTTTGTTGTTTGATGTTGCAAATATACAAACATCATTGATATATCATTAATATTATCACTTATATATCACTGATATTAACAATATTTAATTATAAGCCGCTAATATGTACGATTTAAAAGGATTTAGATTAAAATTTGGACTTACCCAAAAGCAGCTAGCAGAGATGTTTGAATGCAATCAACCAAATATTTCTGCAATGGAGAAGACTATGAGGGACTTGGAACCACACCAAAAAGAAGCCCTTATTAGATATTCTAACGAAGAGTCTGTAAATAGCTTTATTATAGAAGAATATACTGATAATAATAAAGACAAAAACGGCTATATTACTTATCTATTACCTATGTCTGCTTTGGGGGGAACATTAACGGGATTTGCAGCTCCCGGTACAACACTACAAGATTGTGAAGCAATAGTATCGCCTATTGAAAATGTTGATTTTGCAATAACGGTTTACGGAGAAAGTATGGCTCCCGAATATCCATCAGGATCACGCATCTTAATTAAGAAAATTAATCCGGATATCTTTATAGATTGGGGAAAAGCGTATGTACTTGATACCCCCAATGGAGTGGTTGTGAAAGAAATACACGAATCTGAAAAGGAAGGATGTGTTAGGTGTTACTCTATTAATCCAAACCCCAAATTCAAACCATTTGATGTCCCATTAAGAGAGATTTTTGGCATGTATAGAGTACTAATGTGTTTATCTGCTAAATGATATAATTATGAAAAAAACGGTCTTTACATTCACATTATTATTGATAATTAATATTATGGCTTTTGCCCAAACTAAAGAGCAAGAACCGCAATCAAAAAGTAAAACAATAGCCTTTCTTGCGAAAGATGGAAGTCTTCTAAAGAAAGAATTTTACGACATCGAAGGAGGCAAAATTGATGGGGTTGGATTCCAAAATATTGTTATTTCTGATATTATTAGCAAAATTAAAATTGGGGCACTAAGAATTACAACATCGTATTATTCTTCCGCACTTGGGAGTAGCGAAACTTACATTGGAACATTAGACTATGATGAACTAGACGCATGCATTAAATCTCTTGAATACATGAATGAGCATGTTATAAATGCCGCTCCAACCACATATACGGAATGTGAATATAATACTAGAGATGGGATTAAAATGGGTGTGTTTTGTAATTCAAAAAAAGGATGGTCCTTTGTTATACAAACCAAAAGTTACACAAATAGATCTGCCGAATATTTAAATATACAGTCGCTATCCACTGCCATACTACTGCTTAAAAATTCTCAAGTTCAACTAAAAGAAGCCTTAGGAAAATGAAAAAAGTATTATTCTTACTCGTAGCAATAATTGCTTTAGTCGGCTGTAAATCAAAAGAAGAGAAAGCTGCCGAAATGATAAAAAAAGAGTTATTTAAAACTCTCTATGATTTTGATAGTTATCAACCGATAGAAACAAAAGTCGATAGTGCTTTTTATTCCGCATATACAGACTCAATGGTACTAAAACATGGATACATGCTAAATCAGCTTATTAAAGAAATTAATAAAGCAGTTGAAGAGGTAAAAGATGCGCGAGAAATAATGGATATTTGGGGAATTGATACTTATTCTTCGTACGGAAGGTCGAAATACTACGAAGCAAGAGATAAAGCTAAGGAAGCGCTTAACAAAGGAAATATTTATTCAAAAATGATGGATCTAGAATCTGATACTATCAGACTATTATCTCGCAATATAAAACATGATTTCTGCGGTTGGAAAGCAACTCACAAATTCAGATGTAAAACTAAAGGTGGAAACCCATCTATAGGAAACTATATATACTTCTTTGACAAAAACATGAAACATATAATTTTTAATGAAGATATTGAAGATGAAAATCTAACTCAAGTCAGGAATCTCATTAAAGAAGCTATAGAAAACGACTCTATAAAAGCGAAATAGATTTCAACAGAGTAACGTATGGAGCAACTACAACTCATTATTGGAATATAATACAAGAAATGAAATGAATCTATTAATCAATAATTGTTCATGCAATCATACAGGTTCTTCCTATTGTTCCCTCACTCCTACTTGTAAGGGCTGGGGTTGCAAGTTCTTAGGCACACCAATTCATGAAGTGCCGGTAACGGAAAAAGAGAAAGCGAAGTTATTCTCCAAGGTGTACCGGGAAGCAAAAGACAAAGGTATTTTAGAGTGTCCTCACTACCGGTCTATTTTCATAGATGAAGTATTAGAGAACATCCATTTATCACTAAAATAAGAAAGCGAATCTTATAAAAATCGATTTGAGGTTTTTCGATTAACGATCTAACAGGGTACACACTAGAAGTTTAGCTGATTTTGTAAATTATAAGTCTAGTTTAGTTTTTGTGTGAAACGCTTCCCCGTTAGCGAACGACTCGGGAAGCGTTTTTTTATTGCAATACAGGTAGTTAGAAATATAGATGCTTTTGTTTTGGACTTAAATTTAAGACAAAACGATTGTCGGAAAATTGTCGGACAAGCTTTAAAGTTGTCGGATAGTTGTCGGCAAAAAAAGTAAAAAAACATGCCAATTTTAAAACTAGTAATTATACCGACCAAGGTATTAACAAACGGTAAACATAAGATCAGAATATCGGTTGCCCATAACTCTAAAACAAGATACATTCCCACCAATTGTATTATAGATAATCTATCACAATTCAAAGATGGGCAAGTTGTCAACAAAGAGGATGCGTCATACATGAACATGAAGCTTCGTGATTTGCTTAATCACTATCAAAAAATCATTGATACCATTTTTGATGCGGATATATATTCATGTTCCGAGTTGCGCACTATCCTTTTGCAGAAGAAAGACTATTCGAGCACTACATACATACAAGCGGCCGATGAGTATATAAAAGAGCTATCGGAAGAGAAGCGGGATAAATCTAAAAAGTTATACAGGCTTGCGTCAAACTCCTTTGTGAAGTACGAAGGTGATATCATGCTTATAGCTATTACTCCCAAAAATATACGGCACTTTGAAATGCAACTAGAAGACAAAGGATTATCATCAACTACAATCAAGATATATCTGACTCTTGTAAAAGTCATCATCAACTATGCGAAGAAACGGAAGATGGTCACCTACGAAACAGATCCTTTTGATTTTTGTCGTATGCCTGCAGCAAATATCCGGAAGCTGGACTTGACTATAGAAGAAATAAAAGCTATTCGGGATGTAGAACTCAATCATTATAACCTAAGAGTGGTCCGGGACATATTTATGTTATCTTATTATCTTGCCGGAATAAATCTCGTTGATTTAAACAGTTCTGGAATATACCAGGAAGAAAACAAAAACAGGGTGAAAGGAAGACATCATTGCCCGAAAAAGTTTCGTGCAGCACGGTTTTGAACTAGGCATATCGCTTGAGATACTATAGCACTGCATAGGACAATCAATGAAAAGTAATCGCACTATCTTTAACTATTTCCGAGTTAAAATATCCACACTTTGCAGGTTCTGCAGTTTGGCGTACTTCATCTTCTTTTCTAGCTTTTTCTATTGTTTTACGTTGGCTAGCTATCATGAAATCAAACTTTGCCATCTTCCATTATTTTCAAAGCTTCAGCCCAAGTGTATCTCACTGAATTATTATAGAGATTGTGTACTCTCTTTATAATATCTGATAAATTGTACTTTTTCATTATTCTTACTCTTTTTGGATATGTCAAAAATTTGTTATTCTCGCTCAAACTCACTTACTTTGTTGTTGTTTATTGTTTGATGTTGCAAATATATAGTAATCAATTATACACGCAAATATAGTTATTAACTATATATAAATATTATTTAATTTTTGCGAAGATATGATTGCAAGAAATAGGATATGGGAAGAACTTAAGCAGTCCAAGGCTAATATTATTGGCTTGCAGAAGTATACAGATATTAGACGAGCATGGGCTAGATGGTATAATGGAATGATTGCATTAGTTGCGTCAATTGGAGCAATTGGATATAGCCTTGACGAAATAATACCCTTCATAAGCTCTATAATAGTCGGAGCCCTATCTATTGCAAAATCAATTGCTCCAAATTTCATACAGAGTGCCCAAGAATTATCAGAATTAGATGTACTATCTGATTTTTATGTTCGATACATGAACTCATTAGAAAAAATATGGTATGATTTCGATCATGATATTACAAATGAAAAAGAAGCTATGATTCGTTTTTTTGAGTTAAAAGAAACAGAATGTGATAAAGAATCGGCTTATAATCGAGGAGTTAGGCACATATCCCAAAGTATGCAGAGTAAAATAGATATAGAAGCAACAGAGTATATTAATAGAGTTTATTTTGAAAAAGAAAAGGAGGAATAAAATGTCTAAAAAAGCAAATACAAAAAGTAACCCCAGTAGTAATTCTAGGACAAACTATGGTGGAGGATTCGGTAAGGTGCATATAGTTCACGATACCCCACCCGCTCAAAACTCAATACCAACAACTAACAAAACACCACCACCCAAAAGCAAGATAAGTGGGAAATAATTTTAGACTCAGTACTAATATCAAAAAATTAACTGATTTATAAAAACTTAACATTATGAACAATGACTCAAAATATATAGAAAAAGGGATTCCTACAACAGTGTCTACACCCCCACCACCAAGAAGAGAAGAGCGCTCAATACCGAATGTAGTTAAGACACCGCCCCCTCCAAGCAAAGGAAATGAAAAAGAAAAAAAATAGTAACTGGAGTATTATTGAATTATTGGCTTATCTACCCTCTCGACAGGAACTCCTTTCTCTGACAAGAATCTTTTTAAGTAGAAAGCTATCCCTTCATTAGACATAGGTTTCTTATTATTGAGATGTTTTATTTGGTATACCAAGCCTTTAAGCTCAAATTCAGTTATCACAGGCCTATACATAATATTTAATTTTTTAGAGCTAATAAATAAAAACAAAACATGAAACATATAATATTTAATGAAGATACTGAAGATGAAGACCTAACTCAAGTCAGAAATCTTATTAAAGAAGCTATAGAAAATGACTCTATAAAAGCGACAGATACTTCAGCCAAGTAATTATATATGGAACAATTACAACTCATTCAGAGTAAGATATACGAGATACGAGGTCAGAAGGTGATGTTAGATCGTGACTTAGCAGAACTTTATCAAGTTGAAGTACGTGTATTGAATCAGTCGGTAAAACGAAATATGAAAAGATTCCCGGAGGATTTTATGTTTCAATTAACTTCTGATGAATGGAATATCTTGAAATCACAATTTGTGATATCAAGTTGGGGCGGAATACGCAAACTTCCTTATGCTTTCACCGAGCAGGGATTGGCTATGCTTTCAGGAATATTGAACTCTGACATAGCCATACAAGTAAATATCAATATTATGCGTGCTTTCGTTGCCGTGCGTCGATTGATAACTAATCCTCCTGTTGACAAAGTGGGAAAACTACAGGATGAGCTGAACGAACTAAAAGCATACATAGAGGAAGCATTTGCTGATTACAACGACATTAATGATGACACCCGTATGCAGCTTGAACTAATTAATCAAACATTGGCCGAACTGCAATCACAGAAGAAACTATCGGAAAAACCGCGTAACCCAATAGGATTTATAAAACAAGATAAGAAATAATAATATAACTAATCAATTAGAATGTATTGTATGAAAAAGTCAGTAACAGTTCTTTCTCCAAAAGCTAGTCCATCCATCCTTGAAGAGTAAAGAGTATGACTTTATCAGGATTGGTTAGAACCCATTCTAAATAAAAATAAACTAAATCAGAAAAACAATACATAGACATCAAGAACCATCTACTAAGTGCCAATGAAACACATAATATTTTAGTAAGCAATATTTAAATGCGGGGAGCTTTCCGATGTCAGCTACCCGCATTTACTTTACAGACTATCGTTGAATGTCGTGCATCAACGATAGTCCAGTTTCATTCCAAATCGTCATTAATAAACTTGGTATGGAATTATAATATTTTTAGCATCCACAGAAATCTTATAGATGCCGTCAGCACCTTTCTCACGAATCAATGGAACNATACGTGCTTGCCGGGCATCAGGATTATCACCGTCACCCCATACATGGTAAATATAATAATATTTACCATCTTTTCCTTCAAACACATCTCCATGGCCTGAACCCTTCTCACCCACGATGTCACGGCGGATAATAGGATTACCGGAGTACTTTGTCCAAGGTCCCATGGGTGAACTAGCTGTAGCATAACCCACAGCATAATCCGGATCTTTATAATGATTAGCCGAATAAAAGAGGTAGTAGACGTCATCCCACTTCACCACTGTCGGTCCTTCCATAATCCAGCTGGTGTTATAGTTATACATCCTTTCCCACGGTTCGGTAAGATCCAAACATTTTTTCAGTGTATTCGAGTCAATGGTTCCGGTTGCCATATTGAATTCTGCCACCCAGATAAAGTTGCCCCCACCAAAACGTACGTGGTAAAGATAGTATTTCCCATCCTTGTCTTTGAATAGAAATGGATCGATATTTCCTGCGGAAGAATCAATCGACGTCACTTTATCTTGTGTGAAAACGCCCGTCATAGCGCTTGCATGAGCTATCGCTACATGCTCATTAGCTGTATAGAGAAAATAATATGTATTGCCTTCTTTATACCATTGTGGTGCCCAAAATCCTGTACTGCCATAAGTACTCCCCCATTCCGGCCCGAGAATAAAACGGTAAGTGTCTTTCACACCCGTAGTCCACTTCTTCAAGTCATCAGACATCAGTACAGTAAATCCCCGTGACGATTGATTGCCTGTTTGTGAAGTTCCCGACATGTAATAAGTCCCATTATCCAAGAAAATAGTTGGATCAGCATAAGAGATTTTTTGTTTTTTCTCAGTAGTGCTACCTCCTCCATCATCCGGCACAATACTTTTAGCATCGGAACTCCCACAAGAGCTAAAAAAGTATACAACTGCCGCCATATATAAATACTTATATTTCATACCAATTGTTTTTATTCATTTATTTCCGGACAAACTGCCTTGATTGAGGGTTGTCCTTTGTCCACATAAGGCCATCCGTCGCTGCCCCAAAGTACCTGATCGAGGAGTACTACCCGCCCCTCTTCAGGTCGATCAGCACGAAAGGCATGATAAAGCGTCCACGTATCTCCTTTGTCATCTTCTAACAAAATGGAGTTATGGCCCGGCCCCACAAATGCGCTGCTTTTAGAGATAACAACGGTGTAAGCATTGTCCATCATCTTACCTCCATTTTTAGAGAGATAAGGTCCTGCCAAATTCTTCGAACGCCCAACCACCATCCTATAAGTACTTTTTGCCCCTTCGCAACAAGAACCAACGGAAGCAAAAAGGTAATAATATCCATTCCGTTTCCACAGATTAACCCCCTCAAAGGCAGTACCCGCTATTTGCTGCTTAGTTTCAAGCTTCGGTGTAATAGTCAGATCATTCGTCAAGTTTAGTTCCATAAGATAAAGCCCGTAAAAGCTCCCCCATAGCATATAATACTTACCGTCTTCTTCATATAGAAATTCGTCTATTGAATTCTCTACATTGACATCTTCGCTACTAAATATAACACCTTTGGCTTTGAAAGGGCCTTCCGGGTTATCAGCCGTAGCATATCCAATGGTACTTACCCAAGGTTTTCCCCATTTAGCAAGTGAATAAAGCAACAAATATTTCCCGTTGATGTATCTTATCTCTGGTGCCCAAAGCGAAGCCCCATCCACATCCGTTGGTCGAGTTTTATTTGTAAATACAGTTCCTCGTTGCTCCCAGTTTACCAAATCTTTTGAACGATAAATCGGTAAATTACGAATGTCTTCTGTTCCATATAGATAAAAATATCCATTACTGGCACGCAAAGCTGTAGGATCAGGCACAGAAACCGGAATAACGGAATTATAATACTTGTCCGGTACCGTTTCATTTTTTGTTTCGTTATATTCATTTTTGCTCGCAGAACAGGAACATAGGAGAAAGCAAAATATAGGAAACACGTATTTGATGAATGAATCTTTCATGGTTTATTTATTAAAACTCAAGAGAGAAAAAATAAAACTGTTTTGCAAAAGAAAGAGAAGGCAAACAATCTGCCTTCTTCTTTCTTTTTGATCTATCGAACGGATTAATTGTAACCCGGATTCTGAGTAAGATGATCTATTTGCACTGCATTAGCCGGAATAGGCAAAATCCAATAGTTATCTCCTCCCCATTTATAAGAGTAAGTCACTTTACCCCACCATTGGCTCATGCCATTAACCGCTCCATTGTCATCTGTCGTGGCAAATTTCAGGTCTTTCCATGTTTTCCAACGAAGTTCATCGAAGAACACTACGTCCTCAGCCAAAAGTTCCCAATGGGACTCCTTCATAATACGTTGCTTCAAGTCATCCTTACCTGCTACTTGAGTATAGGTATTTGAATTCAGAGGTTGTGCACCGGCGCGATTACGCACTTCATTTACCTTATTAACAGCCTCATCTGTCTGTCCCGCTTCATTTAAAGCTTCCGCCCATAGCAGCAAGATTTGTCCATAACGAATAAGCGGGAGGTCAACGGGTGAATAATTCACGATAAGTTCCATCCCTTCACCCACAAATTTACGATTAGTATAGTAAGCCATAGCAGTGATATCAGTGGCATAATCATAGGTAGGAGCATTCAACGTACGATAAGGGAAACGGTATGTGTAGTTTGTGGCTACTCCGCTGATACCACCCGAATAAATACTGTAAGGTGTTACGACAGATGCACCAAGACGTGGATCCCGATTGGAATAAGCCTTTAATATCCTGGCTTCATTACCGCTCTTCAGGTATTTGCTCATATCGGCACCATTCTTCTCTGCATTCGCATATTCCGAGTCAGTAAGTCCATCACGATAGAAGTACACGGCACGCGCTTTAGGAGTCATACTGCTATAACCGGGAATATAATCGTCCCAATTAAAAGGACTTCCGTCAGCATTCTCGTAGGAATCTACGAAACGGGGATTGACAATGTAGTTTGTCCATCCAAGACCTACACCCGAACCATCATTCGGCAGACAACGGCTCCCATAGAAGTGATTCTTTTGGTGGGAACTGCTACCATTGTCTTTATCGGTACATTGGATAGAGAAGATCATCTCGTCACAGTGTTCATTCGCCAATTTGAATAATTGTTTATACGAATTTGTACCGCTACCCGTATAGAGTTTGTAGCCACAATCTTTTACCGATTGGAAGTCATTAATCGCTTTCTGCCACTGTTTTTGCCACATGTAGACAATACCACGCAAGGCGTAAGCGGCACCTTTGGTTATATGCCCGTAGTTATCGTCACTACTGCTGTATTTATCCGGCAGATTCTTGTCTTCAATACAAAGCGTGAGGTCGGTCACCAAGTTAGCCCACATCTCATCTTGTGTACATTGTTTGGCATTTTTCGTATCATCGGTGCTGGTGAGTGCCTTTGTGTAATAAGGGATATTACCATAGAGTGCATTCAGACGGTAATACCACCATGAGCGCAAAAAGCGGGCTTCCGATACTAAACGTGACCTTTCACTCTCGTCCATATTGGGCACATTAGGCATATTTTCTATCACATCATTAGCGCGAAAGATGCCGGCATAGTATACCTGCCACCAGCGCGTGCTTGCTCGATCGTTAGTAGAGGTATTATTACCCAATAAGGAACCGAATCCTCCGACCCAGTTGGCATCAAGGTCCATCATATATGACCAGGTATCCCACCAACCTAACCAAGCGTCATTATATCCATAATACAACATATTGTAAACGCCGTTTACGCTCTGTTCAGCCATTGTGGCATTTCCCCATACGGCACCTGAAGCTGCTTGATCAGAAGGTGTTAGATCCATATTCACACACCCCATAAAACACAAGCCTAAGCCGGTCGTCAGTGCCAATCGTTTATATAGTTTTTTGATTGAATTTTTCATTGAATCGCCTCCTCATTTTAAAATGTAACATTAATACCAAAAGCATATTGCCGGATAGGGAAATAACCGTTTCCTGCAGCCATCTCCGGGTCAAGACCTTTAAATTTGGTGATAGTCAACAAGTTTTCACCCGTTGCATAGATTCGCAAATTCTGTACATACAATTTCTGCATCCATTTGGAAGGGAAAGTGTAACCTACAGTCAGGTTCTTCAACTTCAAATAATTACCGTTGTGCAACCACAATTGGCTGGATGTCTCGGTTTGAGCAGTACCACCGATTGTCAAACGTGTATTCTGGGAGTTGATGTTGGTACGGGGATCTGAAGGATTTTCAGGATCGTAGAAGTAATGATCGTTAGCCACATCCTGACCAATACCATAGCAACGGGTCAAACGCGTACTGTTCAAACTCTGTTCCCACCAGGAGATCTTAAAGCCTGCGGCTCCTGCCCAGCTCATAGCAAAGTCAAATCCCTTCCAATTGGCACTTGCCTGAAGTCCATAATAATACTTCGGTTTGGAAGAACTATTTTGGAAATTGCGGTCGTTGTCATTACCATAAACTTTATCACCATTGCTATCGGCATATATTACGTCACCATACCAAATACCATTCTTTCCGATAGTCTTAGCCGGATAAAAACTATAACCTGCGGCTACCATAGCCTTTAACCATTCCATATCCTTCTCGGTACGGATCATTCCATCTTTCGGTCCACCGTTCAAGTTCACCGAACCGTCAGCGTTAAAGTAACTGCCATTTCCTTTATAGAGGTTTAGCATATAATATTCATTGATGGTATGCCCTTCGAGTACGCGTTGATTACCACCTGTGGATACGTCACCAATATTTGTGGAATAAACGCCATTCGTCCAACCGCGTTTCAATGCACCTTTATATTTCGTTACCTCATTTTTGTTTAGAGAAAAGTTAGCATTGACGCTATAATGGAAATCTCTCAGATTGTCTTGCCAACCCAGTGTCAACTCAAGTCCCCGGTTGGTTACTTCTGCAATATTTTGATATGGAGAAGTAAAATAAGCTAAAGTCGTGGATAAAGAAGGCTGATAAAGAATACCGTTCGTCACTTTATTGTACCACTCAATGGTCCCATTCAAACGATTCTTCAGCGTGGTTACATCCAAGCCGATGTTAGTTACAGCTGTCGTTTCCCATTGCAGATTGGAATTGGAGAACGAAGACATTCCGAAGCCCGAATTCACGTCATCTCCGAATACATAGTTCTTTACGGCATAAAGAGATTGGTATGCGTAATAACTATTGATGGCACTATTACCGAGCTTACCCCAAGAAGCACGCAACTTTAAATTGTCGAAAAGATTGAGATCTTTCATAAACTCCTCTTCCGAAATACGCCAACCGGCAGAGAACGAAGGGAATGCACCCCAACGATTTGCTTTAGCAAAACGGGAAGAGCCATCGTAACGTATATTAGCTTCAAAAAGATAACGTGAATCGTAGGCATAATTCACACGACCGAACCATGAACGGGTAGCCAACTCTCTCGTATAACCGGAAAGATAACTAGGTGTCGTCATGGCATTGAAATCAATCAACGTGGGGTTTACCATACCCTTTTTACAGACGTCAATTACTCTCTGCCACCAGCGATATTCTTCATAACCGCCCATAGCCGACACATCATGCTTACCGCCGAATTTCTGGCTATAATTCAATACAGCATTACTTTTCCAGCTTTGTTCGTAATTCCGCCAATCATAGACTTTAGCTTCTGCCAATTCAGCCGATGTAGCGGGATGATTTGTTACTGTTCCGCTCAAGAAATTCATGCGTGGCTTATAGTCTGAATTATAGTAAGTCTGCTCGTCGCGGAAGTTATCATAATAAAAATTATAGGTAAAATTAAAATGTTTCAAGAAGTCTATTTTCACAAAGGGATTCACATAAAACTTTGTCTGCTTCTTAGCTCCATCTTGCGTGTCAATGAAATAAAGTGGATTCGTAGCGGAAGCATCTTCTTCTGTAGAAGCCACAGCGCCATAGTAACCATTATAGAGAGGATAAGTACCAGGATTTGCTTTCTTCATTTCGGTACCTGTCAGGTTGTCTATATTGTTACGTTCCTGATCGGTGTGATAGCCCCATGCACGTATTCCCGCGGTAAGAAATGGAGAAATCTTCGATTCCATATTGGAACGCATATAATATTTTTGCATGCCCGAGTTGGGTGCAATACCCGGATTATTGAGATAAGTCGTACTGAAACTGTAGCTGGTACGTTTCTCCGAACCCACCACCGAAACACTGTGTTCCTGCATCCATTTGGGATTGTAAAGAACGTCGTACCAATCTGTATTCGGATAAGCAACATAATTAGGATAGCCGGAAGCGGAAATGCCGTTAGGATCTTTTTCAGCTGCACGCCATGCATCAATATTGCTTTGACTATAGAGTGTAGCAGTACCACTGCCTTCACTTGCTTCATTGAACAGTTCCATATAATCGGCATAATTAGACACCTGACGAATCAGTTTTGCAGGCGTATTCAGAGAGAACTTACCGGAGTAAGTCACACTGATCTTTCCATCCATCGCTCCCCGCTTGGTTGTCACCAATATAACGCCATTCGCTGCACGATTACCATAAATGGCACAAGAAGCCGCATCTTTCAATATAGATATAGTAGCAATATCGTTCGGGTTAATCTGATTCAAAGACATTTCCATACCATCCACCAAGATCAACGGACTGGATGTATTCAACGTACCTATACCACGAATCGAAACGCTTGCACTCTCTTCATTTGGCTTCGAGCCTGTAGTCATGATATTCAAACCGGCTGCCATACCCGAAAGAGCATTCGCCACCGTGGTAACAGGACGTGAAAGTGCCTGATCCTTAAAATCGACTGTGGAGACAGAACCGGTCAAATTAACTTTCTTCTGCGTACCATAACCCACAACCACTACCTCATCCAAGACTTTAGGATCTTCTTTCATGGTTACCAATATAGGAGTGCCATTGAAAGTACGTTCCTGAGATACCATTCCGATAAAGGAGAACTGAACAACATCCCCCACTTTTCCTTTTAATGAAAAATTCCCGTAGAGATCTGTCATGACACCTGTTGTAGAGCCTTTGAGTATAACACTCACGCCTATCAAGGGCTCATCATTTGCATCTTTCACCTTACCAGTGATATTGCCATTCTGCGCGTATGCTGTAAAAGCAAAAACTGCGAAAAATAAAAATAAGATTTTCTTGATCATTTTTTACTGAATTAGATTTATAACTATGCGAAAGCTCTAGTATCGCCTTTTATCTGCATACTAGAAAAGAACAAAGGTTATTACATATTTACATCATAGGCCTCTATTTTTAATGTGTTTGTAAATTTGTATACAAACAAAAATAGAGAAACAGCTATAATATTGGGGGAAAAATAGAGTCAATAGATAGAACAATATGAGCAAGGTTTCTTTTTAATTAGAATATAAGGGGACTTTAGTTCTCTCATTTCATTTTTTGAACTAAAACTACCATTATCCGGCACGACAATATAATATTTTAATAACCTGTTAGCGGAATTAATCGAATATTCACCCGACAACTTCCATTAAAAAATAAATGCTTTACATTTGTAGCAAATACGATATTTTATATGAAAAAAACTTGTTTTATTTCTATTCTGCTTCTTTGTCATTTATTTGTTTGCACAGCACAAGTAAAGACCACCCCGACAAAAAGAGCTGAGACATCTATCTCAAATTCAAAAAGCGATGCAAAGGTAGCATTACAGTTTACCAACAATTACGTTGCTTTTTGCTCAAGCAAACAGCGCATAAAAGTCAGTCAATGGGTTGAAAACAATAAACTATTGACAAATCACTTCAAATCTGCATACATCAAACTTGTCAATTCAGCACTGAAATCAGATCCGGAACTAGGACTGGACTTTGACCCTATATTGGATGCTCAAGATTATCCTGAAAAAGGATTCAATATTATCAACTATGATAGCGCAACCGGGTATGTTACGCTCAACGGTAAAGACTGGCCTGCATTTGTTCTCGTTATCAGGATAGTTAAGCAAGGAAATAAATGGCTGGTCGATGGCTCGGGAGTTATCAATATACCTGAAGAAAAAAGAGCTAAAAGATAAATTTAGTATAGATGAAGGACCCACAAAACAATTTGCAGTATTTCACATTCAATAAAACAATAAAATGACAATCTTATGAAAAAATTATTCTGGCTTTTAATCATTCCTCTATTAATGTTCGCATCATGTTCAAAAGGCGAAGATGACAATACGACTAAAGTTCTTTCGATATGGAAACAAGATGCAGGGGACAAATCATATTGGTTTCAGTTTACCGACAAAAACACTGTTTTATACACAGCAACAGATAAAGGAAATAAACCATACAACTATCTGGGTGAAACTTTTGAATATAAGCAAGTAGATAATACCATTACGATTTATAAGAATTCACCTGCTCCGAAAGCAATATGGCTATCCGGAAGCATCAGTGACAATACAATGAATTTAAGTGGAGATAGCCAAACTTTTGAACTCACAAAATACATTGTGTTATACGATTAACCGTTTATCTAATAAATCAGACCATTCGTCTATTCGTATATTGAAATTGAATGCTACAAGGTACATTTGCTCATCATTTTAAAGAATACTAAGTTAAGGCTAATAATTCTTATGCTCGTGATGAGTAAGTAGCATTATTTCATTTTCATTAAAGCAAAAACATTTTCGTAAAATTCTCAATTTGTACCGACCTCGCTTGAGATAAGCGGGGTCTTTTTATGACATAGAGAGTAAGTTCCTCCCTTAAAAACCCTTTTTCACAAAGTTTTTTGCCGGTTTTGCAAGAGTTTTACTCGAATTATAGGGTATTTTTACCCTTATTTTCCACCTTTCTTATCTCTCAAAAAGCCATTTGGTGTAAGTATTTTGCGGCATTTTTATCTTCTTTTTATACCGCTTATATTGCTTACCCACAGCTGTGGCGCAACTTACCCACAGCTGTGGTTCACGTGCGTCACAATTGTGGAGCACATTACCCACAATCGTGGGTAACTGAAAGAGAGCATGTATTGTACTAAGAAAAACGGTCTGTATATATGTGAGAGACTGTTTTATTGCGAAAAGGGAAGGGAAGGTAAGGGACTAAAAAAGGGGATTGGTAGTGGAAAAACAGTAGGGTGCAATTAAATTTAATTGCACCCTGCTGTTTCGTTTAATTGCACCCTTGTATTCCACTGTATGTCAATCGCTTAAGTCGATTAGTGCAATTGGTGCAATTAAAATATGCAAAAAAACTCCGGGAGAGAGTAAAAACTATTGGTTTATTCTGTTTTACAGATGATAAAGGAGATGAATTAGAATATAGGACCAATAAAACAGATTAAAACAGAATTAAATTCCATTTCATTAGACTTTCTTGTACTATCATTCGTAAGAATGTAACTTTGCCCCCACATTATATTAAAGTAGGCGTACAAAAAACAAGTTATGGCAACAAGAAAATTCAAATTTGATACTTTACAACTCCACGCAGGACAGGAGCCCGATCCGTTTGTAGGATCATGTGCAGTGCCCATTTATCAGACAGCAGCATTCGCTTTTAAAGATTTTGCAACAGCCAAAGTGGTTGCTACAGGTGAAGAACCGGGATTTGAATATTCCAGAATCAGCAACCCAACGGTAGATGTACTGGAAAAGAGAATCGCGGTATTGGAGGGAGGAAGTGCTGCCATGGCTACTGCATCTGGTGCTGCCGCAATCTCTTATGCAGTAATGAATATTGTGCATGCGGGAGATGAAATCGTTGCCTCTAAAAGTTTATATGGAGGTTCTTTCAACCTCTTCGAAAGTACCTTGCCTAAATACGGCATCAAAACGACTTTCGTTGATCCGGATGATCCCGAAAACTTTGCAAAAGCTATAAACCAGAATACCCGCGCCATATTTATAGAGACATTAGGAAATCCGAATCTTAACGTGATTGATTTCGAAGCAGTAGGACGTATTGCGAAAGAACATCGGATACCTCTTATTGTAGATAACACGTTTGGTACTCCTTATCTTTTCCGTCCATTGGATTTCGGAGCAAATATCGTAGTACATTCGGCGACTAAGTACATCGGAGGACATGGTACAACTATCGGCGGAGTTATTGTTGATGGTGGTAACTTCGATTGGAGCAACGGATTATTTCCTGAGTTCACTACTCCTGACCCTTCTTGCAACAATACGGTATTTTGGGATCGCTGGGGTAATGTGCCCGATGCCGGTAATATCGCCTATATCACAAAATGCCGCTTGCATTATATGCGCGATATGGGCGCTGCACTTAGTCCGTTCAACGCTTTCTTATTGTTGCAGGGCTTGGAAACACTCTCTTACCGCATGGATAAGCAGGTTTCCAATGCCAAGAAGATAGCGGAATATCTTGAGCAGCATCCACACATTGAGTGGGTGGCTTACCCGGGATTAGCTTCGAACAAGTATCATCATCTTGCAGAGAAGTATCTACCGAAAGGTCCGGGTGCGATTATCTCTTTCGGAGTGAAAGGCGGATATGATAACGCAACGAAACTGGTTGAATCCACACAATTATTTTCTTTCTTGGCGAACGTAGGTGACTCACGTTCTCTGATCGTGCACCCGGCAACGGTGACGCACGGACAGCTGACGGAAGAACAACGTCGTTGGGCGGGAATTCGTCCCGAACAGATCCGCTTGTCCGTTGGTACCGAAGATATCGACGATTTAATTTGGGATTTGGAAGAGAGCCTCAAGAAAGTATTTCACGAATGACCCTAACCAAGACGGGAATATGAATTAATCAAGATATTCCCTTTTGCATATATCCACACATAGTGCAAAAAACGACAGAAGCAGAGGACCGAAAATCACTCCCATAAAGCCGAATAAGGATAAGCCGATAAAGACGCCGAATACGGTGATTAAAGGGTGTGTGTCGGCCATTTGCTTTTGCAACATGAACCGGATAAGATTGTCGACATTAGTCACAATTATAGAAGTATAAGCCAATAGTCCTATAGCTTGAGGCCAGCTACCCAACAAAGCGAAGTAGATAGATAACGGAACCCAAACCAATGCCGTACCTACAATAGGGATTATAGTGGTGAAACAGGTGATTATCCCCCAAAAGAAAGCATTTGGAACACCGAAGATAAAGTATCCCGCCATAGCAATTCCTCCCTGAATGACAGCCAACAATGGAATGCCTAAAGCATTTGCCTTGACAATGTTATAGACTTCTTTTAGCACGTAGGTTTTGTTCTTATCACTGAAAGGTAACAGACCATAAACGTACTTTTCCATTTTATCACCACCCGAAAGCATAAAGAAGAGCACAAAAATCAGAATAAAGAGATTCATGACAAAGCTGCCTAAACCGGAAACAAGTGCTTGTCCCACTTGGGTTAGAAAGTTGACTATGGCAGACAGATTGTTCTCACTCAAGACGTTATATCCTGTCTTTTGATGAATTAAATCGGTTATATGCTCGGTAGAACTGATAATTGCAGCTTGGTCTATGCTAATGCCGTCAACTTTATTCAGCAGCATCCATACCAACAATGATAAGGGGATGAGAAAGAGAAGGATTGTTTCACCGACAAGAAGCAAAGCAGCCAGTGTATGCTTCATCCGCTTCTTCTCCGTAAGATAAATCAATTGTTTTCTCAATAAGACATAGATGGTGAAAGCACCTAATATGCCACTCAGATAGGGTATCATTTTAAACAGAAGAACCACTCCCAATGTAATGACAACAATGATAAGTGCGTACTTCCAATAGAGCTTATTTTCTTTCATAACGATTTGCCTGCAACAGCTGATAGATTATGCGCAAATATAGAGTTTTTTTATTTTGAAAGATCAATTGTGGAAAAAGAAAAATCACTCTTCTTATAGCTTGTATAAAAAGAGTGATTGTATATAAGAAAAGAGACAAATCGTAATGATTATGCTCCGTACATCTTAGCTCTGAGTTCTTTGATATGATCGGAAGTGATATATTCATCATACTCCATCATCTTATCTATAATACCGTTAGGAGTCAGCTCGATAATTCTGTTAGCAACGGTCTGAATGAATTCATGGTCGTGTGAAGAGAACAGAATATTACCTTTATAAGCTTTCAGATTATTGTTGAATGCCTGTATGGATTCCAAATCCAAGTGATTGGTCGGCGTATCGAGTACCAAGCAGTTGGCATTGCGCAATTGCATACGTGCTATCATACAACGCATCTTCTCTCCTCCCGAAAGTACACTTGCTTTCTTCAAGACTTCTTCACCTGAGAATAACATACGTCCCAAAAATCCTTTCATATAGACTTCATTGCCTTCACCAAACTGGCTTAACCAATCCACCAAGTTCAAATCGGTATTGAAATAGTCGGTGTTGTCTACAGGAAGATAGGCGGTCGTGATAGTCACCCCCCAGTCATAATGCCCTGCATTTGGTTTCATCTCACCGTTGATAATCTCGAAAAGAGCGGTCATCGCACGCGGATCGTGTGACAGGAATACTATTTTATCTCCTTTTTCGACATTGAAATTCACATCGCGGAAGAGTACCGTACCGTCGTCCATTATCTTCGTCAAGCCCGATACTTCGAGAATTTGATTACCCGGTTCACGTTCGGGAGTAAAGATAATACCCGGATATTTACGGGAAGATGGTTTGATTTCCTCCACATTCAGCTTCTCCAGCATTTTCTTACGACTGGTAGTCTGCTTGCTTTTTGCCACATTGGCACTAAAACGGCGAATAAATTCTTCCAATTCCTTACGCTTTTCATCGGCTTTAGCTTTCTGGTTCTGTTGTTGACGCAAAGCCAGCTGACTGGATTCGTACCAGAAGCTATAGTTACCGGCGAACATATTGATTTTTCCAAAGTCAATATCTACGGTGTGAGTACAGACAGAGTCAAGGAAGTGACGGTCGTGACTTACGACCAACACCGTATGTTCAAAATTAGCAAGATATTCTTCAAGCCAGGTTACGGTATCCATATCCAAGTCATTAGTCGGCTCATCCAGCAACAGGTTATCGGGATTACCAAACAAAGCTTGAGCCAACATGACACGGACTTTTTCTTTACCGCTCAAGTCGCCAACCATTACATAATGCTTGTCTTCTTTAATACCCAATCCACTAAGTAAAGCAGCAGCATCACTTTCGGCATTCCAACCGTCAAGTTCTGCAAATCTTTCTTCCAACTCGGATACTCTCAGTCCATCTTCATCGGTGAAGTCAGCCTTGGCATATAATACTTCACGTTGCTTTATAATATCCCATAGTATACTGTGACCCATCATCACAGTATCCATGACAGTATGTGCGTCCCATTTGAAGTGGTCCTGACTCAAAACGGAAAGGCGTTCGCCCGGACCTAACATAATAGAACCGGTTGTCGGATCAAGATCTCCGGATATTGTACGTAAGAATGTGGATTTTCCGGCTCCATTCGCGCCGATTATTCCGTAGCAGTTTCCACTGGTAAACTTCATATTTACCTCATTGAACAAAACTCTTTTACCAAACTGTACGGAGACATTAGAGACTGTAATCATCTTATATTCTGTTTATTTCTACCTATTGCGGGCACAAAGATAACCTTTTTCGACGAATACCCGTAAAAATACGCTGTCAATGTGACATGAAAATATTACCTTTGCGGCGTTTTTGGCAACAGAAGCCATTCTGGCAAAGTATTTGTTGCTTCTTCAGCGATATTATAGAATGTGCGATTTGAAATAAATCCGATTCGCCCCATTAATATAAGAATAACAAGAATATAGATATGGATCCAAAAGAAAAACGAACAATCAAAGACGAAGAATTACAGACAGATAGCCCGGTAAACGAAACTGCGGCAAACGATTTTGCAGAGGAAGCTGTTCAGGAAGAGACTCAAAAGACGGAAGATACGACCGAAGAAGTTGATACGGCAAAGGAACTGGAAGATGCAAAACAACAGTTGGATGAGCAGAAAGATAAATATCTAAGACTCTCCGCTGAGTTTGACAACTACCGTAAACGGACAATGAAAGAAAAAGCCGAGCTTATTTTAAATGGTGGTGAAAAAACTATCGGTAGTATTCTGCCTATTGTAGACGACTTTGAGCGTGCCATTAAGAATATGGAGACCGCAACTGACGTGGAAGCGGTAAAGACGGGCGTTGAACTGATTTACAACAAATTCATTGCCGTATTGGGACAAAACGGCGTGAAAGTAATTGAGACGAAAGATCATTCATTGGATACGGACTACCACGAAGCTATTGCCGTTATACCCGCTCCGAGTGAAGATTTAAAAGGTAAAATTATAGATTGCGTACAAACCGGATACACCTTGAATGAGAAAGTAATCCGTCACGCCAAAGTAGTGGTAGGAGAATAACTCAACTTATATGGAAAAAAGAGATTACTATGAGGTGCTTGGCGTAGATAAGAGTGCGTCGGCTGATCAGATAAAAAAGGCCTATCGGAAAAAAGCAATTGAATTCCACCCCGACAAGAATCCGGGGGATAAGGTAGCTGAAGAAAAGTTTAAAGAAGCAGCGGAAGCATACGAGGTGTTAAGCGATCCGGATAAACGCGCACGTTACGATCAGTTCGGTCATGCCGGAGTAGGTGGCGCCGCAGGTAATGGCGGCCCGTTCGGAGGATTCAGCGGTGGCGGCATGTCAATGGATGACATTTTCTCCATGTTTGGTGATATCTTTGGCGGTCATGGCAGTTTCGGAGGTGGCTTTGGAGGCTTTGGCGGCGGTTTCGGGGGTGGCGGAAGTCAACGTGCCCGTTACAGGGGTTCCGATCTTAGAGTAAAGGTTAAACTGACCTTGAAAGAAATCTCCACCGGAGTTGAGAAAAAATTCAAGTTGAAGAAATATGTTCCTTGTAACCATTGCCATGGTTCGGGAGCGGAAGGTAGCGGTGGTACGGAGAGTTGTCCGACCTGTAAAGGTAGCGGTACGGTCATTCGCAACCAGCAGACTATCCTCGGTACAATGCAGACCAGGACAAATTGTCCAACTTGCGGCGGTGAAGGAACGATTATCAAAAATAAATGTCACGAATGTTCGGGAGAAGGTATTGTTTACGGTGAAGAACTGGTAACCGTTAAGATACCGAAAGGTGTAGCCGAAGGCATGCAACTCTCGATGGGTGGAAAAGGTAATGCGGGCAAACGCAATGGCGTACCGGGTGATTTGCTGATTATGGTGGAAGAAGAACAGGATAAAGAGTTGATTCGCGACGAGAATGATTTGATATACAATCTGCTTCTTAGTTTCCCGACCGCCACATTGGGTGGTGCCGTTGAAGTGCCGACAATAGAGGGTAAAGTGAAAGTGAAAATAGATTCCGGTACACAACCGGGCAAGGTGCTGCGTTTACGCGGTAAAGGTTTGCCTAGCGTGAATGGATACGGTACGGGAGATTTATTAGTGAACATCAGCGTGTATGTACCTGAAACATTGACTAAGGAAGAAAAGAGCACGCTCGAGAAGATGGAGGAGTCGGATAATTTCCGCCCAAATGCTTCTATTAAAGAAAAGATATTCAAAAAATTTAAGTCATTATTTGACTAAAGCATTATCGCATTTCATGCTTTGCCTATGCGAAAAAAGATCTTTCGGAATAGCAGTAAAGAATGAATCGACAGAGGGAGCAACGAAGCACGTACTCTTATCGAAAAGAAGGTATGCTAAAATTAAAATAATAAACCCTTGTTACATGTCGTAGCAAGGGTTTATTATTTAATTCAAGAAGTAGTATTGAATATCTGCCTTCATCTTTTACGCCAGAGAATATACCTAGTTAAAAAGATTGGGAAAGTACAACGCCCCCCTCGAGATTACCGTTTAATAAGTCCCAGTTTTATATTCAGTTTGAAATAATAGACTCCATTTTCTCTTTCCAGAAAACCATATTTATCTTTATCTACGTTTCCTTTCTCGAAACGGGTATTTTGATAGAGAAAATCGGCAAAAGCCTGGTAATTGGAACGATGGTAACACAGCACATCCCCACTCCCATCAACAAGAAACAATCCTTCAACGGCAGAGTCAACGCCATTGTATATTTTAGCAGGACGCATTCCCAACGCAAGAGCCATCAAAAATTGTTTCATCTTAAATTCATAGAAACCATGCTTGCTGATCAACTCTTCTTTGATCTTCAACGGATTGATTTCTTTTATCCTCTCTGTCAGATCGCGGACACGGGTTATTCCATCAAGATGCATCATACGCACCATCTCTGCCAATACACGCGGAAAATGAAGGTCGATCATTAACAGATTGCTTCGGAATACTCGATCAGCTACATCTGAATATTTCAATACACCGCCAAGACGCTCAATCATCATCATGCGTTCCGCCACTTCAGTGGGAGATTCCGGTAAAGCATTGATCTTATTCACAGTAGGAGTTGCAAACTTGATACCGGATTGTTCCAACTTCAGATTAGCAGCTCTGCCTCCATCCAACAAAGGATTCATGGAGCTCAACCGACAGCGCACATTAAAGCCGCATAGAGGAGCATCGGAATGCCAAAATGCAACCGAGAAATCGGTACGGTCTTCCGTCTTGGCTTCCAAGTCATAAATAGCCACCGTATTTAAGAAAGTCTCCACTGTATCGGACACTTCTACATATTCGTCTACCGAAGGTGATTTCAGCAATTCATAGATTTCACTTGCGGCGGCAGCAAAGTCTTTACGGGGAATAGACTGTTCACCCGTCTCACTGGAAATACGAATCTCTTTATCCTCCACATAATAGAAACGGGAACCGTCATGTTCTTCACGTTTTATCATGCTGACCGGCCATTTTACAGTCTCGTCTTTGCGAGCTGCAGGTGTACCGGGAGATACTTCTCCATCGGCAAGTAACCGGAAAAAAGTATATAGTTCACCCAATTCACGTTTTATTGCTTCAAAAGCCATATTGTATAAATTCAGTTGTTTACTCTACAAAGGTAGAAAAAAACAGTAAAAACAGATAAAAGCACTGAACCATTTAGATTGAGAAGCGTTTGTTAGACCGAAGTTACGTATAATTTAAAGACTGACAATTATGGAAAAAAATGAGAAACCGGTCATCGTCAAAGTTTTCCCTGACGGGCCTTACGAAGTAAAAGGCGACTTTACTTTTATTGGGAAAGATGGTAAAGAGATTTCAAACAATGGTACCATCCACCTATGCAGATGTGAAGCTTCAAAAAACAAGCCATTCTGCGATGGTTCCGATCACACTGTAAATTTTAAAGATGGTGTTGAATAATTAGGAGACGCCGTAAGAAGAGACATTGCACCTCATTAGCATAATGACTGAGTATACATAACTATTCATCAAGAAATGCATTGCCCCTTCTTTTTACAATTTCTCTTTTTCATTTAGGGAAAACGGAGCGTTTCCACCTTTTCAAGTCTAGCTTTTAATTTTGGCATTGCCGACATACGAATACGTAAAGTCATACTGCAATCCATATCATATTCCTGCTTCAGTATTTCGGGTTCTTCTTCTTTCACAATACGCATTACATCATTCATAAACGGGTATTCAAAAAGCACTGTGATCATTTCGTCAACGGTCTCTTCCACGATCTGCGCATTAGCTATAGCTTCGGCAGCAGCAGCTTTATAAGCAACAATCAGTCCGCTGGTACCCAACTTTATTCCACCAAAATAGCGCACTACAATAATTAGTATATTTGTCAGTTCATTCGAATTGATTTGACCAAGAATAGGCTTACCGGCTGTACCCGAAGGTTCTCCATTGTCATTGGCGCGAAAGACATTACGCTCATGACCCAGCACATAAGCGTAGCAGACATGCCGGGCGTCATAATATTTTTTCTGATAATGATCCACCTGCTCTTTTATTTCTTCAACGGTCTTTACCGGTAAAGCTATTGCAATGAATTTACTTTTCTTTTCCGTATAAATACCTTCTGCAAGAGTGGTTATCGTCTTATATACATCTTCAGCCATGATGCAAAGATAAACATTTAAAGTGATTTCTTTACTTTCTCTCTCCTATCGCCGATCTACCGGATGCTATAATCCCGCCATTCTTATGTTTATACACATTCCGGATTCAATTAAATAAAGAGCTTACTTATATTCTCTCTGATATCAGTGACATAGATTCTCTGCCACTAAAGGAAACTCCAACGTTTATGCCTATCGAATGAGATAAAGAGTATATTTGCAAGCGGATTAATACTCAACAATGAAGAAAGTAATCATCGCAATAGACTCCTTTAAAGGTAGCCTGAGTTCTTTTGAAGCGGGAGAGTCAGCCGCCAAAGGTATTAAACGCATCTTTCCTGAATGCGAGGTGATATCCATTCCTGTATCCGATGGTGGTGAGGGGCTGACAGATGTGCTCACAGCCGCTACCTCTGGTAAGAAAGTGATGCTTCAAGCGCATGATCCGCTCATGAACTTGCGCCAGACTTACTACGGAATATCGGGAGACGGCAAGACCGCCTTTATTGAGATGGCTAATATCAGTGGACTTACGTTAGTCCCTTTGGAGCAAAGAAACCCGATGCTTACCACTACTTACGGTACCGGTGAAGTGATAAAAGATGCCTTGGAACATGGTTGTCGAAATTTTATAATTGGCATTGGCGGAAGCGCAACAAATGATGCCGGAATGGGTATGCTGCAAGCCTTAGGCTATAAACTTAAAGATAAAGACGGAAGAGTATTAGACATCGCGAGCGGACAAACAATGAGTCAAGTCGCTTCAATTGACCGAAATGATAGGTATTCGGCAATCCGAACATCTCATTTCACCGTAGCTTGTGACGTGAACAATCCATTCTTTGGTGCACAAGGAGCAGCTGCTATTTTTGCTCCTCAAAAGGGTGCGGATAAAGAGATGGTCAATGTGCTGGATATGGGCATGCGGCATGTTGCGACAGTAATCCACCAAGCTACCGGAATAGAAATATCCGGCCTCCCGGGTTCGGGAGCTGCAGGAGGTATGGGAGGATGTCTTCGTGCTTTTTTCAATGCCGAGCTAAAGCCGGGAATAGAATTGGTATTAAAAGTACTGAATTTTTCGAATAGAATATCGGATGCTGATTTGGTCATTACCGGAGAAGGCAAGGCCGATAAGCAAACCGTTATGGGCAAAGTGGCTCACGGTATTCTTAAAGAAGCTGACAAATGGAATGTTCCGGTCATTTTACTTGCTGGAAGCATAGAAGACAGTGAAATACTGAATGAAGCGGGATTTACTGCGGTATTTTCCATTACTCCTGCGCCAATGCCTCTTAAGCAAGCCATGCATGCGGATGTTACCCGGCGTAATATTGAACGAACGGCGGAACAAATTGCCCGTATCATTCAAAATCAAGCAAAATTATAAAGCATCACTATCTTACACTTCATTGTTGGCGAGGAGAGAGATCAAAATCCGGTAAGATTCCGGCGCTGAACTTGCTTTTTAATAAGTTGACCAAGCGGTCGGGCTACTATGATGAGTGTCACAGCAACCAACACCAAGACAACTCCTAGGATTATACGCGGCGTAAGTTGCTCACCAAAGACAAGAACCCCAAAGAATAAGGCGGTCAGAGGTTCGAGTGCTCCCAATATGGCAGCAGGAGTAGAACCGATATAACGGATTGAGCGCGTCATTGCCGTTAACGAAATAATAGTGGGAAAGATGGCTAGAGATAACACATTAATCCATAAAGCACCGGAAGGAACCGGTTGTAATGCAGTACAGAAATCCAAGCGCACCACATAAACCAGAATTCCGAACAATAATCCATAGAAAGTCAGTTTGGCTGTAGGGAAAGTCCGTAAGAAAGAACGGTTTACACTCACAATGTAAATGGCATAAGTCAGCGAAGAAAGAAAGACCAACCATACTCCCAATAAACTCAAAGTTTTACCTCCTCCTCCATGATAGAGCAACGAGATGCCGAAGAATGCCAGTCCGATAGATAATATGGTGAGAGAAGAAACCCTCTCATGAAAAAACAAAGCCATAATAAGTGCTACCAAAACGGGGTAGACAAATAGAATGGTCGATGCAATACCCGCGTCCATATAATTATAACTAATGAAAAGAAACAGGGAGGAAGAGGAAAACAGCAAGCCCATCGCAGCCAAAGAAAGAATTTCTGATTTCTTAATGGCAAACGACTCTCCTTGTATTTTCATCATTATTCCCAAAAGCAGACAGGCAAAGAAATAGCGATAGAACAATACGGAATCAACAAGCATTCCGGCCTTATAAAGCGGAAGTGTAAATAAGGGGTTCAACCCATAACTGGCCGCAGCTACAGCACCATAAGTAAATCCTTTTGTACGAATACCCATTACATCATATCTCAAAAACGGTGCAAATATACCGCATTAAATCCGAATATAATGGCTATGTGTAGAATTACTTATGCAATCTGAAGCATGTACGACTCTACTCCTTTATCAAGTTTCGAGATTCTTCCTCATTTTTTGCGAAAGAAAGTTTGTATTGTCTCTCCTTCTTGTTTACTCCAACTGAGATATCCTTTGGAAAGTACCAGTTCAATGACAGGAACAGGAACAAAGGGAGTGAGGAGAAGCATGACTTCTCCTTCACCTAGCCGTTTTACTCTGCTCAATATCTCGTTGAGAGGACTTCCACCCTCTTCTATTACACTCCTTGCATCAAACACAATAGCTTGCGACAGATCATAATCCATCAGCCAAACGGGTTCAGGAAGATTGAGTGATATGCTTTCCGCATCTGCTTTGGCCAAATCTCCCGATTCCGTATCCCTATTCAATCCGGCAGCCTTTCTTAATTCAGCGACCATTGTTCCAAGATCGACTTTTCCGACTTCCGCTGCTTGGCGCAATGAAACCACCCGTGCTATGGTCTTGCGCAAAATTGGGTTCTTCAATTTGGCAAATGATGGAGAAATCTTCAATAGTGTATCTTCCAATGCAGGATAAGCCTCCAGCATTTCTCCTATCTTAGTCTGGGGTGTGATATTTAGCAACGCCATATAAATTAAACTATAAAATGAATTTATTTCGAATAAGAGAGTAAACGCTGCTCACCTTCGAGTTGACGATATTTAGTGAGATCCTGGGTACATTCTATTACCCCAAGATATTCACCTGATTCGTCACGCAAGGCAATGTATTCAATGTAAACAAACATGCCTTTGAAGTTAATCCAGAAAGCGGCTTTTGATTCTTTCCCTTCTTTGAAGTCGACCAATATCTGTTCAACGATGTGTACACTTCCGGGAGGATGACATAAACGGACGTCCCTTCCTATTATCGCGCGGTTACGGTCGAAGATACGATGTTCACCTAAAGAGAAGAAGCGGACTTTATCTTCTTTATCGACAAAGGTGATGTCCATAGGCAGATAACTGAAGAGAGCCGTAAGTTGTGCCACATCAAAACTTCCGGTCGGTAGTACAATGCGACCGTCGGCAGATTTGTATTCTACCTCGCTTACCACCTTACCTTCCGGATGCCACTTGTCTTTGGGGTCATAGATACAAAATCCTATTTCTGGACTCTGATGATAGATCTGCCCCCACTCATCTTCGGCAAGAGTATCCATGCACATTGGCAACAGAATTTCTTCTTCCTTCATAATCATACCTTCTACAGCAGACAAAGCCGGTTCAATGATATAGGCTATTGCGGATCGCAATTCTTCGGGACTGATATCGGCACGGACATCTATAACTTCATGAGCAGCTTTAAGTAAAGCACGTGTCTCATCATGTTTACCCCACATTACTTTTGGAGGACCTGTAATATCGTATTTTTCGAGAAATGGGAACAGCAGATACTCTTTGCGTCTATAATGCTTATCCACATCGGAAAGCTGATTCAACAGACTTTTCATCTCTAACAAGTATCCCTGCTTATCATCGTCGTATCGAGCAATTGCAGTAAATAACCCTCTTATAGCAGAGACGATTTTCCGCAATTCAATATTCTCTTTTTTAAAGGTATCAACCGGATGCCCGGCAGGAGCTTCCTGTTGCGCAGAAGTATCAATACTACCGTCTAACACAGCGGTATGGATATCGCAGAATCTCAAGACTTCTTCCTCGGGAAGTCCTTCATTAATCAATTCCTGCTCTACTTCAACCACCTCATCGTAAGGGATGGACCGCAGTAAATCAATCAATCTTTTGCGTACGACTTCGGGAGCTTCCCCTTTGTGAAGTTGAAGAATCAAGTGCTTGAGCAACTCTTTTCTCTTCTCGGAATTATTTATTAACTCACTCATAATCATTATTTCTTTTGATTAATAATAATTGAACCTTTCTCTATGCAAATACAAAAGTAGTGCAAAGATTGTTCGCTATTTGTCACAAAAGAGACGTTACGAATAAATTAATAGACCTTGAAGAGAGCCTTTTATTTCTTATTAAGCTTACTGTGCTTTATACTATAAGTGAAATAGACAATCAAGCCCACTGCTGTCCATAGTATCAGTCTTTCCCAAGTAGACCAGGGAAGGAAGACCATTTGTAAAATACAGAGTGCTGCGCCTAAAATAGGTACAACCGGTACCCAAGGTGTACGGAACGGACGTTTCAGCTCGGGCCTTTTCTTACGTAAAATCAAAATGCAGATACATACAATGGTGAATGCCAACAGGGTACCGATAGAAACCAGTTCACTCAGTACATGCAACGGAAATAGCCCCGCAAATATGGAAGTTAATACGCATGCAAATACTGTAGCATGATAAGGAACTCCCCTTTTACTGTTTACCTTAGAAAATATACCGGGTAATAAGCCATCTTTGGAGATTGAAAAATAGATGCGTGATTGACCCAACATCATAACCAGGATCACCGAACTAAGTCCCGCTACCGCTCCCAATTTAATAAACGGACTCAACCATTTCAATCCTTCTCCGGTACGGTCAATAGCTAAAGCGATAGGTGCCGGAACATTTAAATCTTGGTAATTTACAATTCCGGTCAAAACAGCAGTAACAGCCACATATAAAAAAGCACAGATCAGCAGGGATATCAAGATTCCCTTGGGCATATCCCGTTGTGGATTACGAGCTTCCTGCGCAGCTGTAGACAAAGCATCAAAACCCAGATAAGCATAGAACACAACTGCCGCTCCACGCAAAATACCACTCCAACCGAATTCACCAAATGTGCCGGTATTTTGAGGAATATAGGGATGCCAATTACTTACATCAATATACGAAAGTCCAAAACCAATAAAAAGAAGAATCACTCCGATTTTGATGACAACGATCATGTTATTAATAAAAGCGGATTGCTTTATACCACCTATTAGGAAAGAAGAAACGAGAACGATAATAAACACTGCCGGAAAATTGATCAGACTGCCTGTCCATACCCATTGGTTGCCTATGTGATCGAAAGGTGCCTGAGCTATCTGTTGAGGCAAGTGAATATTCCATCCTTCCATCAGACTCACAACATATCCCGACCAACCGACTGCCACACTGGAACAGGCAAAAAGATACTCCAATATTAATGTCCATCCGATAAACCACGCTAGGAACTCCCCTATCGTGACGTAACAGTATGAATAGACACTTCCTGCCACAGGAATCATTGCCGAAAACTCCGCATAACAAAGTCCTGCCATAATACAACCCAAAGCGGATATAAGAAATGAGATGGTTAAAGCAGGTCCGGCATAACTGGCGGCGGCTTGTCCGGTAATGACAAAAATGCCTGTCCCTACGATAGCACCAATACCCAATGCCACCAAATTAAATACCGAAAGATTGCGTTTTAAGCCGCCATTATTTTCATTTGCTTCCCGAAGGATTGTTGCAATATCCTTTTTCTTAAACAGATTTTCTAACATACTATTACTAAAATTTGGGCAAAAGTAAGCAAAACGAATGAATAACTAGAATTTAATAGTTCCCTCTTTCAACAGATTGATTTATTATAATAATACTGCCGCGCCATTTTTTAGATCGCGCGGCAGTATTTATTAAATGACAACACCTATAATATCGGCTTATCTTTCCTTGTTTGCTACATCAAACCACAAGCGAGTAGTAATTTCATCTGCTCCCTGGTTCTTCACAGCCAACTTATAGTTTACACCATTCAGAGACTGCTCGGTATTGGGGTAGAATAAACGACGCGGCATTACACCGGGGCTTAAAGCAGAATTAGGGCCGGGACTCAAAGTAGGATATCCCAATCTTCGCCAATCGGTAAAGGCATCAGGACCTTGCCCGTAGTAAGCAATCCACTTTTGCCAGCCAATCAACTCAAACCATTTGGAAGAATCGTATTGCACGGCTTCCTGATTTAAATATGTATCAATCTTAGAAGTGCTCGTCACTCCATATTGGTTTAAAGAAGCTGTAACAGCTTGTTTATAAAGTGTCGAGGCATCGGCGGTAATCCATCCGCGGGCTGCCGCTTCAGCATAAATAAACAATGCTTCAGCATAAGTAAAGAACACAGCAGGTGAGCTATCGCGCAAGAAATAAGTACCGGGACGTGACACTTTGGAGAAACCCTGATTATTGGCTGCATCCGCCGAAAGCCCATTAGCTGCACCGGCGTAAGTAGTTACTGTCCCATCCTGAGGTAACTGTGCATAAACCGGTAATCTAGGGTCACCTAACTGTTGTAATTTATCTACCAATGTTTTGGATACACGCTGATCATCACGGGAACTGAAGGCGGAAGCCCAAGGGTTCCATTGCGGCGAAGCAGCAAATATAAATTGCGTAATGTCATCATTACTATTAATCAGATTAGCACGATCGGCATACAAGGTGGAAATAATGTTTTTGGCAGTAGCCTCATCGCGATCGGCTATTTCGAGAGCAATACGCAAACGAAGTGATTTGGCTAATTTCTTCCACTTAGCGATGTTATTATTATAGATAAGATCTCCTTCAATAGCATCTCCGGTAGGCTTAAGCAGCTGATCAGCATTTTCCAATTCCACCAACAAATTTCTTAAAACATTCTCCTGTGTATCATAAGCAGGCGTAACAGACTTTGCATATTGGCTATAAGGAATGTCACCAAAGAGATTAGTCAATTGGAGAAAAACCCATGAACGCCATACAGAAGCTACTCCTCTATAATTATCGTTGCTCAGATTAGAATTAATAATTGCATTCAGATTAGCAATCAAGGTGGCATAGCCGGTATTCCAAATAGTGTTAAAGTCACCATTTGTCACATTGTAGCAGTCGGGTTCGGTATATTGTATTTTAGCCCAGTGTTGCACCCAAAGTAAGGAGGTGTTATAACTAACGGTACTCCCCCAGTACCACTCCGCCGAATGATATTCGGTAGCAGACAATAAATAAGACGGTTGGGGATTCTCTGTCGCGTTGGGATTCACATTTATGTCTGCTAATTCATCGTTGCACGAAATAGCCAGCAACAAAAATGCTATAACTCCTATATAATTTAAATAGTTCTTTTTCATATCTTTATTCTTGTAAATGAAGTTCTATCAGAATTTAAGTGTCACATTCAATCCGATGGAGCGTGTCGTTGGCAAGGAATAAGCTTCTACGCCTTGTGCATTGCCGGCAGTCAACGCTGCTTCAGGATCAATATTAGGAACTTTCTTATAAATTATCCACAAATTACGCCCGGTCAAAGTAAACGAAGCGCCTTGCAAAAATAATTTGGAAGCAAGAGCCTTTGGCAGATTATATGTAAGTGCAACTTCACGCAGTTTTACATAGGATGCATCATAAACATTATCCTCTGCAATACTGTAAATACGATGATAATAGTTCTCTGCCGAGGTGATTATTGTATTCTTCTGACCATTTTCAGTAACACCGTTTACGATAATACCATCTTGATAAACACGAGTGGAATTGCCATTTAGATTTGCATAATACAATCCGGTAGATGAAGTGGTATACTGTGGAGTAGACAGCGGAACTCTTATATTATTGGCATCAACATAATACCATAGTCCTCCGTGATCGGCATCGCGACCTTGCAAGGTACTTTTCAGGATACCGGTATATTTGCCCGTTTTATTCGTATTGGAGAAGATAGAGCCTCCGAAGCTGGCGTCAACCAAAAATGAAAAAGTGAAGTTTTTATAAGTTAGTGAATTACTGATACCTCCTGTCCAATCGGGAGTAAACTTACCCAATTTTTTAGCTGTAGTATTTACTTTAGGCAAACCGTTGGCATCCACTACAATATTTCCTGCATCATCACGCGTATATGATGTTCCGAATAATGTTCCGTAAGCATCACCCACAGAAGCAAGAACTTGTACACCTGACGAATAAAGCTGATAGCTCTGTATCAAACCTTCATCATCCAATTTGATTACCTTACTACGGTTCACTCCGTAATTGGTATTGATATCCCATTGGAAATCTTTTACTTTGACAGGTGTGGCATTCAACTGTACTTCATAACCTTGGTTACGTATATGTCCGGCATTACGTACCTGTGAGTTATAGCCACTAGCTGCACTGGTAGCAAGTTTCAAAATTTGATTGCGGCTATCGGTCTTATAATAAGTAAAATCAAGATGAATGCGGTTATTCAGGAATGCAGCTTCGAGACCGGCTTCAACCGATGAAGTCTTTTCTGGCTTCAGCTGGGGATTCTTACCTTCACCGGAGGATGTCTGCAAAGGATTACCTCCAAATGCTGTTTCGGACACGTATACAGTAGCCAATTGATAAGGATCGGCATCAGCACCTACTTGTGACCAACCACCACGCAACTTCAAGTAATTGACGAATGACTTTTGCAAGCCGAGTAGCTCTGACAAAAGAATACTTGCAGTAGCCGAAGGATAGAAATAAGAATTGTTTGCAACAGGAAGCGTGGACGACCAATCGTTTCGTCCTGTGACATTCAAAAACGCCCAATTCCGATAATTCAACTGCGCCGAGCCATATAATCCGTATTGGCGTAACCGATAAAAATAATTGGAAGAGACCAATGGATCACGTGAATTACCAAGATTATAGAGATCAGCTACTGCCAATCTAGGCGCTTTCTGAAAATTATTTTCATATTGCTTATTACGCACATTGAAACCCACCAAGGCATCAAGTCCTAAATCCTGAGTCAGCTGCTTGGTATATGTAGCGATCAATTCTGTATTATTTTCTTTCACGGTATAAGCATCTTCATCATAGCTACCGTAAGGTGTACCACTTGTACCCCACTTTACTTTCGATTTACGACGGTCGTTATACCAATCTGTGCTTGTACGGAAACGGATATTCAAGTCTTTCAGCGGATGAAAATCTACATGTAAATCTCCAATCAATCTATGGCGTTCCTGGCTTTGAGTATTATAATAAGCATTCCAATAAGGATTACTGTAATAGCTGGAATTCCAATTACGCGAATAGTTATCTTTCAAAGATTGGATATTGACCTGACGGCCAAACCATAAAAACTGTAACATTGTACTGTTGGAACGATAATTAGAACCCGAAGGATTACCTGACCCAGGCAAACTGGGTGCCGTGTATACAATATAGTTAGCAGTACTTCCTACCGAGAGCCAGTCAGTCAGCTTATAATCGGTATTTAAGCTTATATTCGTTTTGTTCGTTTCAGCACCGGACACAATACTTTGTTGCTTCTCATAGCCATAACCTACACGGAACTGATATTTATCATCTGATCGGGATATTGATACACCATTATTTGTAGTGATGCCGGTACGAAAGAAATCACGCACATTGTTGGGATGTGATATCCATGGAGTAGCAGTACGATTTCCAGAGGCATCCAACGGGCTATCAAACTGAGGTATTTGCAATCCGATATCCAACCGCGGTCCCCAGCTTTCATCCACTCCATCATTTACACCACCTCCTTTTCCATCTACATATTTAAACTGTCCTCCCGCTCCCTGCCCAAAGAGATTTTGAAATTTCGGCAGAGTGGCAGCTTGTGACAGCTGAGTAGTGGAATGTAAGGTAATGCCCAATCCTTTCTGTCCTTGTCCGTTTTTCGTTGTAATGACAATAGCCCCATGAGCAGCACGAGCACCATAAAGTGCCGAAGCATTAGGCCCTTTCAATACGGTAAGCGACTTGATGTCTTCCGGATTCAAATCGGCAATAGCATTCTTAAAGTCACGACCAATGGATTGCCCGTTGAGTTGTGAGTTGTCCACAGGAATACCATCCACTATAAACAAGGGCTGATTTTCTCCAGCTATAGAAGTCTCACCACGAATCACAATTCTACTCGACCCGACATCACCTTGAGTATTGGTTATACGTACTCCGGAAACTTTACCACTCAAAGAATTCAAGATATTGTTATCCTTGCCTTGAGTCAGGGCGTCCGATTTAATTTCTTGAGCTGAATATCCCAAAGCTTTTTTCTCCCTTGAAATACCGAGCGCAGTAACCACTACTTCATCCAATTGACGATCATCAGACAATAGACGAATTTTGAGATCCGGTTTTGCTGTAACCTCCTGGGTTGCCAATCCGATATAAGACACCACCAATTTTGAAGAAGCAGGAACATTTTGTAAAACGAATAAACCATCAACATTGGTCACAGTCCCCTTTGTTGTTCCTTTTATAACAACACTAGCGCCGATCACAGGCTCTCCATCATCATCCGTAATTACCGTACCACGTATGGTAGTAACCTGAGCTATACTTTCTACAATACTTAAGAAAATATATAAAACTAATACACCTAACTTTTTACTCATACAACGTTTCTTTTCAATTTATAACTCACTATATTAACTCTATTGAACTGAACTTAATTCTTTATTATTTCTTTTTACGTGAGTGCAAAGGAAAGAAACTATCTACATTCGATTCATACCATAAATATGGTATTTATATACCACATTTAAAGTATATTTAATAAATTTCG
>JGI20225J20221_1000158_pt1 | contig 168705 bp, 180 predicted proteins | sample BioMet4_FD_20221 | JGI IMG/M metagenome (IMG submission 20221) | reverse complement strand
TTTTATTGGGTCGTAGGCTTTCAGGCTCTCTGTCCCCCCCGCTGACTTCTTCAGCTCCGGCATCATCCGATCCAGCCGCGCCGTCGCCGTCCGCTCGATCTCCAGCAGATGCGGGTACAGCTTCTCCGACAGCAGCAGGCTGTTGTACAGGACCGGCCGGTATTCCTTCAGATAGTTCTTGCGCATCCTCCCGTATTTCCCGATGCTCTCGGTCGGCTCCGTGATCGTCAGATCCGGAATCAGGTAATCCCCGTTCTTCGTGTAGCTCAGGTCGTTCTCCATATGTGGCGCTCCTTTCCGCAAGATGTTCGCGTTCATAGTTTTTAATGGTAATTTCGATCTGCCGCAGAACCCTTTGACTTCCTTCACTGACCGCCGTACCGAGGGCAGCGACAGTATTGGGCGTGTTGAAATCAAAGATGCTCAGAAAATCCTCATGCTCAAAGTATTCGTCGGGTTCCAGTCCACATCGGGACATGAGGGCATAGGTGATGCTGACGGCAGCGGCGTTTCGGAACTGTGCTCCGATGTTGAAATCATCATATTCCTCTAAAAAACTGCCGTCAACGATGTGGAGGATGTCGTACTGATGATCCTCCCAATACTCCTTTACCATCTGCCCGGCTATTTTCTCCAACTGATCGGCAAGGCCCTTTCCGCCGGAAACGGCATACTCCCGTTCCAGCGCCGCCGTAACAACGTTCTCATGCTCCGGACGGTACTGCCATAATAAAGGACGGCGTGAATTTTCCCTGCTGCCCGTGTCGGAAATATCAAAGACGTACCGAATCCTCGGTATATCACCGGAATCGTCAATGAGTGCGATTCCTTTCCTACCTCGCCGGATATACCGGCGCATTTTATCGTTCCAGACCTCATAATCGGCGCAAGCCGTCGCGTCGGGGCGTTGGGCGTAAATCATGAGCTGTTCGTGATACGGATACTTGTAGAGCCGGGCGGCGGTTTTCAGGAAATCCGTCCAGTCCGTATGACTGGCGGTGATCTGCGTCGCCGCGTGATCGGCCATCTGTGCCAGAGCCTGCATATTACTTGGCATAAGCTTTCCTCCTACAAAAAAACAAGCCAACTGGCAGAAACCAATCGGCTATGTACGAGATATTCGATTATGTACTCAGCTTGGGAAATTGGAATTTATACGACTATATATAGCTCATTATGATTTGATAATCATTCCGTAATCGTACGCTCTGCATTATATTATAGTTTTCATAAATTCGGTGGTCTTCGAGGTGTTTATAAAAGGGATTTTCCTTTCCAACATATACTTCTTCACCTAATCTTGAAAAGAACTCAAACTGATCTACGGTAATATCAATAATCGTACCATCATCCATCGCCAGCCAAGTGTGATTCGTAGTGTTATTAGGGTCGTTATCACGGTATATGCCATTTCCCTGCTTCGTATCAATATCGTATATAGTATATAGATAATGAGATAAAAGATCGCATGAATCATCACAGCAACCGTCAGGGAAATTGCCCATTCTATCCCGACTATCAAACTCTCTGTTATATTTTGCCTCAAGTATTGCCGCACGAAAAGTCACCGCAATATTATATAATATATCTTGATTTCTCATTTCTTCTCCAAATTCCGATATATATGGCATAAGCCTCAAACAATTTTCACTATGTATTTTACCGTGTTGCGTACTCAGCATTGCTCATGCTCTGGGCTTTTTCAGCACGGAATCCGTCAGTGCTAAAAGCTCCGTCTTCTCCGCGCCTTTGATTAGCGTTATTATAGCAATTTTTGATTCACGTATTTATCAATAAAATGCACTGTCATATTCAATAGCTTTTTTGTTTCATTATGTATAAAATTTAAATCAGTACCATCTACATTTGCTGAATTCTTATGAATATATTCCAATTGGTTCATAACTTTTTTTCCATCTTCAATGTCTTGTAGTTTTATTTCCAGAAGAAAGTAACATTCATTTGCTATCGTTCTATCAGCTTTGTTTACTCCGATTTCTTTTGAAACTTTTTCAAGGTCAAATTTCAGTTCTGCTTCTTTTTGCCTAAATTGTTCTATCTCGTTTTCGATATGAATGTATGACCCATACCGGGTTTGACGGACACCATAAACATCAAGTAAAATAGGATGAAAGGTTTATGGTGACGAAATGGGAAAAGTGTACAGCCCGGAATTTAAAGGACAGGTCTGCAAGAGAATAATTGAAGGCGGCGAAAAAGTCTCGCAAATAAGCATAGAATTGGATTTGCACGAGAACACCATATATAATTGGCTTAACTCGTACAGGGCTAGAAACGGCAAAGCGTTTGTAGGCAGTGGGAACATTAAGCCAGAGGAAACAGAAATGAAGCGTCTTCAGCGGGAGAACAAAGAGCTCCGTGAAGAGGTTGAAATATTAAAAAAAGCCGCAGCCTACTTCGCCAGGACAGTAAAGTAGAAGAAAAGTACCTGTTTATCAAGGCTGAGCGAATAAACTACCGTTTGACGAAGCTGTGCAAGGTATTAGGCGTCGGTCGAGGTGCCTACTATGCATGGGATAAAACCGGAGAAAGTAAACGTTCCGAACGCCGGCGGAAGCTGGGCGAAAAGATTGAAACGAAGTACTATGAGCACAAGCGAATTGCCGGCAGCACAAAAATCGCGGAAGAATTGAATGCGGACGGTGAACGCGTGAGCCGTGGCTTGGTTGCTGAAATCATGCGGGATAAGGGGCTTAGAAGTAAGACGGTCAAGAAATACAAGGCCACAACGAATTCGGAGCACAATCTGCCGGTAGCGCCCAACCTTCTGCTGCGAGAAAGAAGCGAAGAGGAACGGATAGACTCAAAAACGGGAAAACTCCGAGACAAATATGAGAGAACCTTTAAATTCGATAAAATAAATACCGCATGGGTAAGCGACATCACTTACATAGCCACGGACGAAGGCTGGCTGTATCTAGCCGGCATTATGGACTTATGCGGAAAGGAACTCGTCGGCTGGGCGATGGACGCTCGGATGACAAAAGAGCTTGTAATACGATGCTTTGAAAATGCCCGCAAAAAGCGAGGCAGCCCAAAGGGCGTGATTCTTCACAGCGACAGGGGCAGCCAGTATTGCAGCATTCAATATCAAAAAATGCTTAAAAAATATGAGTTCAAGTGTTCGATGAGCCGTAAGGGCAACTGCTGGGATAACGCGCCGATGGAAAGCTTCTGGGGCAAGCTCAAACAGGAATGGCTTAACGGTCAGCACTTCCGCACCCGCGAGGAAGCGAAAGCTGCGGTTTTTTGGTATATTGAAATCTATTATCACAGGAAACGCCTGCATGCCGGAAACGGTTATAAAACTCCGATTTCGATTGCGGCAATGGCGGCTTAACCCGCCAGCATTTCATTAATGATGAAATGTAGAGCAATATTGCGAAAGCTAAAGAAAACTTGATGTTTTCTTTGTCTGGCAAACTTAGGCCGGGTCAAAACTTGTTTTTTTCTGAAAAACCAAATCATTAAATTGATTAAGTGTTTTAAGATAAGCTGTTGGGATATCATCGTCAGGAAATATTTCCTTTGGTTCAATTATCTGAATATTGTACTTATTACATTCTTTTTGCAAGTCCTCATTTAGTTCCCATACAATCATGTATGATGTAGGAATTGATCCAAATACATTTTTTAACCTTCTAAAGAAAAGTTTAAGATTTATATCTCTAAAGCTATATCCGATGAATAATAAATTTCGTCCAAGCACATCAGCTTTAAGCTTTATATCAATAAAATAATCTTTGTCATCAATTCTATCAAGATAGTCGTCCTCGCCAAACACTACAGATTTAGGAACACCATAATCACCATGATATTTAATGTATAAGCCCTCTCCTATTTCGGCAGTAATCAAATCTTCAATCGTAACAATCGACTTATACTTGAACCCATGTTTTTCACAACACTTTTCCATAACATTATCTTGATTAGTAGTGTAAATAGTTCCTATCCTCATTGATGCCACTGCCAGATATGCGTATCCTTTATTATCATCAAAGTCATCGACAGAAAGTCTGGACTCTAAAATCTTGCAGAATTCGCTTTTCCCATATTGATCAATGAACCGTTGTGCTATCTTCATATTGCCACTATCAGAAATATTGTACTGGGCGGCGATTTCAGCCATAAGTGAGTCCCAATCACAATTTAAAATTGATGCCGAGCATCCGGCTCCTAGAAATGGAATAATACGATTTTTACTACATAATTCGCTGATTTCTTCTAACAAGTCTACACTATTCATTTTATCAGGTCTCCATACTATGAATTTTTCTTATAAATGTAATAGTAAGCCAAACAAAAAACATACCATTTTCGAGGTGGACGCAACCGAAGTTGATGCCGCAGTAGGCGAGGAAGGAGATATCCTTAACTATGATGATTTGGACGACCCGGATGCGCCAGCATAACATCGGGCCAACTTGACCCAATGTTATGATCTTAGATACGAATATTTTTCCAGTACTTAAATACATCTAAAATTTGAATGGGCCTTCTAATTACTTTTTGCACTTGTTCTGTATCTGCATCGCAAGCCGTATAATAAAACACTTTCAAAATATTGGCATTGTCATTTATCATTTTAAATATGTGACTATCATTATTGGGACAAACCCCGATTAAATGAAGGTGTCCTTTAATTGCCATGAATTCTTCAATAGGATATTTAGGCGTTTCTAATTCAGGATGGATTTTCAAAAAAACTTGTGAAAGAGGATTATCATATGTATCGTTATATTTATAAATTTTATCCCATTTGTCTTTGCCTGAAAAACCAAATAGAGCATCGCTGTAAAGATATTCTTTACCTGCAATATATGGCGGCAGGTTTTTACCAGTCTGTAAAATAGCCCACCCTTTAAAAGTTTCAGGTCTATACTCGTGATGCAGTGTTTTGAACGAACCATGTAAGTGATAGATAGGATGTCCCAAGACCATATCTAAGTTTGAATCATAATTTAATGTAAAAACGTGGTTAAACTCTTGTAGTTTTTTCTTATAACAACTCATTTTCAGGTAGATTTGTTCAATGGAGCTATTGTTATATATAGCATCTTTCATTAAATAGTATATTCCTTGAAATAGCGTGTCATTGGGTATGGCTTCAGTCCCGTAACTAGCATTAAACAATTTTAACCCAAGTAGGTAATCTTCTAGTCCGATTTCGAGAACAGTAGGGTCTTTTCCTTTGTAACGTTTGCTCATTTCCATAAGTGAACTTAATTCATCTTCATTCTCAATCCATTTAAGAGCGGCTATGCCTTTTAACGCTTTGTTTTTAAACCAGTTGTTAAGTCCTTCCAGAAAACCTGCCATATCATTCGATGATACTTTACCGGCAAAAACATCATCGTAACGGCCAGGCTCAGCAAGATTTTGACCCATACGTTGTAAGATAGCCCAATTCTTATAGTCATCATTATCACTAAACTCAATATTCAGTCCATTTCCAAATAGTGCAGTCGATTCAATCATTGAAATCTCCCCCTAGTTTTAGATGCTCAACAGCTTAGAGTAATTATTTCGCATGACAACCAGAATATATATTCTAGTTCTAATTTTATACCATAATTCCCCACAGAGCAACGAGAAAGGAGATAATTCCTATGGTTCGCGCCCCTCCCGCAAAGCCTAATAATCCTCCAACTTCGGGCCAAGTTGGCCCGAAGTGACCCGCCGCCGTAAATGGCGGCTTTTTCTATAGCTATATCAGGAAATCGAGGTGAACGTATTTGATTAAACTTTTCAGAAACAAGCTCTTTATCGGCGCAATGTGCTTGTTGTTGGCGGGGACGCTTGCGTATGGGATTCTCCCCCGGCTATACAGCGCACAATCCGGCACAACGGATATCGTAAAGCTCAAACAGACAGTACAGTATGGCACTGTAATTACCGACGACATGCTGACTGTCGCGGAGGTCGGTTCTTACGGTTTGCCTGAGAATGTTGTAAAAAACAAGTCGAATATTACCGGTCTTGTCGCCGGGGGCACAATCTACGCCGGGGAATATCTGTGGCGTGATCGCTTTATAACAAAAGAAGCCTACGAAAAGGCCGCTTCAAAGACCGACGCTGGTCTGCCTGATGGCACGTATCTCCTTACCATCGGCTTGCCGTCGGAATCCTCCGGCCTTGCCGGTATTCTTAGGGCGGGCGATACCGTGGACGTTTACGGATATACGGATAACAACGGAACTGTTACCGTTAACGAGGCGCTCAACGGCGTGAAGGTATCAAAGGTACTGAACAGTAAGCTGGTATCCCTGGACGATCTAGACGCCAAATTAAAGGCAGACCCCAAAGCCGATCCCTCAGATTGCGATTTTGCTCCCGCTTATGTCGTTTTCATTGTAAACGAACAGCAAGCCAAAACGCTGATTGGGCTTGAAAAAGACAAGTCCCTGCATCTGACATTGAGAGAAACGGGGGCGCGGGCATGAGCTTATGCGCAATATGGGGCGCGCCTCAGACGGGAAAGACAACTCTCGCGGTCAACCTTACCTATGCTGTCAGCCGGGGCGATCAGTCCGTGTGCCTCATTTCTCCCGTGGCCTACAGCGAGCTTTCCGCTTTTCTCGGCGTAAAAATTCCGGAGGAAAACAGTCTGAGCGCGGCACTCCGGGGCAGCGATCCTCTCCGGCAGACCGTATTCAAAGTGGACGAATTGTTTTATGTACTTGCCGCTCCCTCCGCTGCTAGCGCCCTTGACGGCGACTATTCCGGCGAACAGATCAAAACGCTATTGGAGCTTGCCCGGCTCACCTTTGACGTGGTGCTTGTGGATTGTCTGTCCGAAACCAACGACTTGTTTTCCGCTTGGGTGATGAACCGCGCGGATAAAGTCATCCTGTGCGTGGGCGGGCATGTCTCCTGCGTCCTTTGGCACAGGGCCAACAAAAAGGCGTTACAGGCGGTGCGGGACAAAACCGTATATGTCGGCTCGGAGATCATACCGGGCCTTGACTATGCCGCTATGTATAAGCTCCTGAAATGTACGCCGGACATTAAAATCCCATATATCCGCGAGGCTTCGCTTTTCCAGAACGAAAGGCGGTTTTTGTTTACCCTGTCCGGGAAAAAGGGCCGATCATATGCCGGAGCAATCAATAAACTCTACGAGGCGGTGAGCCTATGAGTATCACAGCGTATGAATATCTCTCCATCCTCCAAGCGACACAGGCGGTGCCGGAGCAAGACGGCAGCTTTGATTACCCGAAGCTCCTTGAAAACGTGCGCTCCATTATTGCCGCAAAGCACTCTCAGGAGCTTTCTTCGGCTCTTGGCAGCGCCGACGCCACTCAAACCCTGAGAACGCTCATTCTTAAATACTGCGTTCAGGAGTTGGCCGGAAGCGCGTTCGACCATACGGCACTTGTCGAGAAAATCTATCAGGATATGGCCGGGCTTGGCGTTCTCACCGACTATCTCCATGACCCGAACGTGGAGGAAATCAACATCAACGGCTACAACGTCGTTGAAATCAACTACTCCGACCATATCAAATACCTGTACGGCGGCGAAGCGTTTTCCTCTCCAACGGCGGCGCTGGATATTGTGAAGCGCATGGTGCGCATGGGCGGGATGCTTCTGGACGCGCAGACCCCGCGCGTGGACAGCTACATCGGCGACGGCACACGTATATCGGCCATGATTCCCCCCGTCGTACCGCAGGAGTGCGGCGTGATTGCTTCCATCCGCAAGCAGAACAAAAGCGAGATCACCCGTGAGCAACTTCTATCATCTGGCTCCGTATCCCCGGACATGCTGGATTTTCTAACTCTCTGCCTGTGCAACGGGATTTCCGCTGGGCTGGCCGGAAGCACTGGCTCCGGCAAAACCACCGATCAGGCGTATTTATTAAATGAATACATCAGGAGAAACGATGACCAAAACAACCGTGTATTCGTGATAGAGGACAGCCGTGAATTGAATCTTACCGCCTATGACAACGGCAACGACCGCCCGGCGCGGGTGCTTTACACCGTGACAAAAGACCCGCCGAACCCGATCACCATGCTTGACCTGATTGTAAGCTCCCTTCGCTTCCATCCGGCCCTGATCGTCCCCGCCGAAGTCCGGGACGCCGCCGCATGGGAGGCCGCGAACGCCGGACAGACCGGGCATACCATCCTGACCGCCTTTCACGCCGACAATGCTTTTGACGCATACCGACGCTTGGTATCCATGTGCCACTCGGCGCAGACCGGGCTTTCGGACGCGCATCTATTGGAAATGTGCGTGGGCGCGTGGCCGATCATGGTATTCAAGAAGCAGCTTAAAGACAATTCCAGAAAGTACATGGAAATCTTTGAAGCGACGGGCATTGAGAATGGCAAGCTCCAAGGCCGAATGCTGTATCGGTTCGTTATCAGCCAGACGGAGCGCGACGAGCGCGGACGCATCGTAAAGGTTCACGGCTCCCATCAGAGGGTGGGGACGATTTCGCCGGAACTGCTTAACCGTCTGCGTGACAACGGAGCGCCGGAAGCGGAGCTTTACCGCCTATTCCCGGATGCCCGCCCGGAGGTGATCGAATAGAAATGTATATCAACCTTGTTTATCTCGCCGTGTTCTTACTTATGAGCGCGGCGATTTTTCTAATCGGCGGTCTTGACAAAAAGATTGCCGCAGAGCTTCGACGCGGGAAAAAGGCCGGAAATATGAAGCTCCGCAAACAGACGCTTTTCACAAGACTTGCACGGCTGGAACAGGAACGGCGGCGGCTGGTGCGCGAGGTCAATATGCCCTCCGCCGTCTACTGGCTGCTAACCGCCCTTAGCGCCGGAGGCGGCGCGGCAATCGGAAAGCTCCTGTTTTCCCATACGTTTTTCGCCGTCGCGGTGGGCGTCCTCGGCGCGCTCAGCCCGCAGCTTTTTCTTCGCGTCAAGCGGACGAAAGCAAAAAGTCAGCGCATGGAAAAGCTGCATTCGTCCATGCTGATTCTTTCCAATTCCTATATCGTGACGGAGGACTTCATACAGTCCGTGCGGGACAATCTCGGCGTGTTGGAGTATCCGGCCCCGTTCCGGGACTTCCTGACCTACACCAATTATATAAACAGCAGCGTGAAAACCGGCCTGCGCCGTATGGAAGCGCAGGTGAACAACGACTACTTTTCCCAATGGGTAAACGTGCTGATTCTCGCCCAGGATGATCGGAACATGAAATATGTCACTATGTCGGTTGTGGATGCAATGGCCGACGTGCGGCAGGCGCAGCGGGAATCCGACACGGCCATGTACGCCATTTGGCGGGAGTATTTTACGGTTCTGTCCCTGATCTTCGCCGCGCCCCTCATTTTCCGCGTTCTCATGAAAGACGCCTATACCGTCCTCGTCACGACGCTACCGGGACAGGCATTGCTGACGCTTCTGCTTGCCGCCGTGGTGTTTTCGCTGGTTAGAGCTTACCGGCTCAACAAGCCGCTGCTGACGTAAGGGGGACTGGATATGATCATCGGATTAACCCTATTCCTGATCGCCGCGTTGCTGTTCTTCGGATTGAAAACAGTCTGCGCGGCGGCAGACGGAACCGCTTTCGCCGGGCGTAGTACGCTCAAAAAAATTGCCAAGTGGCAGAAGGAGCCGCTTGACCCGTGGGCGGTCTTTCCGCTGAAACAGCTTCTTGCCGCCGCCTCCCGGCTAGTCTATGTGGATGAAACCGCAGGGGCTAAGCTCAGCAGAGACTTGGAAAAGGCCGGACTTCCAATCACGCCGAAAGTCTACACGGCCCGGAAATACCTGACCGTTTTTGCGGGTATCGGCCTGACGGCGCTATGCCTTGTCCTCCGCTTTTATTTCGGTGCGTTCGTCGCTCTGCTGGCAATGGTATTCGCCCTGATGCGGCAGAGCGACGCGCTGAACGAGAAAATCCGAAAAAAGGAGCTGGCTATCTCACAGGAAATGCCGCGCTTTGTTCGGACACTCTGCCGAAGCCTGCAATCTGACCGTGACCTTGTAAGTGTCATCGGCTCATATCGAAAGATTTCAGGGCCGGAGCTTGGCGGCGAGCTGGATATTTTGCTTGCCGAAATGCAGTCCGGCAACATCCAAAGCGCCCTCGTCCATTTTGAAAACCGCATCGGTTCACCGGAGGCGTTCCGTTTGTGTGCCGCGCTCCGGGATATGAGCATGGGCATAGACCAAACGGCAACGCTCTCTTACATGGCCGATGATATGGCGCGTCAGGCCAAGGAAAACATCAAAAGAGAGCTTTCTTTGAGGCCGGGGAAAATGCGCAGGACGTATTACCCGGCCATCGGCGTCTGTATCGCCATGATTTTGTATGTCCTCGTCGTGTACGTTATCCATAATCTCAACAACATTTTGTAAAGGAGTCGATTTCATGAAAAAGTTATTTCAGTCCATCAAAGCAAGGGTAAGAAGCATTGGCGGCAAGGCGGCAACAGCCCTAACCAACAACAAGGGGGAACTTGCCACCTCCACCATCGGCGGCATCATCATAGGTGTTGTTATCGTCGGTCTGCTGATTGTGGCTATCAATCAGTTTTTCCCCAGTTTCTTTTCGGACATGTTCAGCAAAATGTCAAGTAAGCTCAACGCCAACTGGTAAAGGGGGACGGCAGCATGGCGGTTGTGAAAAAGCTGAGAAGCCTGCTGCGGGAGAAAAAGGGGGATGAAGCGGTTTCTTTTCTCATGACGACCGCCATGCTCGTCCTGATCTTCGCCGTGCTGGTTTCCGGCATGATCTACATCATGCAATACTACAACGCAAGCTATATGTGCCGCCGAGTGGTTCGCAGCATCGAAATCACGGGCGTATACGACGAGGCAGAAACCCGAAACCTTGTAACGCAGATGAAAAGCTCCGATTTGGAGAACGTCAATGTTCAGGTTAATGCTGTGTACTACAGCGGCAACAAAATCCAGCTTCGGCAAACCTTCAGCGTAACTCTCACGGACAGCTACCGAATTACCATTTTATCGCTTGGCAAAAACCCCGTTGTGCTGACCCTGCCAATCACGGTAAAAGTTGCCGGAATGTCGGAGGTGTATTGGCGGTCATGAAAAGACTCATAAAGGACAAAACCGGGGGTATCCCGGTTATTTTTATTGGGCTTGTGTTTTTCCTGCTTCTCATAGCGTTTTTCATCATGGAAATGGGTGCCGCCTACGAAAATTACTATGATGCGGGAACCATTCTCCAGCGAAGCTGCAACAGCGCGGTTGAAAAAAACATGCTGGACGCTTACCGCTCGGACAGCATCCTGCGTCTGGACGTAGCGGCGGCGACAGCCGACTTTTACAGCTATCTTAAATCCGATATGCCGGAGAAATACACCGTGACGGTCAATTCAATCACCGGCACCGCGACGCCCCCGAACCTGATCGTCACAGGGACGGTAAAATTTTCGACGCTCTTTCAGCAATACGGTTTTGACGATATCACCATCGGTTTCACAGTGAAATCCACGAACTACCGGACGGAGTGACAACCATGAGTTACATCCCCATCCTGATAAACGCCGCCGCGCTGATTTATGGCGGCGTTGTTGATTTTAGGCGGCGGGAGATTCCAAACGCCGTCCCAATCTTCCTGCTTATCTCAGGTTTTTTGAACTTTTCCACATTATGGGGTATCATGGGGCTAGTCATCCCTGCCGCGCTGCTGTTCATGGCGGCGAAGCTCACAAAAAGCGAAATCCCCGGAGGCGATTTCAAGTTACTGTGCGCACTTGGCTTTTCCTGTGGATTTCCGGAACTGGCGGCAATTATACTTCTGGCCGGGATAGGCGTTGTGGGGTACGGCCTTGTCAGGCGTTTGCCAATCAAGCGGTATATTCCGCTGTGCTCCTACGTTGCTCCGGCCTATCTCACCCTTCACATTATCGCGCTTGTACTGGAAAGGGGTGGGAGCATGTAAAACTTAAAAGCTACCCGAATATTATTTTAGATTGGAGGCTCATTATGAAGAAAAGAATCTCATTGATGCTAGCCGTAGCAATGATTGTCAGCGCCCTTTGCATGACCGGCGCGGCGGCAGCAGACACAACCGCAATAACATCGGACAGCATCGGTTCCAGTGTACTCACTGTAAAATACAACGGAGAGGCGGTCATTTTCCCGGACGCGCAGCCCTTTGTTGACGAGAATAACAGAACACTCATTCCCGTGCGCTTCGTTGCTGAGACGATGGGCGCGAAGGTAGACTGGAACCAAACAATGCAGACTGCCATAATTACGCAGAATGATATTACTATTAATGTACCTATCGGAAGCGACACTCTGACGGTAACAGAGAACGGCAATACGACAACGGTAAAGATGGACACAGCCGCCGTTTGCAAGGACAACCGCACTTTTGTACCGATCAGATATGTAGCTCAGTCTTTGGGCGCATGGGTAGGCTATTCCGATCTATTCAATATTGTCCAAATATATAAGGATAAGTTGACTCCTGCGGAAATTGACAGGCTCCATAGCTACTATGACATGACGTGGGAAGAATATTGCAAAAGTAAAGGAGAAAGCAATTATAATTGCACAGACTCAGAATGGGAAGCAAATAATCCTCAAATTGCATACTTCACTGGCACGGACGGTTTTGAAAATGCAAACGAGTGGAAACTCCGCAATCCGAATGGAATAGAAAGCGTAAAATGGACGTGGATTACTCCGACAACCTACACTGGGAAAACATCAGGAGATACCTACACCTACGGCAAGGAACCTGACCTTGATTTTGCTAAGTTAATACTTGCCGAAACCCACGGGGTGGAGAAGGAAATAAACAACGCCGGGAAAATAACGATATCCCTAAAAACCGACCTATCGTGCGTATATGCCTCCCGACATTCCAACCAAGCGGGAACTTATGTGCGCGGGGTGCTTACGGTCACGATACCCCAAAACGCTGATATTCCTTTTATTGAAAAGAACTACGATTTTATAGTTAATCCAAAGGCCGGGGAAACGCGCAATATTGACGTTGAAATCTATGTGAACACGTACACCAAAACGGTCTATTGGGATGAAATGACCGCTTTGAAATGAAAGAAAGGATGAACTGAATATGAAAAAGCTGAAAAACCGAATATGGGCTTTGCTGGCAGCCGTCATCATGACGGCTGCTTTTTGCACCCCGGCATTGGCGGTTGTATCACAATACGACTCAAAGTATTTGTCCTCAGGCCAGCAACAGGCTATTCAAAATGCAACAAACGCTTGGAACAACGCTTATGCGGCGGGCGATACGGCAGGAATGACAGCGGCACATCAGGCAGCGGAATCGGTACGGTCCACCGCAAGCTATTCCGGCGGTGCTGACGGCTCCGAGTATCATCCGTGGTCAAATGGTTCCGGCAGTTCCGGCTACAGTGGCGGCGGCTCCTATTATACCCCGACTACCTATACTATAACGGCCAGCGCCGGAACGGGCGGCAGCATCAGTCCCAGCGGCTCCGCCTCCGTTAGCTCTGGCAGCAGTAAGATCTACACCATTACGGCGAACTCCGGCTACAAAATCGCAGATGTTAAAGTGGATGGCTCGTCAATCGGCGCGGTATCCACTTATACGTACAGCAACGTGACTTCGGCCCACACCATCAACGCAACCTTCGCGTCTGCCGCCTCATTGAGCGCGGGAAACGTCACTCTTGGCGACGGTGGTTCCGGTACGCTCAAATCGGGGAATGTGACAAAATCCGGGTACGGCGTGACCGTAAGTCTTCCTGTAACCACTTCATATGTCAGCGATACAACGGTAACAGCCAGCTATAACTTCACTTCGGCTAAGACGGTTTCGCTTGAAAACGTCGGCGGCACGTGGCAGCTCCCCGTAAATGCTTCCAGCGCAACGAACGCAAGGAAAATCTACATCCCCGTCGAAACGAAAGACGGTGCCTACACGATCACCTTTACTGTAAAAGCCCTTGACCCGCAGGCAACGGCGCTGACAGGCTCCAACGTTTACCTGACCTCAACGAAAAGCGTTACGCTTACCATCCACGGAAGCATGTTCGAGGATGACTTCACCGGAAATTTCTGATATAGTCCACAACTTATTTAATGAACCTGTGGCCGCATAATAGCGGCCTTTTTTATTGCAAAAATTGAAACCAAAGGAGGTACGTTATGGCTTTCTTCAACAGTGCGGTAAACGCTCTCCAAACACTCGTTATCGCCCTGGGCGCGGGGCTTGCGGTATGGGGCGTTATCAACCTTCTGGAAGGGTACGGGTCGGATAACCCCGCCGCAAAAAGTCAAGGCATTAAGCAGCTCATGGCGGGCGGCGGCATTATCCTTCTGGGAACTACCCTTGTGCCGCTTTTATCCGGTCTGTTTTAGGTAAAACGGTATGGATTTTCTCACCGACTGGATCACCAAATGGCTGAAAGACTTACTTGTCAACGGCATAATGGGCAATTTCAACGGCCTTTTCGACAACGTGAATAACCAGATCGGAGAGATTGCATCACAGGTGGGAACATCCCCGGCGTCTTGGAACGCCGGGGTGTTCTCCATGATACGGCAGCTTTCCGAAACGGTCGTTTTGCCAATTGCCGGGATGGTGCTCACCTTCGTCATGTGCTATGAGCTTATCCAAATGCTGATCGACCGAAATAACCTGCATGACATCGATACATGGATGTTCTTCAAGTGGATTTTCAAAACCTTTGTCGCCGTGGTGATACTCTCCAACACCTTCAATATTGTAATGGCGGTTTTCGACGTGGCGCAAAGTGTAGTGCAAAGCTCGGCGGGGCTAATACGTGGAAACACCAACGTTACGCCGGATGTGCTTGCCAATCTGGAAACGACCTTGCAGAGCATGGATATAGGCCCCCTGCTTGGCCTTTGGATGCAATCCTTTTTAATGAAGTTCACCATGACCGCGCTGAATATCGTTATTTTTGTTATCGTATACGGCAGGCTCATAGAAATTTACATGCTCACAAGCCTTGCGCCGATACCGCTTGCTACAGTGGTAAACCGGGAAATCGGCAGCGTGGGACACAACTATTTCAGATCCTTGCTGGCCGTGGCCTTTCAGGGATTCTTGATAATGGTGTGCGTAGCGATTTATGCGGTTTTGGTTCAAAGCGTTTCCACTGCTGGAACTTCAGACATTGGCAACGCGATCTGGACAGTCATAGGTTACACAGTCCTTTTGTGCTTCACCCTCTTTAAGACAGGGAGCCTTGCCAAGTCCATATTCGGGGCGAATTAGGGACTTCGGGTCAAGTTGGCCCGAAGTGAGAAAGGAGAATCATTCAATATATGAGTAACGAAAAAACAATCACCAGGCAGGCCCCGGAACAGGAGGCCGCGCCCGTTTTGCCGATAAAGCTGGACGTGACCGCCCGGCCCATCGAGCCGAAGGGCAACCTTGTAGGCTTCGCCAGCCTGAAAATCAACGACAGCTTTGTGATCGACGATTTCAAGATTTTGCAGAGCGACAAGGGCATTTTCGTGGGTATGCCGAGTAAGCCGGACAGAAACAGCAAGACCGGCTACAGGGACACGGCCCGGCCCATTACAAAAGAGTTTCGTGCTGAACTGACCGAAGTGGTGACTTCGGCCTATCATGCGGAGGTTGAAAAGTTGCAGGCCCGTGCTGCCGCCATTCCGACCACGAAAAAACCGTCCATCCAAAAACAGCTTGCTGACGGCGGGAAGCAGGCGGCGAAGGACAATGCCTCCCGGCCTTCTCTTGAAAAGGGCAGTAAAGCTAAAAACGCAGAGCGGTGACTTCGGGCCAACTTGGCCCGAAGTTGCACATTTACCAAAGGAGGACGCGGATGTTCAATAACCCTGAAAACTCGCCGTGGGGAAAGGTGCAAACCTGCGACGCACTCTGTCCCGGTGTATTTCTCGTCAGCACGGCCAGCCACGGCGGGACGCTGGTTTCTAAAGAGGTATCGGCCATGCTCTCTCCCGCCGCCCGGAAATGCGGCTTTCGGCAGGGCGGCTATCTCTGCTTTGAGGAAGATTCGCAGGAAAGCGTTGTCCTGCGGGAGCTTCTGGACAAAAAGCTGTGGAGTGTTCCCGAACGCATTAAGGATAAGGCTGCATTTGAGGAAAACATCAACAAGTCCATCCGGGAGTACAACCCGGACTATTGGCGGGCGCGTCAGGTAGGGCTTGAAAAGGCGCCGGCCCGGCAGACCGCCCCGGCGCACAGCGCCGAGCGCTGAACTTTGGGCCAAGTTGGCCCGAAGTGAGAAAGGGGGCATAACGGCAATTACGGCAGAAAAATTCAATATCATCTACGCCGATCCTCCGTGGCGGTATGAAAGAAACTGCGGAACCGGCGCAGCCGAAAACCACTATCCTACCATGAGCTGTGATGAAATATGCGCGCTTCCCGTGGCAGAGCTTGCAGCCAGGGACAGCGCGCTTTTCCTTTGGGCGACGTTTCCCATGCTCCCGGAAGCCCTGCGCGTTATTTCCGCGTGGGGCTTTCGGTTCAAAACCGTTGCTTTCGTATGGTTGAAACAAAACCGCAAGGCCAAAACATGGTTCTATGGTATGGGCTTTTGGACACGCAGCAATGCGGAAGTCTGCCTGCTGGCAACGCGGGGCCATCCGAAACGGCGGGATAACGGTATTCACCAATTCATCACTTCTCCGGTGGAGGCGCACAGCAAAAAACCGGACGAAACCCGAAATCGGATTGTGCGGCTCATGGGCGACCTACCCCGCGTGGAGCTTTTCGCAAGACAGGAAACGGAAGGTTGGCAGGTTTGGGGAAATGAGGTCATAAGCGGCATTGCGCTATAACTTCGGGCCAATTTGGCCCGAAGTCGGGAAGGAGGTTTTTTGAATCTATGGCCTATGTTAATGTACCCAACGATTTATCGAAAATAAAAACCAAAATGGCGTTCAACCTCACGAAGCGACAACTCATTTGTTTTGGCATAGCGGCGGCAGTCGGCATCCCAACTTATCTTTTGACTCGTTCTGTTATCGGCAACACGGGGGCAATGCTCCTGATGATCGGGCTGATGCTCCCGTGCTTCCTGCTTGCCATGTACGAGCGCGACGGGCTTCCCTTTGAAAAGGTTGTGAGGAATATCGTCCGCGCAACCTTCCTGTGGCATCGGACGAGGCCCTATCAGACGGATAACTTTTACAGGTACTTCACCCATCCCCGAAAGGAGGTACAGCGACTTGAAGCAAATAAAGCAGGCAAAGCGCCCGCCCATCCCCGCAAAAAGCGGTAAGAAAAAGCGTGGCCCGCATTCGGCACAGCAGACCATCCCGTATGTCGAAATGCTCCGGGACGGCATCTGCAAGGTGCGGGAGGGCTTCTACACTAAAACCATCGAGTACGAGGACATCAATTACTCGGTAGCGTCCAGCGACGATCAGGCGGCTATCTTTGACGGCTACTGCGCGTTCCTCAATTATTTTGACGCCGCCCTGCCGCTCCAGCTTTCCTTCATCAACCACCGTTCCCGGCCCGAAAACCGATACAGCGTCAACATCCCACAGCAATCGGACAATTTCAACAGCATACGGGGCGAATACGTGGATATGCTGGAAAGCCAGATCGCCAAAAGCAACAACGGTATCGTCCGCTCCAAGTACGTCACCTTCGGCATCAGCGCGGACGGTATCGGCGCAGCCCGGCCCCGGCTGGAACGTGTGGAAGCGGACATTATGGGCAATTTCAAAAAGCTCGGCGTCCAGTCCCAGCCCCTCGCCGGACGGGAACGCATGGAGGTGCTGCACGGGCAGCTACATCCCGGAAGCCGGGAGCCGTTCATTTTCACATGGGATATGATACCGAAAACGGGCATGGGGACAAAGGATTTCATTGCTCCCACGTCCTTTGACTTCCGGCAGAGCCGCGCTTTCCGTGTGGGAACCACATGGGGCGCGGCTTCCTACATGCAGATCATGGCGTCGGAGCTTTCGGACAAGCTTCTTGCGGAGCTTCTGGAAATGGACGCCGAAATGACCGTCACGCTCCATATTCAGCCGGTAGACCAAAGCAAGGCTATCAAAACTATTAAGGGCAAGATCAGTGACATAGATAAAATGAAAGTGGACGAGCAGAAACGCGCCGTGCGCTCCGGCTACGATATGGACATTTTGCCGCCGGATTTAGTCACCTTCAGCAAGGACGCGGCGGCGCTTCTGGCAGATTTACAGAGCCGTAATGAGCGCATGTTCCTCTTAACTTTCCTGATTCTCAACACGGCTCCCGCCCGTCAGCAGTTGGAAAACGACATTTTCACCGTGGCGGGTATCGTCCAGAAATACAACTGCACCCTCAAAAGGCTGGACTTTCAGCAGGAACAGGGATACATGTCGAGCCTTATTCTCGGCCATAACGCCGTTGAGATCCAGCGGGGCATGACCACAAGCAGCACCGCGATTTTCGTGCCCTTCCTGACGCGGGAGCTTCGCATGGCAGGGGAATCCCTGTACTACGGGCAAAACGCTCTGTCCCATAACGTCATTATGGCCGACCGGAAAAAACTGAAAAATCCGAACGGCCTGTACCTCGGCGTACCGGGCAGCGGCAAATCCTTCGCCGCCAAACGGGAGCTTGTCAACGTGTTTCTAACCACGCGGGACAGAATTATCGTGGTCGATCCCATGGGCGAATACGCGCCCCTTGTGCGACGGCTTGGCGGCCAGGTTATCGACATTGCCCCGGACAGTCCGAACCATATTAACCCAATGGATATTCAAATGAGCATGTCCGGGGACGAAAGCCCGCTTTCCCTGAAAGCGGATTTTTTGTTGTCGCTGTGTGAGCTGATCGTCGGCGGCAAGGACGGCTTGCAGCCCATCGAGCGGACGGTCATAGACCGCTGTGTGCGGCTGGTGTACCGGGATATCGCGCTCGGCCTGAACACAGAGAAAATACCTACGCTCCAAGACCTGTACGAGATTCTTTGCGCACAGCCGGAGCCGGAGGCCAAACGGATTGCAACGGCGTTGGAGCTTTACTGCACCGGCTCTCTCAACCTGTTTAATCATCAAACCAACGTCAACCTGAACAGCCGCGTGGTGTGCTTCGTGCTCAAAGGCATGGGTGAGGGTTTGCGCAAAATCGCCATGCACATTACGAATGAGCTTGTTTCCTCTGCGGTCAGCGGCAATTTCAGTCTTGGAATTGCGACGTGGTGCTACTTTGACGAGTTTCATGCCCTGCTGAACGACGCGCTGACCGCCAGCTATTTCGTGACCATCTGGAAAATGCTCCGAAAAATGTACTGTATTCCAAGCGGCCTGACGCAGAACGTAAAGTTCCTGCTTGGAAGCCCTGAGATCGAAAACATATTGGAGAACAGCGATTTCATGGTATTGCTCTCGCAGGCCCCCGGCGACAGGCAGATTTTAGCTCAAAAGCTCGGCATCTCCACCCATCAGCTTTCCTATGTGACCCAAAGCAATTCCGGAGAAGGGCTTCTGTTTTACGGGAACGTCATTATCCCGTTTGTTGACCGTTTCCCGCAGGGAGAAATCTACAACCTGCTTACTACCCGCCCGGAGGACATAACCAATGAAGCGGCCAACGGATGACGCGGAAACTTCGGGCCAAGTTGGCCCAAAGTCCCGAAACCGCAAATACCGTCAGTACAGCGGACAGGCCCGGCCCTCCGAACGGTTACGGCAGGAGGATGAAGCCCAGCATGATGACGGCCCAGCCTCCGGCAGCAAGAGAGATAACGGCGGGACTTCTTCCGACAAAAAAGCGGCGCAAGAGGGCAAGCGGTTTGAAAAATCTAAGTTCCGGGCCGAAAAGACCGGCGCGAAGCTGGACGCCGCACAAGAAAAGTTGGCGAAGCAGAAGCCGCCGAAAAAGCCCGGCCCGGTGAAATACGCGGCAAAAAAGGCCGGAGCCGGAGCGTGGTATTACGCCCATCAGAAAATCCATGAGGTGGAAAATGAGAATGTGGGCGTAGAGGCCGCGCACCGGACGGAGCTTACCGGGGAAACGGCTGTCCGGGGTACGGAGCGTTTTGCGAAGCACCGTATCCGTACCCGCCCGGCCCGGCGCGTCCGCAAGTGGGAGCGCCGGGATGTTCGGGCGAAAGCGGATTTACAGTACCGAACAATGGCACGGGAGCATCCGGAGCTAAAGGATAGCGCCCTTTCCCACTTTATGCAAAAACAGCGCATCAAAAAGCAGTATCAGAAAAAAGCGCGTGAGGCCGCGAAGCAAAGCGCAAAGGCAGCGGAGAAAACGGCGGTCACGACGGAAAAAATCGCCCGCGCCGCCGTGGGCTTTGTCAAGCGGCATCCCGCAGGTGTATTGATTGCACTTGGGGCGCTTCTGTTGATTATTACCCTGCAATCCTGCATGGCCTCGATGGTTTCCATTGGCAACGGCCTTGTAGGCGCTGTGGGGGCCGGTACTTATCCGGCCAAAGATTCGGACATGCTCGGGGCGGAGGCGGCGTATTCCGGTATGGAAACAAAGCTGCAAAACGAGGCCGACAATTACGCGACACTTCACCCCGGCTATGACGAGTACCATTACAATCTCGACAAGGTAGAGCATGACCCCTATGCGCTGATCTCCATTTTGAGCGCCCTGCATGACGGGGCGTGGACGCTGGACGAGGTGCAGGATACGCTTTCCGGGCTGTTTGCAAAGCAGTATCAGCTTACGCAAACGGTTCAAACGGAAGTCAGATACCATACTGAAACGGATACGGTGACGGATGCGGACGGAAATACCCATTCCGAGACCCGTCAAGTAACCTACAACTATACTATCTGCACCGTTACCCTGCATAATGAAAACCTGTCCCATCTGCCCATCGAAATTATGAGCGAGGAACAGCTTTCCCGGTATGCCCTCTACATAGCGACCCACGGCAACCGGCCAGATCTATTCTCGCAATCGCTGTACCCGAACGCTTCTACCATCAAAAAGTATACCGATTACGACATACCCGAAGCGTACATGCAGGACAAGACTTTCGCCGCCATGATGACGGAGGCAAAAAAGTATCTCGGCTATCCCTATGTGTGGGGCGGGTACTGCCCAAGTACATCTTTTGATTGCAGCGGTTTTGTGTCCTGGGTTATCAATCACAGCGGCTGGAATGTGGGGCGTCTCGGAGCGCAAGGACTTTACAATATTTGCACCCCGGTATCCTCTGCCAACGCGAGACCCGGCGATTTGGTTTTCTTTATTGGAACCTACGATACCACCGGCGTTACCCATGTCGGCATCTACGTCGGCGACGGCATGATGATCGCGGCGGGCGACCCAATCGGCTACGCCGATATAACAACAAGCTACTGGCAAAGTCACTTTTTTATTTTTGGACGGCTTCCGTAAACGAAAGGAGAAGTATTTTGAACGCAAAAATTGAACGCGTTAACAAGGATATTGGTAAAACCAAGGAAAAAATAAACGAATTTCAGGATCGGCTGCGGGAATTGGAAAAGCAGAAAATAGAACTCGAAAATATTGAAATTGTGGAGGCTGTGCGCGGGATTGACATCTCGCTGACCGACCTCCCAGCCATTTTAACGGCGCTCCGTGACAAAAACGGAGCGTCTTTCACTTCGGGCCAACTTGGCCCGAAGTTCACCGCCACGGATAAGGAGGAAAACTAGGAATGAGTAAAATTAGCAAGTTGGCCGTGCTATGCGCCACACTCGCATTGATGCTCTCCGTCACCACAGTGGCATATGCGGCCGATGGCGGGATAGCAACTACAAGTCCCTCGACTACTTCCACAACGCCCGGCACTTCAAATGCCTTTACGCCTGCCGGAACCGGCACGGTCGTCAACACCGCCACCGACGCGGACGGCAAAGAGTTTTACACGATAACGACCCCGGATAAAAACGTGTTTTACCTTATCATCGACAGAGAACGAAATGGCGACAACGTGTATTTCCTTAACGCCGTAACGGAAAAAGATTTGCTGGCTTTGGCTGAAAAATCCGGCGGCACGGACACAAGCAACGGCAAAAGCACCGTGTCCACCGCAGAACCAGAGAGCACTTCTAAAGCGACGGCTACTTCGCAAGAAGCGGATACCTCTACAGCGCAGAAGTCCGCTACGGCGCATGGCAATAACACGGCGATGCTCCTGCTTGTGTTGGCGGTTGTTGTGATCGGCAGCGGAGCCGGGTACTATTTAAAGATTTATCGTCCGAAGCATCAGCGGGTCGAAAGTGAGGACGATTTCTATGACAGTGAGGAAAACGGCCTTGACGACGCAGAGAATTCGGAACAGTCAGACGAACTGCCGCCGTGGGAGGACGAGGACGATGACGGCGGTGATAATAAAGCATGAACTTCACCAACAGCCCGTTTGAACGGATGATGAAACAAGTCCCCCGGCAAGGCCGGGGAACTGTGCGAAAACCACCGATAGGCTCCCCCTGCCGGGGCTGTGGATGCTGGCAAGGTACTCCCTGCGTCGGTATTTGTTGCCGGGAATTACTTTTTTCGCGGAGGGAGGCAACTTCGGGCCAAGTTGGCCCGAAGTGAGCGCCTATGATTACAGACAGAACGGAAGCCCGCGAGTTGACCCGGAGCGAACGGGCGGCGATCCGCAAGCTGGTAACTGGAATGTGCGTCAACTATGACCCGGAATATAGCTGTCTGCCGCTGGATTGCCCATGCTATATGCTGAACAAATGGTGGACGGGCGCATATTGCAGATATTTTCAAAACGCGGTGCTGCCCCTTGATTCCGCGCTGGAAGCCGCGCTGACGGGTAATGGCGCTGCCCGGAAGATATGTCCCGTTTGCGGCGTGGTCTATGTCCCGGTCACAAGTCAGGCGTATTGCTCGGAAACTTGCCGGGCCGTGGGCCAGCGTGAGGCAGACCGCCAACGCAAGCGAAACAGGAGAACGAACAAGTGTAACGTGTCCCGAACTTAGACGAAAAAAGCCTTGATCCATGCGGCTTTCCGGCCACGGTTTTGAGGGGAGAGGCATAGATGCCTCATACCCCCTTATTCCGGGGGTAAGTTCGGGACATTTCCCTGTATGGAACGGAGGAAAATAATGCGCGAAAACCCTTCTAATGAAAAAGTTCACGGCTATGAGATCAAGCGTTCAATCCTCTTTGACAATGACAGGGGCTTTGCCCTTGCCGAAAATCCCAATGCCCCGCAGCCCTATGTCACATGGCAGTTTACCGAAGAAAACGGTAAGCGAGATTTTTATTGGGGCCACTATACGGCCAATGCGGAAACGGCGGCAAAGGACTATGCGGCCCGTATTGAGGATTATACAAGGCAGTACGGCGTTGTGGAAAAGGCGGCGAGGCTTGCGCCGGAAGTCTACAAATACTACTCTACACAGCGGCCCGTTGACATTGGTACATTCCCGAAAACGGAGGGCGGCCCCGCTGAAATCGTCAATTTCGATCAGCGCGAGAGCGTGGAAAAGGGCAGGGTTCAGGCGTGGGGCTATCTACTGTATCACGCGCCCTTGACGGAAAAGCAGACGGACGATTACGAGCTTCGGGCCGCGCCCGGCAATCCCGATCAGCTTCACCTTACGCCGAAGCAGTTGGAACAGCAGGTTCAGGCCGTCGGCAAGTGGGAACAGGCCAAACGCGTACCCGATGGGAAGCGGCTGACTTGGTGGTATACAGACTTCGGTTCCTTTTTAAAAAAGGAGTTTGTCACCGACGCAGAGCTTTCTGGGCGTTATGAGAAAATTGTGGAGAGTAAGGCCCGGGGAAAAAAGCCCATTTCCGAACAGTTAAAGGCGGGAGCGGAACGGGCGGCAAAGGAAAACGCCGCCCGTTCTACCCCTGCCAAAAATACGGAAAAGGACAGATGAAAAAACTTCGGGCCAAGTTGGCCCGAAGTGATTTTGCCTATTACTTGGAGCATAGGGTATGTGCAAACTGAATCTATTAATTAACTCTGGCCCTTCATAGAATCGAATAGCATATATATAGGAAATAACTTTGGATACATTACAATGCTATGAGGATTTCCATTTTTATCTTCATAAACCACTGAGTAAGTATTTTCAAAGACAGGGTTTTTACTTCCATCCGTATAGGCAAAAGTTAGCTCCGCCGTGGGATAATGTTTAGCTGTGTAAATTGAAGAAGCCGCTCTTGCAACAATATATGGTATTGCCCCGGAAAGTTCTAACACTCCTAAACATATAATCAATGCACAAATAATAATCGTCTTTTTGTGTTTTATTCTCAACTTTAACATCCCCCCTCACGATAACTCCAATTTCAAATTCCTTTATCCGAAAGTAAAATCGTCGATGCTACCCACAGGTTATCAAATAATTTGGATAATATCAAGTATAACAAAGGAGCTTTATAATGAGCAATAACAATTACCTGAAAAACGCGGAACTTTCCACCGAACAGAATTGTAACATGATCGACGGCATCCCGAATAATACGGCCTTGCCCGTTCCGCCGTCCGTCCCCGAGCCGGAGATCAAGCCGCTGGATAAGGTGAAGGAACTACCCCGGCGCAAGCGGAGCCGGGAACTGGAACGGTGAGCTTACCCAAACGCAAGCGCGGCGTTCCCCTGTATGTATGGGTAAGCCAGGACGAATACGATACAATTAAGCGCCGCATGGAGGAAGCTGGAACGCAAAATCTGAGCGCCTATATTCGCAAGATGGCGCTGAACGGGTACGTCCTGAATGTTGACCTTGCGCCCGTCCGGGAGCTTGTTTCCCTGCAACGCCGGTGCTCCAATAATTTGAATCAGGTTGCAATTCATGCGAACACCTACGGCGTGTATCCGTCGGAAATCGCGGCTCTGCAAAAAGATTATGCGGAGCTATGGGGCCGGGTTTCAGATGTACTCAAACAGCTTGCGGAGGTAGTGGCGCTATAACGGCAGCGTGGAGCGGCGGCAATCTGCCTCCGCTCCACGCAATTTCAAGTTATGCTCATTATGAGAATTTCAGTTTGCCGGAGTGTAAACACCTCCGTGATAGCAGTAATAGGAGCAGGCATTAATGGACAATAATTTGTCCATAGATTTAGTTGCTTGTTCAATATCCAACGTAAATTGAGGATTTGCAATAACAGGCTGGTTGTCCTCCAAAGCAATGGCGTCACCAGTTATGATAATTGAATCATTTTCCATAAAAAGCGAGATGTGTCCGGGGGTATGACCTGGCGTTGCAATAACACGGCAACCACCGCACCAATCCAAGTGATCTCCATCATGCAGTAAATAATCTACCCCGACCGGCTCAACCTGACGCAGCATATTACAAAAAGCTTTCCCAAAATCTTGTTGCTCCGGCGGAAGTGACTTTTGCATTTCTTCTGCCTGACATAGCCTCAGCGGCTTTTTCTGTGCGGAAATGAACGGCGCTTCCTGTGAAGAACTATATATTTTTATGTTTGAATTTAGCTTTTTAAGTGCGGCAGCTGTACCCATATGGTCATGGTCGTGATGAGTCAGTATAAGTCCCGTTAACTGATTCACTGATAATCCATGTTGATGCAGCTCTTCTTCAAGAATTGGAAGTGAACCGACAAAGCCACAATCAACAAGAATGATATTCTCCTGATCCCACAGCAGAGTAGGATATACGATATTTTCAATATCGCCCAATTGCATGCTTATGGTTAGCCGCAATATTTTGTATGACATAATAATGGTTCTCCTTTTTTTGCTCCTTGCTAAAACAAGCATATTTCAGCGCTCATTATATAAATAATTCGAATTTGCTATCAGAAAAAGTCAACATAGAAATTATACCAAAAAGTATTTAATAATTCTACTCAACTATCCGCTATGATTCAAAAGCACTTCGGGCCAGCTTGGCCCGAAGTGCCGGGACAAGATTCGCAAAGTCTCGACAACATTGTTGTCCCCCTTTTGGGATGGTAAAATATAGGTAGAACCAAACAATGAAAGGGGTTGCGTTCATGCGGATAATACTTAAAATCATTGCCGCGCCATTCGCGGTCATTCTGACAATCGCGGTAGCTGTGTTCATTTTCCTGTTTGTCCTTTCTGAAAAAATCCTGAGCCTTGTATCCGGCCTTATGGCCCTTTTTGGAATTGCTGTCATGATATTTCAGCGGGAGTGGCTTGGGGGCGGCGTATTCCTTTTCCTCGCGTTTCTCGCCTCTCCCGTGGGAATACCGGCAATCGCGGAATGGCTGATTAGCAAGCTATACGGTCTGAATCATTCTCTGCGTGATTTCATTATGAGTTGACAATGCAATTAACGTGAGAAACGGCGGCTTGCTTAGCCGCCGTTTATTATAAAAGAAAAGGGGTTACGCATGGCAACCACGCGCCTGATCACGCACCATATCAGCAAGGGAGAAACCATTGCGCAATCCCTCGCTGACCGTTTTGACTACGGGCAGAACCCGGATAAAACAGAGCATGGCGAATGGCTCTCCGCTTACCAGTGTGAACCGGAAACCGCAGACGCGGAGTTTATGCTTTCAAAAGCACAGTACAAATCTATCACGGGCCGGGAGCAGAAAAAGGATGCGGATATTTTATGCTATCAAATCCGGCAGGCGTTTGTTCCCGGCGAGATCACGCCGGAGAATGCCAACCGGATAGGATACGAAACAGCCATGCGCTGGACGAAGGGCAAACACGCCTTTTTTGTCGCCACGCACATTGACCGTAAGCATATTCATAATCACGTTTATTTTAATTCTACATCCCTTGACTGCACGAAAAAGTTTCGCAACTTCTGGAACTCGTCGTTCTCTCTGCGTCGGCTTTCAGACCGCATTTGCCTCGAAAACGGCCTCTCCTATATCGAGCATCCTAAGCAGCACAGCAAGGGCAAATACAAGCATTACGGGCAATGGCTTGGCGGCAACAAGCCCCTGACATTTCAGGAACGCTTAAAGGCGCAGATTGATATTTGCCTTGCCGAAAATCCGCAGAATATGGACGCCTTTTTACAGTATATGGCCGCTGCCGGCTTTGAGGTAAAGCAGGGACGCGGCGGCGTTATCAGCTTCCGGGCCGAGGGGCAGGAGCGGTTTACCCGGCTCCGTTCCTCCACGCTTGGGGAGGGCTACGGGCAGGAGGATATTCAGGCCATTATAGAGGGCCGCACCGCCTTGCCGCAGGGCCGGAGCAAGCCGGTTCACAAGGTCAATCTGATTATTGATATTCAGTCCCGCATGAGGGCCGGAAAAGGCCCGGCCTATGAGCGGTGGGCCAAGGTGTTCAACTTAAAGCAAATGGCGGCGACGCTTCAATATTTGCAGGAAAACGACCTGTTGGAATATGTGCAGTTGGAGAAAAAAGCGGCGGAGGCCGCAGACCGTTTTCATGTCCTTTCGGACAATATTAAGGCTATTGAGGCGGCGGCACATAACAATGCCGATCTGATGGCGGCGACGGTGGATTATGCCAGAACCCGCGTCGTGTTTGAGGAATATAAGGCTGCAAAGTACAGCCGAAAATATTATGCGGAGCATGAAGCAGATATAGAGTTGCACCGGGCGGCGCAGGCAACTTTCCAGCGTATCCTTTCCGGGGCGAAACTCCCGAAGATGGATTCTCTGAAACAGGAGGGCCAACGGCTTTCGGCAGAAAAAAGAAGCGCCTATAAGGAGTACCGGGCGGTACGGAAAGACATGCAGGAGCTTATAACGGCAAAGCAAAATATTGATTATCTGTTCGGCCTGACGGACGTGCAGAAAAGCAAGGAAATGGAGAGATAGCGACATGACGCAACAAAAGCGCGAAGCGCTAACTTCGGGCCAAGTTGGCCCGAAGTTACAGGGTTTGGGGCTGGCCCCAACAAGCATGATTTTTCGTGTTTTGGCCGCAGGGCAAAATGCAAAAAATCCGCGAATGTATTGACATTCGCATTGCTTGCCGGTTACCGTAACCGTCTCATCTTGCCTTATCGATTGCCGCCCTTATTGGAAGATTCTTTTCTTTGTTGCATGGGGCCGGGTTCAGTCTCTGGAGCATAAAAAGACACTTTCCATCAGGTTAAAATGGATATGGGCTACAGCAGGCTATGAAAAAATTTTGCTGAGAACCACTTGCATTATATATCTTTTAGATGTATAATTCCTATATCTTTTAGATATATAACAGGAGAAATCATAATGATTAATGAACTCTTTATTTTGGGTGAATTAATGGAGGAACCGCAAAGCGGTTACGATCTCCGTAATGGATTGCAAATTTTTTTAGGCCGTCATCGTAAAATCAGCTATGGGGTGCTTTATCCTTTGCTTGAAAAATTAGAAAATGAAGGTTTTCTGGAGATGACGAATGTAGAATCAAACGGAAAGACCAAGAAAATCGCTTCCATTACCAAAAAAGGGGAAGAGTATTTTTTTGAACTCATGAAAATGCCTGTTCCTGATGGTGCACATAGTGCTGATCTCTATCTTATAAAGCTCAATGTAATGCAACACCTTTCTATAAATGAGCAAACGCAATTGCTGGAGCAGTACTATCAGGAACAAAAAGATATTATTCAGGATGCGCAGAACGTACTTAATAAACTGGCGAAAGAGAATTCAAGAGATCACTGGTATGCAAGTAAAAAGTTTGAACTGTTGTTAAACCAAGCCGACGTTACAATTGACTGGATTAATAAATTTAAGCAAGAATTAAAGAAAGCACGGAAATAGAATGTCAAAAGAAATAAGAATTGCAATATTAATGGCTGCAAGTCTCTTTATGGAAATGCTGGACGGAACAATCGTAACCACCGCACTACCAAAAATGTCTCAATATTTCCATACAGGTGCAGCAACTACCGCTCTACTCGTAAGCGCGTATTTAATTACCTCGGCCATTTTTATTCCGTTGAGTGGATGGATGGCCAAAAGATTTGGAAAAAAGAAAATCTGGATCATTGCTGTAATAATCTTTACTCTTAGCTCGTTAACAAATGCCTTAGCGCCTAACTTCCTTTTCCTTTTATTAACGAGAATCATACAAGGCATTTCAGGCTCTCTGATGACCCCCACGGCAAGACTGATTGTCCTGGAAAAGACACCGGCTTCAAAGTTATTAAAAATGGTTAGTTACCTCATTTGGCCTGCATTAATAGCACCCGCGATCGCACCACTGGTCGGTGGGTATATTGTGACTTACTGGAGCTGGCAATGGATTTTCCTGATTAACATTCCAATTGGTCTTATCATCGCTTTATTGGGTATCAGATGGATAGATGCTGATGATGGTAAAACGAAAAATGCTTTTGATCTTCTTGGATTTATTGAAATCGCCTCTGCATCAGGCCTCATTTTGGTTGGAGCGGAACTGGCTACACATGGCGAAAATTATTGGGCTATTGCATTGGGATTGATAGCCATAGGTGTAATATTGGTTCTCATCGTTTCTAAACATTTGAAAAAAGCAGAAAATCCATTGTTTTCAATCAAAGCGTTAAAAGTAACTTCCTTTCGGATCTGTCAGACAAGCGGTTCAGTATTGTGGCTGTGCGTTGGGGCATTGCCCTATATACTAACCGTTTTCCTACAAACAGTCTTTCATTGGTCTGCCGTCAAGGCAGGCAGTTACGTACTGCTTATTTTTATCGGAAACATTGGTATTAAACCATTTACCAATGCAATTATTCGCAAACTGGGCTACCGCAGCGCTCTGCTGACATCCTTCGGAATGGTATTTATTACATCGGTTGCTTTAGCTTTCATTCACGTAAATACTTTTCCCGTTTATATTATGTTTCTTGCCTTGGTCTCGGGTGCGGGGCGCTCCTTGGCCTTAACAAATTATAATGGCCTGAGCTTTTCTGAAATCGCCCCTCAGGATCGAAACAGCGCAAATACATTGAATGTTGTCGTTATGACATTAGCTCAGGGGCTAGGGATATCACTGATTACCGTTGTTGTGGATATACTGCAATTTTACTTCTCTATTTACACCGCATATGAATTGGGCTTTGTTTTCCTTGGCTTGTTGATGATATTCCCGGTAATCGAAGTACTGTTTTTACCTAAAAATATAGGACACACTACAATCAGTTAGTGTTACTTGCTGGAATAGATAAAAAAATACAGTTTAAGGGCAAAACTGTCGAAAGGCAGTGACGCAAAGCCAAGGGTCTAACGCGCAAAAACGCTATGATAGCCTGGTTGCCGAATATACTTTGCAAAAACCTGCCCTTTTTTAAGGCAGGTTTTTGCGTTGAATGGGATTACATTTTGATGCTATCGGAGGGGGAACAAAGATGAACAGTGACTTTGATAAGCTGGGTACCATTGTAAAATCTGCTCGCAAAAGCAATAACCTTACAAGAGCACAACTGGCCGAAAAAATAAACATTACTCCCCGATATCTTATGTCTATAGAAAACGAGAACAGGAAACCTAGCTTTCAAGTTTTAAATAATCTATTTTTAGAATTGGGTATATCGGCAAATATCACTATCTCTCCGGAAGAACAGGCTGATAACACCATTGAGCAGCTTATCCAGTTATTATATCAATGTGATGAAAACGAACGTAGAATTGCAATCACAATAATCAAAGCTTTAGTGGAGAACAAATAGCAAAGAACTCGGTAATTAAAGACGCGAAGCACAAAAATCATGAGTTTGGAGGAATGATTTTGTATATCGGCTCTATTGAAAAATATCAATGGCCGCTATTTCTTTTAAATAGCGGCAAGGCGTAGTGAAGCGGACTTCATTCTTAAAATCGCATTGTTAAAAAAAGTTCAACATCTGCGCTAAGCAACTATGAGTACAATGTAGAACTGTCAGGCCGTAAAAGTAGTTACAACAGGATATATTTTTTCTTAAAAGCTCATTTTGGATATTTCCAAATGAGCTTTTTTTGTCGCAAGGAAACAATATCTGTCGGTTGCCGATCCCCGCCACCTCCATTTCGATTCGCCATACCCAAAAAATTGAAATGGAGGAAATGCCATATGGCAAAGATCAATTTACGGGAATATTACCCGTTCTACAAAACCGACTTTTTTGTTGATGTCCCCGATGAAGTTAAAGCTGCCTTACTGGAAGCCGAACGGCTGGAACAAAATTATATCCGTCGCCGCTTTTACAACAAGGCATATTACTCGCTGGACGCGAATGACGGACTTGAAAACGACATCCTTTTCGTGTCGCTTTCGCCCTTCGAAGTATATGAACGCAAGGTAACTGCCGAACAGCTACATACGGCGATTGCCTCCTTGCCGGATAAGCAAGCCAAACGGATTTACGCGCACTACATACTTGGATTGAGTGAATCTAATATTGCAAAGGCCGAGGGTGTAAATAAAAGCAGCATATCCGAGAGCATTAAACGGGGACTGCGGAGCATGGAAATATTTTTGAAAAAATTTCTCTGACAGCCCGAACTTTTACCTTACAAATCTCATGGTTATTGAGAGGTATTTACTTCGGGCCATGTTGACCCGAAGTCGGAACTTCTTCCATGCAGCTTGACATTTAAATAGAAAGATACCCGGATACGAAGGGTATGTGCGCTGAGTGACAGGCCCGCCATGACCTCCATTGTAAAAGAATGGGGAGAGCGACAAGGCCCATGCCGCAGGCGAGCCGTGGTTGGCCCCGCCAGATAACGCGTACAAGCCTTGATACTTGCGTTCAGTCACAGTCCGAGCGTTGAAGCGGCCATCAGGCCGTGAGCCGTCGCAGGCAATGAGAACGCCTCGCCATCAGAATGGGGAGAGGTGAGATTCCTATGGGGTGGACAAGCCGCCGCCCGTCCGGGCTATCTGTTTTGTAGCATACTATTAGGAGGCCGCGCCGGGCTTTACTGTCTTATGACAGGCCGACACTTCCCGGCACGGCGCTCCGACCTATTTTACAATAGGAGAATCGAAATGAAGCAAAATATGGCTTTAGATATGATGTTAGCTCAACGATGGAGCAACGGCGCTTGCCGTGGCTATGTCATTTGGGCTATGGAAAACTGCGGCTTCACGCCTGATGATATTCAGCGCGTAGTCTCGGAGCTTCACTATGTTTTTGATATGAAGTCCCTTGAGGAAGCCGAACAGCACTATCAGAATAGCCCTTATTGACTTCGGGTCAAGTTGACCCGAAGTATGAGGAAAGATCAAAGGCCAGCACTATTTACGGTGCTGGCCTTTCGTGTTTCCTCATGGGTCAGGCGGAAAGTGAAAATTGCTTAGGGAGCGAGGTGCTTATGCAGGTAACGGAAGTAGATAGACGAACAACTTGTTCCGGTGAAATGGTTGCAATATTTGAAGCCGGAAAACGGTCTATTCAGCTTGTCGGCACGTTTGAAGATAGGGCAACGCTGGACGATTTGCTCTATTCTATTGCTTGCCGTAAGATTGCTGAACGATTCAGGCAAAAGCGCGACAACATTGCGCTCACTGGTGGATATGGTAAAATATAAGTAGACAAATGATAGGCCGTCCACCAAAAAGCCGCGCTTTTTGTGAAGCATCGAAAGGAGTTTCACAATGACGAAAGCGCAGAAAATCATAACAGAGGTTTATGTTGCTATCTACCTCAGACTAAGCAGGGACGACCAAAACGGCGGTGCCGAAAGCATGAGTATTTCCAATCAGCGCGATATGCTCATGCAATACTGCGAAGAAAGAGGGTGGAAGGTTTACGACATCTATATAGATGACGGTTTTACGGGAACAAACTTTGAACGTCCCGGCTTCCAGCGAATGATTGAGGATATCGAGGAAGGTTATATCAGCGTTGTTCTGACGAAAGACCTCTCCCGGTTAGGCCGCAATTATGTCATGACCGGGCAGTACACGGATTTCTTTTTCCCAGAGCACGGTGTCCGTTATGTGGCGGTCAATGACAGCTACGACAGCGCCAAGGACGATAACGACATTGCCCCCTTCAAAAACATTCTGAATGAAATGTACGCGAAGGATATATCCAAGAAGGTACGTTCCGTTCGGCAAATGAGCGCGAAACAAGGGAAATTCATGGGGAGCAAGCCGCCTTTCGGCTACGTCAAATCGCCGGAGGATAAGCATTTGCTGGTGATCGACCCACCCGCCGCGGAGGTAGTCAAACGGCTTTTCCGCGAGTTTGCGGGCGGTGACAGCGGACGCAATATTGCTGCCAAGCTCAACGCTGATGGCGCGGACACGCCCGCCGAATATTATTTCAAGCAGACAGGAAAGCGGGCGACGCGAGGCGACAACGGCCAGCAATGGGGCAGCACGACGATCATGCAACTCCTGAAAAACCAAGTCTACATAGGCAATATGGTTCAATGCAAACGCAAGGTTTCATCCTTCAAAACGAAAAAGCGCCTGGTAACGTGTCCAGACGATTGGGTTGTCGTTGAGGACACACACGAACCGATTATTGACAGATTCACATGGGATTGCGTGCAGCGGCGCATGGAAACGATTAGGCGCGCCCCCTCCAATAACACAATCAAGACGGGCAGCACAGATGAAGTCAATATCTTTTCCGGGATTATCCGATGCGCCGACTGTGGCGCGGCTATGGCCTTTGTCCGCCGGGAAAGAAAGAACGGCAGAGATAAGATGTTTTATCGGTGCAGCCGATATAACAATAACGGCAAAGAGGCTTGTTCGACGCACACCATTGATGCAGAAGTGCTTGAATGCGTTATTTTGAAGGACATTCAACACCATGCGGAAATGGCAGCAAAAAATGAGCGGAAATTGTTCGACCGGCTGCTGTCTTTCTCCGGGGAGGAACAGGAGCATGAAAAAGCCGCGCAGGAAAAAGCCCTGCGCGACGCGACAAACCGTGTTTCGTTTATAGAGGATGCCAGCAAGCGGCTGTTTGAGGAAAAGATTACGGGCAACGTACCGGATGGCCTGTTCAAGAAAATGCTTTCTGATTATGAGCGCGAAATCAACGAACTTGAAGAAAAGTTGTTTACGGCGGGCGCGATTGACCCCCCGCGTCGTTTGCGTTTAACACCTGCGTCGCTTAAATTTAACAGTTCCGTCGCTGAGATTTGACACCTTTATACTTTGTGAGAAGAAGGGGCACGACATCTGGAGTGCCTTGCCCCTCCAGATGATTAGTTTTTCTGATTTTCGGCAGTTAGACCTTTGCGCTTGCGCATTGAGTCGTCGCCGGAAATAACGATGCTATATGAATCGTGGACGATGCGGTCGCAGATTGCGTCTGCAAGTGTTGGGTCTCCAATTTTTTCGTGCCAACCGCCGACATCAAACTGCGAGCAAAATATGGTCGAGCCCTTTTTATACCGTGCCTCAACTATCTCTAGAAGCTCTTTCGATTCCGTGTCTCTGAGCGGAGAGAGCAGCCACTCGTCCAGAATTAATAGCTGCACAGTCTTGTAAGACTTCATCAGCTTTCTGTAATTTCCTTCAGCTCTGGCGATAGCGAGTTCTCCGAGCAGCTCTGGCAATCTTACATACTTAACTGTCATGAAGCTACGGTTGGCGGTTAAGCCAAATGCACTTGCGAGATAAGTTTTTCCGGAACCCGTTGCGCCGAGAATGATTACATTATGCTTCTGGCCTATGTAATCGCAACTGCCGAGACGCGTGATGAGCGCTCGGTCTAGCTGTCTGTCAGCATGATATTCGATATCCTCCAAAGACGCATCCGGCTGTGAGTAACCGGCGCTTCGAATCAGTCGCTTCAGCCGATTATTCTTTCTTGCTGTGTACTCGGAATCAACAAGAAGTCCAAAGCGCTCCTCAAATGACAGTGATGGCATTTCTGTGCTGTTTAGCTGGTTTTCGAAAGAACGTGCCATTGCGCTCATTTTCATTTCCCTGAGCTTCGAAGCCGTGTTGTTGTTAAGCATCAGCCACGCCCTCCCTTGTAATACTCGGAGCCGCGAGTGAAACCATATTTGGAAGGTTCGGAGGGAAGCTGCGTTTCACCCGGCTTATCTCGACCGGATTTTAGGATTGTCTGTATCGCTTTATACGATGGTCTGGGCGTATATTTTAGAGCCGCGCCGCAGGCTGCTTCAAGACGTTCCGGCGTATATTGTTCGGAGAGTTTAAGCAGCGACATGCATGTACGATACCCCTGTTGCTCAACTTTGTATCCAGCGAAGAGAGCCTCGACAACAACGACCGTATTCACACCTATTTTAGCCGCCCAAGCGCGGAATCTGTCACCGTTCCATTGCGAATACTCCTGATGATTTGGCGGCATATGTGAGTCCTGAGTACTGTATATATTTCGGCGGTCATAGAGCCGAACGTGAGAGCAGATTCTGCTGCCGTCACAGAACACCTCGACCACATTCCGCGTAAGGCGTACATCCACCTCGCGCTTTATATACTCATACGGAACGGAGTAATAGTGGCCGTCTACAAGAACATGGTAATTGTATTGAACAGTTGCCTTTTTCCACTCTGACAGCTCATACGCGCGCGTCGGCAGCGGAAGCAGGTACTGGTGCTCCTCTGCAAACAACGCGGCGCGGCTTCCATCCTTGCGCTGAAAAGGCTTGTGGTTAAACTTTTGAAGACGCTCGTGTATTTCCGCGTTAAGCTCCGACAGTGTGAAAAACTTCTGATTGCGGATAGCCGCAAGTATGTACGTTGATATAATGCCAACCGTACCTTCTACAGTTGCCTTGTCCTTTGGGGCACGGACGCGTGTCGGGATAATTGCGGTTCCGTAATGTTCAGCCATTTCCTGATAGCTGCGATTTAAGATGATTTCTGACTTGGTGTGTTTGGTGACTCCCGTTTTGAGATTATCCGGAACGAGAATGCGCGCCACCCCACCAAAGTATTCATAAGCATTAACATGCCCTGCAATCCATGATGGCTGTGCTTGATTCAAAAAAGCTTCAACATACCCATATCCACTGTAGGGCAGCACGGCGACGAATACATAGGCGTCAATGACCTCGCCTGTAGTATCGTCAATTATTGCAGCAGTTTGACCGGCCCAATCCACTTCCATTAGTTCGCCGGGCTTGCGTAACAGATGCATGGTTGCCTTGGTTTGGACGGCATATTCTCGATAGTACTTCTTAAACTGTGTAAGCTGATATGGTATTTCGCCGCTGCTAATGCACTTGTCGCAGTATTCGAGCCATAGAAGCTGCAGCGTAACTCCGGGGCGGGCCAGTTCGCTATTAACCCAGTCATAGTCTGGCATCACAAACTTTGGTTTGCTGCTGTCACTCTGCTGCAAAAGTAATTTCGCCAGTTCACGGTCGCTAAGGGCTTCAGCACTCCGATAGTCCAGTTCGCAAGCTGCCGCCCGCTGCAATACGGCGATTACGGTTTGCCGTGTTGCGCCTGAACTGTCGGATATCTGCCTGTTGTTGAAACCCATGCTCTTTAGTCTCAGGATTTCTCTGTAGTTGGTCATCTCTTGACCTCCTTGAATTTATTCGCCCTATTCTGAGCGTAAATTCAATTCTACTACAGAAATATATTGCCCTTATTGAGAGTGTCAAATCTCGGCGACGGAAGTGTCAATTCTGCGCGGCGCAGGTGTAAAACACGAGCGACGCGAGTGTAAAATCTATCGCGACGTATTCAGAAAAGTCTACGGAAATCAGGCGGCAGCTTCAAGATCAGGAAAGCGGAGAAGTCAATGCGGAGAAATGGATAAAGCTGATAAAAAGCTGCGTTTCCATCGACAAGCTTGACCGGGCCACGGCGTTTCAGCTTATTGACCATGTTGCGGTACACGAACAAGAGGACAAAAGCGGGCATACAACACAGAACATTCAGATCAAATACAACTTTGTGGGGTATCTAAGCTGACTTCGAAGCCATAAAAAAACATTAGTGACCGCTGTAAAAACGGTCACTAATGGATTGGCGGAGAAGATGGGATTTGAACCCATGCTGCGCTCATCACGCACTACTCCCTTAGCAGGGACAGTAAAACCATTGATATTACTAGAATATTCAATTAGCTGTTGGATACAGGTTGGTAATAGAAAAATCTATTTGTGCCGCAGATCTTGCTTTTTAATATATCAATTAACCCCATGGAAAAACCAATGTTATTTCAAAAGCCGTTTACTCGATACATAATTTCTCCTGTCTGAGAAGCGTGTCTCTTTTTTTGTAATAAAATATCTGTAAGAGAAATTCTACCTTCAAGTACCTGCATCATATCTAGACCATCGAATAAAAGCATATTTTTAATATTGCTTTTTTCTTTTACAACATTATCAGAAAATCCATTCATAGAAAAATACAATCCAAGAGTGTTTTTTAATTTACTATCTATTTTACCTGCAAAAGAATATAGATCACTCAAGTTAATTAGATTGCTTTGCCACTTGGCTTCAAGTAAGTAATCTGTCCCCTCATATGAAAATGCACCATCAATTTGTTCACCCAAAATTCTGTAGGATTGTTTTGGCTGAAGATCAAACAGTTCAAATAAAGCGTTTAAAAACTTTTCTAGGCCAAAACCGCGTTCTTGAGGAGAAATGTTTTTTGTAAGTTGAAAGAATGATTCCCTTAATTCAGATAGCTTTTTTTGGAAATCAGATGACGCATTAATATTAGCATTATGTTGCTGACGTTTTTCTGCAATTGATTCTTGTTCCTTCAAAGCTTCAAAATATCCGCCTGTTTGACTCTTTAAAGATTGCACGGCCGATTTAGCTTTTATTATTTTATCTTGTGCATCATCCCAACGTTTCAAATGATCGAAATTCGTTATACTCGAAGTATAATTAATAAGATTAAGAAGATCCGTCTGATAAATTTCCGGATGTGAGGCCATTCTATCAATTAATTGAGAAACACTCTCATATTTAACTTGGTTTTGCCAATCAATTGTTGCTACCATCGACTGATGCTGGATACTATTTTCAATAAAGCTGATCAAATCACGCTTAGTCCAATAAATTGAAGTAAGTGCATCTTTTAATGCTGTTAAAGCAAGAGGAGATATTTTTTTCATTTGACTTCTCCATGACGATTTCGGTTTTCAATTACTAAGAAGATTAAACCGTTTCTAAATCGGCAAATAAGTTAAAGCAAATACCAATAGCGCTGCGTATGTAAAAATAACCAAAAGAGGAATTTTGCAAACTTCAGAGTGCTATTCCATTTGTTGCAATGTCGTTTTTTTCTCAATCGTTCTTTCTAGAATCTCTCGCAGAGACTTAATAAGCCTAAGTCTATCAGCATTTAACAGCATAGCATTAGTTCTAAGTGGATGCATGATTTCTTCAATAATATCAAAAATTAACTTAAAATGTACAAAAGAAGATTGCTGAAGGGTTGGAACAATCTTTTCGGCAAAATACACTTTCGTGTTATCGTTAATACGGAACAAATGAAATTCTATTGCATCGCGCCGTCCAATCACTTTTCCAGCACATCGTTCAATTATTTCCTGAGGTAATAATTCTAACCCAAAACCATTTACTTTCTTTTCAAGATCTGCTTTATCAAACATAAACTCTATTGAAAGGTTTTCACTAGTTGCAAATTGTTCTTTTCCAATGGGTATAGGCAGCAACATGGCATATGCTTTTCCGTTTCTGCTGTATTTCCACTTCGTATTATCTGATTCTCTGAAATTTTTATTTAGAGAATATTCCTTTATTCCAGCTGTATCACGATCAAACAGTCCAATTACGATGTTTTGACTGTCAAACCGATATGATTCCAAATATGAACGTAACATAGCACAACCAGCACTAGAGGTATCGGTCTCATTATTTACATTACAGCTTTTTATATCATATGGACATTCAGTTGAATAAAGTTTTTCCCATGCTGTTTTAAGAATGAGAGCATCCGTTTTACCCTCTGTTAAAATCACTGGTTTCCGTAATCTGCTCAATTGAGTGGCAAGTGCTTTATTGTTTGCCTCTAATTCCTTCTGAGCGGCTAATGCTTTTGAATGCTGTAAATACAATTCTTTTTGAAGCTTCATATAACCAAGTTCTTCTGATAATTCAGGATATTTTTGATCGCCCTTTTCTATCTCTCGAATTGATCTAATAATTGTGCCCTCTGATACATTAAAACATCTATAAATCTGTACGGTATTGTCAACATCAAGAGAAATAAAGGCAGGCGAATGTGAAGTAAGAAATATCATACTTGTATTCGTGTATGTATTCTTAAAGCTCTGTGCCATTTCAAGTGCTAACCCATACTCCAATGAATTCTCTGGTTCTTCAAATCCCCAGATGTAGTTTTTTCTTGATGAATTAGCTATATAATTAAGAATACTTGGAATATAGCGAACTCTTATTCCATCTCCACGTTTATTTATATTAATATTGTTTTCACCGTATTTTGTTGAAATACCTAGCGTTTTGTATAGCCCACTAATAGTTTGAGGAGTTGTAATTGAAGTCGAAATTCCAGTAACAGAATTAAATTCTTCATTGATTTCATCGGCTGATGATGAAACTCCATTTGAAATTATTGTTAGCGCATCCATCAAGTTTTTATCTGTTGACAACTTGTCATTATAGATGCAGTCCTGAAGTTCGTTAAGCATTTTAGAAAATGTATCGTTATCTTTTATTGCTGGGACATAAACATACTTTATTTTATTTAGGAATGCTGTTAATGATGATTTGCATCTGTCATTATACTCTTTTCCTTCTGAGAGCATTCTTTTTTCTACATCGTCTGTTACTATTGATGGCATGCTGTCGCTTCTAAGCCATTTTTTTGTCACTGTAAATGTTTCTGGTAGTGTTTTCTGAAATTGGTTTCCACGTAAAAAAGTAATTTTAATTTGAATAAATTGCTTGCCTTTTATTGAGTCTTGTCGCACTTCATTTAATCGTCTGAAATTGAAGTCATCTGCAAAGAAAAATGCTGTGGAGTTGTCCGTTTCATTATTAAAAAAAAGATTTAGTGCTTTAAGCACATTTGATTTACCGGCATCGTTTTTCCCTGTTAATATACTTAAAGGTTTAACACTGTAAATAAACTGCCTATATATTGATCGAAAATACTGAATTTCAACTCTGTCAATTATAAGCAACCCACAATCCTTCTTTCGCAATTTCAATTTATATATTCTCTCAATATTTTGAATTATAATCGCGTCCAGGTATATACCATAGATAAATATTACATTATTTGCTAAAATACACGTTTTCATCGTTATAGAAATGTCTAATCTGTAGTTGGTTTCTTCAATTTTTCATTCATAGCCTCAAGCATGACGCTGGTGTCTTTGTGGATGTAGCGCTCCGTGGTGCTGAATTTGGTGTGGCGCATGATTTCTTTGATAATTGTCGGAGGGAGGTCGGCTTCGTCGAGGGCGGTGGCGGTGGTGTGGCGGCAACTGTAGGGACGGAGGTCGGGATTCAGGCCCAAGCGCTCGATCGTCGACTTGAAGCCGTCATAGAATTCGTCGCGGTTATGCGCGAAAAGCTTCTCCCGGTCGCCTTCACACAAGGTCTCGAGAACCGGCAGGATAATGTTGGGGAGGAGGATCGGCGTCTCTTTGCGCTTTTTGGTCTTCAGGCCACAGCCGGTGATCCGGTGCTCGTCCCAGTCAATCATAGTCTTCTTGGCCTGTAGCAGCTCGCCGGGCATCATGCCGGTGTAGATCATCAGCAGTATATAGCCGGTGAATTTGTTGCCAGAGTTGAAGTCTTCCCAGAGCTTTTTCTGCTCATCCGCCGTAAAAGGCACCGTTTCGACTTCTTCAAGCTCCGGAAGCTCGATGAACCTTGCAAGGTTGGTCTGGACGTCTCCCTGGGCGCAGGCACGATCATAAAGGTGAGTGAGCAGCGTCCGGACGTCCCGCGCCGTGTAATAGGTGGGAGCGTGCTCGTTAACACAGTCCTGCAAGTCCTTGATGGTCAGTACCCCGATGCTTATGTAGGCTATATCCTCGATCTTGTCATATGCAATTTTGTAAGAGGTCTGTTTTGACTTCGAGAGCTTGAGAGCTGCGCTTTCGCTCCAGCCTTCATAAAGAGCTGACAACGTGACAACCTTTTTGTTCGGCGTCTTTTTCAGCGATGGAATACATTCTAGCGCTTCTTTTTTGGTTCTGAAGCCGCCCTTTGTACGCCTAAGCCGATAGCGTTTGCCCTCTTTGTTCTTCTTCCAGCCAATCACAACCTCGGCCGTCCAGGTGTCGCCGCGCTTGTAGACCGTGCCCTCGCCATTGCCTCGCAGTTTCTGGTGCGCCTCGCGGATCTGTTTGCGGCCGCAGTATAGGCAGAATACAGCATCGTCCGGGAGTTCAGCTCCGCATTTTTTGTTTATACAAAGCATAGTGCCGCCCCCAAGTGGTCCAAATTGGACACAGATATGCGCAATAATGAAGTTCTACATTTATCTATAACAGTCGAGTAATATAAACACCTACGGTTTGAATTGTTAAATATAAAATTTCAAAATACATTCTGCTTCTTTTTCTTTATCTAAATCTTGAGCGCAGGTATATTTCTTTTCTAGGGCTTCATTTGTTGATGTACCAAAAGATTTTATGCTACTATCACTTTCGCAAAGAGACGAGACAACTGTATCGGGGAACGAAAGAACTTCACGAATTTTATTTAGCGTTTGCATAAACGCCCCGGCGTTTCTACTATACACAGCGTCCCAGAGCTCATCACGCTTTTTGTGTAGGCCATCCGTCGCGTATCTTTTTGAAAATTCGTTCCAATTAGTATGTATTATTCCATCCAATTCTGCCTTGAGCATAACAAGGTCAAACTCTTTTTTTTCATTAAACAAATATCTTCCGTTGCCGGCCCTGATAACATAATCATCCTCTAAATCCGATTCTACAGTTGTAGAAAGATGCTGACTGCCGATGCCTATATTATAGTAATGACTAAAACTATTAAAAAAACGCTTGTAATTATCACTGCCATCAGAGAGCTTCGATAACTTTGACCTGTCAGGTCTAGGCTTATCTAATTCTTCAAAAACAGCTTTTTTAATATCCGGTTCCAAAGATATTTTATTATTTATATAATTTTTCCATAGTTCTCGGTTGTTCTTAATAACGTCTGGCAGGTCTCTGTAATATATCCCACTATGATTATAATCATTCGGATTGACCCATTCAATAAACAGATGTTGATTTGGCTGAAGACGCCACTCATCCATTTTTATCAGACGCGCTTTAAATATTTCGTACGGCTCAGATAGCCCGTCGAGCCGACCTCCCGCTGCTGCTTCTACAGCCTCAAAATATGAATAAGCTGTATCTTCCTTTATTTTATCTGTTATATCTGCACCAATTTCATAAATAGCGTTTGCAAGCGGCTCTTCAGAAATCGAGCTAAATAGGAATTGCTTGCCGAGCATTTTCTTTATTGGCTCAGGTCTGTGACGGATTTCCAAATAATCATTTTCTTTTGCAAATTTCAAAAAGCCGTATAATTCTTCATCGCTTAAGCTGTAGAGAAAAATACTATCAAAGAACTGCGCATCTGTCATTATTACTTTTCCTAAAAATAATGCCTGAATCTTAAGTTTGTCCAAGTAGAATTCGGCAAGCATTTTTGCTTTGCCATCAAATTTACTATTCAGTTTTTCTTTTTGTTTGACTGTATCAAATAAATCTGAAAAGATGCGGTTTGTCATGGCAAAATACTCCCTTTCATTTCATTCGCTCATAATTAATAATGGGTTGTGTAAAGAGACTTTTAGGATTACCAGATTTTTCAAAGCGCATGGTTTTTTTATAGTTTTTTAAAAGATTACAGAGAATTATTTCCAAGTCATCACCATTTGGAATTGCGAGTTTCACAATATCCTTTAGGAAAATAGGCAAGTAAGCAAATTTATCTGTGAAAAGGATGTTTGAGTCAGTATCTTTTCTGGTTCCATTTAAATGGCCTTTATTCAGATCAACGGCTATCCTGAATTCATTTTCATCTCTGTAGCTTTCAGATTTATAGTAAAACAAATCTAAATAATTATCGGCAAATTCTTTTTCAGAGTAAGTATCCAAACCGTCTTCGTCGTACTTTACGTAATCATATTTTAACTTTTCCCCAGTAATTAAATCGTTGCTTTTATAATTTTTGCACCTTTTAATGAGCTTTTTTTTGTCAAAAGCAACTGCTATACCATTATCTTCGCCGAAAGTCTTGATGATATTATAAGTAAGTTTCTCACGGCCATAAAAACATGTAAAATAAATACTATTTCTTCGGTTTTCCATAATTGAAGCAAGTTTGTCATTTCGATTATTAATTTCTTCCGGTAATAAATCACCACCAGGCACAATTTTCCCTATTAAATCATAAAAATTTGCACATTCGGCTGTTTCAGGCTTATCGGACATTCTCTGCAGCGTCAATCTTTTCTTTTCAAGGAGCATCGCGAAGTATTTCATTTTCATAACTTGCCAAACTATATCATTGCTCATGTCAAGTTAACATCCTCTCTGAAACGAGATGTTGCTATGTTATCATTAGATAGATAAAAAACAATTAATTCAGATGTTTCTATTCAGCAAAGATTGTCATGATGATGGCTCAATTTGGACACATAAAAAAATCAGAAGGTTAACTAAAGGTGCATTGAGTAATATCCGCGCTTACGTGGAGATTGTCGGTTGTTTTGACCGCTATTTTGTTATATGTAGTTTGTCCGGACGGTAAGGTGCTGACCGTAAAATATCCGGCATCAAGGTCCGTCGTTCCTGATGTGATGGTAACAAAGATTTTACCGGTAAAGGTGGCATTACTGTTATTGATTACTTTTATGATTACCTGACTAAGCGCTGTATCTACGCTTGACGATATATGAATCATAGCAGAACGTGGGTCGAGAGTCGGCTTTGGCGAGGCAGTTGTTGATGGACTGGCAGAAGGGCCTACCGTTATCATTGGTATTGGCGTGACCGTTGCTTCTGCCGACGTACTGACTGTCGAGGCCACCGCCCCGCAGGAGGAAAAAAGTATCATAATCGCCAAAATTATGGGGAGTAGTTTTTTCATTCCAATTCACCTCAAAATTGCAAAATATGATAATTTATGCTAGCATAAAAGCGCGCAAATTTAAAGAGGCCTCGGTGGAGGTTAATGATGAGCCCGGAAGAGAAAAAAGAATATTCGCACCTGATCTCACTGCTCAGGGATAAGCCAAACCTTATTGCTTATCTCCAGTGTCTCCTTGCCTCGCAAGCTCAAAACGAATGTAATCCTTCGCCTTCTCCAGATTTTCAGGAGTCAACAGACTCATTAACTCAATAGCCTCGCGTGTTTGCTCGTTAGCGTTGGCAAATGCTGAATCAAGCCGCCCGTCGTCTTCGGACACGGGCGGTATTTTTTCGCCCAAAAGGTCGCTCGTTGTCACGCCTAGGTAATCGGCCAGCATCTGAACCTTTGCGACTGAAGGAATTTGACCTCTTTTTATATCAGGAATAAAACTTGTACCTACGCCACTTTCTTTACAAGCATTAGTCGGAGCAATTCCTTTCGCCTTGCTAATTCGTTTGATATTTTCGATTAATAGGCTGCTATCCATAATACACTCCATAAAAATAGACTAATTCTTTTTTATATAGTAGGGTGTGAGCAATATTAACAAAAATGCGGAATTACGAATATACTGTTTGACAATGCGTAATTACGAATGTATTATATTGCTACAGGTAATAAACGGAAGGAGGCGGAGAAAAACGGAAGATGAACTGCCGGATAAGATAACCAGAATCGACGTTATGCGAGTCCAATTCGGTTTAAGAAGACTATGTCAATGCCGCGATTCTCATTAGCAAAATATTACCACAAGCAATATGTTTAATCAAGAACGGAGGCGAAATTTTGAAAAATTTGAAAAATAAACGAGTCGACGCAGGTTTGACCCAGAATGAACTTGCAGCGCTGCTGGGGGTGAATCAGTCTACTATTGCAAGCTGGGAAGTGGGAACTAAATATCCTAGCGCCGACAAGCTCCCGGATCTGGCCCGAGTGCTGGGATGCATGATCGACGAACTGTTCACGGAAAACGAGGAAAAGGAGGCTGTGTAATGCTGGCAAACATAAGTTCCATTATGGAAAAGTTAGAGAAGCGCAGGAAGAACGGGGGCTATGCTGTTTTAAGGGCTTGGCTGGAGGATTACGAAAAGGCACTCTTAAAAGGCGATGAGCTTACAGTCTCATTTGATATAAAATGGATGGTCAACCAGGCGGAGCAGGATCGCATATATGGTCAAATCTCAGGGTTTATCCGGGGATTAAATGCGGGTGGAGTCATTTCCGATAAAGAAGTGGACTCGGCTTTAGCTGAGCTGATAGCTTATCCCAGCAGCAGGAGGGAGGCTGTGCAATGTCAAAAATGACTGATTACGCGCTGACGATCGAGGAACTCTCGCAGACAACAGGATTGCCCATGGCGCAGATTTGCGCGGAGATTGATGCTCAGGAAAACGAGCTGGCCGATATCACCATAACGACGGGCGTCCCTTATACCTATGTCTGCCGCCTTTTTGTGCTCAACGGGTTCAGCGCCTCGACAGTCAACGAGATCATCAGATATGGCAAAAGAAGGGAGGCCGCGAAAACATGACGCTGGAGGATGTGGCCGCGATCGATAAACTGATGCTCACCTGCGCCGACGTCGCGCCGCTGCTCGGCTTTGATGCAAACAGCCTCAGACTGCAGGCCAGAGAAGATCCCGCGCTGCTCGGGTTTCCCGTTGTGGTAGCCGGAACCCGTGTGCAGATCCCGAAAGAGGGATTTCTGCACTTCATGAAATACGGCCGGCCGGTGATCGTCAACCAGGGCGAGGAACTGCAGTACGGGAGGGGCGCGTGATGGCGAGAAAACAGAAGGTGCCGGAGGTCTGGGTGATAAAGGAGGACGGGCGGCGGGTCGCTGTCAAGCCCACCTACGCAGAGGCGAAAACGCTCGCGCATCAAATGGAGAAATCCCTGCCGACGTACATAAACTTTTCGTTCACGATCGAGAAGCAGCAACCGTCCCATATTACCACTGCATGATTGAATTATACCCACAACGAGAGGAGATTGCCATGTCACAGAACGGCAAAAATATTTATCAGGCTGCGCGTATGGCGGCGGGTTTAACACAGGAACGCGCCGCGGAGCTCATCTGCTCGTCACCGAGATCCATCGCGGCCTACGAAGCGGGGGAGCGTATACCAGCGGACGATATCGTCGTGAAGATGGTGGAAGTCTATGGGACGCAGTTTCTTGCCTACCAGCACCTGCGGAGCAACATGGAGCTCGCGAGGTCTATCCTGCCGGAGATCGTTCCGACAACGCTGCCACTGGCGATCCTGAAACTGCAGAAGGAGGTTCACGATTTTCTTCGGGTGCAGGACGAAATGATCGAAATCACCTGCGACGGGATTATATCCGCGGACGAACTGCCGCGCTGGACCGAAATCATGAAGGAAATGAGGGATGTCTGCCAAGCTATAATGTCGATTGAATTTTCAGTCATGAAAGGAGACGGCAGCGGTGAATAGGCCAACAAAAAAGAGCCGCAGTCACTGCAATGACTACGACTCCATGACACGCAAACGCGCATCAGATCACAAAATTATTGTACAACACTTCTGCCTGGAAAACAAGGGGGTTGTACGTATTGACAGCTGAAAAATCAAAAGTTCCGGAGCTCAGCGCCCCGGCTTACTACGCGATAATTCCCGCGATCGTCAGATATGACGATAAGCTCCGCCCGAACGCAAAGCTGTTATATGGTGAGATCTCCGCGCTGGCCTCGGCCGGCGGATACTGTTACGCATCCAACCGATATTTTGCGGAGCTGTACGGCTTCAACATCAAGACGGTCGGCGCGCTGATCGGAAGCCTGGCAAAGGCAGGATACATATTAGTCGAGGTAATCCGTAACGAAAAGGGCGCTGTAGATATCCGTAAAATCTGGCTTACAGCGCATACAGCATTGCTCTGTACCCCTCCCCATCAAAAAGCGGATACCCCACCATCAAATAATGGGGAGCCTCCCCATCAAAAAGTGGAGGAGAATAATACAAGTATTAATAATAATACCCCTATAGCCCCCAGGATTGCAACGAAGGTTATTACGGACATGCTCTCGGACTACGCCGCCGGGGACGCAAAACTGCTGGAGGCGCTATTTGGCTTCGCGGAAATGAGGGCGGCAATAAAGGACCCGATCTCAACGGCGAGATCCGTCACGCTGCTGACCAAAAAACTTGACAAGCTGTCCGGCGGATCCTCGGCGCTGAAAATCGACATGCTCAATGAAGCTACGCTTCGAAATTGGAAGTCTGTGTTTGCTCCGAAGGACGATAGCGCACCGGCCCGGACCTCAACGGTCCAGGAGTCGGAGGAGGTACAGAGATGGTGAAAGAAGATCAGAGCACGCTGGATAAATCCCGGCTGCTAGAAGCACAGGTCGCTGTGATCGGATCCATACTGATAGACCCTGAGATCGTCGGCGAGGCCGTGGCGATGATAAACCCTAACGATTTTACCTCGGCCGTTTACCGCAGAATTTACGACGCAGTGACAAAGGTCTATTTCAGCCGGAAACCGGTTGACGCCGTTATGGTAGCGAATGAGCTGCCGCCTGAATATCAGCGAACGCTGCTGGAAGTCATGCAGGTGACGCCCACGGCCGCGAACTGGAAACCATACGCGGAGCTGATGCATGAGCAGTCCGGCGTTCAGCGCATACAGAATCTGGCCGCCGAGCTGATTTACACTCCTTCCATGGAGGACGCAACGCAGATAATGGACAAACTCAATGAACAGTTCTGCGGCAGACATGAATCCCGAGTCGTAACCTTCGCGCAGGGCCTGGCCGACTTCTATACCCGGCATGACGGAGCCAAGCCTCCGGATTACCTTAAATGGGGCTTCAGTGCACTGGACGCTTCGCTCTGTGCCGAAAGCGGCGACTTTATCATCATCGGCGGATATCCGAGCGCTGGGAAGACAGTTCTGGCTATTGAGTTCGGCTGGAAAATGGCCTCCGACTGCAACAAGCGCGTCGGGATGTTTTCGCTTGAGACCAAGGATAAAAAGCTGTATGACCGACTGATCTGCCGCGTGTCCGGAGTCCCATTCGATGAGATCAAACACAATAAAATTTCGAGTGAGTCGTGGAAGGGCATAGCGGAGATCACGAGCTTCACCGATACCGTTTCACTCGATGTTATCAATGCCAGCGGAATGACGGTCAATGAAATCAGGGCACTGGCCCTCGCGCATCATTATGACGTTATTTTCATCGATTACCTGCAGCTGATAAAAACAAGCGGGAAATATCGGGAAAGCCGTGTTGAGGCCGTTACAGAAATCAGTATGGCCCTGCATACGTTTTCGCAGGACACCGGCATAACGGTTATTGCCCTGTCTCAGCTCTCACGCCAGGATAAGGCCGAAAAAAGCAAAGCGCCGACAATGTCGTCACTTCGCGAATCCGGACAGCTCGAACAGGACGCCGATATCATCATGCTGCTGTACCTGATAGACGAAAGCCAGCCGAATGGCGACCGGCGGCTGAAAATCGCAAAAAACAAGGAAGGTGAGCGCGGCTATCTTCAACTCGGATTCGAGCCGCAGCGAATGATGCTGTTCCCGCGGTCGAGCCGCAGCGACGAGCCTCCGCAGAAATCGCGGTTCACGGAGCTGAAGAAAACCAACGTACAGGAAGTCATGGAGGTTTTCGGCGGGGGTGACAAATGAGAGTCGGAGATGTAGTTCCCGGTCAGACAATGACGGGCCTCGGCCACAAGCATAAGCTGGTAAGCGTGCCCGGGCGCTGCATTTACATACATCCGGAGCGACGTTTCTATACTCTGGCGTTTGATCTCCCGGCGGGGACGGTATATGAATCTTATCCAATCAAATACAGGAGAGGCGATTCGAAATGAAAACTATTTCGATTGTAAATTTAAAGGGCGGCGTCGGCAAGACCGTCACAACCGTCAATATGGCGGCGATCCTCGCCAATGACTACGATAAAATGGTCCTCGTCATTGACGCGGATCCACAGGCAAATACAACGAAGTTTTATGGACTTGACGGCGAGGAATGCAACAATCTTACGGACATTCTTTCTGGGCTGACCGACTACTATCCCGATATGATCTATAACACAAGCAATAGCAACATCACCTGCGTACCGGCGGATATAGATCTGATTGAAGCCGATATCGCCAGTGTTACGGCGGACACCGGCAGCGTAAAGCGTCTGGCCGACTTTCTCGATGCCATAAAGGACGATAATGAGGTCGCCAAGGAATGCGGTGAAAAAACCTATGATTATTGCCTGATCGACTGCCCGCCCAGCTTTACGGCTGCCAGCATTGCGGCGATCGCGGCGAGCGACGAGGTAATAATCCCAATCAAGATCGACGCCTTTGCCCTTGAAGGCATGCGCGAACTGATGAAGCAGATCGACGGTGTCAGGCAGATCCGCCCAAAAATCAAGATTGCCGGCGTACTTGTCACCATGTGGCACAACGTCCCGGCTGTCGTCCAGGGCGAGGAGCTGCTCCGCAGCTCAGGCCTGCCGGTGTTCCGTCAGCACATACGCCGCAGTGACAAGGTCGACGAGAGTACATTCGCCCGGAAGCCGCTGGAGGCCTACAGCAAGACCTGCGCGGCCGCGGTCGACTACAGGCAGTTTGTCGCTGAATATCTTGGGGAGGCGCGGGAGTAATGGCTGAAAAGAAAAAAGCGTTCAGTATTTCGGACTTTGTAAAGCCGGAGGATGTGTCCAGTTTGGACACACCAGCGACCGCCGGGAAAATTATTAATGTCCCCGTCGAAAGCCTTCAGGTTAATGAGAAAAACTTCTACGACACGTCGAACGTCGCAGATCTCGTGAAAAGCATTGCGCTGAACGGACTTATTGAGCCGATAATCGTCACGCCGACGGAGCCGATACCAGGACACAGCGGCCCAGCCTATCGGATTATCTCCGGACATCGCCGCTTTTCCGCATGGCAGACGCTGATGTCTGACGATCCAGTTAAATATGCCGCAATTCCATCAATTGTCCGGATGCCAGCTAATGAGATCATGGAAGAGCTGCTCCTGATCGAAGCGAACCGCGCAACACGCGTCATGTCCTCGGCAGATACCGCGAAACAGGCCGAGCGGTACATGGACCTGCTGGCTAGGTTGAAAGAGTCCGGCGTCGAGATCCCCGGCCGTCTGCGCGACGTTGTCTCCGAGGCAATGGGCATCAGCTCGTCCCGGCTGGCGAGGCTGAAAGTTATCCGGGAAGGCCTCATTCCGGAAATGATGACGAAATTTGAATCCGAAAAGCTTAACGAGAGCGCCGCCTATGAGCTCGCCCGGATCTCTCCCGAGAATCAGCGACTGATGGCAAGAAAAGATGGTGAGAAGCTGACCGCATATGATGTTGAGCACCTGGACGCATTTGCCAAAGCGTGCTTTGAGGATCACGAATGCAAGTGTGTTAAGACCTCAAACTGTAATCATGGCGAAGCTTTTTGGAATGCAAGCAAGGGCAAAGACAACTGGAATCAGTGTGTCCCAGGATCATGGTCAGAGCATGGTAACAAATGTTGTCTCGATTGCAATAAATCCGAAAAATGCAAGTTTGTTTGTGACAAGGCACTTCCGACGATTAAGCGACGTATAGAAAAAGAGGCTAAAGAAGCAGCCAAAAAAAAGGCTGATGAAGCAAAAAAGCTGGAGCGCGAGGATAAAAAAGCGGCTGAACTCTGGAAACATGTCGTTGATATATGCGAAAAAAACGGAGCTACTCGGGCTGAAATTGCAAAAATATTTTATACAAGCGAAGAAACGGTCAACGAGCATTATGAAGGAAAATTTGGCTCTTACGATTACTCGGCGAAAGAATATAAATACTGGTCCATTGATAAGATCATTGATTTGGCAAAGCTCGCTGGATGCAGCGTTAATCTGCTCCTGAACTTGGATTATCCTTGTAACTATGAAAAGACTGCCGAGGCACCCTACTCCGGTTGGCGATCTCTTGATTTTGACCCGCCGGTTGAGGGGCAAGAAATAATAACCTTGAATAGCGCTGGAGAATTAAATCCGTCATTGTTTTTTTCCGATACTTTTGATGGAAATAAGTTGGTTGGCTGGATCCCATTTCCGGAGGTGCCTGATGCCGTTTAATACGTATAGTAATGGCTTCCCATGCGATAAATGTACGGAACATACGGCAACATGCCATGTCGATTGCTCCCAGTATTTCAAAGCTAGGGCCGCATCCGAACAAAAAAAGGCCGAACAAAAGCGCGTTTTAAAGGGTGATGACACCGCCAAATCGGTTCTGATTGAGAGCCGCCAGCACTTCATCCGTCGTCACAGCTGATAGGGAGGCCTTATATGTATGGACGACCTTGGAACCAGAAAGATATTGATTGGCTCAAAGAAAACTGGGAACTTCCGGATTCTGTGCTATGTGACAATCTGAACCGGTCCATAGGTACCGTTCGGACCAAGCGGCGGGAATTGGGCTTGATTGGAAAACCTAATCAGAGAAAATCCGATTGGTCCCCTGATGATATCGATGCCATGAGAGAAATGTGGGGAAGTAAAACCATTCCTCAGATTGCTAAAAAGCTGGGACGCAGTGAGACTGCGATTAATATTAAAGCAAAACGCCTCGGTCTCGGAACCTTTAAGGACAGCAGTGAGTATTTGCCAGCGCTTCAGATATCAAAACTGTTAGGTGTTGACATACACGCTATTACAGACTACTGGATTCCTAAATGCGGACTGAAATTTAAGCGGATTTCACCGCGCGGTAAGCAATATTTCACCTACATAAAAATAACGGACGTTATGGAGTGGCTTTGGCTCAATCCTGATAAATGGGATAGTCGGCGTGTCGAACTTTATGCCTTTGGATGTGAACCGGAATGGCTTCAGGCGAAACGCAAGCTAGATCTGGCCTCAAAGCCCAGAGGATGTTTCAAATGGACGGCGCAGGAAGATGCTAAGCTCGTTATGTTATATCGGTCCGGCGCAAAAATCCAGGATATTGCGGATACGCTGGGTCGAACGCATGCCGGAGTAGAACACCGCGCCGCGCGCCTGGATATTTGGGGTAACGGCGCATATATCGGAAATAAACGTCAACAGAAACGAAAAGAGAAGGCGGAGGCCTTTGAGCGCGTAGCACTTCAGACACGGCTGATATCCGTCCTTAAAGCGCGTCTGAATGAACTGAACTTCGACGGATATTGGCAAAAAGAGATGTGTATGAACTGGCACCTGATTAAAGGCTGCGTTGCCGGTTGTCCGAATTGTGATGATTGTGCTGCGTTTATCCGGATCAGACCGCAATACTGTGTCCGCTGTGGATCTACTTTCATCGAGCGGGAAGAAAATCTCCGCTGTCCTCGCTGTCGGGAGCAACGCCGCCGCCAGGCGCTAAGAAAACATACCGCTCTTCAGGGGCGCAGAGTATCAGCGCTTTCATGAAAGGACGGCAAATTTATTTGAGTAAAATATACACACCGAAAAAGTTGGTTGACCTTCTCACAACCTACGCGATCGAGAAAAAGGCCGACAAAGAGAAGTCGAGCACGCTCCTGGCCGCCGCCCAGATGATCAAGAACCGGAAGCAGCAGCTCGATCAGGTGAAAGGAGCGAGGGATTAATGTGCTGTGAGGCTTGCCATTATTGTCAAATTAGGTTTGTTAAGTCAATACAGGATAATACATATCGTTGCAAGCTGATGAAATGCAAACCTATTGAAATACCTTCTGTACTTGAAGGTGTTCCGGATTGGTGCCCGTTAAAGTAGGCTAATAATATGGGTAATCCGTGATACTTCGGGATTTCCGTGAGCCGATAGCAATTCATGCGGGAAAAACCTACGTTGGTCCATGGGCATGTGAGTTGCCCGTTAGGTTTACTGACGCCGCTGTAAAAGCATTGTGGCCCGGATGCACCGATTGTTGCGCTATAACCGCCAATTGGGATAAACTTCCGCGCGGTGAAATTATCGCGACAGCAGAGCTGGTCGGATGCCATAGAATACTTGATGATGGTAGCGGCAAAAAGCTTAGTGTTTATCTTCAGCGGCCCCACTACGTAAAAGAGTACATCCAGGGCAACGAACTGCTTTTCGGAGATTTTAGCCCAGGCCGATTTGCGTGGGAATTTGCAAATGTGAAAATGCTGACCGAGCCGATTCCGGCAAAGGGCGCGCAAGGCCTTTGGAACTGGAGGACTGAATAATGCCGGAATATAACATCAGTCGCTGCTGCATGTGTCCGAACATAGGCAAGGAACTATCCGTCTATCCCGGCATCATCGGAACGCCGCATCCGGAGCCGTCTTCTTGTCGACTCGTTAAGTCATACATAGATGAACGCGGTTGGAAATATAAGGTCACTTCGGGACTTGGCGAGAATAGTTTTAAAGCAAGATATCAGAAGCCGGAGAAAAAGGGCTCCGACGGCTGGCATTGTCTTAGGTCCCTTCCTTGGCGGGATACATTTGATTCAGCGCAGGGGGATCTCAATATTTACGCAGACCTCAAAGGCTGGGCGGAATGCGAATAACGAATGTGTCCAGATTGGACTCTTAGAACTGAAAAGGGAATGCGGGGCTGCGCGCCCCGCATTTTCGCGCTTGGAGGTGCAAATTTTGGCAAAAACAAAAAGACGAACAATAATTACTGCTGGGAGACTTGTCTATGGAGTCGTATATACTGCGGCTCTGCCCAGAGACGAGGGCCAAGTAAGGGCTGCAAAGCTGAAGGCTTCAAGCTCCGCTCGGCAAAAGCTCAATTTAAAACAATCATGGCATAAGCTTGAAGTGGTAATTGCGGCGAATTTCAGTTATCAGGATCTGGTGCTGACATTAACATACGACGACGAACATCTCCCACCATCAAAACGAGAGGCTGTAAGATTACTTAAAAGGTTCTTGATTCAGCTTAGAAGCGAAAGACAGCGCCACGGGCAGGATTTGAAGTATGTTTATGTAACTGAGTCAAAGCACGGAGACGGGCGAATACATCATCATGTGATAGTCAATGGGACTGGCAATGACTATGAACTGATACGTTCGCTATGGGTTAATGGTTCGTCAATTGAAATAGATCCAATTGACAACTACGGTTATGAGGAATTGGCGCGATACTTAACCAAAGAACCGAGAGAGTCAGGCTCACCAAACGGTGCGAGGACCTGGGTGCCGAGTATGGGGCTTGCCCATCCGAAGGCGGTAAGCGACTGGGTTGATGATAATTTGACNCTCGCTGCGCCTCCCGGCGCAATAATACTTGATTCGGATTCTCCAACCATCAACACCTACGGCAGTTATACATATATTAAGTATTTATTGCCGGAGCCTAAACCTCGGAAGTCGCGACCAATTTATAAGAAAAATTTATAAGGGTGCATTAATTTCGGACTTGGAGCATTGTATATTTTCTGAAAAAGGATAGAGAAATCAATGAAAGGAGTGATTTGATATTGCAAAATTCCAAAAAAAAGAGTAGAATCATCATAGAAGATGGATGGCTGTTATGTCCAAATTGCGGACGTGGTCGAGTCCAAAAGTTGAGACCAGACACATCCGGGAAAAACATCATAGTTTTCTGCAAGTTATGCAAAACAGAAAGCCTCATAGATATCGATAGCCAGTGCCAGTGCCATAGTGCCAGCGCCAGTGCCAATTAGCAACGAGAAGTTGTTGATTGTCATTGGCGCTGGTTTTTTGTTTGTCTCGAGGTGATGATATGCAACTGCGATTATGTAGCTGGTGCGGTAGGCCCACACCTAACCGGCCGGCTGTGTGTGATGCTTGCCTGGCTAAAGAGCCGGGGCAAAAGCGTGAGGCAACCAGGTATTACGACGAAAATCTGCGGGATCCTCGTGCCGATGCTTTTTATCACAGCCAAGAATGGAAGCAATCACGGGCAGCTTATCTGGCCAGCATTGGATATCTCTGCGAGGACTGCGTAGAGGAAGCAAAAAAGGGTGAACGACGCGAAGATGATGTTCAGATGGCGACGGATGTTCACCACAAGATACCGATCGCGGAAAACTGGGCCTTGCGTCTCGTTTGGAGCAACTATAGAGGCCTCTGTGATGGGCACCACAAGGCCAAAAGGGCAAAAAAGCCTAGGTAGGGGGATATCGAAATTCTACGGCCTCGATGCGTCAACACCGCAAGCTGAGGTCAGCGTGGCAAAAAATCCCCGATCGAGATATTTCGTCTGGGGGACGGACACCGGGACGAAAATCTGAATTGTTTTTTTCATCTGTCGGGCGTGACGCGGGTTTTGGTTAGAACCGCGCGCGCACCTGGCGCGGGGGGAGCGAAAACGCGAGTTTTTCCGCGCTTCGAGTGAACCGAACGGGAGCTCCGGCCGGGGACGGATGAATTCTGCGGACGGGATCCCGGCCGATTGTCGGCCGGATCCTGACCGCCATAGATACAGGCCATAATTTTTTCCTCCTATACTCGCGATATGGTCGCGGCATCAGGGGCCTCCTCTCTCCCCGGGTGCAGCGAATAGGGGCGGCCGTAACTACGGCCTGGGCGGGATCGCGGAGCGGGGCGGAGACTATCAGATCAGACAGGAGGCGCGCGAATGCCGAATCAGAAACAGCCCATTGACCTCATTGCATACAAAGGCCGAAAGCACCTGACTAAAAACGAAATAAGGGAGCGGGCGTCCTCCGAGGTCGACGCGCCGGCCGACAACATCGAGATCCCGAAGTTTCTGAACGCGAAACAGAAGCAGGAGTATATCCGCCTCGCGGAGGAGCTGCTGCGCGTCGGGATCATGTCCAATTTGGACACCGGTGAGCTCGCGCGGTACTGCGTCGCGCTCTCGCTCTACGAGCGCTACACAAAGCTCATGCGCTCGGCCCCGAAGAAAAAGGCCGCGCGGCTGCGGCGTGAGGCGGCGGCAAAGGGCGAGGCTATCCCCGATGATGTGTCGGACGAGGAACTCGCGCTCGATATGGAGGCGGATCTCGCCGCGCTGCAGAACAAGTATTTTCTCCAGTGCGAGACCACGGCCCGGGCGCTGGGACTGCACATCACGTCCCGCTGCAGGCTGATCATCCCGAAGGCCCCGGAGCTGCCGCCGGCGAACAAGTTCAGCCGCTTTGAAAAGAGTGCTTCCGGATGACGTTAACGACGCCCGACCGGGCTACGGCCTACGCTGAGAAGGTCGCGATCGGCGATGTCACCGCCTGCCGGCCGCACAGGCTCGCCTGCGAGCGGCATCTGAAAGACCTTGAGCGCCAGGGCACGAAGGACTTCCCGTACTACTGGAAGCCGGAGAAGAGCGAGGACATACTCGACTTCGCCGAGACGCTGACCATCATCGAGGGAACAAAGCCGCGGCCGGTGAGACTCTACGGCTGCCAGAACTTTGACCTCGGCGTCCCGATGGGCTGGGTGAACCGCGACGGATACCGGCGCTTCCGGCGAAAATACAAGTCGGTCGCCCGGCAAAACGGTAAAACCTTTGAAAACGGCATTACCGGCACGTACATAGCGGGCTTCGACGGCTACCAGTACGGCAAACTCTTTACCGTCGCGACAAAAAAGCGCCAGGCGCGGCTTGCCTGGGAGGAAATGAAAAAGTTCATCCTCGCGGACCCAGACCTTTACGACTGGTTTTTGATCCAGGACTACAAGTCCCTGATAACCGCCCTCAATTCAAACTGCACCATAGAGGCGCTTTCGAAGGAGGCGGGGCTCGAGGAGGGTTTCCGCAGCATTTACGCCTCTATCGACGAGGTGCATCAGCACAGGGACAACAGCATATACAACGCGATCTACCACGGCCAGCGCTCCCTGCCGGAGGCTCTGCTCTCGATGATAACCACGCGTGGTACGGAGCTCAACACCTTCTGCTACGATATCGACCGGTTCAGCATCGCGATTCTGGAGGGCGGCAGCACCGCCGAGGATTTCTTTGTCGACATCTACACGCTGGACAAGGACGACGACATTTTCAACCCGGCCTTTTTTCTGAAATCGAATCCCGTTCTGTGCCAGACCGACCACGGCATGGAGACCATGCTGGTGGACGCTCAGACCGCGATGGACATGGGCGGCCAGGAGCGCATCGACTTCATGGTCAAGTGCCAGAACATGTGGGTCCAGAACAGCGAAAATCAGTTCATCGACGCCGTCTCGCTGGAAAAATGCCGGGGACGGCTGAAGCTTGAGGATTTCCGCGGAAAGTCGGCCTATGCGGGGCTTGACCTCTCCTCCGGCGGCGATCTCACGTCTCTGGCGCTAGATTTCGATACCGACGTGGGAGGCTGCTATCAGTACAGCAAGAGCTACATGCCGCGGGGCCGGATGGCCGAGCACATAAAAACGGACGTCGCGCCCTATGACTTCTGGGAGTCGCGGAAGCTCATCCGCGTGACCGGGGGCAGCGACGACTTCAAAAATGACTACGGCTTTATCGTCAGCGATCTCAGGGATATCGTGCACGAATACGAAATCAGGCTTCTCGGCATCGGCTTCGACCCGCACAACGCCGACGGCTTTCTGAAGGACCTCGAGGTGTTCGGCTGCCCACTGCTGAATATTACGCAGTCGGCCCGCTTTCTGAACGACGGCACCGAGGACATGCAGCTGCTGATGAAGAGCGGCCGGCACCAGTTCGACAGGGAGAACGAGCTCCTCGACTGGAGTTTCCGGAATGCCAAGGTCGTGAAAAACTCCTTCGGCGAAAAGAAAATCGACAAGGAGCCGCGCGCGAGGGCAAAGCGCATTGACCCGGTCGACGCCTGCATCGACGCACATATCGCCAGGATGAAACTTTCGCAGATGCCGCGCCCGATAGATGTGTCCCAATACCTGACGGACGGCACGATAGACAAGTTATGGGGGGATTCAACATGAAAAAGGCTCGGGAAAAAGGCTGTTTACGCCGGTTTGGGGCGCTTTTAGACCGCTATACCGAGGATTTGCTGATATTCGGAGGCCTCTTTTTTGTCGTTTACCCCACGTTTACGCTGAGCACGACGGCGGGATATTACAGCCTAGGGGCCTCGCTGCTGGGGCTCGGAGTATGGACCCTGAAGCACCCGAAGCGAAAAGGAGGCGGCTGAGATGTTCTTTTCCTCGCGCTCATCCCCGAAAATGTACTCGCAACAGCTCCTTCCGGGAGGCTTCGGCAATATCGCGGAGCTACTGGAAATTAAACTCGATAATCTGCCGCTGACCGCGGCGAATTCCGCCAAGGAGATCACCGTCTGCACCTGCATTAAGATACGTTCGGAGACCGTCGCGAAGCTGCCAGTCAAAATCTATCAGACGGACGAGACCGGCGCGCAGAAATCGGTAAACGATTACCGATACCAGCTTTTGAAGCTTCGGCCTAACCCCTACATGAGCGCCTTTGATTTTTGGCGCTGCATGCAGACGCAGGTCGACACCTACGGCAACGCCTACGCGCTCATAGACTCGGCCGCGACGGGGCGCAACGCCGGGAAGATACAGGGCCTCTACCCCGTGAAAAGCGAACAGATGCGCGTCTATGTCGACAATGTCGGACTACTCTCGGGAAAAAACAAGGTCTGGTACCTATACCGCGACGATACCGGCAATGAGATTCCCCTCGATTCGGACAGCGTCATTCACCTGAAAGGCTTCACGTATGACGGGCTGATCGGCATTACTCCGCTCGAATACCTCCGCACGACGATTGAAAACGCCAGGTGTGCGACGGACTACCTGAACGCCAGCTATAAACATGGACTGCAGACGGGCGGAATATTGCAGTATACCGGTGATCTTAGCCCGGAATTGCAGCAGGAATACCGGGTTAGATATGAGCAGCTGATGAGCGGCGTAGGGAACGCGAACAGGCTCTCCGTCATTCCGATCGGGCTGACCTATACACCGATAGCGCTTAAGATGACGGATGCGCAGTTCATCGAAAACACGCTCCTGACCATACAGCAGCTGACGGCGGCCTACGGCATCAAGCCGCACCAGGTGAACGACCAGACAAAGACGAGCTATGCCAGCACATCGGAGGCAAACCGCGAGTTTTACACCGACACGATGATGGCCGTTCTCATGATGCACGAGCAGGAGCTCAACTACAAGCTTTTCACCGAAAGCGAGATCGCTGCGGGCTACTATGTGAAATTCAATGCGGACGCGATACTCCGGGCGGACCCGGAGACACGCTACGCCATGTACGCCAAGGCGGTCCAGAACATGCTTCTGACGCCTGACGAGTGCCGGGCCATGGAGGAAAATCCGCACATGGATGGCGGAGACGTGCTTTACGGTAATTCGGCACTTGCGCCCGCGGCACTTCTGGCGCAGGGGCTGGCATTAAAAAAAGGAGGCGGAATAAGTGGCAAAAATTCTTAAGCTTGAGTATGAAAACCCGAAAACGCATGTGAAATCCTCCGGCCGGATGGAGATCAAAAACCAGAGCGCAGGGAGCGCCGACCTCTATTTCTACGGCGACATCTGTTCATCCAGTTGGGATGCCTGGCAAGACGAGGACATGTGCCCCCAGGACGTGGCGAACTTTCTGAACAGTCTCACGGGCATACAAAACATTAACGTCTATATCAATTCCGGCGGCGGAGACAGCTTCGCGGGCAAGGCAATTTTCAACATTCTGTCCCGGAACGGCGCGCACTTCGACGTCTGGAACGACGGAATAGCGGCCTCGGCCGCGGGGCTCATCTCCCTGATCGGCTGCCTCCCGGGAAACACGCTGCACATGCCGCCCGGCGCGGAGTTCATGATGCATAAGTGCTGGACGATTGCGCTCGGCAACGCCGACGACTTCCGCGCCTATGCGGACGCGCTCGACAAATGCGATCTGAGCTATGTTGAAATCTTTCTCTCGTGCGCGGTCGAAGGCGTGACTGCCGATCAGCTGACGGCGATGCAGGCCAGTGAAAAGTGGATGACTGGAGGGGAACTGGCCGAAGTCTTCAAAAACGTCGACGTAAGTGGCGTTCAGATTGCGGCAAGCCTCGACACCGGCTTCCTGTCGCGCTACAAGAACGTCCCGAAGGCGCTGATAGCGAAGCCTCCGAAGAGCAACGGGGCCGGCTGTAAGCCAAAGAAAATAAAGGACGGTGTAATTCCTCCCGATATCAGCAAAAAAACAGCCCCGGAGGACGATACGTGGAGCGCTCCGGCGCTCTCGGATTTCACCGACAAGGCCTGGGACGACCTGACGGACCAGGAGCAGCGGGACATCGCCGGACACTTTGCCTGGGCCGAGGAAATGCCGCCGGACACCTTCGGAAACCTGAAGCTCGGGCACCATGACCCGGAATCGCACGAAGTCGTGTTCGCCGGGCTTTTAGCCGCGGCGGCGCGGCTGGATCAGGCCGACATCCCCGACGCGGACCTGCCGAAAGTGAAACAGCACCTCGAGGACCACTACCACGACTTCGGGGAAAAAGCGCCCTGGGAAGAGGACGGCGGGGAAGACGAAAGCAGGGCGATGGCGCTGGCAAGGGCCGCCGCAATGCTGGCATTAACGGAATAATCGCCGCAAGGCGCGTTATTTAATATTTTGAAAAGGAGAAATCAAGATGTTTCTTAGCAAAAGAATGAGAGAACTCGCCTCAAAGAAAGAGGCGGCACAGAGCGCCTTGCAGACTGTGATGGCAAAAGAAGGCGTGACCGCCAAGGAGATCGAGGACGCGACCGCTGCTCTGAACGCCGCCAGCAAAATGGTAGACGCGCAGAGCGCGCTCGAGCAGGGCAAAACCTTCGGCGAGGACGGGCGGGAAGTCACCGGCGACCCGAAGCCTCAGAACACGCATGCGGACAAGTTCGCCTCCATGGAGTACCGGCAGGCCTTCATGGACTACGTAAAGACCGGTAAAAGCTCCGGCGTCCTTGTATTCAAGAGCGCGGACGCCTCTTCCACGACCACAGACGTCTCGGCTGTCGTGCCGTCAACCATCCTGCAGGAGGTCATCAAAAAGGTACAGAACTACGGCCAGGTCTTTAAACGCATCCGGCCTCTCGCGGTAAAAGGCGGCGTAAAGGTACCTATTCTCGCGGTGAAGCCTGTCGCGACCTGGATCGGCGAGAACACGACCGGTGATAAGCAGAAGGCAGACCTCTCCGGCAGCGTTTCCTTCAACTACTACGGACTCGAATGCAAGATCGCAACCTCCATTGTGGCCGACGCAACGACAATCGATATGTTCGAGAGCATACTCATCGACATCATCGGCGAGGCCATGACCAAAGCTCTTGATATCGCGATTGTGTCCGGAGCCGGTGGGGCCAGTCCCCTCGGCATTACCAAAGACCCCAGGAATACAAAGATTGTTACCCTTACACCGGCGGAGTTCCAGGATTGGAGCTCCTGGAAAAAGAAGGTCTTTGCAAAGCTCTCCGCCAGCTATAAGGCGGGCGCAACCTTCCTGATGGCCTCGGGTACATTCGAGGGCTATATCGACGGTATGGTTGACAAGAACGGTCAGCCCATCGGCCGCGTCAACTACAATATCGCAAATGCCCCGATTGAAAGCTTCGGCGGGCATGAGATTGTCGAAGTCGAGGACGATGTCGTGGAGAACTACGACGACGCAGCCACGGGAGACGTGGTTGCCATCTACGGAAATCTCACAAACTATGCTGTCAACAGCAACATGCAACTGACAATGTACCGCTATCTCGACCACAACACCAACGAGTGGGTAGACAAGGCTATCCTGATCGCGGACGGCAAGACGCTCGACGCGAATGCTTTTGTCATCGTCAAGAAGGGCGCGGCTCCGGCGCAGGGTTGAAGAACAGATAGGTATTAGCAAAGGAGGATGAGGTTATGCCGATACTTACTGTGGACGAGGCGCGGCTCTACGCGCACGACTATGAGTCGACGGACGCGGAAATGGCAGAGTATGTCGCGCTGGCCGAGGAGTATATGAAAAACGCGGTCGGTAGCTATTCCGATGATGACAGCGAGGCCAAGCACCTCGCGCGGCTGCTGATCTGCGACTTCGACAACAACCGCTCGACCACGGCCAAGGACGCGAATTCCCGGGAACTGCTCGCGGCGAGCCTCATCCTCCACCTGCAGCTGAAAGCGGTGTCCAATTTGGACACAACAACGGCCACGACGGGAGGGACGGGCAGTGCTTGAGTTTAAACTCACGGTGCTCGCGCTGGAGAAGGAGGGAAACAACTACGGCTGGCTGCCGGCGCATGAGACCTGGGGAGCGGTGACAGAGCTGCCGCAGAAAAATATTTTCTCCACTGTCGCGATCGGAGCAAAAACCATACAGATCACGCTCCGGAAGCAGGACGTCACGCTCGACACCGCGGTGCTGTGGGGGGAAAAACAGCTCTTCATCACCGCGGTGAACGAGACGGGGGACCGGCATCACGTCGTGCTGACGGCCGCGCTTATCGACCCGGTGACGGTGACGCTGACGCGGGATACCTACGGCACGAACGACCTGATGCGGCAGACGGTGACGGGGACCGAGACGGTCACCTTCCCGGCCTACATCACCGAAAAGTACATGGGCTACACGAAGTCGGACCCGCAGCTTATCCTCGATACGCAGTATGTGCTGATCTGTCCGAAGGCGGTGACGCTGGAACCGGGCAAGACGGTCGCGGTCAACGGAAAAAAGTTCACCGTGCTCGTCGCGCACGAACTGGACGAGCACAAAAACGAGTATGAGGCGGAAAGGATAGATGAGCCATGAGCCAGAGCGTGGAATTCGAGGGCCTGGGCGAACTGGACAAAGCCTTTCAGGCATTTTTGGAAAAACGGCCGGAGAAAAGGCGCGAGATGCACAAGCGCGTCGCGGAGGCGGTTGCCCAGGAGGTCGACGCGGAGATTGACGCCTCCGGGCTCGACGATTCTGAGGGGACGGTCAAGAGCTGGCAGGAGGGCGTTGTCGGCAGCGGCGGCGGTTACGCGGCCGTGAGAGCCGTTAAGGGCGAGACAGGCGCGAACAGTCCCGGCGCGACCACAAACTACCTGGAGAACGGGCATAAGGTGCGCAGCGGGAAGAGTACGCGGGTTAGAGCAAAAAAAGCCTATGTCGACGGCTTCCACTTTTACCAGGCGGCTGAGGAAAAAGCGCAGGAAATCGCGCTTGCCGAGGCCGAAAAGTACGCCGACGAGATGGCGGGCATTCTGGAGGGCTAAGATGACTAAAACCAAAGATATCGTAACGGCGGTCAACAAACTCATGGTCGGCGCGTTTCCTGAGGCAAAGGCTCATATTAACCGCTGTGCGGAGGGCTTCAAGCGACCCGCCTATCTGATTTCCCGCCCGAAAGTGCGGCGGACAGACGCAAATTTCGCACTGCTGCGCGTCTCTGTAAGTTTCACGGTGACCTATTTCGCGCCGGTGGATGAAAAGACCGCCACCAGCGACGCTGAGGCGCTGGAGGACGCACAGGACGCGATTCTCGGACTCTTCGACTGCGGTTACCTGGCCGTGGGCGACCGCAAGCTGACGGTTACCCTGTCGGCCGGAGACCCCGGCGCGGACAGCGTTCCCGTCACGGTCTCGCTAGACTATTTTGAGGACCGGCCCATGCCGGCGGACACAACGCCGGTGATGAAGACGGTCAAAACAAACGTAAATCTTAAAAAGGAGTGATAACCTTGAGCATGGGACTTCCCAGCATCAATATCGCCTTTTCGAACGCCGCGTCAACGGCGGTCTCGCGCTCGAACCGGGGCGTCGTCGCGCTTATCCTGAAGGACGCGGCTGCACTCGGCGCGCACGTTCTGACGGCCGCTTCTCAGATCCCGACCGCGCTCGGAACGGACAACCAGGATTACATCCGGCGCGCGTTCATCGGCTATGTCAATCCGCCGCGCAAAGTGATTGTCTATGTCGAACCCGCAGCCGCGACCGACCTCGTCGAGGGCCTAGCGTTTTTGGCAACGCAGGTGTTCGACTATTTTGCCGGGCCGCCCGCGATTACGGCCGACGAATGCACAGCTGTCAAGGCATGGATAAAGGTCCAGCGCGCACTCGGCGCGATTCCGAAGGCCGTGCTTCCGGATACGGCGGCTGACGACGAGGCAATCATCAATTTTACGCCCGACGGCATTAAGGCCGGCTCCGAAACGTACGCCTCGGCCGCATACTGTTCACGCATCGCGGGAATTCTTGCGGGGACGCCGGCAAGCATCTCCTGCACCTTTGCGCCGCTTCCCGAGGTGAGCGATTTCACGCGGCTCACGAAGGACCAGACTGACGCTGCAATCGGCGGGGGACAGCTCGTCTTCTACTATGACGGCACACAAACCAAGATCGCGCGCGGAGTCAACAGTCTGCAGACGACATCGGCGGCAAAGGGTGAGGCCTACAAGAAAATCAAGATCGTCGAGACCATGGATATGATAACGTCCGATATCCGGACAACGGCCCAGGATACCTATATCGGCAAGTTTGCGAATACCTATGAGAACAAATGCCTGCTGATTACGGCGATTGCGGACTATTTCAGGTCCCTGGAGGGCGATGGGATCCTGAACCCCGGCAGCACCGTGGAAATCGACGTCGACGCGCAGGAAGCCTGGCTCAAATCGCAGGACATCGATACCTCGAATATGACCGCGGCTCAGATTAAGGCTGCGAACACCGGCGACAACGTTTTCCTGAAGGCGACGATATCCATCCTCGACGCGATTGAGGATATCACGCTCGCCGTGACGGTTTAAGGAGGGAAAACCATGAACAGCACAAGACAGATTATGAACGGTACCTGGGGCAAACTTTGGCTCTCAGGCGACCTCGTCGGCGAGGCCTACGGCTGCCAGGCCAAGGTAACCTTCAACAAGGAGGATGTCACTCTCTGCGGAGATCTCCCCGTCGACAGCAAAATCAAATCTACCAGCGGCAAGGGCAGCTGCACACTCTATAAAGTCAGCTCACGCATGGCTGACAAGATCAGCGATGAGATTGCGGCCGGGCATGACCCGCGTTTTACGCTGGTTTCCGACCTCAACGACCCGGACAATCCGGGCGATGAGCGCGTCGCTATTTACAACGTCAGTTTCGACGATCTGACGCTCGCTGACTGGAAGGCCGCAACCATTGGCTCCGTGGAGTGCCCGTTTACCTTCACAAAATGGGGCTTTCTTGACAAGGTGGAGGCAACGTGATGGATGTTATGGAAGCACTGCTCGCGGCGGACATTCCGAGTCTCCCCGAAAAGAGCGTAAAGCTCAAGCGCCTTAGTGAGCTGACGGGCCAGGACATCATTTTCAGACTCCGCGCCCTGCCCTATAACCGTGCAAACGAAATCACGCGGCTGAATCTTGAGGACACAAACGTCCATATTGTGCTGGCCGGCACGGTATCGCCTGATCTGAAGGATGCAAAGCTTCTTGACAAATACGGCGTACCGACACCCGACGAGGTACTGAAAAAAATGCTTCTGCCCGGGGAAATTGAGGACCTGTCCCGAGAAATCGAAAAGCTCTCCGGCTACCGTAAGACAACGATCGAAACCGTCGAGGACATTAAAAAAAAATAGAATCTGACCCCGACACGGAGCTGATGTTCTGGCTGTTTGATGAAAAGAACCTAATGCCGGGAGACTTCTATAGGCTCCCGGCAGGCGACAAGGTTGTGTTGCAGGCCTTCTATGAGTACAAAATCGGCCTGAAACGCTATAAAAGAAGAAAATGAGACGCATAGGGAGGTAACGACGTGGGCAGAGACGTTTCAATCGCGATTTCCGCAAAGGATAATTTCACCACGGCCATAACGACCATGCGGAACGCGAATCAGAGCTTCAACAAGGACCTGACCGGTCTGCAGTCGAAGCTCGACGCTTTTAATAAGACGAAAATTGGCCTCAAGGTTGATATGAGTAAAGCTAAAAGCGAGCTGCAAGCCGCCGAAAAGCAATTTATGAAGACCGGGGACGCAGCCGACAAGCTGAAGATGGTCGACGCGCAGCTCAATTTTGAAAACGCGAACCGGAATCTTCAGCTTGTCTCCTCGAATGCTCGCCAGGCCGAGAAGGATATGCTCTCGCTGACGAACGCGACCTCGAAGCAGCAAAACCGCGCGGGCAGCTCATCCGGCGGCACAAAGGACCTTCTCGGAGGACTCGGAGCCTCCGGAATCGCGGCGGAGCTCGGCAGCGTCGCGAGCGGAATCGCGAATTCCTATGTTTCAAGCGCTTATGGAGATACGGCGGGGACGGCGTTTTCTTCAATCCTCGGCGAGGCGGGCACCGGCGCTGCGCTGGGTACCGCTATCGCGCCCGGGATCGGTACGGTGGTCGGCGCGGCCGTCGGCGGTCTCGTCGGCACTATCCAGGGCCTCACGAAGGCCATGGAGAAAAAGGACGACTATTTCAAGGATTATTACAAGGACCTCTACGGCACGGTCACGCAGGCGCAGACGGATGCGCTGACAAACGGCTCCGGTACGGCTGCGGGCAGAGAGACGACACGGCTGTCCTTTAAGACACTGCTCGGCAGCGGCGATGCGGCCAATGACTTTGTCAACAAGATTCAGACCATTGCGAATGTCACACCCTTCGAGTTTGGGGATCTGACGGCCATATCAAAGTCGCTGCTCGCCTACCACTACAGCGCCGACGACGTGCTGAAAACGCTCAATGACATCGGCGAGGCCGGCAGTGCGCTCGGCATGAACACGGCGGATATGCAGGAACTGTCCCAGTACCTCGGTACGATGAGTCTCACCGGCAAAACCACCATGGAGTACCTGAAGCCGATGATGGAGCGCGGCATCGACGTCTACAGCGCCATCAAGGAGCTGCCGAAATACGCTTCGAAGACCAACGCGCAGATCCAGGACATGGTTTCGAAGGGACTTATCCCGGGCGCGGACGCCGCGAAAGCAATCGCGGATTATATGGGAAAGACCTATGCGGGCAGTATGGCCGCGCAGTCCCAGACCTTCACCGGCCTGACAAGCACGCTGGAGGACGCGAAGACCCAACTCAATGAGGCAATGGGCGAGGGGTATAACAACACCCGAAAAAGCGGCCTACAGGCTGAAATCGACTATTATGGCGGCAATAACGGCGACGATATGCAGGACGCCTATAAGAAAATCGGCCAATACAAGGCTTCGCTTGAAAATGAAAAGGAAAAACTTGTTCGGGAAGCACTTTCTACGGTGACGACCGGGACGCTCTCGGCGAGTTACGAACAATCCTCACAGAAAACTGGACTGGAGGCCGCAGCGAAGACCTATTCGATAGCCCAGGCGTCCTATTATGACGCTTCAAAATCCGGAGATACCTCGGCCATGGAAGCCGCCGGCGCAAAGATGGGGCAGGCGCTCGCCGAGGCCCAGGCCATCGCGGCAAACGAATACAACGCGACCGATGGTGCACAGTCACAGCTCGAGAGCAATAAAATCCTTGCGGAGGACATCAAAAACGATACTTCTCTGCAATCGGAGTACTACGATGCCGGCTATACGATGGGTGAGCAGTTTTCAAAGGGCTACCAAAGCGGAATTGCGGCCAGCAAGGGCGCTTCAACCAATCTTGGCAGCCAAGGCTATAACAACTGGAATTTCGGAGGTGTCACCCGGGAAAAAAGCTCCGCCGGTAGTACTTCCGCGGCCGGTCAGTCGGAGAACTTTCTGCGCACTCACGGATATGCCTCCGGCCTTGATTATGTGCCTTATGATAATTTCCCGGCGCGGCTGCACCTGGGCGAGGGTGTGCTCACGGCCAATGAAAACCGCCAAAGAAAGAGCGGGGGCGTGCCGGCAGTAACCGTGACGGGAAATACATTCTATGTCCGACAAGACAGCGACATCGACGCGATCGCGTCCACAATTGTGAACAAAATGATCGCGGCAAAAGAACTCGCGGGATAAGGAGGCGACGACGTGAAATTTATTTTCTTGGACCCGGCGTCGAATATTGAGCGTGTTCTTCCGATTACGCCGGCGAATTTCTCCGTTCCGCACGGGATGAAGGTCGAGACGGTCAACATACATGAAGTCGGCGACGTCGCCTTAGCCGGATATATGACTCTGCCAAATTACAAAATAAGCTGCATGTTTCCGGCGAAAGCCTATCCCTTCAATCAGCCCGGAGCCATTCTTGACCCTTATTATTACGTCAGGTACTTTCTCGACGCGGTCGATAGCCGGAAGGTGCACCGCTGGATCGTCTCCGGAACCGTCGTCAACTCGCCGGTGCTAGTCGAGGAAATTGAATACGACGAGCATGACGGGACGCGGGACGTGTATGCGACGCTGAATCTGCACAAATACCGCTATCTTACGGATCAGGCCGCAAACAGCGCGACGCAGAACGCCTCGCGTACCGACGCGACGGCCTCCGCCTTATCCGTTTCGGGCTCGGAGCGCAACTACACTGTGATTTCAGGGGACACCCTCGCGGCGGTTGCCCGGAAGTTCTATGGCAACGCCTCACTGTACGCCTCTCTGGCCACGTATAACGGCATCAAAAACGCGAACCTGATATCCGTCGGGCAGATCGTAAAGCTCCCTGACAAGAGCCTGCTGTGAGGTGAGAACATGAAGCTTCAGCTGACAACCACGGCGGGAACGGCGGATATTATGAGGCTGGTGCCGACGGTGACCTGCTCCGGTAACTATAAGCAGTGCGCCAGGACGCTTGAATTCGGCATCATCGCTTCCGCTACGGACGCAAACATACCGACTGTCGACTGTCCGCTCGGCGGCGCGCTCGCGTTTACGGACGACGCTTCAAATGTGCTTTTCAGCGGTTGGTGTTTCCGGCGCGAGAAGGCAACCGGCGACAGCGTCATGGATATCACGGCCTATGACCGGGGGCTTTACTTCAAACGCAACGAGGCGGTGTATAAGTTTGCAAACTGGACGCCCGAGGCGATTACCCGGCGCGTGTGTGCGGATTTCGGCGTAACCGCCGGAAACATCGCCGAGACGGGCGTGACGATTTCCAGAAACTTTGTGGGTGTCGGCCTTTATCAGATCGTCCAGACCGCCTACACGCTCGCCGCGGCGAAAACAGGGGCCTCCTATCAGCAGAGATTCAACGGAGACGCCCTGGACGTGATCGAGCGCGGAGCGGTGACCAGCACATACAAGATTGAGGCGGGAAAAAACCTCATGTCGGCAACATCGACCGAGAGTATTGAGGACATGGTGAACAAAGTCATCATTTGCGACGCTTCTGATAGTATCATCGGCACACAGTCCGACGAAAACCTGATCGGGCTTTACGGCCTGATGCAGAACACTATCAAGCAATCCTCCGGAGAGGATGCGACCGCGAAAGCGAAGAAGCTGCTCTCGGACAACGGCGTCTCGCGAAAAATCACGGTGGAAAATCTCGGGGACGCGTCTCTGATATCCGGCAGCGCGGTTATCGTAACGGAGCCTTATACGGGGCTTTCCGGGCTTTTCTACATCGACGAGGACGTGCATACGTGGAAGAACGGCCAGTATTACAACAAGTTGACACTTAATTTCAAAAAAATCATGGACGAGCAGGACAGCGGTTCTACGAAATAGGAGGCGTGAAGCATGGAGGGCAATCCGTACGCAAGATTCTGGGAAGCGTTCAATAATCCGGGAGCGGGGCTCATTCCGAGACAGGGCAGCGTGCTTCGCGTCTCACCGCATATTGAGATTAACGTCAAGAGCAAAGGCGGCGGGATTACCGTTTCCGGAACCGAACTGATGATCAACGCCGACTTGTCGCTGACAGCGGGGGAAAACGTTCTGCTCCTGACCGAGGATGACCAGCTCTATTTTGTCCTGTGTAAGGTGGTGAGCGGATGATCAGCAACCTTTTCCCCTGGATCACGCCGGCGACGACCAAACAGAGCAGCACAGCGGCCCTGTGCAGGGAAATCAAATGGGACTTCGAAAAGAAAGTGCCGGTGTTTAAAAACGGTTCTCCGGAAATTGTGACGGGGAAGGACGCGGTGCTCGTGTGGGCGTGGAAGGCACTGCACACGCCGCGCCGGCGCTATGAGGTCTACACGTGGGACTACGGGCACGATCTCGAGGACCTTATCGGTCAGCCCTTCACCGACGAACTGAAGCAGGCCGAGGCGCTGCGGCTCGTCAAAGAGTGCTTGGTGACGAATCCGTATATAACGGACGTCGCAAACGCCGCCGTGACATTTGCGGACGGTACGCTGAATATTTCCTGCACGCTGAAAACTGTTTACGGGGAGGTGAACCTGAGTGTCTGAGACCGTGGAATCCATAAAGACCGATATTCTGAACCGGCTTTCGGTGTCCAATTTGGACACGCGGGAAGGGAGCTATACAAACGACATCGTTTCGGCGGTGGCCGTCCTGCTTTGGAAGAATATCACCGCACAGGAGGAACTGATCGACGCCTTCTATATTGATGAAAACAGCGGCCCATACATCGACAAACAGTCAAATTGGTACGGTAAACCGCGCAAAGCTGGAAAAACCGCGACCGTGACGCTGACCATATCAGGAACTGACAGAACCATTATTCCGGCGGAAAAGGTGTTTCTGACCGCCGACGGATACCAGTTCACGACGGATGCGCAGGCGACGATAACGGGTGGAACGGCCGCCGTTCCCGCGACCGCCGCCGATGTCGGCGCGGCTTACAACGTCGCCGCGGGGACGATCACCATGCAAATCTATAACCTGAGCGGAATCACTTCGGTCACGAATGCGGCCGCGGCTTTCGGCGGCGCGGACGCCGAGACGGATGCGGGCCTCTTTTCAAGGCTCGACAGTTACCGCAAGTCGACACCGACATCCGGAAATGCCGCGGATTATAAAGGCTGGGCGCTGGCAGTCGACGGCGTCGGCGATGCGAAAGTCTTTCCGCTCTGGAATGGCAACGGGACGGTGAAGGTGCTGATTGTCGACAGTAACAAAGCGCCCGTGCCGGACAGCGTTGTGACGGCATGCGCCGCTTATATCGAGGCGATGCGGCCGATCGGCGCAACGGTAACCGTTCTGAGTGCCACGGGACTCGCGGTAAACGTATCGGCGGCCGTGACGATAGACAGCACGACCACAAAGGCAACCGTACAAACGGCGTTTGCGGCGGCCCTGAAGTCTTATCTCCAGGGAATTGCCTTTTCCAAGTACATGCTTGTCTATAACCGCATCGCGGCGCTGCTGCAGGACATCCCGGGTGTGCAGGATTTTTCCTCGCTCACAGTCAACGGCGGCACGGCAAATATCGCGATTGCGGACAACCAGGTGCCGGTGATGGGAACGGTGGTGATCAGCTGATGGAGGAACTCATCGAGCTTCTACCGGATTTTTACGCAAACTCGGCCGAGACCGCTGCGCTGCAGGCGGCCTTCCAGGTCTGGACGGCCGCTCTCTGGCTCTCACACGAGGACATCAAGCTCCAGCTCGACGTCGCGACGGCCACATGGGGGCTGAAATACTGGGAAGCCTCGCTCGGGCTGGCGACGGACGTCACCAAAACCTACGATTACCGGCGGACGCGGATCTATTCCAGACTGCGCGGCGTTGGGACCAGCACGGTCACGATGCTCCAGAACGTCGCGGAGAGCTTTTCCAACGGCAGTGTCGACATCATCGAATATCCGGCGGAATACCGCTTTGAGGTTAAATTTGTCGGAACGCTCGGCATCCCGCCCAATATGGATGACCTCACGGCCGCGATCGAGGAGATCAAGCCCGCGCATCTGGCTTACAGCTACCTTTACACGTATATGACATGGGAAATGTTCGAGGGCTATAACCACACCTGGGACGAATGGGACGCCAAGGGCCTGACCTGGGACCAATTTGAGACTTATAAGGAGTGAGCGGCATGGGAAGTGAAAGCAAAACGCCAATTTATGGCTTTAATCAATGGGCCGAAAACGAATATCCGAAGCGGCAGGACTTCGTCGACGACAACGCGAAGGCCGAGGCGGCGCTCAAAGCCCTCGCGGACAGTGACGCCGGTAAGCTTCCTCTGATTAAAAATCTTACCGAGGATACGAACCCGGACTCAACAGACTATATCGCAACCTACGACACGGCAAGCGGAACGCACAGGAAGGTGCTGCTCGGGGCGATCGGAATCTGGATGAAATCGGTATTAGACTTGGCATATGCGCCGATCAGCCACACGCACACCAAAAACCAAATCTCCGATTTTCCGTCGTCCATGCCGCCGACGGCCCATAAATCCACACACGCTGCGGGCGGGACGGACGCGCTGGCCCCGAGCGATATCGGCGCGGCACCAGAATCACATAAGCATCCCGTATCGGACATAAACAACTTCCCGACATCCATGACGCCTACAGCCCATGCAGCCTCACATAAGACGGGCGGAAGCGACGCGCTGGCTCCTAGTGACATCGGAGCGGCGAAAGCCCTTAAAAAGACGGCGACGCTGGCCGTGGCAAACTGGGCAGGCAGCGCGGCCCCTTACAGCTACGTGCTGTCTGACGCCGACATTCTCGCAACTGATGCGCCGTTTGTCGACCGCGTGACGGGGACAGACTCGGCGGCGGCGGCACTGATTAACACGGCTTGGGGATTGATAACCGGAAATCCGGTCAAGCCTCAGACAGCGGCAGGCCAGATCACTTTTTATGCGACGGCGAAACCGTCAGTCAATATCCCCATTCAGTATGAGGTGGTGAGAGCATGAGCGAGGCATATGTGGGTGCGGCAGCAAGTGATCCTGCCTATACATACTTTGCGGGAGGTATCTGCGGAGGTGACGGAAATGCTACGACCGTTATCATAAGCGCTACTGATAAATACTTGGTTTTTTTAGATATGAGCAATACATCACAAGGAAATTATTATTACGCCGGGAAAATTGACGGCGGTGTTCTTACCAATATAGCGGGAGGCACTGGATTCATTACGTTATCAGGGACGACCCTGACCGTAAACAAAGTAGTGAACTTTTTTGGCGGATACATGATTCTAAAAATTAAGTAGGAGGATTATGCAGTATGCAAAACTTTAGCGTATTAAAGCCGGGGGGGGCAGCCCTCCGTAAACTTCGGCAATCTACCCAAAACCACCGAAGGGACGGTGGCTTAAATGGGCGAATGTTATTGGGGCGGAATTGGTGGAGCGAAGGTTCAGTCAGGGAACTATACAGGCAACACCATAGCCTTAAGCAGCGTACCCGCTTTGCTTGTAATCAATTATTCGTGGTACGACAGTTACAGCGCCACAACATTTTTCGGCTCTGCATCGATAGTTATAGCGCAAGGAACAAGCGTAGCCGTGGAAACCTACGGGTCTTCAGGACGGCGGCAGGTAACTGCCAGCGTTTCAGGGACAACAATTTCGCTCTCCGGTATATCCGGCTCAAGTGGTACCTACGTGGCTATCGGATAGCTAACCGAGAGGCGGTGAGCCTCTGTGTCTGAATGTTATCTGGTAGGAGCGGGCGGTAAAAAGTTTGCAAGTGGCACGTTTACCGGAAACGGCACGACAACACAGAGCGTTAGTGGCCTAGGGTTCAAACCCAAAGTGGTGACACTTAATTGGTACCGTAACGGTGGCAACTCAGGCTGGGCTTTGATAAGCGCGATTCACGATGAAGCCAAGGGAATATATTACAGTCAAACCATGGCTGGCGCAAATGATTCGGAGTCCTTGGATGTTATTACTGTAAACACTGACGGCTTTACCGTGACATCGCCCTCTGGCAGTTTTCCAATCACGTCGGGTGTCGGAAATTATTACTGGACGGCGGAAGCCGATTAAGGAGGCCCTGTATGTACTTACAGGTAAACGATAAAAAATACCCCTGCGCGGGATACACGCCCATGAAATTATCGGCGGTATTCACGGGCGTCGAGGGGCTGACGCTGCCGATCAGCGGCGAGATAAGCCTCGCCTGGACGGATGATGACGGCAACAATCATGTGCTTATAGGCTTGGATTGCGGAAAATACGCCAAGCAGTTCTACGTGGAAAACATTTTGAAACTGTCCAACGAGCCGGAGCCAGCCGCACTGACAGTGGACGAACTGAGAGCGGCGGCGCTGGCGCGGATATCCGGCAAATGCAAAACGGCGATCATGTCCGGGGTAACGGTAAGCAGCAAGCACTACACGCTTACGGAGCTCGACCAGGTTAACCTCAATGCCGCGGTAGCGCTCGCCAACGCGGGAACAAGCGCAATCCCGTTTGCGGCCGACAGGGAGGCCCTGACGATGTACACCGCTGATCAGATCAAGGCAATCGGCACGGCGGCGTATCAGTGGGGCGTCGCAAATCAGATCTATTACGCGCTGCTGCAGGCTTGGATAGCGCGGGAGACGGACTCTGCCGTACTGCCGACTATCGATTACGGCAAGGTACTCCCGTCCGATCTGACAGCGGCACTGACGGCACAGCTCACGGCGGCGGGGATAAACACGGCGGCACTGGCGAGTCTACTTAATTAAGGAGGATAAAATGCTCAGTACATACACAATGAAAAAGATCGCCCTGTTTGATAACAGGACGGCAAGACTGACGGCGGCGCAGGTCAAAGCAAAAACCGGCGCGGACATCGTTTTCAACGGGGGATTTTTCGACAACGACAGGGACAGCAAAACCTATCTACAGCCGTATTGTCCGCTAAAGATCGGCGGCGTCTGGCTGCGGCAGGAAACATGGAGCTGCTACGGTTACGCCTGGAACGACGGTGAAATGCCGGTCGTTCAGCTGTCGAATGCCTGCACGAAGGACAGCTTTATCTCATGCTTGTGGGGAATTCTCAACGGACAGGCCCAGGACCTGATCTATGACGCGGACGTCGGCGGCAGTTGGGGCCGTACCGCGTTCGGCTTCCGGGCTGACGGCAAGCTGGTCGTTCTCTGCACATCGACGGCGACCGGTGCAATGACGCCGGAGCAGGCCCGGGACAAGCTCCTGACTCAGGGCTGTATAAGCGGCATTGTGCTCGACGGCGGCGGCAGTTCGCAGATCATCGCGCCGGACGGAACGGTCTATTCGGGCCGAATCGTCAGCAACCTGGTTTGTGTCTGGCTGTATACATCGTCCACTCAGACGACGTCATCGTCAGCAATACTCAAATACGGGTCAAGAGGAGACGCCGTCAAGGCGCTGCAGACAAGCCTTAACGCGCTGGGCTACAGCTGCGGTACCGCGGACGGAATATTCGGAGCAAAGACGCTTGCGGCCGCGACGGCCTTTCAGCGCGCGCACAGCCTGACCGTGGACGGTATCGCCGGACCGCTCACACAAGCGGCCATTTTGACCGCTGTGACGGCCGCGGCTTCCACAGTCGACACGGCAACCGCGGCTCTGAAGGCGAAAGGAGAGAAGATGCTGGACCTGATCGAGGCCGCAGTCGGCGATCTCTATATCTACGGTGCGCAGGGGCAAAGCGACATCTCAGCCACGGCAGATTGGAGCGCTAAATGCTTCCCTGCGTACACGACGGCTATCAGGGCGGCCAGAATGAAAAAGTACGCCGCAGAACATCCGACTAAGGCCAACGGCCAGACACTGCGCTGCGAGGACTGCAGCGGCCTCTTCTGGGCGGCGGAGAACCAGGTCGAGCTTCCGCTTGCGGCGGCCGATGTCGACGACAGCACGGCCCAGGGGCTCTATGCGCAATACTGCGACCCAGTACAAAAATCGGAGCTCCGACCGCTGGACCTCGTTTTTGCCGGGAGCCCGATTTCACACGTCGCGGTCGTTGGCCGGAACGGAAAGATATATGAGGCCGCCGGCGCGGATATCGGCGTCGCCTGCGATGACAACGTCGACGACCGTGTTGTCACGAGTGTTTACGGCCCTGCCTACGGCTGCGCGGCAACGTATACAAAGGACGCATGGACGGCGTTCGGACGGCTGAAAATATTTAAGGACATCCAGCTGTAAAGCCGGAGGAGGCATTTGAGATGGAAAAGCTTCTATTCCGGTTATTTGACCTCATGCTCGGAAAGCATATTGACCGGCTTTATGCCGCGAAGAGGGAGGTAGACCCCGAAAATGAATGTATTTCTACAGACTGCAATTTGCACAGTGCTAAACGGTCTATTTTCTGTGGTGCTTATCCATTATCTCCAGCGGTATCTGGACAAAAAAGCCGATGATGAGGAAAAAAAGAAAAATGATCTCGACGAACAGCGCAAACAGCGGGCAATTGCGGAAGCAGACCGGCGGCATGCTGCCGGAAGGCTGCTTTTCTGGCTTTACAAGGGGGTGACAAAGCCACCGCCGAACGGTGATCTGGAGGAAGCAATGAAAAACTTCGATGCGGCTGAAGCCAGGCAAAAAGCCCTTGAACAGGCAATTATCGCGGATGTGGATAGCAAAAACACTATGTAATAATGGACCGTTAGGCCCTAAAATAGGAGGAGGTACATATGAAAAAGAAACTCGCAAATCTTTTCGGACGCAAATTCCTGCTGGCGGCCGCGGGCGTCGCGATCGGCGCGATCATGATCTCGCAGAATCAGGTGATTAACGGCTCATGCCTGGTTTTCGCCTCGGTACTGTCATTCTCGGTCGTCGAAGGCGTCGTCGACGCAAAGTCGCTGTCCACGGCGGTCGGCAATGTGGCCGAGGCGGCAAAGCTCGTCGCAGATACTACGGGCAACTCAATCGCAAAGACTGTTGAGACAGCAGCGGAAACGCTCCAGAGCAACATTACCAGCGAGGAAAAAGTCCTGAGCAACGCAGACGGAACAGGCACATCAGATGAAGCCGCGCAAGAGACGCAGACAGCCCAGACAAGCACGCCTACGGGACTGAGCATCACATATGACGGCAACGGCTCAGACGGCGGCTCCGCGCCCCTAGACACGGTTTCCTACAATGCGGGTAATACGGCAGTAGCGCGAGAAAATACCGGAAGCCTGACTAGGGCCGGATCTATCTTCAATGGCTGGAATACGGCCAAGGACGGGACCGGCATAACGGTCGCGCCCGGCGCGAAGCTGACGCTCGGCACGGTGAGCGTAACGCTCTACGCGGTCTGGGTCGCCGAAAGCGTGGCGGCATAGGAAACAATATAGAACTGCCCTCCGCATGGATCAAATCCATGCGGAGGGCAGTTCTATGTCGGGAAGTGTGTATTATATAATTGATTTAAGCAGCTCAACGGCGCTTTCCTCCGTGGGGTCGTTGGTACCAAGCTCGCCGCGGAAGGCACGGGAGAGAATGGATTTCTTAATGAGGTCGATCTGCTCCAGAACCGCTTCGGCAGAGGCTTTGACTTGCTGCTCTTTGGCTATAATGCTGTCTAACACTTGAACAATTATTTTCTGTTCTTGTATAGGAGGCACATCCAATTCGACCGAGCCGATAATCTCAGTATTCAAGTTCGGCTGTGCGGCTCCTTTGTTGATTGATCTTAGTTCGGATGTTTGACTTGTCCAGAAATAGTAATAAAACATCAAACTTTCACGATTTAAGTTTAAAAAAGCAGCGATGCCATCGTTGAACGTCGTTTGAAAAGTACATATTGCTGGAACCCCCAATGTTGCACCACTATTTGTTAATAACAATGTGTTTGCTTCTACCATTCGAGTCTTTCCAAGTCCTGCCTCTTTGATGGTGTATTCAGTAGTCGTTACATAAGGCCCGTTGTTTCGGGTAATATCAGCAACTTTCATAAAGGGAATGTTACCAACGTAATATTCTGAACTGCCTGCCGGTCGAGGCGAACCACCCCGGACAACCTCACAAATATCAGATATTAATTTGTGTTCCCAGTTTTTCATACCCACGCTATGTTCTTTTCTCCATTGCGCGGTCAGTTCGCCGGTGAAAGCTTTATGGAGAATGGCGGCTTTGCGGGTTTCAAAACCGTCCACAACTTCCTGCACCTTGTCTCTGGCTTCGTCCAGCTTAGCAAACAGGTTTTCAATGCGGTCAACAATGCGCTGCTGCTCGGGAAGGGGTGGAAGGGGAAGTTGGGAATCTGTGATATATTCGGAACGAATATTATTAATATTTATTCCGCTTGCCAATTGCCTAATTCTTTCGCGGTATGTGTCACTCTGAAAAAAAATAGCAATGAACGGTTTGTAGACTTTTTCTATGGGTCTAACTAAAGTTAAGAAAGATCCAAAAGAAACGTCAGAATAATCAGAATAAGATATTCCAGCTCGCCCAATTACTTTGGTGCTGCCCGTTGAAGAAACAATTATTACATCATATTGACGTACAAGCTGCCCATATGTAACGAGACTACGATTTACGTATACATTGTCCGCCAAGACATCAATTTTACCTTCCTGAATATTTCCACCACGCATCACGAGACAGTCATTTGGCCCTTTCTCTGTATGTGCTTCGCCTTTTTTATAAGAAACACCTCTATATATGCGAGTTACAAACCCAACCTTTACCCAACACCAATTCGCCGGCACCTCATACGGCTGTTCGCTCTCAGGTATAAGAGCCTGATCCAGTTTCTCATCCGGCGTATCGGCAGAAGCTTTTGCTTTTTCTCTAGCCATCAGCCAACCTCCGAGAGTGCCCTGAGCTCATTTACCACACTTTTCAGTAGGTCAACAGCCTCCTCAAGCTGAACCATGGCTTCCTCGGCGCTCTTGGCCGGGTCTGGAAGATCATTGTAATCTAGAACGGAATCGTCCTGTATTAGCCCACAGTCAAAAATGTTTCCTTTGGCTTCAATTTTCTCACGGGTGAACACACTCCAGCGCTCATCCGAGACAGCGCGGCGGTCGGCCGCCTCGAAGGCAGCCTCAAAGGCGGCAAAATTCGCCTCTGTGAGAGGCGCGGTCTTACCGAAGGAGGGCATGTTGGTGCGAAGGTCATAAAACCAGACCTCTTTAGTGTTGCCCTTATCGGATTTTCCACGGGTAAAGAAAAGCACGTTCGTTTTGACGCCTTGGGAATAGAAAATCCCGGTGGGCAGACGCAGAACGGTATGAAGATTACATTTGTCCATCAGGTCTCCAAGAATTGTTGTTTCACTTGGAATATCAGGCAGTACAACGGCGGCTCTGGCCTTGCCGTCCGCTTTTAGACTTCTGTAGATATGCTGTAGGAAATTCAGCTGCTTGTTGCTGGTGGAGAAGGTGAAGTCGCCGCGGGTGGCACGTTCGCCTCCTTTTTTCGTCCCGAAAGGCGGATTCGTCAAAACAAGGTCATAACCCTTCATGGACTCGCCGGCAGCGGAGAGCGTATCGCCCAATATGATTCGGCCGTCGATGTTGTGCAGCATGGCGTTCATAAGAGCCAGACGGTGGGTGTCATGCACGAGCTCGCAGCCAGTGAAGGCCTCTTCCTGCTCAAATTTGGCGGTATCTGCATCAAGTGTGAAAAAATCATCTGTTTGCTCTCTGACATAGCGGCTGGCTGCAATCATAAAACCGAAGGTCCCACAGGCGGGATCGTTGCAGCGCTCCTTTGGCTGTGGTTTCATCAGCCGGGTTATTACATTAATAAGAGGACGCGGCGTAAAATACTGGCCCGCGCCAGACTTCTTCTCGTTGGCGTTCTTTTCAAGTAAGCCTTCATAGAGGTTTCCCAGTCCCTCCTCCTTCGCGGAGTACCAGTCCAGCGCGTCGATGGAGGTGATGATTTTCTCGAGGTTTTTAGGCTCGTCGATATTGGAGATCGCGTCGTGGTAAATCTCGCGCATTCTTCCGGTGCAGTGCTTGCCAAACAAGGAGAGCATTTTCGTATAGTAAGACTTGAGCTCGATACCCGAGCGCTTCGTCAGCTCTTCCCAGGTGTAGCTTTTTACGAGCTGCTTTTCAAGATTTTCCGCCTTCTGTTCGTCTGTGGTCGGGTTTTCAATCAGATGAACATCCTTTGCAATCGTCGATTCCGCTCCGGTCTCCTTCGCCATCTTGAGAAAAAGAATGTATGTGAGCTCAGTCACGTACTGATGATAGGTGATGCCGTCGTCGCGCAACACATTGCAGAGATTCCACAGCTTTGATACGATTTCCTGGGTGGTCATGCGGTTCTTCCTCCGTCATCGTACAGGTATTCGTTCAGTTCCCGAACGATGCTCTCCAAATTATTTTCAAACACTTTGTTTAGTCTGGCAAATCCGCCCTGCTCCCTAAAGCGTCCATCTTCATCAAATACGGTCACATTTAGTACGGATTCCTCCATCAGATACTTTTCCATTCTGGCTATCCAGTTCAGTTCCTGCTTGGAGAAGTTATGCGCCTTTCTGAGCTTGTCGACGGCCCTGCGGATTCTTGCCTCATGGCTGATGAGCGTTGAGCCGATCGCATAGCGGCGAATCAGGCTGATAATGTCTGCCGCTATTTCTTCGCTAGTTAGCTGAGAAACGGCGGTGTTCAGCTGCTGGACGGTGAAGCCCTCCCAGTCAAGGGCCAGACGCAGGCTTTTTAGGCTCTCTCTCGTTAAATCCTTCGGCCTGGTGCAGACAATTTTAAGCGCGGTAATGTTGTCAAGATTACTCTTCACGTAGTTTGCGAACGCGTCCAGATAGTCTTCCGGTCTGCTGGCACTGCCGTAGCCTCTTTCATGGCTAATGAGTTTGTCTGGCGCGTCGGATATGACGACGGGTCTGCCGCCGTTCGCTTTGGTTTCCTGCAGCATTCTGAATATATCAGAGCAGTTAAGCAGGTGCCATCGGGCTTCCTCAGGACTCTTATGACTGAGGTCCGAGATAAACTGCGTAGGATCAAGCCCGCCTGTCATGCTGATAAAATATTCCATCGTCCCGCTGTCCATATCGCGTTTTTTGCGTTGCAACTTGGCAATAATCTGATTGATTTGGTTCTGCAACTCCTGCTTGCTCTCCATGACCTTCAGACCGTCCAACAGCTGGGTGAAAGTTGCGTCTGGGTTCGCGACGACTGGCCTCATGGTGTTCACCGACTCCAGGGAGTCGTAGATGCCTACCGGGTCGTAAATTTCAAAGTGCGTTTTATGGATTTCCGGACAGAGACGGGTAGCGCGGCCCATCATCTGCTCAAACAGGATTCTGGACTTCACTCGGCGCATAAAGACAAGCGTTGTGATCTCCGGAACGTCAATGCCGGTTGTCAGCAGATCCACGGTAACGGCGACGCTCGGATAGCGCTCGTTCTTGAAGCGCTTAATCGCCTCCAGCACTTTTTTTCGGTCCCCGCCGTCAATGCTGCCGGTAATTTTTTTTATGGCGTCGTTGTCAACGCCTGTTTCCGAATAGATCCCCTTTAATATGCTCACAATCATGTCCGCATGCTGATCGTCAACGGCAAATATGAGCGTTTTACCCTGTTCTTCCGGAGACTCCGGGTCAATGTCGCGGGCAATCTCAGCCAGGACAGCCCGGTTGAAAGGCTCGGTGATTACCTGCCTGTTGAAGGCTTCAATATCAAAATCCAGTTCATCGTCCAGCAGCTCGCTGTTGGCAATTTCGCCTGTTGTCGGATCATAGGTCGTTATGATGTCACCGGGCTTATAATGGATGCCCTCTGTGCTAAGCTTTGTTTTCAGATTGTGCGGCGCGTCATGGTCGACCAGATAGCCTTCAATGACGGCTTCTCTATAGGAGTATTTGAATACGGGCTGACCAAAAATTTCTGTAGTCTGCAGCGCGGGCGTCGCCGTCAGCGCGATTTTTACGGCGTCGAAATACTCCACGACGGAGCGGTATTTGCTCTGGTAATCGTTCTGGTCACGGTAGAGGAGCTCTTCATCGCCCATTTCCTTGTCCAGTATGTAACCCCGGTGCGCTTCATCTATGATGATGAGGTCGTAGTCGGAGACGGCGGGCATCGTTTCAGCGCTGTTGTAGAGAATTCGCTTTACCATACCCTGTACCGTCGAGACCTGAATGCGGGTCTCTTTTTCAAAGCCCTTGTCTTCCAGACCCTTGACATTGTAGATGTCGTACAAGGTCATCAGATCCTCCAGCTTGACATCCTTAAACACATCCTGCGCCTGCTCACCCAGGGCATTCCGATCGACTAGGAACAGAATTCTGCGAAAACGTTCCGTTTTGAGAAAACGATAGATCATGCCGAGGACCGTCCTGGTTTTTCCCGTGCCGGTTGCCATCGCAAGCAATACGCTCTTTTGCCCGCTAATGATCGCGCTTTCAGCAGCCTGTATCGCTCTGAGCTGATACTCGCGTAGATTCAATCCGTCTCTGTCTCTGAGAAGATCGTAGGACATCGTTTTCAGGGCCTGATTTTTTGCCTCAATGTCTTTCGCCATCAGCTCTTCAATACCTGTAGGACTCATCCAGCCGCGGAGCGCTTTGGGAGCATTTGAAGGCTCGCGTAGATCCAGAAACCAAATTCCAGACTTTGTTTTGTATTGCTCCAGATACTGCCTGCCGTTGGTGGCGAAGGTGAAAGGAACCTTATAGTCACCCCAGGCCCCGACCTGATATTCGGCATCTACGGCACGAATATTCCGTGGATAGTCTTTGCACTGGTAGTCGATCACGGAAGGGATGTCCTTGTGTTCAGCTTTGGCTTCAATAATAGCCACCAGCTTCAGACCGATGAAAAGAGCGTAATCGGCATAGCCTTTGTTTCCGACAGTTGAATCCGTTGGCCATTCGGCAATAGCTAGGTTATGGCCCTTTGCCGGGCGGGTACCTTTAGAATAACGCAATCTTTCGGTGTCGGCTTCCCAGCCTACTTTCCTGAGTTGCTCATCAATCAAATAGCGGGTCTCGGCCTCAGACTTTTGACGCTGACTGGCCGCCAGACTTGCCTGTCTTCTGCGCTCAGACTGCGGAATCTCGACAGCTGAAGCAGCCGCCTCTTCAGCTTGCTGGACGAGCTTGTCCGCTTCGGCATCTTCCACCTGCTTGTCCACAGCAGCGATAACCTGCTGCTCAGCCGGCATAACAAAGTCCCGATGTGCATAGCTCCAATCTCCGTAAGTCTGCATGAACCATTCGCATAGACCGTAGGCCATCTGAAGAAGCGCTTTTGCATCTTCGGCAGAAGAGTAGTTATCATGGATGGCCTTGTTACGAGTTTTCCTGAGAGCGTGAAGTATGTCTGATAGATCGCGGGTGAGCATTCCTTCCCGGAAAAGGGCATCTATGCGATTAACGGCGTTATTTTCGGCGGGAAGAGGAATACGGTCGTATGTAAACATCAGATTAACCACAGTTTCTCCAATCATGCCGAGCTTCAAAAGGCATGAGTTGGGATCACTGCTGTAGTATTTCTCCGCAAGGCTGCCGAAGTTGGCAAGCACGGGGAAGTCCTTTTCCAAGAATTCAAAGTTTGATTTCATGTATCTGACCGTTCCTCTCCGATGGATTTTTGATATCCAGAAAATGTGACGGTGTGAATTTTCTAAAGTTGACTTTATGTTACAACAATATTTAAAATATGACAATACAATGATTACAAATAAGTATCTGAAAAGGTGTATTGAGCGCTGCTGCATATATTTTTATCCCTCACAATTTGTGAGGGATGTCTTATTTACAATTACATTCCCATTCTTCCTTATCGAACCGGATGCCCTTGAAAACCGGCTGCCGCAGGCCGCCTCCGGCTGTCTTCATCATATATTTAACCGAGCAAACCAGGTTCGGCTCTAACCAGACCGCGGATTCAATGCCGGCGGGCATTTCCTCAAATGGTGAAGCAGGCAGCTTCTTAGCACCAGACATTAGCCTAAAATCCTCCGAGGAAACGCCAAGGGCGACGTGACCCTTGTAAACCAGCGTTCCGTCCCGGTACTGGCCGAGAATTACGCTGACGAAACTGGACTCTTTCTGAATGTAGCCGCAGACAACAAAATCGTCATCCTGCAGGTTCTTTATTTTTATCCAGTCCTTTGTCCGCTTGTCAAAATAATATTTGCTATCTTTGCGCTTGGCAACAATGCCCTCCAAGTCCTGCGCTTCTGCAAGGCCGTAAAAGGCGATTCCGTTTTGCTCGATATAGCGGGAAACTGCAAGACGTGTGTTTTCATTTACAGCGGCCTGCAGCAGCTTTTTGCGCTCCATGAGCGGGAGAGAGGCTGTCTCCCGGCCGGAATCATAGAGGATATCGAAAGCGATGAAAGTGGCCGGGTACTTCTGGGCCTGCAGGTGTATTTTGAATTCGTTGCTCGTGAGGGAACGTCGCTGTATCTCGGAGAAATCGGGTTTGCCGTCAACGAGCACGGCGAGTTCGCCATCCAGGATACAGCGATGATTGACCTGCTTGTGGATCTCCGTCAGCTCCGGCACCTTCGGCAGCATCTTCATATTGCGCTTATTCCGTAAATCAGTTCCCGAGGCGGGATCCAGATAGGCTATACAGCGCTCCCCGTCGAGCTTTAGCTCATAAATGTAATCCGGGCTGTCGAAGGCGTCCGACATTTCTGATATCAGCATTGGTTTTAGAGATTTTTCTGCAAATAGATCGCTCATGCGGGTTCTTTGCCTCTCTGGGTCTGCTCGACACTGGCTTTCAGCGCGTCCATAAGGTTTATTACATTCCCGGCTGCTTCGGGCTGGGCGGATACAACTTCTTTACCCGAAATTTTGTCTTCAATCAATTTTCGCAGCTTGAGCTGATATTCGTCTTTGTATTTTGTGGGGTCGAAAGGAGTGTCCATGGAGTTGATAAGCATTTTGGCCATATTGAGCTCCGGCTCCGCGACCTCCGGTGCGGTGTATGATTTCTGCAGTTCCTTTATGTCATCAGCATAGAACATGGTGGAGATCAGAACGCCATTCTCACGCGGGATTATTGCCATCAGCGTATCTTTCGTGCCCAGCACAGTCTTACCTATGGCAATCTTTTGTTCGCTCATGAGTGCAGCACGAAGAAGCTCAAAAGCTTTTTCTCCGCCCGGTTCAGGGAGCGCCTGATAAGTCTTGTCGTAATAAACCGGAGATATTTGATTAAGGTTGGCAAAGTGCAGGATCTGGATCGACTTTTCTTTTTCACTTTTGATTTTTTCGACTTCGTCATCAGAAATAACAACAAACTGATCCCTATCATATTCATAGCCCTTTACGATGTCACCGGAGCCGATTTCTTTTCCGCAGTGGGCGCATGTCTTCTTGTACCTGATCCTGCTTTGATCCTCTTTGTGCAGCTGATTGAAGTGAATGTCATTGTCCTGCGTGGCCGTATACATTGCGACGGGAATCGCTACAAGGCCGAAAGATATTACTGTTCTGTAAGATACCGGCATAGAAGCACCTCCTTGCTGGATAGTGTTCCCGTAATTGGTTTGCTTACTCTATTGACATGCCTTTGAATATGCGCTATATTATGCGTGACATTGCTACTAGTTGCTATATGGAGGCGCAGTCATGAAAGATCCTAAAGTGTATGTCGGGGTCCAGGCTTCTTTTGATCCTGATGGTCGGATGGTTCCTATGCAAATCACATGGGAAGACGGGAAAATTTATGACATCGACAGAATACTCGACATCCGGCAGGCAGCGGCTGTTAAAGCCGGGGGCAACGGCGACCGCTATGAAATTTCTGTACTGGGTATGAAAACCTATCTGTTTTTTGAGCGATGCGCAGAGTTCTATGCGAGCCGGGAAAGCGAGCATATCGGCCGTTGGTTTTTGGAGCGTAGGTAGAAACAGCCTGGATTTGTTGGTAACGCTGATGGTAATAAAATTTTATTGTGTTGGTAACGGCGTTGGTAGCAATAAAAAATTACTCACCATATGACGCCATTTTTTAGGACAAAACCAAAACATAGTAAAAACCCGCAATGCACTGTGTTATCAATGCATTGCGGGTCTTTGGCGGAGAAGATGGGATTTGAACCCATGCTACGCTCATCACGTACTACTCCCTTAGCAGGGGAGCCCCTTCGGCCTCTTGGGTACTTCTCCATGCCGAAAGTGAAACAATATATAATTTGCTCCGAGTTCAAAGCCTTGACTCTGATTTTACCATTAAAAAATGGCGGAGAGAGAGGGATTCGAACCCCCGGTGCTTTCGCACAACGGTTTTCAAGACCGTCACCATCGACCACTCGGACATCTCTCCGTTTCGGTCGCTTTGGTATCTTAACATATTACCGTTTAATTGTCAACACTTTCGCGCCGGCCCTGCGCGATTTTAAAACGTCTTCTTGAACTATTCATCATAATCGGATATAATATTATAATCTGTCATCAAAGGCTGAAATTTGAGGTATCATTTTTATGCGTGGAAACATTTTTATTAAAGGCGCGAGAGAGAATAACCTGAAAAACATTGATCTTGAAATACCCCGCGACAAACTGGTCGTCTTCACAGGACTTTCGGGCAGCGGAAAATCCTCCCTTGCCTTCGATACGATATATGCCGAGGGGCAGCGCCGCTATGTTGAGTCGCTGTCCTCTTACGCACGCCAGTTTCTGGGCCAGATGGAGAAGCCAGATGTCGACTACATAGAGGGGCTTTCTCCCGCTATCTCGATCGACCAGAAAACCACCTCCAAAAACCCGCGCTCCACGGTCGGCACCGTTACGGAGATATACGACTACCTCCGCCTTCTCTGGGCGCGCATAGGCGTTCCGCACTGCCCGAAATGCGGCAAAGAGATTAAGCAGCAGACCATAGACCAGATAATAGACCAGATCATGCTCCTGCCGGAAAACACAAGGGTGCAGATACTGGCCCCTGTAGTCCGCGCAAGGAAGGGCGAGTACCAGAAGACCTTTGAGGACGCGAGAAAGAGCGGCTACGTCCGTGTTCGCGTCGACGGGAACATCTTTGACCTGAGCGAGGAGATAAGCCTCGAAAAAAATAAAAAGCACAACATCGAGATCGTTGTGGACAGGCTCGCGGTAAAACCGGAATTCCTACAGCGCCTGACGGATTCCGTGGAAACGGCGGCGACGCTCGCGGGCGGCATCGTGATAGCCGATCTCCCCGACGAGAAAAGAGAACTCATGTTTTCCCAGAACTATGCCTGTGAGGAATGCGGCGTATCATTAGAAGAGCTTACGCCGAGGATGTTCTCGTTCAATAACCCATACGGTGCCTGCCCGACCTGCGGCGGCCTCGGCGTACAGCTCCGCGCCAAGCCGGAGATGATAATGCCGAATACGGAGCTGTCCATTATGGACGGCGGCCTCATGGCGAGCGGTTGGGGAAATGTCAGGAACGACGGCATTTCGCGTATGTATTTCGAAGCACTCTCAAAAAAATATAAATTTTCTCTGAACGAGCCGATAAAGAACCTTTCGCCCGAGGTCATAGACGTGATCCTCTACGGGACGAAGGGTGAGAAGCTTACGCTCTACTATGACCAGCCCCGAGGCAAGGGGACCCTCAGCCAGCCCTTTGAGGGAATTGCGAACAACATCGAGCGCCGCTATCACGAGACCCAAAGTCCGTCGATGCGCAACGAGCTCCTGCAGTGTATGGGCGAATACGAGTGTCCGGCCTGCCACGGATTGCGTCTTAAGGACGAGGTCCTCGCGGTGACCGTCGGCGGAATAAGAATAACCGATTTTACAGACATGTCCATAACGGACGAACTGCGCTTCGTCGAGCAGCTTGAACTCGGAGCGCGGGACGCCATGATTGCCGACAGAATACTCAAGGAGATTCGCCAGCGCCTGGGTTTTCTACAGAGTGTCGGTCTGCAGTATCTGACCCTTTCACGCTCCGCGGGCAGCCTATCGGGAGGCGAGAGCCAGAGAATAAGGCTCGCAACCCAGATCGGCTCCTCGCTCATGGGCGTCCTCTATATTCTGGACGAGCCAAGCATCGGCCTGCACCAGAGGGACAACGAAAAGCTGATCAAAACCCTGAGGGATCTCCGCGACCTCGGGAACACGCTGATAGTCGTCGAGCACGACGAGGAGACAATGCGCGCGGCGGATTATATTGTTGACATCGGTCCGGGAGCGGGCGTACACGGCGGCGAAGTCGTCTGTGCGGGCTCGATCGACGACATCTGCGCCTGCGAGCGCTCCGTGACCGGCCAGTATCTGAGTGGAAAAAAGAGCATCCCGGTTCCTGAAGTGAGAAGACGGGGCACCGGACATGAGCTCCTTATCCGCGGCGCGCGTGAGAACAACCTGAAAAATATCGACGTAGGGATTCCCATTGGAGTCCTGACCTGCGTCACGGGCGTCTCGGGCAGCGGCAAATCGTCGCTGATTAACGAGATCCTGTATAAGTCGCTGGCGGCTTCGCTGAACCACGCGAAGACAAGGGCGGGAAAGCACGACGGCATCGACGGCCTGAAATATGTGGACAAGGTCATTGACATAGACCAGAGTCCAATCGGCAGGACCCCGCGCTCGAATCCGGCGACGTATACGGGAGTATTTAACGATATCCGCGAGCTTTTCGCGTCTACGCAGGACGCAAAGATGCGCGGCTACAATGCGGGGCGCTTCTCGTTCAATGTCCGCGGCGGACGCTGCGAAGCCTGCGCCGGCGACGGACTCATTAAAATCGAAATGCACTTTCTGCCGGATATTTACGTCCCCTGCGAGATCTGCAAGGGCAGGCGCTACAACAGGGAGACGCTCGAAGTCAGATACAAGGGGAAAAACATCTCCGAGGTTTTGGATATGACGATTGAGGAGGCCGAGAGCTTTTTCGAGAATATCCCGAAAATAAGGAATCAGCTCCGGACCATGTGCGAGGTTGGTCTGGGCTACGTCAGGCTCGGTCAGTCCTCAACGACACTGTCCGGCGGCGAGGCACAGCGCATAAAGCTCTCGACCGAATTGTGCAAGGTCAGCACCGGCTCAACCGTCTATATTCTGGACGAGCCCACGACCGGCCTGCACATTGCCGACGTGCACAAACTTGTCGATGTTCTGGGAAGGCTGGTGGACGCGGGCAATACCGTCATCGTGATCGAGCATAATCTGGACGTTATAAAAACTGCCGACTATATCATTGACCTCGGTCCCGAGGGGGGAGATATGGGAGGCAAAGTCATATTCACCGGCACGCCCGAGGAGTGCGCGAGGTGCGAAAAGAGCTATACTGGCCAATTTCTTAAGAAAATGCTGCCCTGATTAACAAAGAACGCCGGTTCTCCGTATTATGTATAAAAAGGGGGAACTGAAATGACTGCGGTTGAGATTATTACGGCCTTTATTCTGGTGCTTGCCTTCCTGCTGCTTGCCTGGAATGTAAGGGGTCTGCTGCTCAGGCCGGTCGTCGGCGGGAAAAAGTCGCGCGTTACGGTGATAGTGACGGCGGGGAGTGATCCGAGTTATCTCGAGCAGGAGATAAAGGGCCTCCGTTGGCTCAGATGCGATGGAATACTGAGGGCCGACGTCCTGATTGTCGATGTGGGCATGGACAGCGAGACCGCGCTTCTCGCGGACTCGCTTGTGCGGTGCGACCCGACGATAATATTATGTAAACCAAAAGAAATTGAAAATATCGTTGTACGGAGCTGTTCAGATGGGGGAAAAGGATAATTACATACAAATATCCGGAACGGTGAAGGCGCTCCTCTTTCAGAATGAGGAGAATGGCTACACCGTAATAAAGCTGGAGACAACCGACGGCGAGGCTCTGACCGTTGTCGGCTGCCTTCCCTATGCGAGTCCCGGAGAACAGCTTACCGTGACCGGTGAATTCACGAAACATTCCGTCCACGGCGAGCAGTTCAAGGCGGAGTGGGCAGAGCGCACGCTGCCAAACGGAGCCGAGGCCATATATGAATATCTTTCCTCTAGGGCGCTGCGCGGCGTCGGCCCGGCGACGGCTACGCTTATCGTCTCGGAACTTGGCGCGGATGCGCTGAGGGTGATCGAAAACGAACCGGAACGCCTTGCCCGCATTAAAGGCATAGGGATGAAAAAGGCCGCCGAGATTTCGGAGGCTTTTAAAAAGCAGATCGGAATTCGCCGGCTTATGGAGTTTCTGAGCAACCATGCCATCAGACCCGCATGCGCGATAAGGCTGTATCATGTCTACGGAGACACGGCACTGGAACTGCTCGGTGAGAATCCCTATATCCTGGCGGGGGACAGTGTCGGCGCCACCTTTGCGGAGGCTGACGCACTAGCGCTCGCTATGGGTTTTGACTGTGACAGCGCGGAGCGCATCGCCGCCGCGGCTCTTTTTGAGCTAAAGCACAATTCACGAAACGGACATACCTTCATTCCGGCCGACAAACTCATTACAGCCACCTCGGAGCTGATTGAGGTGGACGCTGCGGCGATAGGAGAGGCCATTGATATGCTTGTCGACAGCGGCGAGCTCGTACGTTCGTCCGTCGCCGACAGGGAGGGTTGCTATCTCGCCCCGCTCTATGAAGCCGAGGTCTATACCGCCGGACGGATCAAAGATATGGCTTCAACCAGACTTGACTGCAAACGCAATATTGACGCGCTCATAGCTGAGATCGAGGCGGAGCAGACGGTCGAATATGCCGACTTGCAGCGCTATTCGCTCAGAATAGCCGCGTCAAGGCAGCTTATGGTGTTGACGGGAGGCCCGGGAACGGGAAAGACGACGACTGTGCGCGCCATAGTGTCGCTCTTTGAAAAAATAGGGTTAAAGACGCTTCTCACCGCCCCGACCGGACGCGCGGCTAAGCGTATGAGCGAGCTCACCGGCAGAGACGCCTCCACCGTCCATAGAATGCTTGAGGCGGGTTATGCGCCGGACAGCGACGAGCTCATGTTCAGGCGCGACGAGGATGAACCGCTTGTCTGCGACGCCGTAATCCTCGACGAGAGCTCGATGGTTGATATAAGTCTGATGGCCGCGCTGCTGAGGGCTATGCCCCCAAAGTGCCGGCTGGTCATGGTTGGAGACGCGGATCAGCTTCCGAGCGTGGGCCCGGGAAACGTGTTCATGGACGTGATAAGAAGCGGCATAGTCGAGACCGTCCGTCTGACCGAGATTTTCCGGCAGGGCTCTCTCAGCCGAATTGTCGCAAACGCCCACAGGATAAACAGGGGCGACTATCCGGATTTGAAGAGCAACGCGAACGAAGGAGATTTCTTTTTCCTCCGAAGGAACGATACCGCTCAGGCCGTGGATACCGCAGTCAATCTCTGCGCCGTGAGGTTGCCGAAAAATATGGGGATACCTCCCGCTGACATACAGGTGCTTAGCCCGACGAGAAGAGGAGAGGCAGGCACAAGACACCTGAACGCCGTGCTTCAGAGAGCGCTGAATCCCGCGTCGGACAGTAAAAAGGAGAAAAAATACGGCGAAATTGTCTTCCGTGAGGGGGACAGAGTGATGCAAACCAGAAATAACTATGATATAATATGGTCGAAACCGGAAAAAATCGGGTTTACAAACGAGGGTGAGGGTCTTCCTCTCCCGGTTGTGACGCTGGGCGAAAAGCCCTTGCACGGTACGGGGGTCTTCAACGGAGACATAGGCTTTATTGCCGGTATCGACGAGGAAAACGAGATAATGACGGTTCTTTTCGACGACAGGCTCGCCGCCTACGGCTTCGATATGCTCTCGGAGCTCGAGCACGCCTTTGCAATGACGGTCCACAAGTCGCAGGGCAGCGAGTACAGGGCTGTCGTCCTGATGGCCTTGGACGGCCCGCCTCAGCTGATGTGCAGGAGCGTCCTGTATACGGCCGTGACGAGGGCGAGGGAACTCATGATTATAGTCGGGAGCGAGAACGGAATTTACGGCATGGTAGATAACAATAAGGTTACGAGAAGATACAGCGGACTTCGTGCCAGACTGGCGGAATAGAAGCGGTAAAAAAGCCGCACGCTGAGAGAAGGGTAAAGCCATGGGCATTTTTTCAGAACTTTTGGATCTGTTTTATCCGCCGCGCTGTGCGTTTTGCAGAAAAATACTCAAGTCGGATGAGAGCGGGATGTGCAGAAAATGTAATGAGTCCATCAGCAGAACCCGCGGCGGAGGAGCTCAGAGCGGGGAATTTTTTGCAGTGTGCGTTTCACCGCTGTACTATGAGAATGATGTCAGGGATGCGATTCTGCGCTTTAAATTTAACGATGCTACGGTCTATGCGGAGCTCTTCAGCGGTTTTATCGCCGACTGCATTAAGGAAAATCTGTTGGGCCGCTTTGACCTGATAACATGGGTGCCCCTGAGCGCAAAAAGACTGAAAAAACGCGGCTACGATCAGGCAATGCTGCTTGCCATGTCGGCCGCCCTGAAACTCGGAGACGTTGCCGTTGAACTCCTCATCAAACACACCGATGTCCCGGCGCAGTCCGGAGTCGGTTCTCAGGAAAAACGCAGGGCGAACATAAGCGGCGTCTACGGCGTTGCCGACGACGAACTGATAAGGGATAAACGCATATTGCTCATTGACGATATCGTCACGACAGGAGCCACGCTCTCCGAATGTTCGAAAATGCTGAGACTAGCCGGAGCGAGTGAAGTTGTCTGTTGCACTCTTGCCAGGACAAGGGAATAAAAATGAAAAAATCGGTCAAAGATTGATTTGATGCGGTTAGGCGCCTAAAGGCTGCGCCGTTCGATTAATAAGTATTTAGTAGGTGAAAAAATGGTCTTTTTCGAGAGAGATATTGCTATAGATTTAGGTACCTCGAGTATAATAGTATATGTCAGCGGCAAGGGCATAACGCTGCGTGAGCCGACGGTTGTCGCGGTGGATAAGCAGAGCGGAAAGCTCCTCAAGGTAGGTGAGGACGCGCAGAAGATGCTCGGCAGGACGCCGGCGAACATCGTCTCAATTTACCCGATCACTGCGGGAGTCATCTCGGATTACGACATGACGGTCCGCATGCTTAAGGAACTTATCCAGCGCATCACTTCCTTTAGCTTGTTTAAGCCGCGTATAATCATCTCTGTGCCGGGCAGCATATCGGGCGTAGAGGAGCGTGCGACTATAGACGCAGGGATAGAGGCCGGCGCGAGAAAGGTCTATCTTCTCGAATCCAATATCGCGGCCGCAATCGGTGCCGGGGCCGACGTGTCCAAGCCGGACGGCCAGATGGTTATCGATATAGGCGGCGGAACGACAGAGGTCGGCGTCGTCTCTCTCGGCGGAGTCGTTGAGAGCGAGTCTCTGAAGACCGCGGGCGATGCGTTTGACGAAGCGATCGTTAAATACATACGCCGCAAGCACAACCTTCTCATAGGACTCAAGACGGCGGAAGAGATCAAGACAAGGATAGGCAGCATATGCCCAGTTCAGGAACCGTCCTCCGAGGAGGTGAAGGGCCGCTGCCTGATGACCGGATTGCCGCGCTCTGTGAAGGTTGACACGAACGATATTGCGGAGGCTCTGCAGGAACCCGTTTCGGCTATACTCGACGCCGTGCAGGCGGTGCTCGAGAGAACGCCTCCGGAGCTGGTAGCAGATATCTCGCAGAACGGAATTATAATCTGCGGCGGCGGAAGCCTCATACCTGGGCTGGACAGGCTCGTCTATGCAAAGACCAACATCAAGGTGAGGCCAGTCGATGACCCGATAAGCTGCGTGGCTTACGGAGCGGGAAAGATGCTGGACAAGCTGGGCGACATGGAGGACGGCATGATAAACCTCGCGCGAAAGAGACAGATGAAATAATAAATAATAGAAAAACAGCCGCGGCAAAATGATAAGTTTGCCGCGGCTGTTTAATTATTTGGCGGAGCTTGTTTCCCTCTCCCGGCATTTTGACATAAGCCAGGAGAGAATGTCCGCGAATACCTCGTCCCTGTTCAGCTCGTTGAGCATCTCATGGCGTCCGCCGTGGTAAAGTTTCAGCGTGACGTCCGTAAGACCTGCCTTAAGGTATTCCTTGTAAGAATGCAGAACGCCCTTTCCGTAATCACCGACTGGGTCGTTGTCGCCGGACATAAGGTAGACGGGCAGATCCTTGTTTACGCGGTCAATGTTTTTGGGATTTGTTATGTATTTGATTCCGGTAAACATATCCCTGAAAAGACCGGCTGTGGACATCTGCCCGCAGAGCGGATCCTCAATATATTTGTCGACGATCTCGGTGTTGCGGCTGAGCCAGTCAAACTCCGTACGCTGAGGCTTGAAGTGGCTGTTGTAGCCCATAAAAGCCATATCGTTGAGCCTCCGGCTCTTGTATCTTGCGCCGTGTCGCCTTACCTCCGTGTTTGCCATCATCAGCGCCGCGGCCAGCACCGGACCGCTCTTGTGTCCGGTCCCGCTGATAATAACGCCGTCCGGCCCGTCGTGATAGCGTATAATGTATGTTCTTGTGAGAAAACTGCCCATGGAGTGTCCGAAAATGAAAATCGGAAGGCTGTGGTATTGTTCTCTCAAACGTTCGTATAGCTTTCTCATATCACCGATGACAAGCTCCCAGCCGCCGTTTTCCCCGAAGTAACTCAGATCCTCGACGCCGGAAATACTTTTTCCATGCCCGAGATGGTCGTTTCCCGCGACGACAAACCCTCTTGATGCAAGGAATCTGGCAAAATCATCGTAGCGGGCGATGTGCTCGTTGACTCCGTGGCAGAGCTGGATCACGCCGATCGGCGTGATCTCGGGAAGCCATTCGCGTACATATATTGTGTTTTTGCAGTCGCATGAACTGAAACTGAACTCGTTTAATACCGGCATATCTGCGCCCCCACAAAAATTAATTTTTTGAAATTTGTTGTAACTTTATTTAACTATCTTCATCTTAGTATGCGATTTTGAATAAGTCAACCGCTAATTACAAACTTTCGTCAATCAATAGGGATTTCAATTAATTCCAGCCCCTCGCGCATTGCGTAGAGCATGGTGCTCATGGTGCCGCCAGGTTTGCCGCTGTATGCGGCGATAATAACGGAAGAATTGTCCACCATATATTTGTTCCGCTTCATCAGACAGTCGGGGCTGTAATTGTTTTGGACAAGTGTGACGAAATCGCAGTCCTCAAGAAGACGCAAATAGCGTTTCCTGAGCGCGGGAGCCCACGAATCGGCCTGGCCTGCCCAAGGAATCGCGGCTTCGACAGTGATATCGCCGTGCGAGGCACGCAGTGCGATCACGGCTTCACAGAAGTACATATCGCAGCCGTTGGCCATACCGCATATGAAATGTCGGATGCCCGAAGCGTATACCGCCTCGACCGCGTCCGCGATCTTTTCCTTGAGCATTACGCATCGCAAGTCGCTCTCGTCACCCTGCCACGGCAGTTTTGACTCCCTGTGTCCCGTGAAGGAACAGGCATCGATTTTACAGTCCATTTTCATCCTCCGGACAGGCGGATTTTTACAGCTGGTTACAATTTTACTATTTATTATTCTAATTGTCAAAAATATTTCTGAAGCACTGATGTAAAAAATATTAAATATAATATTAATAATTGAGAAGCATTTTGCCCATAATAGCAGTGAACTAATTTTGGAGGTTTTATCATGAAAAAAGTTAGCGCTTTTATTTCGGTCATTATGGTTCTCGGCTCACTGCTCTGCGGGTGTTCGAGTAATGTGGCGACAAGCCCAAGCGCGGTTCCTGCCACAAAGAGCCCCGCCGCAGTCTCCCCGGCTCCAAGCGTTGCGCCAACGGTCTCGCCGGCGATTTCCGCAACCGCTACGGTGAAACCGACGGCCACCGCGTCTCCGTCGGCCGCCGCAACAAAATAAATACAAAAAACGAACGCATATAATATGCGTTCGTTTTTTGTATTATGTTATGCAAGATAAGTTCAGGCTTATTTCGATGCCGCGGGAGAAGCGGAAGTACTGGTAGCCGGCTTTGCGGAAGTGGAAGCGGAAGCCGACGGAGAAGTGCTGGCCTTTGCGGAAGCCGACGGAGAAGTGCTGGTCTTTGCGGAAGCCGACGGAGAAGTGCTGGCTTTTGTCGTCGAGGAAGTAACGGGAGAAGTGGAAGCCTTAGTAGAGGTGGTGGCAGCGGAGCTGCCGCAGCCTGCGAACGCAACAACAAGCATCATTGATGCAAGAACAACAGCAATAGTCTTTTTCATAAATTATCCTCCAAAACTTAAGATTGATTCCCCAGAAAACATTTCCAAGGTCGCCATGATACTAGCACTTAAGCGGTGGGATGTCAATATGAAAACGGCACTATTTAATAAATATTTAATATATATTTAAAAATTGACTAAATATAACGTTTGGAGACATTCGAATATTATGCCAAATGCATCTTGCTTTTTTACTTTTTCAGGCTCTCGGCGAATGCAGCATATTTACTTATTTTATCCGCGCATTCTTGTCTGTTTTCACCGCTGGCCAGAAGGTAGATTTTTATCTTCGGTTCTGTGCCAGAAGGGCGTACGATGAAGGAGGTACCGTCCTCAAGTTCAAAATAGAGGACATCGGAGCCGGCAATATGCGTTTTATCGACCGCACCGAGGCCGGGGACAATAACCTTGCCGTTCAGATAATCACGCTCGCGGAGGACCTTGACAGAGCTGATCTCGGCGGGGGGATTTTCCCTCAGATTTTTCATAAGAGTCTGCATTTTTTCCAGCCCGTCTATGCCGGGCATGATCAGATTCAGCGTCTTTTCCGCAAAATAACCGTATTTTTCATAGAGCGAGTCGAGCGCCTGCAAAAGCGTCATGCCTTTTTCGTAGTAACTGGCGGCCATTTCGGAAATCATCATCGAAGCGGTGACGGCGTCCTTGTCACGGACGTAGTCGCCCATCATATAGCCGTAGCTCTCCTCGTACGCCAGGATGTATTTGTAACTGCCGTCCTTCTCGTACTCGGCGATTTTCTCCGACATAAATTTAAAACCCGTGAAAGTATCGTCGATGTGTATCCCGTTGCTGCGCGCGATCTCGCGGGCCATCTCCGTCGTAACGATGGTCTTGAGCGCGGCCGCGTTATCAGGCAGAGAACCGGCCTTCCTGCGGGCACAAATGATGTAGTCCAGCAGAAGAACGCCTGTCTGGTTTCCGGTAATCGTAACAAATTCGCCGTTGCTGTCGCGGACCATGATGCCGACTCTGTCAGAATCGGGATCGGTTCCGATAATGAGGTCACAGTTCTCTTTTTTGGCCAGGTCTATGGCGATGTGGAAGCCGGCCGGCTCCTCCGGGTTGGGGCTCTTGACGGTGGGGAAGGAGCCGTCAATGACCATCTGCTGGGGGACGGGGATAATATGCTTCATTCCAAGTCGGCTCAGCGCTTCGGGTACGAGTCGGTAGCCTGCGCCGTGGAAGGGGGTGTAGACAATCTTGAAGCTGTCGGCAACACGTTTTACAACGTCCCTGTCTATGGCCTGGCTGAGCACTTTATCAAGGAACTTCTCGTCGGTTTCGCCACCTATCGCGGTAATAAGGCCCTGCGCTTCGGCCTCGTTGAAGTTCATCTTTTTGATTCCGGTAAAGATGTCGATGACCGACATTGCGTTTGCGATTGCCTGAGCGTGTTCCGGCGGAAGCTGCGCTCCGTCGGCCCAGTACACCTTATAACCGTTGTACTCGCGCGGGTTGTGACTCGCGGTGATATTTATTCCGGCGATGGCGCCGTATTCGCGTATGGCAAAGCTGAGCTCGGGGGTGGGTCTCAAGGCGTCGAATATCTTTACGGAAATACCGTTTGCCGCCATAACGGATGCGGCTGAACGCGCGAAAAGCTCGCTGTTTTCCCGGCAGTCGTAGCAGATTATGACACCCTTCTTCACGGCATCCGCGCCCTCGGCACAGATTACCGAGGCAAAAGCCTGGGTCACATGGCGGACGACATGCCTGTTCATGCGGTTGATGCCCATGCCCATAATCCCGCGAAGCCCTGCGGTACCGAACTGCAGAGGCGCGAAGAAACGGCTTTTTATCTCTTCCTCGTCATTTTCAATTTCACTGAGTTCCTTCCACTCGCTCTCCGACAGCGCGGGACTGTCAAGCCAGTGCTGATATTCGTCCTGATATTTATTCATCATGGCTTCCTCCAATAAGTAATTTGGCCTCTTCAAGCATTGAGAAGGGGACGAAGACGTCCGTTCCCTCGCCGCTCATTCCTATTACGATTTTTCCAAAACTCCCGTTTGCCGGATACTGTTTTACCGCCGGTATCCCGTAGGCCGAGAGCATGTTTACGAGCATATCGTCCTCCATGTCGACCGAGGTACAGTGCTTCAGTAAGGCCGGTTCCTCCGGGACTCCATCCCTTTTTAGCCATGCCCCGTACATATCGCCTGTCAGCGATCTTGCCCAGACAGGCCTTGCTTCGTCTGCTTGGCCCTCACTTTTTGCATGTCTTTTGAACAAAGAAAAACACTCTCCCTGGGAAGCCTCCCGGTTATTTGTGGTATCTGCGGCCTTCGATAATCATTATACCCCTGTAAATCTGTTCTGCAAGCATAACTCGCGCGAGATGGTGGGGAAAAGTCATTGCGGACATCGAAAGGCGCAGATCCGAACGTTCCTTGACACTTTCCGCAAGCCCGAACGACGAGCCGATAATAAAACAGAGCCGGCTTCTGCCGCTGTTTGCGCAGTTTTGCAGCAGTATCGCGAATCCGTCGCTGCGCAGCTGGGCACCTTCGACGCAAAGGGCAATCGTAAATGCTCCGGCGGGTATGCGCTTTTCTATTTCCAGCGCTTCCTTTGCAAGGCCCGCGACGATCTCAGCCTGAGAGGGCGATTGCGGCAATTTCGCCTCCGGGAGCTCGGCGAGCTCGAATCTGCAGTAGGGCTTCAGTCGCTTTTCGTATTCCGAGAAGGCCGCTATGTAGTGACTCTCTCTCATGCGCCCGACACAGATGAGATTGATATTCAGCATAGCGGTAAAAGGTTCCCCGTGGCTAGATGAAGGGTGTCCCTCTCGGGTGCGACCTCGACCCGTACGCTGGACCCGGTTTCGGCGCCCTCGGAAGATAACGCGTCAAGGACGGAGGTCAGAGCCAACGGCGGTCGGTTGTTCTCACGGCTGAGGTGGCCGAGAATCATGCTGCGTGTCCCGCTGCGGAAAAGCTCGGCGGCAAGGCGGCCGCAGGAGCCGTTTGAGAGATGCCCGTTGTCTGAGAGAATGCGGCGCTTAAGCGAAGCCGGATAGGGACCGTTTCTGAGCAGTCCAATGTCGTGGTTGGCCTCGATAAGGGCGGCATCGCTGCCCCGGAGCCCTTCGAGCACTTCGTCGGTCACATGGCCGCAGTCGGTACAGAAACCGAATACCGAACTGCCGGTGATGCGGTATCCGACGCTCTCCGGCGTATCATGAGGGGTATGGAAGGGGACTACCCTCACATTACCGATAGTCTCTTCCTGCCCGGGTTTAAGTATGTTTATAAAATCGTCGACCCCCGCAATTGACCAACACAGGTGATTGGCCACGGTACGGGGGGCAAATATCGGAACGTCGTAATGCTTTATGAAGGTATTCAGTCCGCATATATGATCGTTGTGTTCGTGTGTAATCAGTATCCCGGAAAGTTGCTCGGGACGCATACCGATCCCGGAGAGAGCTGAGACAATGCGACGGGCCGAGATCCCTGCGTCAATAAGTACAGCGGTGCCCCTATCCTCGACAAGCGTGCAGTTCCCTGTGGAACCGCTGGCAAATGTATAAATCTGCATAGGCTTAATATCCTTATACGACTGCCGAAGTCAGTTCGTCGGGTTCAGAGATGCAGGTGATATCGGCTCCAAGGCTTTTCAGCTTGCCGACAAGATCCTGATATCCGCGTTCGATGTACACGACATCCTCGACAACGGTCTCGCCCTTGGCGCAGAGACCTGCGATAACCACCGCGGCGCCTGCCCGCAGATCGCACGCGGCGACGGGGGCTCCGGAAAGATAGGGCACGCCCTCAATGACGGCGGTCTTGCCATCTACCTGGACCTCAGCACCCATTTTTTTCAGTTCCGAGATGTATTTATAGCGGTTGTCCCAGACTCCCTCAGTTACGACGCTGGTGCCCTCGGCAAGGCAGAGAACCGTACTTATCTGGGGCTGCATATCTGTCGGGAAGCCGGGGTAGGGCTGAGTTTTTACATTTGCCCGTATCAGCTTTCCGGTGCGGCGCACAACGACCGAATCCGGGCCCTCTTCAATTTCAACCCCGATCTCTCTGAGCTTCGCGCTGATGCATTCGAGATGCTTCGGGATTACGTTTTTAATGGTGACCTCTCCGCCGGCGGCGGCAACGGCCGCCATGTAGGTGCCGGCCTCGATCTGATCGGGAATAATGGAGTATGTTCCACCGTGCAGCGTCTGCGTACCATAGATTTTAATCGTATCTGTCCCCGCCCCGCGCACATCCGCACCCATAGAGTTCAGGAAGTTCGCAAGGTCTACGATATGCGGTTCTCTCGCTGCGTTCTCAATTGTAGTTTTACCCTGGGCCTTGCATGCGGCAAGCATAATATTCATCGTAGCGCCAACGGATACCTTGTCCAGATATATCTTTGTTCCTGTAAGGATCCCGTTAGGAGTATCCGCATAGACAAAGCCGCCCTTGACTTCGACATGCGCTCCGAGTGCCGTCATGCCCTTGATATGCTGATCGATGGGACGTACCCCGAAGTTGCAGCCGCCCGGCATGGTCGTCTTTGCAGAGCCGAAGCGGCCCAGCATCGCGCCTATGAGGTAGTAAGAAGCGCGTATTTTGCGCATCAGATCGAAAGGCGCGCCGTCTCTGCGGACGCTTGTGCAGTCAATCTCGACGGTGGTTCTATTGACGGCACGGACGTATGCCCCCATCTCGCTGAGTATTGTGAGAAGCATGTCTGTATCGCTGATCTGAGGGATGTTTTCTATTCGGCATACGCCCTCGACCATGAGGGCGGCGGGAATGATGGCGACGGCGGCGTTTTTGGCTCCGCTGATCTCGACCTCTCCGTAAAGAGGCTTACCGCCTTTAATAACGTATTTATCCAAAAAAATACACCTTCCCATAACGAGAAAATATAGCTAAGCTCAATATATAAATATGATACCCGCTGCGAGTGATTATAGCCGGAAACGCTCCGCGAAAATCTGTGCGGCGGGGATAAAATTATCCCACATATGTGAATCTAGAGAATTATAACACAAAGATTACAAAAACACAACAAAAAACATACGGCCGGGTTTTCGGCGGATCAGCTGACCGCCGCACTGTCGGTAGACAGCGCTTTGCCGGAAAGCGCATCGATATAATAGGGCTGCGAGTCGGTCAGTATGCACCATACAGGGTTAAGCGTGCAGTCGCCCGATACGGAAGTCGACAGGAAATATCCCAGTCTAAGATCATTGATCTCGCTGCAGACGGCTCCGGTCTGATGTATGGATTCGAGAAATTTCATGAGCACGGATACGCCGTCGAGGAAGCTTCCCGAAGACGCGATCGGATTTTCACTGTCCAGAAGTCTTTTACCCGCTATTTTGATCAGCCAGCCGTCCTCAAAATTTAATGTGATCGCGGCATTGTATACAGGGGTATCGTTCCATGAACAGTTGACGGTTACTTTGGAGTCGCTGCCGCTTGAGTGAAGGGCCGGAGCGTTGCCGCTGAATGCGATTTCGAGTTTGTTCAGTGCCGTTTTAGCCGCGGCAGCCGGATCTTTCCCGGAGGCCAGAATGCCGCTTTTCAGGTTTATCTCAAAATCGCCCGTTCCGCGAAACTGGGCGTCGCCGTTTTCACTGCTGTAGTAGTATATGTTGCCGCCCTGATCCTGTGCCTCGCAGTTCCCGAGCAGCTCGCCGACTTTGCTGTGTTCGGAGCTCAGGTCTCTTTTGAGAGATATTTGAGACGGGACCTTGTCGGGCAGCGTGATCTTAGGATTGAGCGTAATGCCGTTGCTTTTCAGCACAGTCTCAAGAGCCTGCCTGCGGTAGTTGGAGGCCTGCCGCTCCTCACTGGCACTGTTTAAAACAATATAAAGCAGGAAGATATTGACCAGAGCAAGCAGTATGATAATGTAATTCTTAATTTTTGAATTTTCCACACACAGCTCCAATCAGAGTCAGTTGATTATCCATGCACCGGATATTCCGATACCGTTATCCTCATATACGAGCAGAGGCTCACCCCCGGAGAATTTGGCAATCTCGGCGGCCTGCTTTTCAGGCAGCACGATTACCGGATCCCCGGAGAAGCTGTACTTGCGGTAATAGAGCTCGGCGCGGACGATTGAGCCGCCGCTTATCCAGAAGTCTGCCGCGTAGGAATCGTCGGGCAGGAGAACAGGGATGCCGCCCGCAAAGTAATCGTAGGATATTTCGGTGGCCGAGGAGGAGCTTCCCTTGATGCCAGCAAGCCCGATGTCGCCGCTCCCGGATGTGAGTGCAATACTGTTCTGGACTATCCCGGAGCAGACGGACAGGCCGCCGCCGGAAGAGGAATCGCCCGATATTGCCGGACCGCTGCCGTCGGTACTGAAAAATACCTTCCCCGAGGATTCGATCCGGAGAGTCTTGTCGCCGTCGACGTAAACCAGGGAACCATCGTCATCGGAATATTTCGAGCTGGTATTGCTGTTCATGCCGAAAAGAGGGAAGAGGTCAAGAACAGAGGCCCCATTCTGCAGCGGATTTAGAGAGGCGAGTCCGGGTAAGCTTTCGCTTTCCCCGGAGAATATATAGAACGGGTCGATGTTTTTATAGTCGTCGCCCAATTCAAACGCAAAATTGGCATTTCCGAACGGGTAGCCCAAAATTTTCGTGGGCAGGTCGGATAAGCTTCGCGCTGTCTCGGAGTAGTAAAATTTGCCGTTGCTGCTATCGATAAAAAAGAGAATAAGCTTGTTGCCGCTTCCCCCGAGAAAAAGCCTTCTTGCGGATATGTCGGAGATGTTTCCGGAAATATCCGTACCCAGACGGGCGGCAACAGAGGAAAGCGGCTGAGGATAAAGATAGTCGAAAAAGACGCCGTTTCCGCGCAGGGCCTGCTGAAACTCCTCCTCCGTAATCTGAACGGGAGCAGACGAGGAACCAAGAGCCTCGCCTAGAGTCGCAGAAAACCGCGAAAACATCTCTTTTTTGTGCTGATTGTCGTATTTCAGAGCATAGTGGGAACCGTCCTGGGCAGTGACCAGGATAAAGGTCGGTTCGCTGCCTAGCAGGGATTTTTCACCGCTTGGAGAAACCGCCGCGCCGCCGCTGCCGCTGCCGCCGAAAACGGAGGCAACGTTGCCGATGGCGCTGCTCGTTTCAAAGGCCACAGCCCTGATGAACAGAAACGCGGCGGACAGAGAAAGAAAGACAATTACAGCGTCCTTAACAATGCCCGCAAATTTTGCTTTATCCTTCATGCCGGGGTCCCTCCACGGGGAGCGTCATGGTTATCGTTGTCCCCTCGCCCTGACGGCTTGAAAGCTCGATCTTTCCGTTGTGCCGGGAAACGATCTCACTCGCGATGGAAAGGCCCAGCCCGGTGCCGCCAGAGTCGCGGCTCCTTGCCTTGTCGACCCTGTAAAAACGGTCGAATACCTTGGGTACGTCCGCCTCCGGAATACCGATGCCGTTGTCACGAACGCTGACCCAGACGCTGTCGCCCTTCTGAGCCGCCGTGATACCTATACTGCCGCCGTCACGCGTGTATTTAATCGCGTTCGAGACCATATTGATCAAAACCTGCTCAATCCTCACCATGTCTCCGACGATCTCCGGAATTGGCGAAGTAAACTCCAGAGTAAAGCTGTGTCCGTGCTTCTGCGCCTCAAGAAGCATCATGTTGTAGACGTCACGGATGGAGTTTTCGAAAGAGAAACGCTCGAAAGTAAATTCAAAACTGCCCGCGTCAAAGCGTGAGAGCGTGAGCAGATCCTGAACAATCTTGGTCATTCGGTCGCTTTCCCTGACTATGACGCCGAGAAAATCCTTTTCAGTCTCCTTGGGGAGATCCTCACTGTCCTGAAGCGTTTCGGCATAGCTCCGGATGCTGGTGATAGGAGTTCGGAGCTCGTGTGACACGTTGGCAACAAATTCTCGGCGCGTAGCCTCGGACTTCTGCAGATCATCCAGGGTTTTCTGCAGCTGACCGGACATGCGGTTGAACGTACCGGTCAGGACCCCAATCTCGTCAGTGGAATCCGAATTCAGTTTGGGTGAAAAATCGCCTGCCGCCACGCGTTCGGCCGCGCTGGTGAGGTCCTGTATGGGAGTCACCATGGCCTTGGCAAGAAGCAGTGTGAGTAGCACTGTGATTACAAGGCCGACAAGAAGCGCCTCTCCAATAATGCGTATGAGCGTATTGATTAGGCTCTGCGTCAGAGTCTTGTTGTCCTTGATATAGACAATGTAGTTTCCCGCGTTTCCTTTAAAGGGCACGGCAAAATCCATATAAGAGGCGTTGCGGTCTATCCGATAGCCCTCGCTGCCATCTATAGCGGTCAGAATATTGGGCGTGATATCGAGTTTTTCGTCGCCAGTGACTGAGGCTTTGAGCACGGCCCCGGTATCGCCTGAGAGAATATAGTAGTTGCGCGAGCGGGAATCAATGCCGAGCTGCCCGGAATATGCTTTGAGGATTAACGCCATATTTGTATCGGCGCTGCTGTCGTTCGCAGCGGAATTAAGGCTCTCCGCCATTACCGTGTTTTCAAAAACGGTCTTCATTTTGTCATAGAAATCGTTAAGATAGAAAGTGCGTATTCCGCTTACCAGAAAAGCGCCGGCCACAAGCATAAGCGAGACGACAAGAAACAATATCAGCGACACCAATTTTATATACAGGCTTCTTTTCATGCTTACCTCCGCTTATAGATGTGTGGCGGCCCTATGTATTATTCCTCGCTGAAATAGTAGCCTACCCCGCGCTTTGTCATGACATAGACAGGATCGGCCGGATTGTCCTCCAGCTTCTCTCGCAGGCGCCGCACGGCGACGTCGACTGCCCTGAGATCGCCGAAGTAATCATACTGCCACACCTCGCTCATGAGTTCCTCGCGTGAGACAACCTTTCCGGGCACCGCGGCAAGAAATTTGATGAGCTCGTATTCCCTCTGCGTGAGCTCAAGATCCCTGCCGTTTTTGGAAACCGTATGGCGTCCGAAATCAATAAGAATGTCCTTGTAATGGATTGTCTCTCCTCCGGTATCAGAACTTCCGGTTTCAGTGGAGGCCGCCCGGCGCATATTCGTTTTGACACGTGCCAGGAGCTCGCGGATTGAAAAGGGCTTCGTGATATAGTCGTCTGCGCCGAGCTCGAGACCGCAGACCTTGTCGGTCTCCTCCTCGCGCGCGGTTATCATTATTATAGGCACATTGTTTCCCTCGGATCGCAGAGTTTTGCAGACCTCAAAGCCGTCCATATACGGCAGCATTATATCCAATAGTATAAGGTCCGGATTTTCTTCCCGGGCAAGGCGAAGGGCCTCTCTGCCGTCACCTGCGCAGATCGTAAGGTACTCGGCTTTCTCCAGATTGAATCTGAGAATATCAACGATGGATTTTTCGTCGTCAACTATCAGAACGGTTCTAGGCATTTTCCGGCATTCCTTTCATAGGTGTTATTTGGAGAGAATGTTTTTTGCCTTAAGTACTGCAATTACGGTCTTTGCATCGGAGATAGCGTTGTCCATAACCATTTTTACAAGCTCGTCGATATGAACTTTTTCGACATCCAGAAACTCGTTCTGATCCGGATGTGCCGTTCCAAAGTGCAGGCCGGACGCTAAATAGACGTGGAGCGCCTCCTGACAGAAGCCGGGGGAGGGAAAGACTTTACCGAGATAGAGATATCGGTCGGCGCTTATGCCGGTCTCTTCGGAGAGCTCGCGGACAGCGCAGTGCAGGGGCTCTTCGCCGTATTCGAGCTTGCCGGCTGGCACCTCGAGCAAATGTTCGGATATGGGATAGCGGAACTGGCGGACACAGTATGAAAATCCGTCGTCATCTACAGGGATTACAGCAACGCCGCCGGGGTGCATCACAACCTCTCGCAGAGTCTGTTCGCCGTTCTGAAGTTCAACTTTGTCGAGCGTTGTGCTGACAATCAGACCGTTGTAGCCGTTTAGATGGCGGATGAGCGTTTCCGTATAATCCATGATAAAAAGGACCTCCGTAAAGAGAAAAATATATTCAGAAAAGTCTTAAAATGCAGGTTTTGGTCTAAAAAACACCAATCCCATGTATTATAGCATAACAGCCTTCGGATTTCCAGTTATTTTAACTGGTATTATTCGCTGTGCTGAAGTAGAATGTGCATACAAAAGGATTTGTTTCAGGAGGCGGAAATGAAAATTCAGATTGTGGCGCCCGAGCTTGTGGTGCTTGAAACGGCCGGCGAAACGGAGGAAACCGACCCGAGGACGCTGATCCTCGAGGCTCTTGAGAAAAAAGGTCTTGAACCGTGGAATTCCATAGAAATCGAAGATTATACATATCGGAATTCAGGGCTTATCTTTGCAAAACCGGTTAAAGTCTATATTCCGGAAATTTTACTCCGGCTGGCCGATTGATGTCCGCAGAAATCACACAATTAACCGCAGAGGCCAGGCTATAAGCTTGACATTAATGTTATAATAATATAGCATACGTCATACGTCGTTTTGCGGCTATGATATAATTATTCGGCGGAATCTAACGGCGAAAGGAGGAATCCGCATGTCGCCTAAAGCAACGGGCATCAAGCCTGCGGCGCAGAACAGGAAGGCATTTCATGATTTCTATGTTCTTGACAGGTACGAGGCGGGCATCGAGCTCTGCGGGACGGAAGTGAAGTCCATCCGCGCGGGTACCCTCAATCTCAAGGATTCCTACTGTACGATCAAGGACGGGGAGCTCTTCGTGCGCGGGCTGCATATCAGCCCGTATGAGAAGGGCAACATCTTCAACCGCGATCCCGTCAGGGCACGCAGACTGCTTATGCACAGGCGGGAGATACTGAAGCTCTCGGCAAGCCTCGCTCAGGACGGTCTGGCACTGATCCCGCTCTCCGTGTATTTCAGGGACAGTCGCGTCAAGGTCGAACTGGGCCTGTGTCAGGGCAAGAAACTCCACGACAAACGCGAAAGCGAGGCAAGGCGCGGCGCCGAGCGCGAGATTGACCGCGTGATGAAAGAGCGTGCCGGAAGAAACCAGAGCCTGTAACGGCTCGGAGACGAAAGGAAACAAAGAAGCTTATGTCAAATCCCATTGTCAGCATCGAAATGGAAAACGGCGGAACAATAAAAGCGGAACTCTATCCCGAGATCGCGCCCAACACTGTTAACAATTTTATCTCACTAGTAAAGAGGGGCTTTTACGACGGCGTTATTTTCCACCGCGTGATCTCCGGCTTTATGATACAGGGCGGCGATCCGGACGGCACCGGAATGGGCGGCCCCGGCTATTCCATAAAGGGCGAGTTCAGCGGCAACGGGTTCAAAAACGGCCTTAAGCACGAGGCGGGCGTCCTCTCCATGGCCCGTACGATGATGCCGAACACGGCCGGCAGCCAGTTTTTTATCATGCACAGGCAGGCTTCTCATCTCGACGGACAGTATGCCGCGTTTGGAAAGGTCGTGGACGGCATGGATATCGTCAATGCGATAGCCGCGGTGGACTGCGACAGAAATGACAAACCTCTCAAAATCCAGCGCATGAAGACGGTTACGGTAGAGACCTTTGGTACCGAATATCCTGAACCTGTGAAGTGCTGAAGAGGAACTTTTATCGGGAACAGGCGTCATAATAGCGGAATATCCATAAATAGCACCCGTCAAATTAGCGCCTTATTCAAGGCGCCATCATGGGGATGTACCGGTTTCGACGGGGGTGCGGAGGCAGGAATAGCGGGCGGATGCGCCTACCATCCAAAAAATGGGCAATTTAAAAATTAAAGAACAACGATTCTTTAGACCTGGTAGCCGCTTAGGCTGCCCGTTCTCCCCGAAAGTGCTGCGGTTCGGGTGCAGAGCGTCGACTAGCAGCGTCCGTGAGTGTGTAAAGCTTTGAGCGCACCATGCATAATGAAGCTACCTGACCTTAAGGCGTGACGGTTTGCCCTAAGTAACGGAAACAGGCGATTAGGTTCGCCGAAATAACTGTCTGCGCCCGGAGAAGTTCCTGTTAAAGTGCTTTCGGACGGGGGTTCAACTCCCCCCATCTCCACCAAAATGGACACCGTTCTTTTAAAAGAACGGTGTTTTTATATTTTTACCAAAATATGTTCATATGCTGCTCATTATGATATAGTCGGTCTGGAGGTGTTGGTAAAATGGAAAATATGAAATATGTATGCATAGATAATGTGTATGGGTTGAATTCACAGCATTATGGGTTGAATTCACAGCATTATGGGGTGCATTAACGAATAACGTAGATGGGTTCTACCGGACCCTGTTTGGTTCATATTTTGAATTCCGCTGCTAGTTTCTCGGTAATGTACAATAGTTTTCTATCTTTCCTTTATAGAGTTTGCTTGGGTCAGTCCCAGCTTTCGTCTTTCATGCGGAGGGACTTATCCTCGGCGAACCAGAAGTTATATACGACCTTGTGCATTTTGACAGATTCATCGTCTTCGCAAAGTATCCTTACATGTTTAGGATATTCGTGGCTCCTTAAGAAATCCACTATAGCTCGTTCCATATTCCCCATAAGCCGGAAGTCCGTTGACTTGGTGCCGCTTGTCGGGTAACCCTGAAAACTGCAAACCACACTCTTTGCTTTCTCGGTTTCTGCAAGTTTCGATATTACATATTCCGCAATTTCTCCCGGTCCGCATTCTGGTTTCGCAGTTGCTTTCGCAAATTCTTCTCCGTCTGCTTTTAAAACCTCAAGTCTCATATTTTCCCTGCCTCCTGAAATTATTTGCTCAACTAAACAAGCGCAGCCAAACCGACTGTGCTTGCAATTATATCATATTACTGTTTGCCTTTGAAGTATTGAAATCGCAGTTTATTAACAGGTAATGAGTTCTCTAAGCAATATAACCTATCAAAATAAACTAAATTCTGAGCTTTTGTAAGTTGATTATCTTAATAATAAAGAGTATGGTAAAAATACTGCTTCCCGACAAATACAAAGACCATAAATTCAGCTAAAAATCGGAGGCAGCCTGCCACCGTGAGACTGGATTTTAGGCTGAGAGGTGATGGATGTTGAACGGAGCATACGATAATATGCCGATGAATCAGGTGTTTTTTGATGGTGAGATAGACATAATCGCGTCTAGCTACCTAACAAAAAAACTCAGCAAAAGACAATATTTGGTGGATATGGACGGAAGGGACATCCTTGTCTCGCCGGGGGAAAAGATTGATACCTGCTATCTGATAAAGGAGGGCCTGCTCATCTCCTATGAGACGATCGGAGGCCACCGCCGGATATATGACTATTTCGAGAAAGATATGTTCGTGCTTGAGGAGTTTGCTCTTCTGAACCAGCCAAGCCAACTGTTCTATGAGGCGCTCACACCACTGAAGATGTACTCCATAAAGATTGAACTTGTCAAGAAGTTGCTGGTAAACGACAAGAAGTTTACGGCTGCCTGCCTTGCCCAGATGACACGGAACTACATGGTGATGCAGGATCTTCTGAGAAAGTCCGTGGCTCACACCGCCGGATGGCAGGTCTGCGACCTGCTGATACTCTTTGCCAACAAGACCGGAGTCGTGAAAAACGGAGAGACAGTCCTTGACCTGCATATTACAAAGACGTTTATGTCTGACCTTCTGCACATGAACCGGATAACGATTATGCGGGAGCTACAGCTTTTGGAAGTCATGGAGCTTTGCAAACTCAAGGGAACTCAGTGCACGATACGCGATCTTGATGCTCTGAAGAGATACAGAGACAGCATAGTGTGAAATATTACGATATTAACTGGCAGCAGCGGAGTCTCCGCTGCTGCCAGTTGCTTTGCGGTTTTTCAATGCCACTAGGAATTAATCTGCGCCGAGTGTTACATGGGTCACATCCACGCGATTGACGAAAATTAAACAAATGGTTTATTTTTAATAAGGGAAGCGTCAGCTGGCAGTTCCGATTTGTTCAATTTAATATGATAAGCCCATACTTGAAGTCAAAATATACCAAAAAGGAGGCTGTAACACAGAATGAAAGTAGAATCTTGTACTCTGTATGTCAACGGAAACTGCTATGAGTTTTCCGTAGGCACGAAATTCGGCCAGGTGAGGCCAGAGGAAACGCTGCTCGAAACGATCAGAGAGCGTCTGGGACTGACGGGCACGAAAAAATCCTGCGACGAAGGTGCTTGCGGTGCCTGCACCGTCATCATCGACGGCGATGCAGTTTCGTCCTGCATGACCCTGACCATCAACTGCGACGGAAAGCATATTACCACCGTAGAGGGACTGCAGGATCCCCATACCGGTGAGCTTGACCCACTACAGCAGACATTTATCGACGAATACGCCTTCCAGTGCGGGTTCTGCACACCAGGCGTGCTTATGACAACCAAGGCTCTCCTGATGAAGAACCCCCATCCTACCAGAAAAGAGATTGAGGATGCACTGTCCGGAAACTACTGCCGCTGCATTAGCCAATATCATGTATTAAATGCAATTGAGAAGATTGCACGGAAGGAGGAGTCATAATGGGTGAGCCGTTACTCAATGGTATAAACAATCCTATCCCCGAGGAGCCGTATGTGGAGAGCACAGAGCGGTACTTTCCTCTTAAAAAGGATCCCAAGGAATACAAATATGTCGGCAAGAACTGCACCCGTAAGGACGCAAGAGAGATAGTCACCGGAGCTGCCGTTTACACAGACGACTACAAGATGAACGGAATGATCTACGGCACCACCAAAAAAAGCCCCTACCCTAACGCCATGATAAAGTCCATAGATGTGGAAAAGGCAAAGGCTCTTCCCGGAGTCCGCGCTGTTCTAACCTACGAGGATCTCAACGCTATCCACATGAACCCAATGATGGGCTGGCCTCCCCACAAGCCTCTTCTGGACAAGCACCTGCGCTATGTGGGTGACGCGGTGGCTCTTATCGCCGCAGACACTATGGAGATAGCCTCCAAGGCCGTTGACCTCATCGAGGTAGAGTATGAGGTGCTACCCGCTGTCTACGATGCATATTCCGCGGTCAAGGAGGGTGCTCCTCAGCTCTACGACCAGTTTAAAGACAACATCGTACCCGGCGGCCTTGAGCTGATGCAGCTCGACGGCAAGTTCTGGCATCTGGTTCGCGGCAGCGTGGACAAGGCCTTCGACGAGGAGTGCGACTTCGAGGCCGAGGACACCATCGAGTTCATGGGTATGTGCGCCCCGAACGCTCCAGAGCCTCCCGGAGTCATCGTAAAGTGGGAGGAAGGCCTCAAATTCAGCCTTTGGGGCACATCTCAATCCGCCTTCCTGCTGAAGCTTGTCAACGAGTCTGTGCTGCCCGGCATCAAGTATGAGCCGTACACTTTCCACACAGGCGGCTCTTACGGCAACAAGCAGTCCATGACCTTCCAAACCTCCACCGCGGCGGCGCTGTCCTACGTCACCAAGCTGCCAGTCAAGGTCTATCAGACCAAGGTCGAGCAGATGACCAACTATCAGACCCGTCTTGGCACTCAGGTACATGCCCGCATGGGTATCGATAAAAACGGTATAATCCGCGCCTTCAAGGGCGACTGGAAAATAGACGCTGGAGCCTTCAACGACAACCTTCAGGGTAATGTTGGCGTTGGTCTGGGCGAAACTCAGCTCATCATGGGCAAGTGTAAAAACTGGGACCTCAACTCTGACATCGTTGTAACCAACAAGCAGCCTGCCGGCATAGTCCGCGGCTATGGCGGTCAGGAGCTGAACTCCTGCCTATCTATGCTTGTTACCCGCGTGGCGCGCGCCGGTAACTTTGACCCCGTAGAGGTGTTTGCAAAGAACTATGTATCCGACGGCGACATTTACATCTGGCGTGATGGTCTGCCATGGAGAGCGCACTCCATCAAGTACGATCAGATGATACGCGACGCAGCCAAAAAGTTCGGCTGGGCCGATAAGTGGAAGGGCTGGGGAGTACCCACCTCCAATTCAGCAGACGGCCGCTACGTCACCGGTGTTGGCTGCTCCGTCATCGGCAACGCGGACGTTGGCGAGGACTGCTGCGAGGCATATGTCAGACTGACACCGGGCCTATTGGACAACACCATCATAGCCACCCTACATGCCGACATAACTGAAAACGGTAACGGTCAGCGCTCCAACGCTCAGAAGATAGTGGCAGAGAGTCTCGGCATTCCCTACGAAAACGTTGTCATGGTCCCCTCTGGCACCATCTTCAGCCCCACCGGCGTTTCCCTCGGCGGCTCACGCGGCACTATGACTCTGGGCCACGCCATAGCCAATGCCTGCGATGACGCGAAGGAAAAGATATTCAAGGCGGCGGAGGTTCCGCTCAGATGCAGCTGGCAGAACATGGAGATAAAGGACAACTTCATCTGTTCCAAACTCCATCCCGGTCAGAAGATAAGACTTGGCGATCTGGTCAACTACTGGACCACCGTGACAGGCTACGGAAAGCACGTTGAAGAGTTCTCAACGCCAAGCTGCGTGGCGGTATTCGTAGAGGTGCAGGTGGACACAGAGACCGGCAAGAGCAAGGTGCTCAAGATGTTGGTCGGCACCGACCCTGGACAGGTCATCGATCCCGCAACGCTGGAAATGCAGGTACAGGGCGGCATAGGCTCCGCGTGTCTGGACACCGCATTCTTCGAGGAGCACGTTGTGGATAAGGAAACCGGCCGCACAATGACATTTGATATGCTGGAATATAAGACCCGCCCATTCAACGAATTCCCCGAATTCGACTACCTGTTTAACCAGTCTCAATTCGATACATGGCAGTACCATGCTCACGGCATAGGTGAAATTTCCGGCGGCGGCGCGGCCTCCGCGGCAATGCTGGCAATATCAAACGCAATACGCGTAGATGTGTCTACATACCCGGCTACCCCGGACGTAATTCTTAAGGCACTAGGTAAAAAGTAAGAGAGGAGGAGAAAACATGAATACTTTTAAATATGAAAGAGCCGAGAGCTTTCAGGAAGCCGCGGAGATAAAGATCAAGCGCGAAAACTCCGAATTCATCGCCGGCGGCACCGACCTTCTCGGAAAGCTGAAGAAGGAAATTCTCCCCGTTCGGCCCGAAACACTGATAGACATAAACAACATCGAAGGCTCCAAGGGCATTAGCGTTGAAAACGGCGTTATGAGCATCGGCGCAATGACCACCCTGAACGCCGTCTGCGAGAATGTAGACGTGAAGAGAGAATTCCCTGTGCTGGCCGAGGCCGCTCACAGCGTGGCAACGCCCATTATCCGCAACAGCGCCACCATCGGCGGCAACATCTGTCAGGACGTTCGCTGCTGGTTTTACCGTTACCCTAACGAGGCTTCCGGCAGACTCAACTGCGCTCGCAAATGCGGCAATGAGTGTTATGCAATCCACGGAGAAAACAGATACCACTCCATCTTCGGTGGCTACAAGATATGCAATTCCCAGTGCTCCAAGGCCTGCCCTGCAGGTACCGATATTCCCGCCTACATGGCCGAGATACGCAATTGCAACTGGGACGCAGCTGCTGAGATAATCATGCGTGTCAACCCTATGCCGATGATAACCTCCCGCATCTGCCCCCATCCCTGTCAGGACGAGTGTAATCAGGGCAAGCACGGCGAGTGCGTTGGCATCCACTGCGTCGAGCGCTCAGTCGGCGACTACATTCTCAAGAACAGCAATAAGTTCTATACTGCTCCCAAGACGGAGACAGGCAAAAGTGTTGCTATTATCGGAGCCGGCCCCTCCGGCCTGTGCGCTGCCTACTATCTGAGAAAGGCGGGACACAGCGTCACCGTCATCGACAGAATGGAGAAGGCCGGCGGCGTGCTGGTGTATGGCATCCCTCACTACCGTCTCCCCAAGTCCATAGTTCAGGAGTATGTTGACGCTCTGGCAAAGATGGGAGTGGAATTCAAGCTGGCTGTTGAGGTTGGCAAAGACGTGACCATGGAGTCCATCGTCGAAAAGTACGACAATGTGTTTATCGGCACTGGCGCGTGGAAGCAACCCATTCTTGGCATCCACGGCGAGGAGTTGACCCAGTTTGGTCTGAACTTCCTTGTCGAGGTCAATACATACCTCAGGAAGGTGGCTGCCTTCGGTGAGAACATCCTCGTCTGCGGCGGCGGCAACGTGGCAATGGATGTGGCGCTGACGGCCGTGCGTCTGGGCGCAAAGAAGGTCACAATGTGCTGCCTTGAAAAGGAAAGTGAAATGCCTGCCACCCGTGAGGAGATAGAGCGCGCAAGAGAAGAGGGCGTGACCATCATCAATAGTCGCGGACTGAATAAAATCGTTGAGGAGAACGGAAAGGTCATCGGTCTTGAGACAAAGAAGTGCGTTTCCGTGTTCAACGAAAAGGGCCGCTTCAGCCCCGTATATGACAAGAACGACAAGGAAGTCATTCCTGCCGACACAATTCTCCTCGCCATCGGTCAGAGAGTAGACCTGGACTTTCTGGGTGACAAGTTCGCGGCAGAGATAAAGTCTGAAAGAGGACTCATCAGCGCAGATGAGGAGACATTCAAGACCGTCATGCCGCACGTTTACGGAGCAGGCGATGCGGTGACTGGCCCCAACATCGCCATCCGCGCAGTCGCCGGCGGCGCTGCCGCTGCAAGGGCCATCAGCCGCGAGCTGGGCTATCCCATAGAGACTGTCAGAAGCGAGAAGAGAGTACTGCACTTTGATGTACAGGGCGTTGAGAAACGCACCGGCATCAAGGACAAGGAGCTGCCTGTCGGCAAACGCGCTCTGGACATAGAGGATTCCGCGACCTTTAGTCCCGAAGAGGCAGCTTCTGAGGCAGGGCGCTGCATGGACTGCGGCTGCTATGCTGTTAGCCCCTCCGACATTGCTCCCACCCTCATAGCGCTGGGTGCGAAGGTTGTCACCACCAAGCGTACTCTAGACGCTGAGGAGCTTTGCTGCACCAGCCCCAAGGTCTCCGACGTGCTGGAACCAGGAGAGATAGTCACAAAAATACGAATCCCCCTTGACAGAGCTGTAAAGGGCGAGTACAAGAAGTTCCGCCTGCGCGACGCGGTGGACTTCGCAATCGTCGGCGTATCCAGCGCCATCAAGCAGGATGGAGGAAGGATTTCCGAGGCCAAACTGGTGCTAGGCGGAGTATCACCCATGCCTAGACGCGCTGTGGAAGTGGAGGAGTTCCTAAAGGGCAGGGAAATAACCGAGGATACCGCCGAGCAGGCTGCGGTTATCGCTGTGAAGGATGCTTATGCCCTCAGATACAACGCTCACAAGATAACCATTCTAAAGAGCCTTATTAAGGAAAGCATACTCGACGCTAAATAAGCCCGCGGGATAATTCATTAGTTCCCAGCCTTGTCTCAAATTTTGGCGCAGCCTTTGAGACTGCGCCAAAATTTTCATACTGCGTATGCGGATGCCCCGAAACACGGGACGTACCGTAAATATAACATCTGGAGGTAAATACTATGAACAACACTCAAGATAAGACCGGTCGTCCATGGCTGATTGTGATGTTTTTCACACTTTTTATGGCTCTAATGACGTTTAATCTCATCATTTACCCCGCCTGCGCCATTTCGTCAATGAAGGTTTTCAACATCGGACAGACAGAACTTACAACACTGACCTCCGTCACCTCGCTGGTCGGCGTATTTGCAGGGCTTATTTTTGGGCGCATACTCGACACCAAGGATGTTCGCAAGAACATAATAGTCTTTTTGGCTATCGGAGTTGCGTTGTTTTTTGTCCGTGGATTTGTTCTTTCCTTTATCCCCACTGTCATTCTCACCTTCCTCGCCTCTTTAAGCGTAGGTATCTGCCAGGTCGCTGCCCCAAAGGTCGTAGCAAGCTGGTATCCTCCTGAGAAGGTGGGCACAGCCACCTCATTTTTTGTGGCCGGCGCTGGCATCGGTTCTGCCGGCGGCTTTGCTCTTGGCGCAGTACTCGGAATTCAAGCGGCTCTGCTGAGCGTGGCTATCGCCTATGCCGTACTGCTTCTTATTTGGATAAGCGTCGGCCACGAAGGCCCGTTCGCGCAGGCACTTCCTACCGCAGATGCGTCAAGCGCCAAGGGCGGTGCCTCAGAGGTCTACAAGAGCAAGCATCTATGGCTTATTATTCTTGCATATAGCTTAGCAATGACCGCCTCCATGACGCTCAACAGCTACATGATAAATGCCTTTGTCGGCAAGGGACTTTCTCCCTCCGAAGCCTCTATTATGGGCACAGCTTTCAACATCTGTCTGATGGCAGGCGGATTCATCATGACGGCACTGCTCGGGTTAGTGAAGCGCTTTAACATTCTGCTTGCTATAGCCATGATTGGCGGCGGCGCATTCATTCTCGTTGGCTGGTTCATGCCCATCGGAATCATTACATGGGTCTGCGTAATTCTTGGCGGACTGTTCTTCGGCGGCTCTATCGGCCTTTGCGTCGGACGTATCCCACTGCTGCCTATGACCGGCGACTTCGGTCCAGAGCTCATCGGCACGGCCTCCGGCTTCTCAGAAACCATCAAGGGCATCATCAGCTTTGTACTGCCGATAGGCGTAGCCACCGTATTCAGCACAAACTTTGGGGCCATTTTCATTGTGTTCGCGATCTGCAGCCTGCTAACCTTCATCTTCGGTGCGCTGCTTATGCCTGAGCTGGGTGAAAAGGGTAAGCTGTTCAAACAGATAAACGGAGCGAAAAAGGCCATAGAATAACTCAACTGGATTTGAAGAGATATCTGCGTGTTTACTCTGAAGTAAAGCCACCGAACTTTTTCGGTGGCTTTACAAATATTAACCTAAATACGGATATTGGCGGCGGTTACCGCTGTATCCATGCAGCGATAAAGCAGGGCGCCGTCAACACCCCCGCAATGTCTCTTTGCTCGCACCAGAACAGTAGCGGGGTCAATTACTTCTTTTGCGTCTGCAAGCTCACAAACGGCAAAAAAAGCTGCTCGTAAGCGTTCTTCTGGTATATCGTCGGTTTCGATTATATAAAACCACATAATACTGATTAAAATGAAACGAGATAAGAGGGGAAATGGAACTGAATAAAATTTAGACTAATGAATAAAAACAGGGATATAGAGGGAAAAGATAATATGCACAACACAAAAGTTCAACTCCCCCCATTTCCACCAAACGATCCTTGGACGAACTCTTTTTACCTAAATCGACATCAGAATGACTGTCTTGTGCATTGTACAGGATGGTCATTCTGTCATTGTACAGATCTATTTTATTTACAAATGTGCCTAGTTATGGAGCTTTTTAAAATATCGTCAAGCCAGATGAAACATTTCCGGGTGGGATCTTGGCGAGCACGGTGCGATAATAATTACGAATCACGCCTGAAGCATTGGGCGGGATAAAAGAACTTGTAAAACAGTCAATTTTCTGATATGTTGTAAATAATAGGCTCACAAGTGTATTGGAAGGAGGGGATGTTCCATGACACTGGTCCAGCTGACTTACTATGTAGAAGTAGTGCAGCAGGGCAGCTTTACCAAGGCGGCCGAAAAGCTATTTGTCAGCCAGTCAGCAATAAGCAAATCCATCCACACGCTGGAGCAAGAGTTCAAGGCCGAGCTTGTAGACCGCACGGCAAAGAATTTTCAGCTCACGAGCGAGGGACGTTTATTCTACGAATACGCGCAGAATATTCTGAAGTATTATCACACCCAGACACAGGAGCTTTATCAGCGTCTTCACAGTGACCAAGGGACCCTGCGTCTTGGCCTGCCGCCCACGGCTGGTACTATGTATTTTTATACGATGCTGAACAGGTTTCGCCAGAGGTATCCTGATATTCAGCTGCAGATTACTGAAAACCTGGCTTCCAAGCGTATCAAGGAACAAATGGACGACGACAACCTTGATTTGGGCGTGATGATTGAGCCTTTCCATGATGAACTCTATAATGCGCAGCGAGTCTATATGTCGGAGGCGGTGCTCGTGGTATCACGCCACCATGCGTTGGCAGGAACGAAAAGCATCCAGATCACAAAACTGGCGGATGAACCTTTTTTGCTGGTGGGGCGGGAGTTTATGTTCCACGACGTGCTTCTGGATTACTGCCGGACAGCCGGTTACAGCCCTCACGTTGTTTTCGAAAGCTTCCAGTGGGATTTACTGCTGGAAATGGTGGCAAATGGTCAGGGAGTCAGTGTCTTGCCGAAACCGCTAGTGGATAAATGTTATAACAACCGCGTTCACGAGGTGCATTTGAAGGATCCGAAACTACCGTGGGCGATGGATATCATTTGGCGGCGCGACAGGTATCTTACCGCGCCGATGCAACATTTTCTCGATCTTTGCAATAAGGAATAAACCGTTCTCATACGGCTACCCTTTTTTGGGCGGCCGTTTTTTTTGCCCGATGCCTCGAATACTGTATCGTTTCTCCAAATAACAATATTAGCCGTGCCCCGGAACTGACGTCCCATGAATCGTATGGAATCGACGTATAGGATAACCATACCCGTTTCGCGGCGTTCATAGCAGCACGATATAATACGGCTCCGGTCTTTTTTGACCTTTCCGACTCCAAACAGGATTGGAAAAATTTGGCGCTGTTTTGGTAATGAACAAGTTATAGGTTAATCACCGGACAGGTTTCGACATTATATGACTTTTTTTCATGATCGCAATGAATATAGAATATTTTACATCATTTGATAACCGCGTTAAAATGAAACCAGATAGTAAGAGATCCATATTAATTAATATCATAGTTCTTCTTACGAAAAGGTAAATAATGAATTATCTTTGATTCCGAAAGAGATTTCGATAGGTATGGCTGGATTTGCTTATAGAGCGGCTCTGGTTTGGGAAGTCATGACGGAATTTCTGGCTAAAGAGAAAGGAATTTATTATGGATCAGGAAAAAAAGTCATCGTCGGCAAGAGCGGGCATTATTGAATTCATTATGTTCTTTACTTATGCATTTTTCGCGGTCAATTGGGTAGCAGGAAGTACCCTTACTCCCCAAATCATGAAGTACTTTAATCTGCAAACCTTTGCCTCCGCAACTTTCATATCCAACGCAATAACTATTGCCAAAATCATAGGTAATTTTCTCGCGGCTTGGATCTTAGCGAAGCTGTTCCCGAAAAAGGCCATCGGCCTCGGCGCGGCTTTAATAGTAATAGGCAGCGCGGTAGCCATCTTGGCGGCTCAATACTGGATGTTCATTCTGGGCAGATTTATCATGGGCTTTGGCGGAGCCTTATATGTAGTTTATTTCAGCCCGGTGGTTATTCATTTCTTCGCTCCTGAAAAACGTCCTACTGTAAATGCCTTAAACAGCGTAGCCTACAATGTTGGTGGAGTAATAGCAATGCTCATCGTCGGCCCTGTAATCCTATGGATGAAGACTTGGCAGAACAGCATGCTGTTTTTCGCGATAATCAGTGCGCTGCTGTTTGTCTTGTGGCTGATTTTCGGAAAGAATTTCGATCTAAATAAGTCAACGGGAAGCAGTACTGAGGTACAGGCGGAATATACCTTCAAGGATGCGCTTAAGGACAAATTCAACTGGAAATTTTCACTGTCCTATTCCGGCCTTCTTGTCTTTTACATTGTCCTTTTGACCATTTTCCCCATATCCGGCACTACGGTAATTAACTCAAAAGCGCTGAGTACATTAGTTGCGGTAGGAGGCATTGTGGGTACTGTTTTGGCAATTATGCTTGCTAAAGTTTACTTTAAACGCCTACCTGTTATTCGTTGGTGTGGTTTAATAATGACGCTGTTCGGAGTCTTAATGCTGACAACAAAGAGCGGTGTTGTAGCCTCTATTGCGGCGGTTGCAATCGGCATTCTTATGTTCCTCCCAATGACTTCTCTTGTGCTTATCCCACAGGAACTTCCCGGTATGACCCCGGCGAAGCTTACAAAAATCATGGGCATTTTCTGGGCAATTGCCTACATATTTGAAACAATTGTATACCTGATAATAGGTATAGTAATCGACAAGGCCGGTTATTTAGCCGGCATGATCGTTGCTGTCGTCGTAAGTATAACTTTCTTTGTAGGCTCCTTCATACTGCCTGAAACCGGCCACGCCAAAACGGAAAAAGGCGCTAACAATTAGTGCTTTTTTAAATTGATTATTTTAATAAATTAATGAAGTCAGATTTTTTACTTAATGAAAATTTACAAAGGAGAAATATTAGAAATGTACGAAGAAATATATCGTCAAAAGCTGAAGACTGCTGACGAAGCTTTGGAATTGATAAAAGATGGAGATTATATGTTTTCCGCGCAGGCTGCGAGTGAGCCGGAAGCTATTCTTTCCCATTTGCAGCATCTGAAGGAAACAGGAGTGAAAAATACGACGCTCAATACTTGCCTTCCGATGAAATACTATCCCGCAATGCAGGACGCAGAGATGAAAGGAATCATGTCTCACAACGGCTGGTTCTTTTCCGCCGGATTGCGCGACGCGCATAAAAAGCATCTTGTAAACGCAGTACCCCAAAGTTCAACCGCAATCTTACGTAAAACCCTTCAGAGACTTAAATATGAGGGAAGGCGTCCCGTTCTTCTGGCAACAGTTGCCCCGATGGACGAACATGGTTATATGTCCTTCTCCATCAGTGCGATTTATGAGCGTGACCTTGTCGATGCGGGCGCATTGGTTATCTTAGAGGTTAATCCGAATTACCCGAGAACTTTCGGCGATACTCAGGTGCATATTTCGGAAGTAGACGCGCTCGTGGAATCTTCCCGTCCCATACCGGCTTTAAAGCTTGCCCCCTATACGGAGGTTGACGCGAAAATCGGGAAAAACATCGCTGCGCTTGTTGAAGACGGTTCGACGATACAACTGGGCATAGGAAATATTCCGAATGCCGTCGCCACTGAACTTCGCAGCAAAAAACATCTTGGAATTCACACCGAAATGTTCACGGAGACGATGGTGGATTTAATCGAGTGCGGAGCAGTTGACAACTCTCAAAAAGGACTCTTGAATGGTTACTCTGTATGTTCGTTTACAATGGGAAGCCAGCGCCTTTATGATTATGTTAATAACAACCCCTCGGTAATTTTCAAATCCAGCACATTTACGAACGATCCTTATACTATTGGCAAAAACAATAAATTCGTCTCAATTAACGCGACACTCGAAGTCGATCTTTCAGGTCAGTGCGCCTCTGAAACGGTTGGCAACCAACAGTGGTCCGGTACCGGCGGGCAATCGGAAACAGTCCAGGGCGCGCAGCTGTCTCCGGGAGGAAAATCCATAATCGCGATGCACTCCACCTATACGACAAAAGATGAGAGCGGGAAAGAAACACTTCACTCAAAAATTGTGCCTTTCCTTGCCTATGGCGCGACAGTAACGACTTCACGCAATGATACGGATTATGTCGTAACGGAATACGGAAGTGCCTGGCTTCGCGGGCTGAACGTTGAGCAGCGGGCTGAAGCGCTGATCAGTATTGCGCATCCGGATTTCCGTGACTGGCTACGCTCGGAAGCTGAGAAAAACATGATTTGGTAACGCCCGTAATATTAAATATAACGAAATAGAGGCAAACTTCATGAAACAATATACGGTTCAATTTATGCCTCTCGCTAACGGAGAGACAATGGCCTACCGCGAATGCGGAGATCCGACAAAAAGCCCGCTGGTCTTGGTTCACGGGAATCAGAGCTCATCGGTTTTCTATCAGAATACCATGGAAGCGCTGGAACAGGAGGCACATGTTATTGCGCTGGACCTGATCGGTTTCGGGGACAGCAGCTATTATCGCACCATTGATACGCTTCGGGATTTCAGCGCTGATGTCGCGTTATTTTTAAAGGCTAAAAACCTAAAGAACGTGTGTATACTCGGTTGGTCTACCGGTGGCGGCATTGTTCTGGAATTGGCAATTGACCACCCTGAACTCGTTGGGCATATTATTCTTCTTGATTCGGTAGGAACGCAGGGTTACCCCTTGTATAAGCTGGACGCACAAAACAGGCCGATTCTTTCTGAGCGCATATATAAACGTGAGGATGTCGCTCTTGAGCCGGTTCAGGTCGTTCCTGTTCAGAAAGCCCTTGAAAAGAAGGACAAAGCTTTTGTCAAGGAAGCTTATGACAAGGTTCTTTATAATCTGAGGGAGCCTCCCAAGGAGGAATATGACTTATATCTGGACGCTATCGTAAAAGAGCGCTGCATAATTGACGTCGATACGGCCCTCGCCTGTTTCAATATCACGCATGAGCACAACGGCGCGGTCAACGGCAATGGCAGAATTGATATGGTTAAATGTCCAGTCACTGTGCTGCACGGTAAAAAGGATCTGATTGTTCCGGCCGGCGAGGCCGTAAAGACCGACAGGCTTTTGGGGGATCGCTCCGATCTTATCCTGCTTTCCAATGCTGGACATGCGCTGCTAAATGACCGCCCTAAAGAATTTTATGGAGTGCTTAGAACTGTTTTGTCGGCAGCTAGCTTTGGTTAATTTAGTTTGAAAATTTTCGGTTCTTGTATGGCAATTAATGCAAACAGGTTATCTATTCCTAAATATCAGAAACGAAGATAAAAGCCCCGGAGGATTTCCTTCGGGGCTTTCTTTTGCTTTTCTGTGAAAGTTCGTTGTTCAGCCGCATTAGGAATACTGACATACGCATGACCGAAAGACTAGCGATAGTTCCGGTAGACCGTCTCTTGCCTCTGCTAATAGCAATTCACTGTTGGTTATTTCGATACTTCCATTGACGGATTCTTCTACGGAGCTTGGAACAGTTTCAAAACAATTATTAATTAGCGCAAAACACTTTAGTTTTTGAAAAATCGAACGATAATACATAGTAGAATATGGAATTATACAGAGGAAGGAAGAAAGTATCAATTGTTATTGGTTGATGCAACTATTTGTGTCGTTGCGGATAGAATCGGGGGCAAGTTGAACAAGAAAGTTGAGTAAAAAAATAATATAAGATGGAGGAATTTAGAATGAAGGAAAGTTTTAAAAAGGTTTTAAGTCTAGTTGCTGCCATCGCTCTCATTTTCTCGTTAGAGAATGGAGCGTTAGCGGCAGGCTTAACTCCCAGTCCGAATGCGGATAACATTACAGTAACAAATAACGCTGGAATAGCAGACACAGTTCAAGTAACTGGCTTAAATCCGGGTGACGTTGTAAAAGTGTATAACACAACAACTCAAGTCGGAACTGCTACAGTTGCAACAGGGAAGACTTCTGCAGTAGTAAGTATTGCACAGTTAGGTTCCGGTGCAGGAAGCGTATTTGTCTCGGTAACTGCGTCTGGAAGCTTAGAAAGCAACAAGGTTTCACAGACATACATAGCAGAAGTAACGAGTGTGACTCCGAGCGCAGGCAATATAACAGTAACGAACAATACAACGGGGACAGCAGATACCGTAAAGTTAACAGGACTTCTGGCGGGCGATGTGGTTAAAGTCTATAAAGACGGGACGGTTACCACAACCCTGGGAACCGCAACGGTGGCGACGGGAGCAACAACCGCGACCGTAACAATTACGCAGCTGGGAACAGCGGCGGGCAGTGTGTTTGTCAGCGTAACCTCTAAGGGAGATAAAGAAAGCGCAAGAACAGAAAAGACCTATCTCGCAGAAGCGGTGACAACCGCAGTGGAAGCTGCCGCTGTAACAATAGTAAACAATGCCGGGATAGCAGATACAATAAAGGTAACCGGCCTTACGGCAACTGATGTGATCAAAGTATACGCGGCCGCAAGCGGCGGGGCGGCTCTGGGAAGCGCGACGGTAGCCGCGGGAAAGACAGATGCGACAATAAGTGTGGCGCAGCTGGGAACGGCAGCCGGAAAAGCGTATGTATCCGTAACCAGCACCGGCAAGCTTGAAAGCACAAGGACGGAAGTCGCGTATGCCGCGGAGGCAACGAGTGCGACTCCGGACGCAGGCAATATAACAGTAACGAACAATACAACGGGGACAGCGGATACCGTAAAGTTAACAGGACTTCTGGCGGGCGATGTGGTTAAAGTCTATAAAGACGGGACGGTTACCACAACCCTGGGAACCGCAACGGTGGCGACGGGAGCAACAACCGCGACCGTAACAATTACGCAGCTGGGAACAGCGGCGGGCAGTGTGTTTGTCAGCGTAACCTCTAAGGGAGATAAAGAAAGCGCAAGAACAGAAAAGACCTATCTCGCAGAAGCGGTGACAACCGCAGTGGAAGCTGCCGCTGTAACAATAGTAAACAATGCCGGGATAGCAGATACAATAAAGGTAACCGGCCTTACGGCAACTGATGTGATCAAAGTATACGCGGCCGCAAGCGGCGGGGCGGCTCTGGGAAGCGCGACGGTAGCCGCGGGAAAGACAGATGCGACAATAAGTGTGGCGCAGCTGGGAACGGCAGCCGGAAAAGCGTATGTATCCGTAACCAGCACCGGCAAGCTTGAAAGCACAAGGACGGAAGTCGCGTATGCCGCGGAGGCAACGAGTGCGACTCCGGACGCNTCAAAAGTATTGGTTATAAACAATGTGGGAACAGACTTGGTAGTAGTATACGGCTTAACGGCAGCGGATGTAGTGAAAATATACTCAACTCTAGCGGGCACCGCAGCGATAGCAACTGCTACTGTGGGTAAGGATCAGACCTATGCAGTTATTACAATAGCACAGCTTGGGGCAGCCGGAGGCGATGTGTATATAGGGATAACAAGTCCAACTAAGCTCGAAGGAACTCGCTTACATGTCGTAGTCGCGCCTGAAAATAACTAGTCGAATAATCGGTAAAGAGAAATTCTAGTCAGGCTCAAATAGATAATCGCAACAAAGGCCCTGTAGACCGAAATCTGCAGGGCCTTTCCTGTATTTGCCATGAATAAAACCCATCTCTTTTCCCAGCAAGGGCACAAACATTTTTTATTCTGATTTCACGTCATAATACTTGACAAAATGGGTCAACATTGATAATATAAAGATAAGATTTTGGAGGTTGTGATTTTATGCTCATAACAAAAGAGACGGACTATGCCTTGAGAATTTTGCGTGCATTGGCGAGCGGAGAGCAGCTGACCGCTGCAGATATCTCGAATAACGAACAGGTGCCACAGCAGTTCGCCTATAAAATAATGAAAAAGCTCCAGAAAGCCGGAATAATCAGAATAAGCAGGGGACCCGACGGGGGCTGCGCTTTGGCAACGGACCTCAGCTGTATTACGCTGTTGGCTCTGATGCAGGCGATGGAGGAGAATTCGGCACTGAGTTCCTGCATGAAGCCCGGCTACCAGTGCAACTGGTGCGAAGCTCATGGCGATACAATTTGTCAGCCGCATATTCAGCTAAGCTCAATTCAGGACAAGCTGGAGCGCGACCTTGAGTCATACAGTCTGAAAAAAATACTCTTTGGCTGAAAGGTTTTTTTTATCACTAAGTGGATAAAGATTATCCAATAATGCAAAATATAAGGAGGAGACAATATGCTTTACAAGACGACACAGCAACATGAGGAGCTTCGCGCGCGTGTTCGAAAGTTTGCGGAAGAGGAAGTCAAGCCGTTGACATTCCTTTTGGACAAGGAAAACGAATTTCCGGCCGATGCGGTGGCCAAGTTGGGGAGAATGGGCCTGATGGGAATACCGTTTCCAAAGGAGTGGGGCGGCATGGGCATGGATGCAATCAGCTACGCCATTGCCGTCGAGGAACTGTCGAGAGTTGACGGAGGCACCGGAGTTATTCTGTCGGCTCACACATCTCTGGGATCATGGCCGATCTATGCTTTTGGTTCGGAGAACCAGAAGAAAAAATATCTGGTACCTCTTTGTAAAGGTGAAAAAATCGGTGCGTTCGGGCTTACGGAGCAAAATGCGGGTTCCGATGCCGGCGGTACAGAAACAACAGCCGTGGATAAAGGGGACCATTATCTGCTGAACGGCGGCAAGATTTTTATTACGAATGCGCCCAAGGCGGATACCTATGTCATATTCGCGGTTACAACTCCGGATATAGGGACACGCGGCATTTCCGCTTTTATTGTGGAGAAGGGCTGGAAGGGGTTTGAATTCGGAGATCACTACGACAAGATGGGCATACGTTCATCATCTACTGCAGAGCTGCTTTTCAACGACGTTCGAGTACCGAAGGAAAACCTGCTCGGAAAAGAAGGAGAGGGCTTTAAGATCGCCATGGCGACACTGGACGGAGGCCGTATCGGCATCGCCGCTCAAGCGCTGGGAATCGCCCAGGGCGCCTTCGAACAGGCGGTGGAATATGCGAAGGAGCGTGTACAGTTCGGAAAGCCAATCGGTTTCCAGCAGGCCCTCTCCTTCAAAATAGCCGACATGGCCACCAAGCTCCGGACGGCCAGACTTCTGGTATATTCCGCGGCAGAGCTGAAAGAAAACCACGAGCCTTATGGCATGGAGTCCGCCATGGCGAAGCAGTACGCCTCCGATATCGCTCTGGAGGTCACTAACGATGCCCTTCAGATTTTCGGAGGAACCGGATACCTTAAGGGTATGGATGTTGAACGCATGTACCGTGACGCCAAGATCACTACTATTTACGAAGGCACGAACGAAATACAGCGTGTGGTCATCGCCTCGCACATACTGGGAAAAGCGCCGAAGGAAGCCTCTTCGTCCTCTTCCGCTCGTAAGCCGGCTCCGATAACAGGCGTGCGCAAAAAGGTAATTCTGCGCGAAGGCAATGCAAAGGATCAGGTGTCCGCGCTTGTAGCCGCGCTAAAAAAAGACGGCTATGACTTTACAGTCGGAATAGCGTCCGATACGCCCATCGCGCTGGCCGAACGCGTCGTGTCGGCAGGAAAGGGCATAGGAGAAAAAAAGAATATGCTCCTGATCGAGAATCTTGCAAAGGCAGCCGGCGCCGCGGTAGCTTCCTCCCGTCCGGTGGCGGAGACACTGAAATATCTCCCGCTGAACCGATACGTCGGAATGTCGGGACAGAAATTCACCGGAAACCTGTATATCGCCTGCGGTATTTCGGGCGCAAGCCAGCACCTTAAGGGAATCAAAGACGCCTCCACTATCGTCGCGATAAATAAAAATGCGAACGCGCCGATCTTCAAAAACTGCGATTACGGGATAGTGGGCGATGTGAACGAGGTGCTGCCTCTGCTTACGGCGGCCTTGGATACCGGCGAAAAACGGCCGGCACCGCCAATGGTGAAAATTAAGCGCCCACAGATGCCCAGGCCAGAGCCGATCGGGCCGAGATATGTCTGCAGCGGCTGCGGATACGAGTATGTTCCGGAGCTCGGCGACGAGGACAGCGAGGTGGCGCCAGGCACGCAGTTTAAGGACCTGCCGGAAGATTGGGTATGCCCCGAGTGTGCCGAGTCCAAAGATCAATTTATTCAGGCGTAAGCCGGAGGGAGGAAGAATAATGTACTGTGTCAGAAACGTAACGGAGGATCTCTTCTGGGTGGGAGCAAACGACCATCGTCTGGCTTTGTTTGAAAATGTCTATCCGATTCCGCGCGGCGTGTCCTATAATGCATATCTGCTTTTGGATGAGAAAACTGTGCTGTTCGATACGGTGGATTGGTCCGGCTGCCGTCAGCTGCTGGAGAACATCAATCATGTTCTCGCCGGACGTCCGCTTGATTTTCTGGTGATTAACCATCTTGAGCCCGATCACGCTGCCTGCATTGAGGAGATCCTGCTCCGCTGGCCAAAGGTTAAGCTTATCAGTAACGAAAAAGCGTTTATGCTGATGCGGCAGTTCGGATTTCATGTGGACAGCCACGAGTTAATAGAAGTGAAAGAGGGGGATACCTACAGCTTCGGGAAGCACACGGTCACCTTTGTTTTTGCCCCTATGGTACACTGGCCCGAAGCAATGGTCACTTTTGATCTGACCGACGGCGTTCTCTTTTCCGCCGATGCGTTCGGATCTTTCGGGGCTCTGGACGGAAAGCTGTTTGCGGATGAGGTGAACTTCGACCGAGACTGGCTCGACGACGCGCGAAGATACCTGACAAACATAGTCGGGAAATACGGCCCCCATATTCAGCTGCTTCTGAAAAAGGCGGGCGGAATTCTCGATAAAATCAAATACATCTGCCCGCTCCACGGCCTTGTTTGGCGTAAGGATCTGATGTACTATATACAGAAATATGATACCTGGAGCCGCTATGTGCCGGAGCAAAAGGGTGTTATGATCGTTTATGCCTCCATGTACGGCAACACCGAATCCGCTGCGCAGGCTCTGGCTTCAAAGCTTTGCGATAAAGGGATGAGCAATGTGGCGGTTTACGACGTTTCCAATACACATGTCTCCCAGCTCATTTCCGAGGCGTTTAAATACAGCCATATCGTGCTTGCCTCCGTGACCTATAATCTTGGGATATACCCGGCACTGCACAACTTCCTGATCGACATGAAAGCTCTGAATGTCCAGAACCGCACGGTAGCCATTATCGAGAACGGCTCCTGGGCCTGCAAGTCTGGCGACCTCATGCAGAAATTCATAAGCGAGGAGATGAAGAACGTCACAGTGCTCAACGAGCGTTTGAGTATGGCATCTTCGCTCGGCCCAGATAAGGAACCGGAGCTTGAGACTCTGGCGGATGCAATTCTCGAATCCATGCAATAATCCATTGACCAGCCAACCCAAAAGGGGCTGCAGCTTAATTATTGAGCTGCAGCCCCTTCTTGGAAAGGAGTATGGATGATGCGGGGGAGTATTGTGGAATACCAGATTGAATTATCATATCTTGACGGGGTGGCGGTCCCTATAAGAGGGCATCCGTTTGCAGTGAAGAAATAAGTTCGGAATGCCGGCTCCAACTCAAGAAATGACTCTTAGCAATATATACTGGGAGTTTTAATTATTCAGCTTTTTTTCCAATTTTGGTCAGCGCTGTGCCGAACGTCTCTGAAAGCAGGGCCAGAAGGGCGCCTACGATTAGGCAAATAGCGGTATCAAGCCAAGTGAACCTGCCGGTGACCTTTGCCGCGCCGTAGTAAAAGACAACTGAAAAATACGATGCTGTTCCGGCAAATGCACCGGGAATGAATGAAAGGACTTTGATATTGGCTTGAATGCACATAATAAAACAGCCTACCGCGACTGCAATTGCAAGTATAGCCAAGCTCGCTCCTGTGCTGCTATAGATAAGAACGATTAAATAGCCCCAGAGCAAACCTGAGAGGTTGGAACAAATTGTTTTAACCAGGCCTTCTTTTTTCCCGCCGAGAGCATAAAAACATGCCCAGGAAATAACACCGACCCAGACCGGAAGAGCGATTGCCGGTAATAAACCGATATAGACCCATGCACCTGCCAGAACACCGATACTGATTCCCAACGCAACCAATAGACTCATAATATTTCACCTTTCTCGTCCACTTTGAATAAAATCCTTCTCTTGCCACCCTTATTAAAATTAACACAACTCTTTGTATATTTCTCTTTGTTATCTTCGAATATTATCCCTATTTTTAAGCAATTAGCACATTATTCACCCATTAATATCATAAATAAAGTATAATAATGCACAATTGGGAAATAACGCTAATAGCAGGGGCCTACGTTCGGAACCGAAATTGCCTGACGGCATATTTTATATGTCATATTTCGGTATAAAAAAGGAATGAACCTGGCAGAACATGGCCCCGGTAATCGCGGCCGTTCTTCCGTTCTACCTGCGCTGGTGGCGCTCTTCTGACCGTTCAATATTACCCTATATCGCGCTTGCCTTTTTAGCTGCCGGGCGCTTCTACAGCCATCTCTGCTACAGCAGGAAGAGCGGCGCAAAATAGGACCCGCATAGGACTGCTCATCGCGTTTTGCGTTTATGCCTGTATAATGAAAGCACAAAACCGACGCAGTTTGAGCGTCGGTTTTGCGCTGTAAGAAAATAGAAGGCGTCTATCTGTTGAACAGAACCACGTCCTTTCTATGGTTCTTGGCTTCATACATAAGGCTGTCTGCTTCGCGGACGAGCGTTTCGAAGGTCGAGCTGTCTTTCATCTCCACCACTCCGAAACTGCAGGTGACGCGGTCGTTTTCTATGATTAAGCTTTCCCTCACGCTTCGCTCTATCCGCTTTGCAAGGGCAATGGCATTGTCCAGCGAAACGTTCGGCAGCAGAATTATAAATTCGTCGCCGCCCCAGCGGGCAAGAATATCAGAGTTCCGCAGTTGGTTTTGTATCAGCCTCGCGAGATTCGACAGGACTATATCGCCCGCCGCATGCCCGTAGCGGTCGTTTATCAACTTGAGATTATCGACATCGGAAAACACCAGCGAAAGTGGCTGCGAATGACCGCTGCAGAAAGAAATCCACCTTTCCGCCTCCTGGCTCATTTTCAACCTGTTGGCGGTATCGGTCAGGTAGTCTGTCATGCTGATGCGCTCCAGCTCATTTCTCGCCATGAACTCGTTTAATTGATGCCTTTCAGAATTGCGTGCCGAGATCGCACAGAGAAATATCGTAACCGATATGTAAGCGGCTGCTGCGGCCAGCTCGTTTATGTTAATGGGCCTGACGAAAATTAATGCGCATACGAAGAAGCCGACAGATCCCGCCAGAACGATATACAGAATATTGGCCCAACGGTTTGGTATGACGAAAATTATGATGATGAGTACAATGGCGCCCATCGCCTGAATCATAAAATTAGGGCTCGGGTACATGCTGAAGACAAAGAGAAAAATCGCTGCCGCAACAGCTTCACAGAAGGAGACGATGAAAGAGAGCCGTTTAAACGTGGTGAGGGCGGAGCATTTTATTCTGACAGCGAAAAGACTAGCCGAATATACGACGCGCACAATCGCAACGCCTATTTTTGCGGGGGAACTTTCTAGGAACGTCATGTCCGGAATAAGAAGAAGGAGATTGATGATTGCCGCAAGTATAATCAGCCTGTTGATATAACGCTGCGATACAGTCAGCATGTGATCAAAATAGGATGTGCGCTCACTGATTTGCCTATTCACAGGATCTTCCTTTTTTATATCTGCCATAACGCATCACCCTAAATATTAATAAATGTTTCACTTCTATTAACATTATACCTAATATTGAAGATTATACAACAATGTTTCACGGATATTGTCGCAGAACATCAGAAGAACCTGTTTTGCCCATTGATTATTGCATAGTATGTATTATTATAAGTAATGCAGAAGGGAGGCGCCATTTGATGTTGCTGCGGCTTGACTTTTCTAGCGGAACGCCTATCTACATGCAGATACGAAACCAGATAATAATGGGGATTGCCGATGGAAGTCTGAAACCGGGGGAAAAACTGCCGACGATAAGAACGCTGGCCGATGAGTCGGGCATCAACATGATGACAGTGAACAAAGCCTATCAGAGGCTAAAAAGTGACGGTTACATCGCAGCCGACAGGAGGAGCGGCGCTGTCGTGGTCGGGGATGCAAGCAGGTCCGGCGCACTTTCTTTAGAGAACGGAACGGAACTTCGGCTGATTGTTTCGGAGGCAAAGATTGGCGGGATAACGCGGAAATCTTTACGATGATCTGGAGGTATGAGAGAAACCGTGTTTATGAAAATAATACTTTTTGTCTGCTTCATTCCAATTCCGCTGATTTTATGTGCGGTACTGATGAACGAAGCAAAGCCTAAGAAAAATCTGATTCTCGGAATAACCCTGCCTAAGGCCGCGCGTGAGGATGACGCGGTAAAGGCGCTTTGCAGGGCTTACAGGAAGCGGCTAGGGGTCTGCTGCGCCGTCACAGTTCTTCTGGCCGTGCCGGGGCTTTTCCTTCGGTACGACTCGGTCGTATTCACCTATTTCATGTCGTGGCTGATACCCGCGATGGTCTTGCCATCCGTGCCCTATGGTGTCTATAACGGCAGGTTGAAAAAACTGAAGGTATCAAGAGGCTGGTTCGGTGAGGCGGCGGGCCTCTCCCTCGTGGATATCAAGGTCGCGGCGGCGCCGCTGCACGAGCTGAGCGCCTGGTGGTTCCTCCCTCCGATCGCCATAAGCCTGATCCCGCCAGTGCTTACGCTCATCACCGAAAAAAGCGGGGACGATTTCTGGGCAATGCTCACGACGTATGCGGTAATGGCGGCCATGGTTGTGCTTTTCTACTTCTTTTATCGAATTATCTACAGACAGAGGGCCGAGGTCGTCGACGAAAACACCGAGCTGAGCGTTGCTCTCACGCAGGTGCGCAGATACAACTGGGGCAAATGCTGGATCTGGTCGGCCTGGCTCACGGGCATTTTCAACCTGACTTTCTGGATATTCAGGAAGGACAGCGGAAATTCGATCCTTATTGCGAGCCTGCTCTATTCGGCTGTTCTCATTGCGGTCATTTTGAGGGTCGAATTCAGGACGAGGAAGATTCAGCAGCGTCTTACCGTGAACAGCGGGAAGTCCGTCTATGTCGACGAGGACGACAGGTGGAAATTCGGCATGTTCTACTTCAATCCTGACGACAGACATTTTATGGTCAACACCCGCATCGGCATAGGGACGACGATAAATTTGGGTAAGCCGTCGGGCAGGGCGGTGGCCGTCCTCACGGTTCTCCTTATTCTGGCCATGCCTCTTGTCGGCGTATGGATGATGAGGGCGGAGTTCACACCTGTGAGCCTCAGGGCGGAGGAAACGCGGCTTGTCGCCTCACACACCTCGGAGGTGTATGCAATCGGCTATTCTGATATCACTTCGGCAAAGCTTATCTACAAGCTGCCTTCGGGCAGACGGACCAACGGCACCGGTATGGACAGTGTACAGAAGGGCAGTTTCGACCTGGACGGAATAGGCCCCTGCCGTCTCTGCCTTGATCCCCGCTCCGCGCCTTTCCTCGAAATCGAAGCCGGAGGCCGCGTCTATATCCTGGGTTCATCCGACAGCAGCGAGACGCTCACGGTTTACGCCGCCCTGTCAAGGACCGCCGTCAAGGCTCCTGCGGCTTGAAAAAACGCTGAGAGGAGAGTATGGAATAGGATAACCTTCAGTCTGATTTTTACCGTATTGGCTGTACGGATACTCGGCAGCGCTCAGGGGAGTCCCGGACTTGAATTTCGTTTTCTTTGTTCGATTGTCACACAGAGTACAGATAAAAAATTCGGATTATTCAGGTGACAATAGCGAAGATAACTGATATACTGTTTGAATAAATAACCGTTTCCGATGAAAGGAAAGACAGAGATGGACAACCTGGAGGACCTGAACTATAAGCTTTGCTCGCTGACGATTTTCCGCGGGCTTCTTGATGATGCGGCGATAAAGGGACTGCGCGCGCTGCTTTCCGGGGAGGGGAAAAGACTTGCGGAAAAAATTGATGATTATTCTTTCTTCGTATCCCGGCTTTTTGCTGAGACAGAGGACCTGACCAAATATATCTGGAGCCGTATCCGTAAAGATCAGAACAGCTATGTGCTTAGGAAAGCGCGTAAGGAGATGGTGGATCCCGTTCTTGAAGAGTGCCTTTTGAATGAACTCGGAATTTTGGAGGAGATCGCGCAGCTGAACGCGCGCGAGGTAAAGCGATCTATCGGCTACGAGGGCTTTCTGCCGGAATGGAAGAACGGAAAAGCAGACTACGTCCGGGAATACGCACTCTTTATTCAGAATGTTTCAAAACTCGGCTACGGCGTTTTTTCGGGACGCCGCATGTTCACGGTCGAGAATTCAGGTATCGTACCGGTGGAATACCCGGACCCGGTCACACTTTCCGATCTGAAGGGCTACGCGAGGGAAAGAAAGGCCGTTATCGACAACACTTTGGCCCTGCTCGACGGGAAGCCTGCGGCCAATGTGCTCCTCTACGGCGACGCCGGTACCGGGAAATCGTCAACGGTCAAAGCTGTCGTGAACGAATACTGCGACAGGGGACTGAGGCTGATAGAGATCAGGAAAAACCAGCTGCCGGAGCTGCCTTCAGTGATCGGGAGCCTTCACCGCAATCCCCTGAAATTTATCCTCTTTATTGATGACCTCTCGTTTGAGGGTGGCAACGAGGAAATCGGCGTATTGAAGGCGATACTCGAGGGGACGGTCTCGGCTAGAGCCTCGAACGCTGTTATCTATGCCACCAGCAACAGACGGCATCTCATAAACGAGAAATTCTCGGACAGGGCGAATGACGAGATACACAGAAACGAGACGATGCAGGAGCAGATTTCGCTTTCGGACAGGTTCGGACTATCGGTATGCTTCTCAACGCCGGGCAGGGAGGAGTATCTGGCCATTGTCGACGCTCTCGCGGCGCAATACGGACTGAGGAATACCGAAGAGCTTGCGCTGAGGGCGGAAAGGTATGCCATAGAGCGGGGCGGAAGGTCCCCCAGAGCCGCCAGACAGTTCGTGGAGCATATGATAAGCGCCGAGAAATGATTGTGTAAGAGAGCGGCGTAAGAGCCCCTCCCGCGTTGAATTCCCGTCCGCAGGCATAAAATAAAATGCAGGAAGTCATGACGACTTTCTGCATTTTATTTTTAAGCTGAAGACCATGTGTTCAGCCTGAGATGGCCTATATTACGTGCCGCTAAATATTATTTAGTCCATTTTGCCAGTTCTTCATCCGTTGCGAGGACGTAGTGGCCGCCCCCGAGATGGTGCTGGGTTCCGGCATTATAGTCGATGCCGCTCTCGCTGCAGCTGTAAGCCTTTGCGATGCGCGTACGCTCGGTTCTGGGATTCGGGACAGGGATAGCCGAGAGCAGGCTCTGCGTATATGGGTGGACAGGATTTGAAAATATCTCGTCCTTTGAACCGGTTTCCACAAGATGCCCCATGTGCAGAACGCCTATGCGCTCGGAGATGTATTTTACCATCGAGAGATCGTGTGCGATAAAGAGATAGGCTGTACCGGTCTCCTTCTGGATATCTTTCATCAGATTCACGATCTGCGCCTGTATGGAAACATCAAGAGCACTGATGCATTCGTCCGCGATGATGAGCCTTGGATTCATGACGAGCGCGCGGGCGATGCCTATGCGCTGACGCTGTCCCCCAGAAAACTGATGTGGGTAGCGCTCCGCGTGTTCGGGCGCAAGTCCGACCTTGACCAGAATATCCGCGACCATCTCCTTGCGCTCGCTGCGGTTTCTATAGAGATGGTGGATGTCGAGCCCCTGCGCGACGATGTCCTCGACTTTCTTGCGGGGGTTCAGACAGGCCATGGGATCCTGAAATATCATCTGCATCTCGGTGCGCAGGCGGACGTTTTCCTTCTTCGAGAGCTTGCCTGAAATGTCCATCCCGTTGAATTTTATCGTTCCTGCGGTCGGATCGTAAAGCCGTATTACACTGCGTCCTATGGTGCTCTTGCCGCTTCCGGATTCCCCGACAAGCCCGTAGGTTTCGCCGGGCGAGAGGATAAAATCGACGCCGTCGACAGCTTTCACCGTGTAGTTGCGGTCAATTTTAAAATACTGTTTCAGCCCGCTGACCTCAAGCAGAGCTTTTTTTTCATCAGCCATTTTTACCGCCCTCCTCACGCATTCTCGCAATCCTCTCCTTCAGCTCCGCCGGCATTTCGACCTTCGGGGCGCGTTCGTCGAGGAGCCACGTCGACGCATAGTGGGTGTCGCTGATTTTGAACATCGGGGGCTCGGCGCGCTCGTCTATCTTCAGCGCGTATATGTTGCGCGGAGCGAAAGCGTCGCCTCTGACATCGCCTTTCAGGGTGGGCGGGGAGCCGGGAATGGTATACAGTCGGTCGTCGTTCGTATCAAGGTCCGGCATGGAGGAGAGAAGTCCCCAGGTATAAGGGTGGCGCGGGTCGAAGTATATCTCGTCCACCGTACCTTTTTCAACGATCTTGCCCGCGTACATCACGTTCACGTAATCCGCGACCTTTGCCACGATGCCGAGGTCGTGAGTGATATAGATGACGCTGATGCCGCGCTCCCGCTGTATCCGCTGAATAAGTTCAATAATTTTCGCCTGTATTGTGACGTCCAGCGCCGTCGTGGGCTCGTCGCAGATAAGGAGAACGGGATCGCAGGAGAGCGCGATAGCAATTACGACACGCTGACGCATTCCGCCGGAAAGCTGGTGGGGGTACTGCTTCATATGCTTCACGGGATCCGGGATGCCGACCTCCTCAAGAAGCTTCACAGCCTTTTCATAGGCCTCTTTTTTGGGCGTGCTGTAATGCCAGATCATACCCTCCATGATCTGACGGCCTATCGTCATTGTGGGGTCAAGGCTGGTCATCGGGTCCTGGAANACCATTGCAATACGTTTTCCGTTAATCTGTTTGCGTATCTCATCTTTTGAGAGTGTGAGCAGGTCGACCGGAGCTTTTTCATTCTTTCCGCGGGTGTACGTGAAGAATATTTTTCCACTGTTTATAATGCTGTTCTTATCAAGTATCCCCATCGTTGCCTTCATGGTGACGGATTTTCCGCTCCCGGATTCGCCAACTATAGCCAAAGTTTCTCCCTTGAAAAGATCGAGATCAACGCCGCGGATTGCGTGGATAAATCCGGAAGAGGTTCTGAAGGAGATCGAAAGATCCCGTATCTCAAGCACTTTTTCACGCTGCTTACTTTCCATCCCGCACACCTCACATTTCCTTTAGCTTCGGGTCAAACGCCTCGCGGAGACCGTCTGCAAGCATGTTGAAACAGAGCATGAGAAGCGCAAGCACCAGAATAGGAGGAACTATTTGATAGGGGTGTGTCGTAAAGCTGTTGAAGGCGTCGCTGATGAGACTGCCCAGACTGCACATGGGAACTGGTATGCCAAGACCGACGAAGCTGAGGAAAGCCTCGGTGAATATGGCTGTAGGTATGCTGAACATGAGCTGGGTTATTATCTGCCCGATTATGTTGGGCAAGACCTCTTTGAAAATAATAAAAAAATCCTTTGCTCCGAGAGTGCGCGAGGCCAGAACGAATTCCTGCTCCTTCAGCTTCAGCATCTCTGCCCGCGCGATACGGCTCATTCCTATCCATTCTGTGAGCATGATCGCAAACACGATGGTAACAAAGCCGCGGGGGAGGACAAGCATGAGAAGGGTAACGATAACGAGACGGGGAATTCCATTGATGATCTCGGAAATCCTGCACATCACGCTGTCGACACGGCCGCCAAAGTAGCCGCTTATGAGGCCGTAGCTCATTCCGATTATCATGTCGATTATTGCGGCGGCCAGCGCGATTCCCAGAGAGACTCTAGTGCCCTGCCAGACTCGTGTCCAGATGTCGCGCCCGAGCGTATCGGAACCGAACCAGTAGTAAACGTCCTTAAGTCCTTTTGAGATGTAGCCGTTGATCAGCGTCGTTCCCGTCGTCGTTTTCATCGACTCGTTGCCGTTGAAAATGCCGAGACTTTCGAGCCCCTGGATTCGGGGGGCGAAGTTCTTCTGCGCAAGGTTCTGAGCGGAATAGGTATAGTTCGTCATCATAGGACCGAACGCGGCGAAGACGCAGATGATAACGATAAGCACAAGGGCAATGACCGCGCCCGTGTTTGAGAAAAAGCGCTGCCGGACTTCCTTCCAGAAATTCTGGCTCGCAAAGTTCGTATCTATGCGCGTTGTCTCGGTGTTCCCGCGGAGAGTAAAATCGTCGGGCTGGAATTCGTAAAACGGGGCTTCCGCGGCCGTATCAGGCTGAACAATATATTTTCTCGACATCAGTTATCTCCTTCCTTGGCAACGCGGATACGCGGATCGATGATACCATATAGAATATCCACGACGAGCATAATGCCGATATACATTGCGCTGTATATGAAGCTCAGCGCAATTACAACATTGTAATCGTTGGACTGTATTGCAGTGACGAGCAGGCTTCCGACTCCGGGGATGGAGAAGATTTTCTCAACGACAAGGCTGCCGGTCATAAGATCAACGATAAGAGGCGCAAGCACCGTCACTATAGGGATGAGGGAGTTCCGAAGGGCATGGTGGGTAATCAGCGGGGCCCCGCTGATCCCTTTACTCTCGGCCAGCAGCATGTAATCGCTGCCGAGAACCTCGAGCATCTCCGTCCTTGTAAACCGCGCAATCGACGCAAGCGTGAAGAGGCTCAGCGCTATGCTCGGAAGGATGCTGCTTGCGAACGCTTCCTTGGTCGCATAGAGCATCGGCAGCCATTTGAGCCTGAAGCCGAAGGTGTAGCTCAGACCGAGCGCAAAAACGTAACTCGGGATGGAAACGCCGATAACCGAGATTATCGTACAGAGCGTGTCCCAGAAGGTGTTATGTTTCAGCGCGGCGACGATGCCGAGAATCAGGCCGACAATCGCGCCGAGAGCGACGGCCATTCCGCCGACAGCGATACTGATAGGCAGCCTGTTCTGTATAAGCTGGCTTATCGGCGTGTCCTTGCTGATATTGTAGCTCACGCCGAAGCTCCCGCGAAACATGTTGTAAACATATTTCACAAATTGGATTTCAATTGGCTTGTCCAAACCGTACTTAACTTTCAGCGCCTGCTTCTGGACAACCGAGAGCTTCTCGTCGTTAAATGGCGAGCCCGGCATGTAATGGAGCAGGATGAACAGCACCAAAGTGATGGCCAGCAGCGTGGCAATCGAAATAAGCACGCGTTTAAGAATATATTTCTTCACGTTTTTTCTGTCCCCCTCTGTTTTGCATAGCGCACGCATAGGAGCCCGCGCGGAATAGACAAACGGAATCGGGCCCGTATGCGCGGGTTAGACTTTTGCTGAACTGCCGCGCGGGAGCCTTGACAAACGCAAAGCAGCCGCGCGGCAAAGGTCAGTAAATAATCCTGATGCGAAGAGCCTCAGCTCTTAACAGCGTGCTTGAACACTCTGTTCAGAGCGATGGGGTGGAATTCGATTCCGGTAATGTTGCTCTTGATCATCTCTGCGTTGCACTGAGTATAGAGCGGGAAGTTGACCGCCTGATCCATGACGATTTTTTCGGCGTCCTTCAGAGCGGACCAGCGGCCAGTGGCGTCGGAGCTGAGCGCGCCGGTAGTGCACTTGGCGATAACGGCATCATAATCGGCGTTGCTCCACAGACCGTAGTTGTTGGAATTATTTGTAACCCACATTCCGAGGTAGGTCATCGGGTCGGCATAGTCCGGGCCCCAGCGGGTCAGCGCGAGGCAGAAATTGCCGTTCTGGCAGTCGGCAACGCGCTGCTTTTTGGGCTCGACTCTGAGGGATATCGTTACGCCGGGAAGAGCCTTTTCAATCTCTTCCTTGATAACGGCGGCCACGTTCTGCTGCATCTCGGTGTCGTCAACGATCATTTCAAAGTTAAAAGTTTTCTTGTTGAGCTCCTGCTGTGCTTTTTCATAGTAGCTGGCAGCCTTCGCAACGTCGAATGCGCATACGTCGGAAAATGCCTTCTGATCCGCGCTGAAATCGTCACCGCTGGGTCCGGTTGCGAACTGGGGCGGGACAAGTGTAAACGTCGCTGTGGAGCCGTCCTTAAGAACGCTGTCCACTATGGTCTGACGGTCAATTGCGTGAGTCAGCGCCATGCGCATATTCAGATTCGCAAGCTCAGGGTACTTGCTGACATTGGGAGCCACATACCAGAGGTAACCTGCGCCCACACTCTTGAATTCGGGATCGCTCTTGACCTGATCGACCTGGTCGCCGGAGAGAAGGATGGTGTCGAGGTCGTTGTTCTGATAGCTCAGAAGCGCCTGCTGGCTCTCCTTGATGACCTGATAGTTGAGGCCATCGAGCTTGACGGAAGCCGCGTCATAGTAGTCGGGATTTTTCTTAAGCGTGAAGCTGGTCGCTGCGGGCTCGTAGCTCGTAAGGATAAAGGCTCCGTTGCTGAGGACTGTGTCAGGGCTGGTCCCGAACTTGTCGCCGCATTTTTCGAAGAACTTCTGATTTACAGGATAGTAGGTCGGGAAGTAGAGGAGCTGATCAAAATAGGATACGGGGACTTCGAGCGAGACCTCAAGGGTCTTGGCGTCGACAGCCTTTACACCGAGATCGGTGATTGGCTTTTTGCCTCCAATGATATCGGCTGCATTTTTGATCTGTCCGATGTCACTCATCATGTAGGAATACTCAGAGGCAAGTTTAGGATCGACTGCGCGCTCCCAGCCGTATACGAAGTCGGCCGCTGTGACGGGATCTCCGTTGCTCCATTTTGCGTCGTCGCGGATTTTGAAGGTGTAAGTACGTCCGTCGCTGCTGACCTTTTCATCCGCGCAAAGGGCGTTGATGACCTTGCCGCTTGCGTCCATCTGCTTTAGACCATCGGTGAAGTTTGCGATAACCTCAAAACTGGTGCCGTCTGTCGCCACCTGGGGATCAAGGCTCTCAACCTCCACTTCGGTCATAACGTTCAGGGTGCCGCCCGCTGCCGTACTTGCCGCTGCGGATGCCGCCGGAGATGCTGTTCCGGCACCGGAGGAACCGCAGGCTGCAAGGCTTAATGCCATTGCAAGGGCGAGCAGTAGGACTCCGAAGTTTTTTGCTTTTTTCATTTCTTTTCTCCTTCCGTTATTGTGATTAACTAAAATATCGCGCGCATTGATGGGACAACCGGGAAATTTCGCAAAAACTGTTATTGCACATTTTAACAGTTTTGCTGTGAAAACACAAGCAATTACGGGAATATTATACCGAATACAGAATTAAAGGGCCGCAGTCTCCAAGAAAAAAGTTACTCCCTGGAGCCCAGCTGCCCCTTGATACTGATTATCCGCGAATAAACAGCGGCAGAGCTTTCTTTATTGTTTCGACACAGCGGTCTTCTCCCAGTGCGGAGGAATCCAGACTGATATCGAAGTGCGCGGCGTCGCGCCAGTCGTTTCCGGTATAGTACCGATAATAATCGGAGCGGCGCTTGTCTTCGTTGGTGATATATCTGACGACTTCTCTCTCTGTCCAGGCGAGATTGTTGTAGGCGACGCTTTTCTTCCTGATCTCAAGCGGAGCGTGGATGAATACGCGCAGAACGTCCTTGCGGTCGGAGAGCAGGTAATCGGCACAGCGGCCGACGATGATGCAGCTCACGGTGCCGCCGGCCAGTTCCTTGATGACCTTTGCCTGAAACTCAAACAGATTCTTTGTCGAGATAAAATCGTCGTCATCGGGAGGAATGATCTCGCCGGTATAGACTCTCTTTGCGGCCCTCATCATTTCCAGCTTTCCGACATGTTCGTCAGACTCACCGAAGAGACCCTCGTGTATGCCGCTGACATCCGAGGCAAGGCGCAATAGGTCGCGGTCATAGAAGGGGATTCCCAGAGAATCTGAAAGCTTGGCCGCGATGCCGCGTCCTCCGCTGCCGGTTTCACGCGCGATGGTGATAATATAATGATTCATACAGTACCCCTTTCATACTGGTTTCAGGCTCCGAGATAGGCTTTGCGGACACGGTCGTCCTCGGAGAGCACCTTGGCCGATCCCTCCATTGCGATAGTCCCTGTTTCAAGCACGTAAGCCCTGTCGGAGATGGCAAGCGCCATCTTTGCATTCTGCTCAACGAGCAGGATCGTTATGCCGCTGTTGTGCAGTTCAACTATGATCGAAAATATCTCTTTGACGAGTATGGGGGAAAGACCCATGGAGGGTTCGTCCATAAGCAGCATTTTCGGATTCGTCATGAGCGCGCGGCCGGTTGCAAGCATCTGCTGCTCCCCGCCGGAAAGCGTTCCGGAAACCTGCCTATAGCGCTCCTTGAGACGCGGGAAATGCGAATAAACCATATCCAGATTATCGCTGATTTTTTTCGGATCCTTTATAATGAAAGCGCCCATTCTCAGGTTTTCCTCAACCGTCAGCCTTGAAAATACGTGGCGGCCCTCCGGTACATGGGCCATACCCAAGTTTATGATTCTGTTGGCCGGAACTTTCTGCAGATTCTGCCCATTCAGAAGAATTTCGCCGGTTGAGGCGGGAATCAGCCCGGATATGGTGTGCAGCGTCGTGGTTTTTCCGGCACCGTTCGCGCCGATGAGGGAAACCAGTTCGCCGTCACTGACGGTGAGGGAGATTCCCTTGATCGCGTGAATGGCCCCGTAAAATACGTTCAGATCTTTGACTTCCAGCATTTTCGTTTCCTCCTTATTCGCCCAGGTATGCCGCAATGACCTTCGGGTCCTTGGCAATCTCCTCAGGCAGTCCGCTGGCGATCGTTTGGCCGTAGTCAATGACAAAAATACGCTCACAGACATTCATAACAAGGGACATGTCATGCTCGATTAGCAGGATCGAAATGCCGAAACGGCTCCGAATTGTGTTGATACATTCAAGCAATTCGGCTGTTTCCGTGGGGTTCATGCCGGCGGCAGGCTCGTCCAGAAGAAGAAGCTTCATATCCGTTGCGAGTGCGCGGGCAATCTCAAGCTTGCGCTGCTGACCGTAGGGAAGGTTGGCGGCCAACTGATCTGCCTTGCCCTCCAGCTTGAATATTGACAGCAGATTCAGCGCCTTTTCGTCCAGTTCCTTTTCCGTGCGCCAGTACTTTGGCGTGCGGAAGAGCGCGTCCGCCAGATTGTAGTCCGTGTCCTTTGTGATGCCCGCCTTGACGTTGTCAATGACCGACATCTGTTTGAAAAGACGGATGTTCTGGAAGGTCCTGGCTATGCCCGCCGCAACGACCTGATGGGGCTTTTTCCCGTTGAGGACTTCTCCGTTCAGGATTACCGAGCCCTCGGTCGGAAGATAGACTCCGGTCAGCAGATTGAAAACGGTGGTCTTGCCGGCTCCGTTGGGCCCGATAAGTCCCACCAGTTCGCCCTCATAGATTTTGATGTTGAAATCCTGCACGGCTCTAAGCCCGCCGAATGTGATGCCGAGCTGTCTGGTCTCGAGGACCGGTGCCTTTTCCTCAGTCATTCAGCTGCCCCCTTTTTGTCCGCTTTCTGCAGAGCGCGTTGAGCCCGCCGGTTCCTGAGATCGCGGGAAAGATTGATAAGCGAGAATTCATAGGTTCCGAAAATCCCCTTGGGACGGAACATGATGACGATTATCAGTATGATCGCGTACACCAGCATCGGATAAGCGAACATGCCGCCGAGGAAACCCGTCAGCGACTTGACCCAAATGCCGTTCTTGATCTCGTAGTTCACAAAAAACATGACGATTGCCGCAAAAATTGAGCCTGTGAGCGAGCCCATGCCGCCCAGAACCACCATGACGACGACAAAGGTGGAGTTCAGGATACCGCCGTTTGTAAAGGCAAAGGAGGAGGTGGAGAGCGTCGAGTTGGTGCAGGCGTAGAGCGCACCCGCGACGCCGGAGAAGAAAGCAGAGAAGGTAAATGTGAATATTTTATAGTAGGAGGTGTTGACTCCGGAAGCCGCCGCCGCGATCTCGTCATCACGAATGGCCTTTATGGCGCGTCCGTACTTGGAACGGATGAACATGAACATCAGAATAACACAGACCACGGTAACGCCGATTGCCACCCATATATAAGTGACCTTGGACGCTGTGCCGAAACCTAAGCCGTTCTTATAAAGGGACGCGGCGGCGGAACCCTTTGAAAGACCTTCCTGCCCGCAGAAAGGCAGGTTGTTGATGATGTTGACGATTATCATGCCGAAGCCGAGGGTTATAATTGCAAGATAGTCGCCCTTCAGGCGAAGAGAGGGTATGCCGACCAGGAGGCCCACAAGCGCTGCAAGTATGCCGGCTACCAGAATGCAGAGAATCAGCACAAGCACAAAGGAAGCACCGGCTTTATCTGAAAAAACGCCGGCCTGCTGACAGGCAAGGGAAATCAAGGCGGCGGTGTAGGCGCCTATGGCCATAAAGCCGCAGTGCCCGAGCGAGAGCTGCCCGAGAAAACCCAGCACCAGATTCAGGGAGGTCGCGAGGATCACCAAATAGCAGCACTGCCACAGACTGGGAGCAAAAATAAGCTTGAAAGCGTCGCTGCTGCCGACAGCGGATTTTATCAGCGAAAATCCCAATATGACCAGGACGATAACAGCGGTATTGAGAATGTAGCCCTTTTTAACGTTACTATTCATACTTTCTCACCCACATTCTTTCCGACGAGTCCGGCAGGCTTGATGATGAGCACGATGATGAGAATAAGAAAAACGAAGGTGTCGGCCATGCTTGAACTCACATAGCTTGTGGTGAAGGACTCGACAAGTCCAATGATAAAGCCACCGAGCATCGCCCCTGGAATCAGCCCGATACCGCCGAGCACGGCCGCCACGAAAGCCTTGAGGCCGAGCATAACGCCCATTGTGGTGTAGACTTTAGGGTATTGCGCAATATACATAAGGGCGGCAATCGCAGAGAGCCCGGAACCGATGGCGAAGGTCAGGAGTATCGTATTGTTGACATTAATACCCATCAGAATGGAAGCTTCCTTGTCCTCCGACACGCAGCGCATTGCGCGGCCCAGTCTTGTTTTCTGAGTGAACTCGTAAAGGACCAGCATAACGATCGCACTTATCACAATAGTATAGACTGTAGTCCACTCCATCGTCACGCCTCCGATCGAAAAGCCGGCAGCAGGGAAAATCTTACGGGCAACAACGGGATTAGGCCCAATTGCAGGGATAGCCTGCGCCAGATTCTCAAGGCACAGGCTGACGGCGATTGCGGTGATAAGAGCGGTCATCGACGTACCTTTTTTTCTGATGGGCCGATACGCAACCAGCTCAGTGCACATTCCCACAAGCGCGCAGGCAACAATGGCGAAAACAGCGGAAAGCCAAGCCGGAAGCCCCAAGGCAACCACCAGAGGGATCGTAAAAATCATGGTATAACCGCCGACCATAATAAAATCGCCGTGCGCAAAATTAATAAGGCGGATGATGCCGTACACCATGGTATAGCCCAGCGCCACCAGCGCATAGATGCTGCCAAGCCGCAGCCCTACGCTCAACGTCTGTATAAGTGTACTCACGTTGTGTCATTTGCCACCTTTCAATCAGAAAAGAGGAGAGGCGCAGCAAAAACGCCGTAGCGCCTCCCCTTCAATTCCGGAGAGTATGATATCAGAGCTTATGCCTTGGGCAGTTCCTTGACCACGTCAACCAGCTTCGTAGTAACCTTTGAACCGTCGGAGGTAAAGGAAATGATGGATGCGCCCTTTTTGGGAGTTCCGGTCTTGTCGAGCGAGAAGGTACCCGTTACTCCGGTGTAGACGACGGTAGTATCGGCAAGAGCGTCATGGACCTTGGAAGCCTCTGCGGAGCCGGCCTTCTCAATGGCCTGCTTATACATATAAACCGCGTCATAGGCCAGAGCCGAGATGGCGTTCGGGGTTGAGTTGTACTTTGCCTCGTATGCCTTGACAAAGGACTGAACCTTGTCGGAGGTGTCGGCGGGGTCATAGTGGTTGGTCCAATAAACGTTGTTGAAAGCGGAGAGGTCGGAGCCCTGCGGGATCTTGTCTATTGTTCCGTCATAACCGTCGGCGCCCATGATGATTCCCTTATAGCCTGCGGCGCGTGCCTGGAGAACGACATAGGGACCGATTACATCATAGTAGTAAGGAGCATAGACGAAGGGTACGCCAGCCTTGACCATTGCCGTAAACTGGTTTGTGTAGTCCTGAACATCCAGTGAAGCGGTAGACTCAACAGCTTTGACATTTATCCCATATGTTTTGCAGGAAGAAGAGAAGGAGTCGAACAGGCCCTTGGAGTATGTGTCGGCGGCGCAGTACACAACGCCGACATCCGTGTAGCCCTTCTGCTTTGCATAGGCCGCTGCGATAGCGCCCTGGAAGCTGTCCGCATAGCAGGCGCGGAATACATAGGTGTGATTGTCAGTGATTGAGTCTGCGGTGGACGCCGGGGTCAGCAGGCAGACCTTCTCCTCGTCAGCCACGCTGGTGATCGCGGATGTGCAACTGGAGGTTACGGAGCCGATGACGAGTCCGATGTTCTGAGAAACAAGCGAGTTAAAAGCGTTGAGGCATTCGGTCGGGTCGGACTGATCGTCCGCGTTGACAACCTTGATCTGCTTGCCGCTGATACCTCCGGCCTTATTGATCTCGCCGACAGCAAGGTCAACTGCCGTTGTTACCGCGGTGCCGTAAGCGGCAAGGGAGCCAGTGTTGGGGGAGATCGTGCCGATGGTGATAACATCTCCGCTGGAGCCGGCCGCGGCGGACGCTGATGCAGCCGGCGCTGTGCTGGCGGCTGTTCCGGAGCTGCCGCAGGCCGCGAAAGTCGCTAACAGGCAAACGGCGAGCAAGAGACAAACGATTTTCTTCTTCATTTTCTTTCCTCCTAATCAAATTTGCTGATACTGAAAAAACGCAACAAGACAAATGAAAATGCCTCGCTGCGTTTGTCTAATATTACCCCTACAATGCCATTATTGTCAATTAACTATTTAAACCAAAAAATAATTAAAGTATTTAGTTGTTTTGATGCAATTAGTCCAAAAAATAAATTAGAAATTTGCCAATATCATCATAAATTTTGAGATTCGACATAATTCATTTCGAGGAAAACAGCGGCACTGTTTTGCAATTTAAACCGAAATTAGAAAAACTGTTGACAAAACGTACATTGGTGGTTATATTGATAATAATTAAATCCAAAGGCATTGACGGAGAGAGTAAGTTTCAGCCGAACGTTTCAGAGAGTCGGGGATGGTGTGAGCCCGGTACAAGTAGTCTGAATCCGAAAATCACTCCCGAGCTTCGGACCGAAAGTTTTTCGAGTAGGCTCCGACGGATTCCCCCGTAACAGGGAAAAGCATATGATAGTACGCTTTAATGGGTGGTATAGCGAACGGCTTTACAGCTTTCGTCCCTTTGCGGAACGGAAGCTTATTTTTTTTACATTTTCTATTCTGACAGGAGGAACAGACAATGGCAGCATGCAAAATGACGGAGATACGCTGGCACGGCCGTGGCGGACAGGGGGCCAAGATGGCCTGTCTGCTGCTCGCGGAGGTGGCGGGACTGGAGGGCAAATTCGTTCAGGGCTTTCCCGAGTACGGGCCCGAGCGAATGGGGGCGCCCATAACGGCTTATAACCGAATATGTGAAAAACGCAGTTCGGTCCATTCCAACATCTACGAACCCGACTATGTGGTCGTTCTGGACGAGGGCCTTATAGACTGTGTCGACGTTGCCTCGGGACTGAAGAAGGGCGGAGCAATCATTGTCAACACCGCGTCCTCCCCCGAAGGAATACGCGCAAAGCTGAAGGACTGGAACGGAAAGGTCTGTACAATTGACGCCCGCCGCATCTCAGTGGAGATTCTTGGGCAGAACTTCCCGAACACGCCACTCCTTGCCGCGGTTGTGAAGGTTAGCGGCGTTCTTGATCCGGAGCTCTTTCTGGCGGATATGGAGCAGTCGTTCCGGCATAAATTTGCCTCCAAGCCCCAGGTCATTGCGGGCAATATGGAGACACTGAAAAAATCTATGGAGGAGGTGCGAGAAGGATGATCAGCGCGAAGAACATAAACGAGCATACGCCGATGGAGGGATTAACCCCGGGCGGAGAGATATACGAGCCCGGAACGGCGAGAGACTTCGACACCGGCACGTGGCGTACAGATACGCCTGTATTCATCGCGGAGGCATGCAAACACTGCATGCTCTGCGTCCCGTTCTGTCCGGACTGCGCGATACCCGTGCGGGGCGGAAAGCGTCTGGACTTCGATTATATGCACTGCAAGGGCTGCGGCATCTGCGAGACGGTATGCCCCTTCGCGGCGATAAAAATGGTATCGGGAGGTGAAAGCGTATGAGCAGGTGTCTTTCCGGCAACGAAGCGGTTGCCTACGCAATGAAACAGATAAACCCGGACGTAATGGGCGCATTTCCCATCACTCCCTCGACCGAGATCCCGGAATACTTTGCGCGCTTCGTCGCGGACGGTGAGGTAAACACCGAATACGTGACCGTGGAGAGCGAGCATAGCTCGATGTCCGTCTGCCTTGCCGCGGAAGCGGCCGGAGCGAGGTCGGTCTGCGCCACCTCGTCCTGCGGCCTTGCGCTGATGTACGAATTGCTGTACGTCACAGCCTCATGCCGCCTGCCGGTCACGCTGGCCTGTGTTAACCGCGCACTGACTGGACCAATCAATATCAACAACGATCACTCCGACTCAATGGGAGCCAGAGACGCCGGATGGATACAATTTTATGCCGAAAATAATCAGGAAGCCTATGACAATTTTTTAATGGCCATGCCGGTAGGCGAGAATGTACGGCTTCCCGTGATGAGCTGCATGGACGGCTTCATAACCAGCCACGCCGTCGAGAATATCGAACTTCTCGAGACCGATGTCGTCAGAGGCTTTGTCGGGGAATATAAACCGGAAAACTACCTGCTGAAAAAGGAAAATCCACTGGCGGTCGGGCCTTACGATATCAGCGCCTACTATATGGAGCACAAGGTCATGCAGGCCGAGGCGATGATAGCTGCGAAAAAACGCATACTGGAGGTCGCCGGGCAGTTTGAAAAGCTCTCAGGCCGGCACTACGGACTTTTCGAGGAATACAGGATGGAGGATGCCGAGCTTGCGCTTGTCCTGATCGGCTCGAGCGCGGGAACCGCGAAAGCGGCGGTGGACGTCCTCAGGGAGAGCGGAGTTAAAGCGGGCCTGATCAAAATCAGGGTGTTCCGTCCCTTCCCGGCGGAGGAACTCGCCGCTGCCCTCTCAAAAACCAAAGCCGCGGCGGTCATGGATAAATCCGAGGGCTTCTCGGCTGACGGCGGACCTCTGTTCGCAGAGACGCGCAGCGCTCTTTACGGCCTCAGAGAACGCCCGTACCTGATCGATATCGTCTATGGACTCGGCGGGCGTGATCTGAGAATCGAGGATGTCGAAAAGGTCTTCGGCAGACTTGCGGATATCGCCGAGACGGGAGAGACCGGGGCGGTATACTGCCACATGGGCGAGAGGAGAAGATAATATGAGCACGGTATACGACCTGAAGAGAGAAGTTGGAAAACCGGAGCGCCTCACCGGAGGGCACAGGCTCTGCGCGGGCTGCGGCGCCGGCATCGCGGTGTCTGGCGTACTGCGCGCGCTTGAGGAAGAGGACAGGGCCGTGGTCGTAAACGCGACAAGCTGTCTTGAGGTCTCCACCTTTATGTATCCCTACACCGCCTATACGGACAGCTACATACATTCCGCCTTTGAAAACTCCGCGGCCACCTGCTCGGGAGTCGAAGCGGCTTACAATGCCCTGAAGCGCCGGGGAAAGATAGACGACACCGTCAAATTCATTACCTTTGCCGGTGACGGCGGCACCTATGACATAGGCTTCCAGTCCCTTTCCGGGGCCATGGAGCGCGGGCATGACATGGTCTATGTCTGCTATGACAACGAAGCCTACATGAACACGGGAATCCAGCGATCCTCCTCGACTCCGCATTTTGCGCGCACAACCACGACTCCGGTGGGCACGGTCAGACAGGGTAAGCTGCAGAACAAGAAGGATCTGACGGAGATACTCGTAGCCCATAACATCCCCTATGCGGCACAGACCGCGCCTCTAGGCAATTTTAGGGACTTGCACACCAAGGCACACAAGGCAATTTATACGGAGGGCCCCTGCTTTCTGAACGTCCTGTCCCCATGCCCACGCGGCTGGGACTATCCGATGGCCATGCTGCCGGAGATCGTGAGGCTCGCGGTGGACAGCTGCGTCTGGCCTCTGTTCGAGGTCGAGGAGGGGGAGTGGCGCCTGACCTATATGCCAAGAAAAAAGCTGCCGGTCGAGGATTTTCTCCGTCCGCAGGGCAGGTTCCGCCATATGTTCCGGGAGGGCAACGAGTGGATGCTCAAGGAAGCCCAGAAATATATTGATCAGAAGTGGGAGCGGCTGCTGGCCCGCACCGGGGAATAATTGCGGCCACTACTGGAAAAACCGTGAGCATATGCTATAATAAGCACAAATGCTTATTATACCTGATTTAAATGCCGATACCATAATGCCGCTTCATGGCTATTGTATCATAGCCTCGGCAGGTATTATACGTGATGAAATACTACACATTATTATAACTTACCGACGACAAGGGGAGACTTTGACTATGGAACCGACAATGTTTACAAACGAGGTCATTATATCCTGGCTGCAGTATTTTTCCGGCAACGTCGATATAAACCTTGCAAAGCTGAAGCTTCTGGACATAACGGGCAAAAACAAAAATCTTATTCCGGCCATCCTTGCGAACCGCGCAGTACTGGTCTTTACCGACGCCGGACACCCCGACATCTTTTACGATATGTGGAACGCCGGACTCGGGGACTGCGAAATCTGGTACAACGAGGGCTCGGACCCCTCCGGAAAAATGAAACACGACAGGCTCTCCGATATGATCAACCGCGGTATCAACGCCTCCGCCGCCATGCTCATAATGAACCCGAACGCCGCCGCAAACTATCAGATAGGCATTGAGAACAGCCGCTTCTCCTGCGGCTCCGTGCATTATTGCTGCGAGGAGGTCCGCGCTGTAATAATGAATAAGCTCAATCCTGGAGACAGGGACAATATCTGCATCATCTCCGGCGAGAGCATCGCCGTAGAGGCGGCGATGCTCGCCTCCGAGGGAAGCATCATCGCGGTGGAATACGGTCTCAGGGACAGAAATACCATGAAGGAAAACGCGGATAAATTCGGACTGAGCAACGTGACCATCGTCGAATCCCTAGAAGACGACACGCTAACTAAGCTGCCGGTGCCGGATACCGCCTTTATTGTCGCTTCCCCCATGATAGGGCGCGAGATAAAAAAGCTGCTTGAAATAAATCCGCATATGTACTTTGTGATCTATACGCTGGATTTCGAGCTGCTGACCTCTCTTCCGGCCCTTTTCAGGGAGAACGGAATAGTGCGGACCGAGGCCATACATATTGAAGTGTCCCGCGTAAACAGCAAGAACATGACCGAACCCTTCCCGGCGCCCTGGTTGATATCGGGCAGAAGAAACTAAAGAAAAAGCCCGCCTCATTCTGAACTGCTTCCCGTCAAGAGGATAATGAAAAACTATAAAATTTTTTCGGATAGTGGCGTAAGCTGCTATCCGCTTTTTATGCAGCAAGATAATGTTCGTATTTCTCTATTGGCGTTAGGACGCCCAGATTACGTTGAACACGCCGGGTGTTGTAATAGCTGATATAACTCTCAATCATTTGAATCAGTGTCTGCTTGTCGGTAAATCTTCTGCCGTAGTAGCGTTCACGCTTCAGAATGCCCCAGAATTCTTCCATGGGGCCATTGTCGATGCAGTGCGCCACGCGGGACATACTTTGTGTCATACCGGCCTTTTCAATTTTGTGATGAAAAGTACGGTTAGTGTACTGGTATCCCCGGTCGCTGTGTAACAGAGGATGTGCGTTGGGATTTTCCTTGACGGCTTTGTCAAAGGTTTTGAATACGATAGGATTGTCATTACTCCCGCTAATTTCAAAAGCCACGATGCGCCTGTCATAGAGGTCTAAAATAGCGCTGAGGTAGATTTTATGGACTTCAACACCTCATACCATTTGAATTCTGTTACATCAGTAAGCCACTTTTCATTCGGCTGAGAGGCGTGGAACTGGCGGCTAAGAAGGTTTTCGGCAAGATACTGCGGATTTTTTGCATGCCTTGTGCATCCGTGGTTGTTATACTTAATGGTGGATTTTATATCCTTCGCCCAGCAGATACGCAAAACCCTCTTGTCATTGACATGGATGCCATGGTCATGACTCAGATCATCGTTGATGCGGCGGTAGCCTTTGTCGGGGCATTCCGCATGGATTTTCTCAATCTTCCCGGCAAGCCGCTCGTTCTCAGCAGCCCTATGGCTGAGCTTACCGGAAGCCCATTTATTGTAGGCGGAACGAGCCACATGAAGCAGTACACAGGCTTCCTCCATGGGATATCCTGCTTCCGCATGACATTCTTTAATGGCTGCGTAGATATGCCTTTGCCTCACTTGTGAGGGGCATCCCTTCTCTCCACCTCGTCCAATTTTTTTAGCAGGACATTCTCCATTTCCGCCAGATACAGTTTATGTTTGAGCTGCTCGATCTCAATTTGTGCCCTCTCCAACTCAGTACGTGGCGTTTGGCTTTTCTTTCGTTGCCCACGTCTGTCCTGTAGGCCAGCTTCACTCATTTTCTCAAAGTTCAGCGTCCAAGTGCGTGCCTGCTGGTAACTTACATTATACTTGAGCGCCATCTCCCCGTAGTTTTTACCGGATGCGATGCAATCTTTGACGATATGAATACGCTCCTCCTGCGTCGTGCTGCGTGTTTTTTTCATGTAGCTTCCTCCTCCGGAATGTTTGACGGAGTTGAATTCTCCATGATTATTATACATCTTTATCCAACATCGAAGCTGTTTCCTTGACCGAATTTGGTATCTTTCGCATATGGCGTGCTGACTACATCCGCCTGATAGATATTCCAGCGCCGCTTGTTTTTTTAGCTCAGGGCTGTAGATGCGATTCTTTTTTTCTGGCGCAAGACCCAGAGCTCCCTCTTGACGATAAATCCGTGCCCAATCCGTTATGACATCAGGTATGACTTCCGCCCGTCTCGCTGCTTCTTCCCTTGAGATATTTCCATCTATATATTCCCGGGTAATTCTTACCTTTTTTGCAATCGCTATTTTGGACTTACTTGACATCAAAATGCTCCCTTCATAATCAACAGTGTTTTTCTTTTTCACTGTCTCTCATAAAGGGAGCATATCATTCGAGGCGGGCTTTTTATCTCTTGGCTCAGATTTTGACGATATGAAACATCGAATCCATAATCAGCCAGACCTGAGGGAAATCCTCTCCGAGCAGCCAGTAACTGACTCCGCGGAGACCGTATTTGCTGACGAGCAGGAATTTTGCGCGGACGCTTCGGGCGTCCTCAAACCAGACCGTATGCCGCCTGCCCTGACTGTCGTAATAGTCGAAATGCGGCGATTGGGTGAGAGAATCGAAGCGTATCTGCGCCCCGACTTTAGCCGCGAGCATGACCGCCTCCTGAGGACTCAGCCTTTTCGCGAAGGGACCGCCGGGCACGTAGGGCAAGGTCCAGTCGTAGCCGTAGAGCGGCATGCCCATCAGAATTTTTTCGGGAGGTATAACGCTGGCGGCGTATTTGACGACCTGCTCGACCAAATTGACCGGCGCCACTGCGTAAGGGGGGCCTCCGGACCAGCCCCACTCATAGGTCATTATTATCACGAAGTCGACTATGCTGCCGATCGCGGCGTAGTCGTGCGCGCCGTGCCAGGCCCCGGCGGCGGAACCCGAGGTTTTGGGAGCAAGGGCGACCGAGACCGGGATACCGAGCGGCGTGAAAGCCTCCTTAACACGCCTGAGGAAGGTGTTGTAAGCTTCCCTGTTGGAGGGGGAGATGCGCTCAAAATCGATGTTGACGCCGTAGTTACCTTTGGAACTAATGACCTGTAGCATATTGCCGATGAGCCTTTGCTGAGCCGAGGGGTCTGACAGGATCGCGTCGGCAATCTCCGTGCTGAAATTTCCATGCGAAAAATTCGTTACGACCATAAGCGGCGCAATGCCGTTCATTTTGGCCGAGGCCAGTATGGCGCCGTCGTTTATCTGGTTAATGCTTCCGTCCGCGTTGACCGTATAGCTGAAGGGCGAGAGATAGGTCAGATACGGCCCGACTTTGTCTATTGCCTCGGCGGGGGACGGCGCCGTCGGCTCAATATAGGCGTTTACCTCAATGCTCCCGTAGCTGTCCGTCTCTTCGGGTATTTTCAGAATCTGGCCGATATCGAGAGTGTATGGTTCCGTAAGCAAGTTTTCCCGTATTATACTCTCGGGCCGGACCCCGATTGCTTTTGCGATCGAATAGACGGAGTCGCCCGCCTGAACCTTGTATGTCCTCCCGGCTGCGGGGATCACAAGAGACTGACCCACGACCAGAAACGGCATCTGGCCGAGGCCGTTTGCCTCCGCTATCGCATCAGCGCTTGCTCCGTAGCGCTTTGCAATCTGGTATAAGGTATCGCCTGGCTGCACAACGTAAATCATCATATTTACCGTTCCTTCCGATTTATACAGATTGATTCTCTATCATTTTATGAAAAGCGGCTTTTCGTGTGACAGAGCGCCCAGTAACAATATTCCGGCGGTTGAGTAAAATGATGCAGAGGTGAGGGCGTTGGATACGAGGGAACTGTTTGCAAGACTCATCAGATGTGAGGCGGGGGGAGAGGGCCTGGCCGGCATGAGAGCGGTCGCGACCGTGGTAATGAACCGTGTCAGAGTGCCGAACGGGGAATACCACAGAGTCTGCGAGGGAGATCTGAGAAGGGTCATCATTCAGGCCTGCCAGTTCTCGTGCTACAAGACGATGATCGGCGGAGTCGAAAATACGCAGAATGTCTGGACGTCGACGCCTGAGGACATACACTACCAGGTTGCCGACTGGGCGATAAACGGAGGAATCTATACCGGAGCAGGCAGCAGCGCACTGTGGTACATGAATCCGTTTATGCCGGAATGCCCGAATTTTTTCCCGTATAACAGAACCGGGTACTGGTTTACAAGGATCAACCAGCACTGCTTTTATAACCCGATGCCGGCTTATGCGGAGACTTAATAAGGAGGAATTGAGCAAATGAGCAGTAGTATCAGTTGGATGGGAAACAGGGTGATAGATCCGAACGCGCCGAGGCAGGCACCTCAGCCGAACGTGGCATCCGTCCCGACGCAGCAGGAAGACCCTGTGGCGCAGCAGATCCCGGTACGGCAGGAGCCCTTTATACTGCCTGAGACGCGGCAGGGTCCGCCGCCTTCTACAGAGAAAGGATACATACCGAATTATCTAGCAAGCAATATAGGAAGAAGCGTGCGTGCGGAATTCATAATCGGCACCAGCCAGTATGCCGACAAAACAGGCATACTCACCGAGGTAGGCTTTAATTACTTCGTGCTCCATGACGTGAATTCCCGTACGGATACGATGTGCGACCTTTATTCGGTCAAATTCGTAACGGTCCTGATTACATAGGGCCTAGGGAAAAATCATCCGCAGCCGTTGAACTTGACAGCGGCTGCGGATGATTATAAAAAGCGGTTTATTTCGGAGCAGAAAAAAGCAGTAATTGGAGCAGCGGCAGCGTTAAGATTGACAGGATTGTGGAAATCACGAAATTTTGCGACATTAAAGAGGAATCCTCTCCACTTTTTTCGAAACGATTACTCCCATCGTCCCCACGGGGCAGGCACAGCCGAAAACCACGATGTTCTTTACATTTTCCGGAGCTGGAAGGAATAAGAAAACGATCCATACCATGGCCGGCAGCAATATAAGCCTGTAAAACGGAACTCTGTAAATAGCGGGCAGTCTTACCGCTTTCAAAAAATCCGCCTGTGCGACTGAACCGCCGGTAATTATGAGCAAAAGAGGGGTTGTTGTCTGTTTTGCCGAACGGGTCGGTTATCCAGATCTTTCAGCAGATGATCGAGAAAAACCCTCTTCACGACAAGCTCGCTTTTAAGGCGGACTTCTGCACAAAGATGTGCGATCAGGCCGGGCTTCGGTGAGTCTGAACGGCGAGAAACAAAGTGTTACTTCCGAAAAGACCGGTAAATTTTTCAGAAAAAAAGTCCTGTCTCTTGTAAACTGAAAAAAAGCGGGAGAAAATCCCGTAGCCGCGAAATTCTTCGCGGCTACGGGATTTTTGCGGTTGGTTGCGAACGCTATTTCAGAACACTTATCGCGCCCTTAATCGTCTTTTCCAGAGCTTCCCGTCCGTATTTGTCGACATGGTCCTTATCCTTCTCCCCGTGAATAAGGCAGCCTGCCCCGGCGATACAGCCGCCTGCGCAAGCCATGCCCTCAATGAAATTTGCCTCCAGCTTTCCTGCGCGCAGTCTCAGAAGGGCGGCGCGGCACTCTTCGAGGCCGTCGCAGGATAAGGGCTTATAGTCGAAATCTTCAAAATGATTCTCTGCAAGCCCCTCTCTCACGGCGTCCGCAAGGCCGCCGCTGCGGGCGAAGATGCGGCCGTAGTAGGAGGCGTTGTCGAGCACGTCCGCTTTGGCTGAAGTGATGTCTATCCCTTTTCCGTCGAGCATCGCCTGAAGCTCCTCGAAGGTAATCGCACTGTCAATATACGGCTTGACGCTCTCCCTCCGTATCTCAGCTTTTTTTGCGGTGCAAGGGCCGATGAATATGATTCTGGCGTCCGCATCCGAGGACTTGATGTATTTGCCGAGAGTTGCCATGGGGGAGAGATTCGCGGAGATGTACGCTTTCTGAGCCGGGAACTCATGCTCGATATATTTAACAAAGGCCGGGCAGCAGGAGCTGGTGAGGAAGCCCCTTTCAACAAGCTCCCGGCTCTCCGCGTCGGCAACCATATCGGCTCCAAGAGCAGCCTCGACGACGGAGAAAAAGCCGAGCTGCTTGATGCCCGCCACCACCTGCCCTAGCTCAGCGTAACTGAATTGGCTGGAGATAGAGGGGGCCACCACCGCATAGACCTTATATTTTGTATTGTTTTCGCTTTTTCTGAGAATGTCTATCGTCTCGAGAATAAAGGACTTGTCCATAATAGCGCCGAAAGGGCACTGGTAGACGCATGCCCCGCACTCCACGCACTTGCCGTTGTCGATTTTGGCCGTCTTGTCCTCGCTCATGCGGATGGCTTTGGCCTTGCAGGCGTTCTCGCAGGGACGTTTTCTGCTGATGATCGCGGTGTAGGGACAGACCTTGGCGCAGCGACCGCACTCAACGCATTTATTCTTGTCGATGCGGGCCTTCTGAGCGCCATCGAATCTTATGGCGCTGCGCGGACAGGCCTCCTCGCAGCGGTGCGCTATGCAGCCGCGGCAGGATTCCGTGACCTCGAAACCGCCGACGGGGCACTCGTCGCAGGCTATGTCTATGACCTCCACAATGTTTGGATTCGTTCTGTCGCCGCCCATCGCAAGTTTGACTCTCTCTGCGAGTATCGCGCGCTCCTTATAGACGCAGCACCGCATCGTCGGTTCTTTTCCGGGGACGATCGTTTTCGGTATGTCGGTCAGGTTCTCGAGCAGCGTACCGTCAAAATCCAGCCGCGCGACCTCCTTGAGGACACTGTATTTCAGATGCTGGACTTTCGTTTCAAACTTTCTCATATAGCCTCCGTCCGTTAAAAGTAGCTGATCTTGATTTTCTTCCCCATTTTTTTCAGGCAATCCGCGAGCTGGTCCACGAGTCTCATTTTGATGCTAAAGTTAATCGGCAGACTGGGATTCTGATGTGCCGGGTTCACGGCCATGCCCACGAAGAAGCTGATATCCGTCGCCTCTTCAAAAAGCAGCCGCGCGATCAGGGAAGCGCCGTCGCGTTTATAGCTCCAGATCTTATACGCTTCGTTGTCCTTAAGATAATCCTGCGCGTACGTGAGCACTCTGTTTATGGTGATGACACCCTCCGTCACCAGGTCAACGCCCTCAATCTCGGCCGTTGGGGGGATGTCCGCGTCGTAATACTCAAGGCTGGTCTTAAGCGGATGGTGCAGGTATTCCGAAACAATCAGCGAAGTGGTTCCCCCGCAGACAATGTGTTTGCCTTCTTTTGAGAAAAACAGCGACATCATCCTGCCGCAGTTGCTCCGATCGGCCGGCGGGCCGATGACGAGGTTCATCGGCTGCCTCTTGCGTATCTTCACCGTACAGACCGTCGTGTCGTCGCCGGGCTCCCCGCCGTAAAGGTTGCAGCATTCGTCGAGCAGGATGGTCGTCAGGGTCTTGGCGGTGAAGCCGACATGGCTAAAGGTCTTAATGAAGTCTATGATGTTCTCGCGTTTCCATCCGAGATTCAAGGTGACCCCGATGCCCGCGTGAGGCGCGCCGTCGCTGAGGGCTATAAAGGTGTCCCCCTCTTTGATGGGAATCTTGGTTTTAAGGATCTTCTTTCCCGCTATGTCAAACATCTCCGTCGGATAGTCTATGTTTTCCCCGCCGCGGAGCATGATGACCTCGGGATTGTCGTACTGGATTATCTCCGCCTCCGCGCCGTTGACTATGTGGATGATCGTGAAGGTGGAATAGGCGACCTGGCGCACCGAACAGACGGGGAGAGTCTGGGCGATGGTGGAAACGCACTCCTCAATGCCCATGTCGGCCGCCATCATCGTGGAGATTATTTTTGAAGTGAGGGTGGAGAGTATGCTGGCCTTGACCCCGCTGCCGAGTCCGTCGGCGAGCACTATCACCATGGAATTCTCGCCGTGCTCGACGATCTCGACATGGTCACCGCACAGCTCCTCTCCGAATTTGTTCAGGCTGTTGAACCCAATATCCGCACAGAGATCATTCATTTTCAAGCGACTCCTTCAGCTTAGTGAGCGCGATCTTCGTCTCAGCGGTGGTCTCGCCCAGCAGCGAGGCGATCTCCTGAACCACGCGCATCTGTTTTTCAATGACCTTGTCCGTGATTTCGATGGTCTTGTGGCTGATAGCCTCCTTTTTCTGGCGTTCAGTCTCCTCATCGGTCACATCGCGGAGTATGCACAAGAGCATACGGTAGACGCTGTCTATCGTGATGGTCCGTTCAAAATATTTGTTGTACTCAGGGTAAAAAAGTCTGCTCGGACGGGAGTTCCTTCCCGTCTTGAGAACTTCGAGAAAATCGGCGGGGTCGAGGATGCGCACCACGCTTTCCCCGACAACGTCGGAGGCATATTTAATGTTGAGGAGCTTCAGGGCGGCGGGATTGATCTGCTGGACCTCCAGGCTGTCGCTCAGAACAATTATCCCGTTGGGGCTGCTTTTAAGCACCTCGTTTGAAAAGGTTTCCGCCTTATCCTTGAGAAAGGGCGTGCACATCGTGAGATCGGCCTTGCCCTGAAATACGGCGATGGCTTTTTCGCGGCAGGAGTTATAACCGCAGCTTCCGCAGTTGAGCTCATATTCGGGAGTCTTCTTGCCCATTTTGAGGAGTATTTCGCGGAGCTGGAGCTCGTTCGGATAGAGCTGCGAGTGTTCGAGATTGCTAAAACTTCGGGTTATTCCGTCAGCGTCGGGCATTTCGACCGAAAAATCCGCTGCGCCGGCATACTTTTCGACCGCAATAAAGTCACGCACAGGCGTGTGGCGGGACTTGCTGGTCACCGGACCGCCTATGCAGCTTCCGGTACAGGCCGACATCTCCACAAAGCACTTTGAAATCATTCCGCTGGAGATATCGCGCAGGGCGTTGATGCAGTTCTCATGTCCGTCGATGGAGAAGTAGCCGTATTCATCCGAGCTGCGCTCCATGGATTTGAGTATGCCGCCGCTGGTGGGAAAGACGCGGGTGCGGCTGTTTCCGTCCGAGTCGGGCAGGGCTTCCATCTCAATATTCTCCTCGCCAAACCACTGCGTGAGTTCGTCGAAGGTCAAAACGCAGTCAAGCTCCCCGGGAAACTCGTCGGCCTCGTACTTCTTGGAAATGCAGGGACCGATGAAAACGGTTTTCGCTTCCGGATATCTTCTTCTTATATCGCGGCTATGGGCAAGCATCGGGGAGACAACGCATGCCAGGCTGGGAAGTATTTCCGGGAAATATTTCTGGATAAGCAGGTTGACGGTGGGACAGCAGGACGAGATAATGATGTCCTGCTCGCCGCGTCTGACGAGCGCTTCGTACTGCTTTTTTACGATCGCGGCGCCTATGGCCGTCTCCTCGGCGGCGTAAAAGCCCAGTTTTTTCAGAGCCTTCTCCATGCCCCGTATCCCCATATCGGGGAATGCCGCGGCAAAGGAGGGGGCAATGCTCGCGATGACCGGAGCCGGGCCTTTCAGCAGAGCTTTGGCAGCGGGCAGATCGTCTCTGATAACTTTCGCGTTCTGGGGACAAACAATGAAGCATTGCCCGCAGAGTATGCAGTCGTCAGCGATGATGTGAGCCTGATTCTCGGAAAAGCTGATCGACTTGGTAGGACAGTTGCGGATACATTTATAGCAGCTTTTGCAGTTGGCTTCCTTGAATTGGATATATTCCGGCATCTATTTACCTCCGTTTACGTCTGACCTACAACGATTTATTACAATGTCAGAGCCTCGTCAGCACTTCTTTTTCGAAAAAGTTGCCGGTGTTCTCCGGACTCAGGGAGTAAATCTTTTCACCGATCTTTACGCTGACACCGGCCTGACAGTTTCCGAGACAAAAGGTGCCGGCCAGCTCGATATTGCCCTCAAGATGATTTTCAACTATAAGGCGCTGAAACTGCTCCACTATCTGTCTTGAGCCTTTCAGATGGCAGGAACTGCCGATGCAAACCGTGAGTTTCATTTTTGAATCTCCTTTCAAAGTCTCTTGCATATCAGTTCGCCTCCCAATTTTCGGACAGGCGCTTTGAGAGCACGGCGAGAGAGGCGGCCATGTTCTCATTTTTGATTATGACATATTCGGGTACGATCAGATGGGTCGGCGCAAAATTCCATACTGCCTTAATGCCCCCGTTTACGAGGCGGTCACAGACCTTCTGCGCGTCGGGCGCCGGCACGGTTATGATGCCGAGCTCGATTTTCATGCGCTGGCAGAGATTCTCGAGCTTGTCGGAAAACAAAACCTGTTTCCCGCTGGCGTCAGTACCGCACTTCGCGGGATCGGAATCAAAGGCCGCGACAATGTTCAGCCCGTAGGCCCTGAAACCCTCGTATGAAAGCAGTGCCCTGCCGAGCTTTCCCGCGCCGACAAGCACGGCGTCATTTACATTGTCATATCCGAGAAAGAGCTCGATATCCTTGATCAAAGCGGAGGTACAGTAACCAGTTTTAGGTCTTCCACCGTCGGATACGGCCGCCAGGTCCTTCCTGACCTGCACTTCTCCAAAACCCAGAGCAAGCCCAATTGCCTTCGCCGATATATTTGCCGCTCTGTCAGAGGGCAGGGACTTAAGATACTGAAGATACAGCGGAAGCCGCTGCAAAGCCTGAACGGAGATCATCTTTTCCATATTGTCCCCTCTAAAAATTTAGATAATGTTATATCGATACACTAATATCGATATAACATCGTCTGCTTGATTTGTCAATAGCTGAACGGAATATTGTTCAATTTTGCCCTGAAAAACTGTTCTGGTATCCCTGAACAAATACTGCGCGGAGAGCCGACCGGTCCCAAGCGCAATCTGCCCGGCTGTCTGCGTATATTTTCCTGCGTGATAATTCAATGCATTGAGTTTCAATTATTTGGAAATACGCAGGAAACAAAAGCAGAAACGCCGTAGGGAAATACGCAGTGCTTTTTTGCAGGGACTATGCAGCCTATAAAATGGTTGGCTTGTCAAGTATTTTTAAAATATTGATAAATAAATAATAGTTTGTTAATAAATTCAGCATATTTTAACAGAGTAAGATAATAATCGGAGCTCAGTTATTATATTTAATTTAAACAAAGCAGGCCGGGGGGCGTCCTAATGAAACAAAAAATCAAATGGAAAAAAACCAGCATTATACTGGCTGCCGTGATAGTTTTAGGTGTGGCGGGAGGCTATACGTATTACAGAGTGCACAAGGGCAAGAGCAGCACGTCCAGCACTCTGGTTGAGGCTACGGTCACGCGCGGAGATATCGCGCAGACCATAAGCGGTTCGGCTCCCGTAGAACCGAAGGAGCAGTACACGGTAGTCCCGACAGTCACCGGAAATATCGTAAAGGACTACTTTGAAGAGGGCCAGCAGATTAATCAGGGTGACCTTCTCTATTCTATCGATCCGACAAACGCGCAGAACAGTATACAGCAGGCTCAGAACACGCTGCAAAAGGATGCGCTCAGCAGCAAGCAGAGCCAGGAGACGCTCGCCGACCTGAATATCAAATCCAATGTGAACGGGCTTGTGACCAAGGTTTATGTTACGAACGGTCAGCAGGTTTCCGCTAACGCTTCCATCGCCGATGTGGAGGACATTTCGTCGCTGACGTTGACGCTTCCTTTCCTGGCTTCGGACGCTCAGCAGATATACAAGGGGCAGGACGCGCAGGTCACGCTTGAGGACTCGGGCGACGTAATAAGCGGAACGGTCAGCAGCATCTACTCCGGACAGCAGATCTCTTCCGGAGGGGCGCTGGTGACCAACGTCGAAATTACCTTTTCAAATCCCGGCACAGTTCAGGCGGGCGAGAAGGCAACAGCCATAGTGGGAGGGGTCTACGCCTGCAACGGCCCGGGGGAGACGGCCTATTCAACAACCGCGACGATCATAGCCAAGACCTCCGGAGAGGTGTCGAAACTGTCTATCAGGGCGGGGGACGAGGTCAGCTCGGGCGACACGATAGCGGTGCTCATAAACGATTCCACGGTGGTATCGGCGCAGAACTCCGCGCTGTCTGTGCAGTCGGCTCAGATTTCTCTGCAGAATGCGCAGAACCAACTTACAAATTACAATATTACCTCACCCATTTCGGGAAAAGTGCTCGAGAAAGACTCCAAGGCCGGGGATACCATCGCCAGTACCTCCTCGAGCACGACAATGGCCGTCATAGCGGATATGTCGAGTCTTGTGCTCACGATCAACGTGGACGAGCTGGACATACTGAACGTCAAGATCGGACAGAGCGCTACGATAACAGCCGACGCGATACCGGGCACAACCTATACCGGCACTGTCGATAAGATAAGCACGCTCGGGACTACAGGCAGTTCGACCTCAAGCAGCTCGTCCTCCGGCGTGACTACATACGCGGTGGAGATATCCATACCGGACTACGGCTCGCTGCTTCCGGGTATGAACGTAAACGCGAACATTATTGTCAAGAGCTCCCAAAACGCGCTTGAGATACCGACAGCCGCCGTGACGCGGGGAAATTACGTCCTCGTCAAAACAAGCGGCTCCGATAAGCAGGCTTCAGAATCCCCCGCAGCCTCCGGCAAAAAGGAGGCCGTATCGCCTTCGGCTGCCAGCGGACAGACAAAGGGCGCTTCTGCGGCTTCCGGTGCTCAGAGCAACTTTTTGAAGAGCGCTCCCGCAGGATATAAATATGTAAAGATAACGGTCGGCATTGTCAATTCCGATTATACGGAGGTCACGGCGGGTCTGAACGAGGGAGACACGATCGCCTACACGGTGCCGGTGGCCGCAGCAACGTCCTCCTCGGCAGCGAGCAGCAGCTCCGGCCGTACGGGCTTCTCAATGCTCGGAGGAGGTGGTGGCGGAGGAGTAGCCAGGCAGAACAGCGGCGGACAGGGCTATTCGGGGGCAAGGACCTCCGGCAGCACTTCTTCCGGCAACAGGACCTCCGGCGGGGCTTCTTCCGGCCAGTCCTCATCCAGGCAAGGCTGAAGCCGGAGGTGAAACAGAGTGAATATTAAGCAGGCTTTCATCCTTGCACTCAGGAGCCTCCGGTCGAGCAAACTGCGGGCGGCCCTGACGATGCTCGGAATCATAATCGGCGTTGCGGCCGTAATAATTCTTGTCAGCCTTATCAACGGCTTTTCGAACTCGCTTAAAGACAACTTCGCAAGCATGGGTTCAAATCTTATCAACGCGAGAATAACCGACCGAAGCTCGCTTCGGAAGGTGAGCGAGGACGACATAAGAAAGCTGGTCAGCGATAATCCTACGCTTTTCTCCTCATATTCACCCGTTATGACCGTCTCAAGCCCCACAGTGAAATACGGGGATACGAATTCGACGACCACATGCACCGGAACCAACGAAACATACAGCGACATCAGGGCGCTGTCTCTGACCGAAGGAAATTTCCTGACTTTCCTTGACGTCGATCAGCATCTGAACGTGTGCGTCATAGGCGAATACCTTGTTACGGAGTTCTTTGGCGGTACCGACCCGCTGGGAAAGACAATCAAAATAAACGGGCGTCAGTTCACCGTGGAGGGAGTCCTTGCCAAGACCGACAGCGGGACTCAGGGCTCCGGTGACGACTGCGTTTATATTCCATTTACAACCGCGGAGTTCCTAAACGGGACCAATAAGATTTCGTCATATGTGATCACCGCCGTAAACACGCAGGTGATGGCAGACGCCGTGGCCAGACTGCAGGCGATGCTTTATGACGAGCTTGGCACCACGAGCTCCTATACGGTTTCAAACTCGTCGACCATGATAGATCGGATCAACTCCCTTACGGGCACGCTGACACTCGTGCTTGTCGGCATTGCGGGGATATCTCTGCTCGTCGGCGGCATAGGCATTATGAATATAATGGTCGTCTCCGTCACGGAGAGAACGAGAGAGATCGGAATACGGATGGCTGTTGGGGCCAAGGGGAGGGACATACTCTCCCAGTTTCTCATCGAAGCGGCCACAACGAGCGCGGCAGGAGGCGTGATAGGGATAATCTTGGGCGTGGCCGCCTCCTTTCCGCTCAGCAAGCTCATGGGCGTGACCGCGGCGATCTCGATACCGTCTATCATAGTGGCCTTCTCCGTGTCGGCGGGCATAGGCATCCTATTCGGCTTTTTCCCCGCAAGAAAAGCGGCGAAAATGAATCCAATAGACGCGCTGAGATACGACTAAGCGGCAGAATATCATAGAAAATCGGTTTGTTTCCTCTTTTGGGGGCCACTGCCGCTTGACATGCGTGTGCGATCGTTATACCATAGCTGTAAAGTGGCGTGATGGTATATGCATTAACCCTAAAGGCGGTGATGGGAATGTACATAAATGGTATAGGTGCAGGCGGCGCCAGGTCTGCCGGTCAGACGGCTCCGGCAAAGACGGAGAGCGGCGCGGATTTCGGCAGTGTTCTCAGCCGCGCTATGGGCGGAGGAACAAGCCTCGACGCGATTTTCGAAACGGCGTCGGAAAAATACGGCGTGCCGGTGAATCTGCTCAAAGCCGTCGCCAAGGCCGAGTCGAACTTCAGCGCGGACGCGACCTCGGGCTGCGGAGCGATGGGTATTATGCAGCTCATGCCGGGGACGGCAAAGTCTCTCGGCGTCGGCGATCCCTACGACCCGGAGCAGAACATAATGGGCGGAGCCAGGTATCTGAGCGGACTTATTTCCGAATTCGGCGGGAACGCCGAACTGGCGGTGGCCGCCTACAACGCGGGTCCGGGGAACGTTCAGAAATACGGCGGAATTCCGCCCTTTGCCGAGACTCAGAGCTATGTGAAGAAGGTAATGGGCTACTGCGGCGAAAATATCAGCGCCGGCTCGGCCGCGGTGGGAACGACAGACACGGCGCAGAGTGCTCAGCCTTCGGTGACCGACAGCCTTTCGACATTGCTTCAGATGAACATGTACAGCATGCAGAGGAAGCTTTTTGAAAATAACGAAAAAGACCCCTTATCGGACACCCAGACCGACGGTCTGATCTGACTGAGATTTTAAAAATAATAAGCCGCAGGCGCCGCTTTTTGTAAAGACGGCGCTTGCGGCTTATTTGGCCAGAGCGGCTTTCGGTGCACATATCGGACTGCGCTTTCAAGGTTCGGCCTCCTGAACCGGGAGTTGAGATTGCAACGAAGTTTCCGCCCCTACTGAGAAGCTCCCCATGCTTTCCGCATTCTAGGAGGCGGCCCTCTCTGCGGCCGCACAGAAATTCATTGCGCTATTCGAATGATAATAATCGGCGGCCTTCTGAGGAATAATAAGGATACAGATCAATAAGGAGGTCATTGAATGAACACTTTGTTTTGCAGCGTATCCGGAATCCAAAACAAAGAATGCAAAACGCAGATAAAAAACGCGTTGAATAAAATTGACGGAGTGAGCGGAGTCGGAGTTAATCTCTCGACAGGAACCGTGGAAGTGCAGTACAACGCGCCGGCAACGGAATATGAGTTGAAAAGCTGCATCGAGAGCAGCGGCTTCAAAATCGAATACGCATGAGCGGAGGTGGTTTTACGGCAAAAGCAGGCATGAGAAGACCGGACCCAAAGGAACCCCACGGGACGGAGAGCAACAGAAAGGGCCATTTCCCTAAAAATTCGGCCCCGCCCGTCAAAGAGATAGCGGGAAAAGCCAAAAAGGGAGAGGACCGGGCGGGACCCATATACTGATTCGGGGGTGAGTCTTACGCAAAAAAAGAAAGCCGACAGCCGGAAGCAGGCAAATGACGAAAAACAGAACGACGGCCACAATTCGAAAAAAGTCCCGCTCGGACCCAACACAAAGCGCTGAAACGGACTGTGCCGTAAAATGAAAATGCGGGAGTTCACCGCGGAAGGATAGAGCATGCCTAAGGACAGCCAGCCCGACAACAAAAAGGCAAGGGAAGAAAAAGCAAAAGGGCAGACCCCGCCGACTAGGGAAAACCAGAATCAGAATAAAAACGCAAAGAAACAGTCGGCGGGGAAAAACGACGTATAAGGGACGAGGAGCCGCCGGAAATCTTCCGGCGGCTCAGGACGGGGTCTTATGAAGAGAAACACTAAGGCGGAAGCGGAATTCAACCGGATCAGAAAGCAGTACCGCGAGCTGAAAGATCAGGCCGAGGCAACCAAAAGTTCGAAGCTCTGGCACCTCGAATCCGCTATCAGGGGAAAGCTCCGGGCTTTGAAGGCGATGGACAGGGACAATCTCAGAAATTACAGGCAGGTGTGCGAAAATTATGCGGCTTTGCTTGACGAAGTATCCGTGCGTCTGCTTGAAAATTACAATAGGATAAATAGGACGGATTATGAATTCGAGGATGTGATTTCGGACCGCCGCGGGGCATATCTGAGCGCCGGAATAATGTCGGTCCTCATGACCAGCCATATCCCTAAAGTCGTCACCGGAGAATTCAACAGGCTCCTGCCGGGGAACCCGAAGGACGGGTATCCTGCGGCGAGAAAAATGAAACGGAGATTCGTCCTGCATCTCGGTGACACCAACACTGGAAAAACATACGATGCGCTTACCCGCCTGAAAAGCTGCGGCGACGGGGCATACCTTTCGCCGCTGAGAATACTGGCGCTGGAAAACTATGAGCGGCTGAACGGCGAGGGCGTTCCGTGCAGCCTCCTCACGGGCGAGGAGGAAGTGAAGGTTGAGGGCGCAAGGCATATTAGCTGCACCGTCGAAAAAGCTGATATTCTGAAAACGTACACAATTGCCGTGATTGACGAGATACAGATGATTAGCGACTCACAGCGCGGCGACGCGTGGACGCGCGCGATACTCGGACTGCGCTGCGGCGAGATCCATCTCTGCGGCGCGATGACCGCAAAGGAACAGCTCATCCGGATGATTCAAGACTGCGGCGACGAGCTGGAGCTCATAGAATACACACGCCGGGTGCCGCTGCAGACGGAGAAAAGGTGCGTAAGGCGCGGGGAAGCGCAGCCGGGCGACGCGCTGGTAGCCTTTTCAAGAAAAGGCGTGCTCGCGCTTTCCGAATACTATTCGGAAAAGGGAATGGGCTGCAGCGTTATCTACGGCGACCTGCCTCCGGAGGTGAGGCGTCTGCAGTATGAGGCCTTTCTGAGCGGAAAAAATCCGATACTGGCGTCGACCGACGCGATAGGCATGGGCGTAAACCTTCCGATCCGTAGAATAATCTTTACCGAGATCAGAAAATTCGACGGCGAGGAATACCGGCTTCTTACTTCGCAGGAGGTCAAGCAGATCGCGGGACGGGCGGGGCGCAGAGGTATTTACGAGGTCGGGTATGTCGCCTGCTCCGACGATGATATCAATTTTATCGAAGATCGGCTGAATACGGAGGATGAGAAGATAGAAAGCGCCGTAGTTGGTCCGAGCGAGGCAATTCTCAGCATAGGCGCTCTGCCGCTTGGGGAAAAACTGGCGCTCTGGAGCGAAAGAGAGGAAGCACTCGGCTTTTACAGGAAAAAGGACATTCGGGATTATCTGCTGATCCTGGACAGACTCAAGCCTTACAGACTGCCCGAAGCGACTTCGTGGCGGCTGATGACGCTGCCCTTCGACGCAGGCAGCGACGAACTGATGGGACAGTTCATAAGTTTCGTCGAGGAGCGCTTTGTCAGAAAAGCCGGGGAGCTGACTAAGCCCGAGTTGATGTCAACTTCGCTCTCTTCTTATGAGGAATACTATCAGAAAATAAATCTGTACTACTCGTTTTCAAAAAGCCTGCATTTGGATTTCGATGAGCAGTGGGTATACGAGAGCAGAAAAACTGTGAGCGTGGAAATAAACCGAATTTTATAACAGACAAAGCCATGCACACGCCGTTTGAAGCGCGTCCATGGCTTTACAAGGCACGTGAAAAATAATTGATATCGGCAAGAGAGCGCGGATTTTTGTCAGAAAAATCACCATGCTATTGATTCGGGTTAAAAATGAAGGTAACAGCTATTGGACGCGGAAAAATCCCGGTGTTAGATTTAAAACAGCGATTGTGCATGAATTCAAATAAAAAAGGATGGTAACGGAATGGACTTTAAATTTAACGCGGAAGAACAGGAAATTTTGACAATGCTGCACGATTTCTGCCTGAAGGAGGTCAAGCCTCTGGCGGCGGAGATCGATGAGCAGGAGCGCTTCCCGGAGGAGACGCGCGAAAAGCTGGCGGAGATGGGCATGATGGGAATCGCGTTCCCGGAGGAGTACGGCGGAGCGGGACTCAGCTATCTCACCTATATCGCGGCCTGCGAGGAGATCGCAAAATACTGCGCATCGACGAGCGTCATGCTCTCCGCCCACAGCTCGCTCTGCACCTGGCCGATCAGCGAATACGGCACCGAGGCGCAGAAGCAGAAATATCTGGCGCCGCTGGCAAGCGGGGAAAAACTGGGCGCCTTCGGTCTTACTGAGCCCTCGGCGGGCACAGACGCCGCAATGCAGAAGACGACGGCCGAGGACAAGGGCGATCATTACCTCATCAACGGCAGCAAGATATTCATTACGAACGGCAGCTATGCCGACACCTATGTCATTTTTGCAATGACCAATAAGGAGCTCGGCAACAGGGGCATCTCCGCCTTCATCCTCGAGAAGGGCATGCCCGGGTTCACCTTTGGCACAAAGGAGAAGAAGATGGGCATCCGCGGCAGCGCGACCTATGAGCTCATATTCAATAACGTCAAGGTGCCGAAGGAAAATCTCCTCGGAGAAGCGGGCAAGGGCTTCAAGATCGCGATGACCACGCTCGACGGCGGCCGCATCGGTATCGCGGCACAGGCGCTGGGCATTGCGCAGGGCTCGATCGACGAGTGCGTCAAATATGTCAAGGAGCGCGTACAGTTCGGCAAGACAATCGCCCAGTTCCAGAACACGCAGTTCCAGCTTGCGGACATGCAGATGAAGGTCGACGCCTCGCGCCTGCTCGTCTACCGCGCGGCGCAGGCGAAGCAGGATCACGAGCCCTACAGCCATCTGGCCGCTATGGCGAAGCTCTTCGCCTCCGAGACGGCGAGCGACGTCACCCGCCGCACGCTTCAGCTCATCGGTGGCTACGGCTACACCCGTGAGTATCCCTTCGAGCGGATGATGCGGGACGCGAAGATCACCGAGATCTACGAGGGCACCTCCGAGGTCCAGCGTATGGTCATCTCCGGCTGGATGGGCGTGAAGTAGGAACATTTATGGGCTTTGAAAACGAATACAGAGAAAAGCTTACGAGCCCCGAGGAAATAGCGGCTCAAATAGAGCCCGGCTGGACCTGTGCATCCGACATTGCGCTCGCTATTCCCTACGCCATATGCGATGCGATAGGCGA